>Ga0180431_10000232_pt1 | contig 78135 bp, 68 predicted proteins | sample SS_ome_11_FD_132459 | JGI IMG/M metagenome (GOLD analysis project Ga0180431, IMG submission 132459) | Hypersaline lake sediment archaeal communities from the Salton Sea, California, USA - SS_1_MS_1 metaG | ecosystem: Environmental > Aquatic > Non-marine Saline and Alkaline > Hypersaline >...
CGCAGGGCTTGCAGGGGACTTGCTGTGCAAGATTGCAAGGGCAAAGCCCTTGGTTTTCTTTTTAGGAGCAGGCTTTTTGCTGCTTGTCTCCTCTGTAATGCTCGGGCTTTTTGTTGTCAATACCTTTTATGCGACAGGCGAGCTGCCAATTGGCTCTGCTTTTTTGACAGTTTTCACAGGGATTGCCGGCCTTGTGCTTGCCCTTATAGGGATAAACCTGTACACGCTTGGCGCATTGCTTGAAAGAAAACACAAGAGGGAGCACCCTTGAGAAAAAAGAGGAAAGGCATTTTTGAAAAAGGAAAGCATCTTCCAATTCTCATTGTTTTTGTGTGCTGCTTGTTTTTTGCATCGCAATTGGGGGTGCTTGAGCCTGATTTTAGGTTCCAGAAAACCAGCCAAAGGATTGCTGCACAGGATGAGTGCCTTTCTGGAGATATTTATGTTGATGCGTTTGCCTCCGGAAATTCTGTGATGCTCTATGTTCCGCATGCAGGAGAATCAGTCTCATCTGTGCTGCTTGAAGGGAAAGGAAAGGCAGGTTCAGTCACCCTGTCAACTGAAGAGCAGGGGATTTTCTTCTCAAAATTGCTTGTGAATGGGCAAACTGCCTGCTCCCCTTGCGACGTTGGCAGGCAATATGAAATTAGGGAAACAGGAGAACTTGAAATTGTGCTTGAAGCAGGGGAAATGGGGGGTTGGGAAGAAGAGGAAAAAGGATTTTCACTTTTTGAGCTTGCTTTTATTGACAAGAGCACAAGATTGCATGTGAACGCCCCTGTGCTGATTCTGGTTGGAGGAAACTGGAAAGCCGAAACAAATTACAAAATTCCTTCAAGCTTTTATGGCATTGACGCACCGTTTCATATCCACAGGATACCTGCAATTGCAGGGTATTTGTCATCATTCAGGCTGCCATGGACAGATTACCCTGTGCTTTCAGGGATTTTGCCTGCCCTTGCTTACATGGCATTTGATATCTCCCCGCAATATGCATACAAAGTTTATGAAATTGCACTGTTTTTTGTCCCAATTGTCCTGTTTTATCTGTTCTCAACAAAGCTGCCAAAATACAGGGGAGGGGCATTTCTTTTTGCTTCTTTGATTTATCTTTTCATGCCAAGCAGGGGATTTCCAGTGGGCGGGGGAGCAGACCTTTTTGTTTATGGCATGACTGCCCACACTCTTGCAACTTTTCTTTCACTCTTTTCATTTTATTTTGGCTATGGGGCAGTGGCTGAAAAAAAGAAACATGGCATCGCCCTTTCTGCACTGTTCTTTGCGCTTGCTTTTCTTTCAAACCAGAGGATTTTGCTTGTGCTTGTAGCAGGCCTTTGCGTGCTCGGGGCACTGGCAGCAGTGTTGGGCAGGCTAAAGCGATTTGCTGTTCTTGGCATTGCTTGCTCTGCCCTGGTTTTGTGGATTGTTGTGCCATACCTGCTTTCTGTTGATGCTGCTGCCTATTCTCCCCTTGGCGGGGCATCAATCAGCAGCATAGAGGAGGGACTTGTCAGCTTTTTGCAAATAGGCCATGCTTTGCTGCCCTTGCTGTTTTTTGCGGGCCTTATTGCGGCATACAAGCAGAAAAGCATGTTTGCAGCTGTGCTTGCAGGCTTTGGGGCAATTGTATTTGTTTTTGCAACAAACCCTGCCCTTAATACTGCCTTTCCCTTTGTTGACGGGTTGCGCTTTTTGCCTTCCTTCTTTTTGCCAGCCTTCTTTTTGGCAGGCATTGGAACTTCCTACTTGTTCTGGAAGGTTATCAGAAAAGCAGAAAGAGTGAGAAGAAAACTCGGGCTTGACAAGGATACTTTTGCAGTGGCATTTGCTTTGGCCCTGCTTTTCCCCTTTGCAGGCCTTTTCTTTGGCATTATGGAAGCAACAGCCGGGCAGTACTCTTCAGAGCTGGGCTCTTTGGAGGTTGCTGCTGAATATGCTTCACTGCAAAAAGCATATGAAATTGTCGGGGAACAAAGGTCGCTTTTTGTTTGGAGGGGCATGGTTTCCCAATACCCGATACCGGACAAGGGAATTCAAAGGGCTGTTATCGGCTATTTTGACGGCACTGAAGGAATTTTGCAGGAGCTTGATGCCCTTAAGGCAAAATATGTTGTTCTTGGGAACGCGGGCTGGACCTTTGAAAAGGACAGCAAGGCAAAGTGGGAGGAATACTGCAAGCTGAAGAAGGGCGGGCGGTTTTCTGAAGAGCTTTATACCAGCGCAGGGGTTTTGTTTTCTGCCAAAGGCAAAGCAGGTTCTGAGGATATTAAAAGTGAAAATGCAGAAATAGTTTGGGAAGAGATTGGCTTTGACAGCGCAAGCCTTTCTGGAAATTGTTTTTCTAAAAAGTGCTCATTGCAAATATTTTCAAAAAACATCCCGACTTTTGCAGAATGCACTGGTGCTGCAGGCTGTTCTGTCTTGCATGACGCAGAAAGAGGCATACATACTGTCAGGGGGGTGCCTGAGGGAGAATTTTCTATCCAGCTAAAGCCAAAGCCCCACCCAATCCAAATGCCGCTTGCTGTTTTGTGCGCAGCTGTGCTTGTGGCCTGTTTTTACTTTAGCCATGCAAGACGTGACTGAATTATGCTGAAGGCGCCGCGATCCTGCGGCTTTTGCAATGCATACCTGTATTTTTTCTTTTTCCCTATTCTAGCTATTGCGCCTGATTTTAGGAGCATTTCAAGCCCCTCTTCTGCCCTTGCAGAATTAAGCTTGTTTTCTTTTGAGAATGCTGCCACATCAAAAGAGCCCCTGTGGGAGGCCACCCAGCACAAGACCATTTCGCGCAATGACTGGTCTGAAACCGCCTCAAGCTTTTGTATTCTCCGTGCCTGGGCTGAAACCTTGTTTTCAAGCTCTATTGCCAGAAGGGCAGACTGCTCTGATGCCTTTGACAGCCTTTTGCCCTTTTTTGCAAGCTCGGCAAACTCAAGCTGCAGGTCTGTATGTTTTTTTAAAAGAAGCTCATAGTCCATGCCTGCTATTTCTGATGACAGCTCAAGAGAAGGCAGCACAAGTTTTGCAATGTCTGATGAATCTGTCTGCATGCCCGGCAAAAGTGAAAGAGCCCTGAGCAAAAAAACATGCGCCTGCAAAGATCTGATTCTTTTTTCTGAGCCTTTTGGTGAATTATACCTGAGAAATATGCTTTTTTTGTGCATCTCAATTTCAAAGAACAGGTGTGGCTTTCCTGAAAAGTCAATGCTTTGGTTCTTTCTTATCAGAAGTTTGCCTTTTGTGACCGAAACTTTGTCAAACCCCAGCCCTGAAAGGGATGAAATGTCATGCGGGAATTTGCCCTTAAAGTGCGCTGCAATCCTGTGCTCTGCAATATTTTCCACAACATCACCTCTTTTTTCTTTTTCCGGGCTTTTGCTTTTTTTCTGCCAGGAAAACCAATGCCTCCCGTCTGCCCGCCCCTGTGCTGCCTTTTCTTATTGATGAAAAAAGTGACAGGAGCTCTTTTTCCCTTGCCCCAATCCTGCGCAAAAGCGAAACCGCTGATGCCCTGCTGTAGCCGAACTTTTCCAAAAAAAGGACAAGGTCTGCCGCCTCAAGTGAATAACTGTGCCTTTCAAATTCTGACAGCAGGGAAGATGTCTGCCTGTCTGTCAGCCCAAAAGAGAGCAAATGTTTTGCTAGTTCATTTTTTTCAAACTCAAGGTTCACTCCACCACCTCTGATTGACAGTGTTATAAGCAGCCCTTCGCCGTCAACTTTTTCCACTATAAATGTCCTTGGGCAGCAAACAGGGCTTGCAAACTCCAAGTGCACAAGAGCCTGGCCCACTGAAAAGCTGTGTGAAAGGGCCTCAAGCAAATCAGAATAGGCAAGCGATGCGCGAAGGTACTTGCGCTCTGATGAAAGCATAAGCCTGAATGCTGCAACCGTGCCTGCGTTTGAGAATATGCTCTTATGGATGTCTGTTGGATTTTGTGATGCAACAATAAGGCCAAATCCGTATTTCCTGCCTTCGCGGACTATTGACACTATGTCTGAGCGTGAGTCTGCTGCGATTTTCCATGCCTCATCTGCAACAACAAAAAGACCTGGGAGCCTGGAGTTGCAATATGGCTGGCTGCGCATCTTTTCCTTTACAAACTGCAGAATTGCCAACCCTGCAAGGCTGCGCAGAGACTCTGTTGGCAATGAATGAAGGTCAATGCAAACAATCCCTGAAATAAGCTCTTCAAGCTTAATGGTATGGGAAGAGAATGAGCCCCTTGAAGAAAGGAGCAGGTTTTTTATCCTCCTGGCTGCCTCTGCTGATTCTGTGCTCTTTTTTGATTTTTTCCTGAGAACCGAAAAAACCGCTTCAAGGGTTGGCGGTTTTTTTCGCTTGTTTTGCCTGTGGAGAGAAAACCCGCGCAACTGGTATGCCTTTTCAATTGCCTCTTCTGTGAGCCTGCGCTGGTGCGGGAATGAGGAAATGTCAGTGAGCATTTCCAATGAGCCCATTACCTGCCTTGTCCGTGTGTGTGGGGTTGTGCCTCCCAGGTCAAGAAGATTTATCCCCTGCTTTCCGAATTCTATTACTTTGCCCCCTGCTGATTTTACCCAGTCAGCATATTCGCCTGCCCAGTCAAGGATAAGGAATTTTGATTTTAGTGCTATTGAGGCCCTGGTAATGAAAGTCTTTACAAAATAGGACTTGCCAGAGCCAGTTATGCCAACAATACATAAGTGCGGGTTGACAAGCTTTTCAGGGTCCCAGAAAAAGGGCACATGCAAGAATTGTGTTTTTCCTATGTAAACAGATTTTGAAGGGCTTGAAACAAGTTGCTCTGGTGCTGGTTCTGGCGGCCTGAGCAAGAAGCGCCTTTGCGCCATCTGGTCAGAAAGCAGCCTTTGCAGCTGCAGCATCCCACACATAAGCGAGAGTCAGAAACCTCCTATTATCTGTTTTTTGACAGCCTCCAGAATGTCTATTTTCGATGCTTCTGATGCAATGGTATTTGAGGCGGCTATTTCCTCTGCGCCTGCCCTTTGAAGCTTTGTGTACGCATCCCCAAGGAAAAGCCCGTGCGAGCAGCCGCAGCAGACTGATGTCGCCCCTTGTGAAAGCACTGCCTTGACTGCTTTTATCATTGTTGAGCCGCCTGCAATCATGTCATCAAGTATTACTATGTCTTTTCCTTTTACGTCAAAATCCAGGTCAATCCTTGAAACCGGCCTGTGCGCCCTTTTCTTCCCCCTGCCATAATCGCCGCGCACCTTGTTCATGCTTTTGCCGCCTGCTGCGCTTACAATGTATTTTGCGCCCTGGTCTGGGCTTATGAAAAGTGCGTCTGGTTTTTTTGCCTTAAAATATGAAACCAGCTCTTCTGAAAGCGAGAAATTGCGTATTTGTATGCCGCCGTATGTGAATGTGCCTGGTTTTTTCAGGAAATGGCAGTCAAATGTTGCAATAGAGCTAAAGCCTGCTGCTGCAATCATCTGGCAGACTATCTCTGCTGACAGGGCTTCGCCAGGCTTCCATATCTTGTCCTGCCTGGCATAGGGGAGGTATGGAACAACTGCCTCTGTTCTTTTTGCTGTTTTCTGCAATGTCTTGCCAATAAGGAAAAGCTGGAGCAATGAGCTGTCCTGCTTTGGGTAGCACCTGTGAAGGACCTGGACCTCTGTGTCCTTGCACGAGTCAAGGCCATGGATAAGAACATGCGCCTCTTTGTCAGGGAATTTGCGAAGCTCTATGTTTGACGGGAAAATGTATGAAGAGTTCTGGCTTACAAGAAGCTTTGCGACCATGCAAATATTATGCTCTGGAGAATTTTTAAAGCATGGGTTGGGGGTTAGCCCAGCATTGAGCCTATCTTGTCCACCAATGACCCTAGTATTGTCGCATCATGCTTTGAGCCTCTTTTGCTGTCGCATTTTGGGCAGATTTTAAGCCCGTTGTCAAGAACCCTGAAGCTGTCTGTTTCCTTTTGGCAGTACGAGCAATATGTTTTTGGCCCCTCCCTGCCCTGCTTTTCCTTTGCGCACGACGAATGGACCACTTTGTTGTTTGAAAGCTTGGTTGTTTTTTGCCATGACTCTAAAGTTCGCCTGCAAAGAGGGCATTTTGGCTTTCTTTCCTGCCTTTCAAGCTCTGACATACAATAGCTGCAATAGACTGAGCCCCTCTTTCTCATCGCCCTTTCCGCGCTTATCCTGGTGCCGCATCTTGAACAGGATATGAGCCTTGCCTCTGCCCCTGAGCGCGTGTAGCATGGGATACATTTTAACCCCCTTGCATAATAGGCAGAGTCGTTTTCATCAATCACTGCACCGCAGATAAGGCAGTTTGGCATGCAATGATACCTCTGCTGAAGAATAAAAGCGTGTGTGGGTCAGAAGTTAAAGCTTGACACTTTGATGAATTTTGGCTCTTTTTCTGTGCCATATGCTATTATGAGCTCAAGGCGCGCCAAATGCGCTTTTTTTATCTCCTGCTCAAGTGCCTTTAAAGAAGGAGCCTCTCCAGGGGCAAGGCACAAGAACTGGCTTGGCTTTCCTTCAAGCCTTCCAATGCCAGGCGCATATACGCGAAAGTATTTTGCACTTTTCATAAATGGCCTGATCTGCCTTGCTTTTTTGTAAATAAGGGAATAAACCGCCAGGGCAAATGGAAAGTTTTTGCCTGTTTTTTCCTGTGAAGCCATGAACTGCTCCAGTGTTTTGCCAGAAAATTTTGATTTGCCTGTTTTTACCAAGTATGCTGCCTCAAGAGGGGAAAACAGCACCGAGATGCCTGAGGAAAAGCCAAAACCTGCTTGTGAGAATTTTCCTGAAAGTTGTTTGTCAGTCTCTTCAAAGAGATTTTGTTTTTTTGCTTTTTTGAACGCCATTTTTGCACCTAGTTTTTCTTTTTCCCTGGTTTTGCTTTTTTTGCCTTTGAAACAAACAAAAGCTCATTCTCATCAAACCCAAAAAGCCTTGAAACCTGGTGTGCGTCCTTTTTTGCCGCATACTGGAGAAGGGGCAGATAAGATTGCGCCTGCGATGTTGAGCAGTGGCAAAATTTTGAGACTTTCCTGAGAACTGTTTTTCTGACGGCCCTTGCTGATTTTGATGCGCCCATTTTCCTTATGTATTCTGGGTAAGAAAGCGGCGTGTACTTGTGGTAAGGCCCTGTCTTTGCAAGAGCAACCCCTGATGAGAGCAGGTCATTTGCATAGCGGAAAAGGCCCCAACATTGCGTGCGTGACGCCCTTGACTCAAATATATCTGCAGTTGAGATAGCCTCATAGCCCTGGGCAAGGTCAAAGGGCCGGGTGTACTCTGCAGGTAGGTTGTGCGCAACCCAGGTTTTCAGGGAAGCCCTGTCAGTGCCAGATGAAAAGACTGCAATGCGCGCTTCAGAAAAGCTTGTTGATTTTAGGATTGTCCTGACAGTGTCAAAAATCCCTTTTTCCTTGTCCCTGACTGCTGAAATGTTGTGAGCCTGCAAATCATTGAGAGCCGCCCTTACGTCGCCTGACGCTGATTTTGCCATTTTTTCTGCGCTGCCCCCTGGCAATTGGATGGAAAGCTCTCCTGCCTTTTTCTTTATCAGCGCACCTATGCTTGCTGCATGTACTTTTCGGAACTCCAATGGCATACAGAGTTGTTTTATTGCCTGCAGGTTTTTTGCATAATAGCTGTGGGAGGTGAGGATTACTGGCTGCTTTGATGAAGAAAGTGCTTTTGCTATTGTAGAAGCACTGCCCCTTTCTGTCTTGCCTGAAATTGCATCAACATCATCAATGAGTATGAGCCTTTTTGTGCCAAATATTGATGAGGAGCCAACTGCAGCTGAAAGTGTTTTTCCCATTGTGTCAGCATCCCTTAAGCCAGAGGCATTTAGCTCATAAAGCTCCCAACCGTATTCTGAGGCTATTGCATGTGCAAGAGCAGTCTTTCCAGTGCCTGTTGGCCCATACACTAGAAGCGGTTTTTGAGACTTGCCTTTTTTCCATGAATCTGCCCATTTTCTTGCCAAAACCAGTGCTTGTGGGTTGCCAACCAGCTCACAAGTCAGGGCAGGGGGCCTAAGAGGTGAAACCATAGCATTGTTGTGCCAGGCAGACTTTATATATTTGGGCTGCCAGTTTTAGGCTATGCTAATCGGCGTTGTGGGCGCGCCCAATAAGGGAAAAAGCACCCTGTTTTCAGCAGCAACGCTTGTGGATGCTGGAATTGCAAACTACCCGTTTACCACCATTACCCCAAACAAAGGAATCACTTATGTTCGGTCAGAGTGCCCGCACAAGCTTTTAGGCCTGGAAAAATGCAATGCAAAGAACAGCAAGTGCATAAATGGAACCAGGCTTGTGCCTGTGAATATGGTTGATGTGCCTGGGCTTGTTCCAGATGCACACCAGGGAAAGGGGCTTGGCAACAGGTTTTTGGACAGTGTGAGAGAAGCTGACGCGCTCATACAGGTTGTTGACTCCACTGGAAAGACAGATTTGCATGGAAACCCTTGCCAAAAGTGCTTGCCATCAGAGGAAATCGGCTTTTTGCAAGAGGAAATTGCGCTTTGGCTCTGTTCAATAATGCTCAGGAAACCCCCGAAAGAAGACAACATAAAGGGAATTGTGGAGTCGCTTTCTGGCCTTAGAATAACTGAGCACATGCTTTTGCAAGCAGCATCTGAGTGCGGCCTCGACATAACCAGTGGCCTGCCAGGCAAAGAAGGCACAGAACAGCTGGCAAGAGAAGTTCTCAAGCTTAGGATGCCGACTGTTGTTGCCTGCAATAAGATTGACCTGCCTGAAGCAGGGAAGATTTTCAAAAAAGTGAAAGAACAAAGCAGCAAGCCTGTTTTTGCATGCAGCGCAGCAATTGAGCTTGCCCTAAGAAAGGCAGCCGAAAAAGGGCTGTGCAGTTACTTCCCAGGTGCAAAGGAGTTTGATATTTTAGGGGAGCCCAGCCAAAAGCAGGTACAGGCTTTGGAGAGAATGAGAGAATTTTTGACAGAAAACAACGGAACGGGCGTACAGGAAATCATAGATTATGTTGTTTACAAAAAGCTTGGCTGCGTTGTTGTATACCCTGTTGAAGATGAGAGAAAATTTTCAAACAGGAAGGGGGAAGTGCTGCCAGATGCGCTGCTTGTGCCAAAAGGAACAACTGCCCTGCAGCTTGCAGAACTGGTGCATACAGACCTTGCGCAAAAATTTGTTGGTGCAATAGATGCAAAAAGCCATATGAAAATTGGCGCAGACTATGTCCTGAACGATGGAGATGTGATAAAAATACTCGCATCCAGATAAGCCGTACAAAAGCATGGAACTTAAAAGCTTTTGCGCAATTTAAACCAAGGAAGGTGAGAATATGGGGAAAAAACCAGTAAAAGGAAAAGAGAACGCCACTCTAAAATATGCTTTTGTTGCAGTAGTTGTTATTGCAGTTGTTGCACTTGGCCTTGTTTATAATGGATTTTTTGAAGCCCCACAAGAGGAAGTGGAAACTTCACCTTTTGAGTTGGAGTCTGTGAAGCTGCTGCTTGGCTCTTTTGACAGGGGAGCAGCAATACAAGAGTATTATCTGGAATACTCTGCAAATGAAAATGGAGTTGTATCTGACTACTTTGTTGCAGACAACAGCAAGCAACGCTGGGCAAAGGTTAGCGGCACCTTTGGGGTTTTTGAGGGTTTTTTCAGTTCAAACAACTCAACTGACACCCTGTGCCTTGAGTATGGGGAAGAAACACGGTGCGCAAGAGTAGGGAATGATAAAAATGCATTGGACATTGCAGCAAGCCTTAACGCATTGTTCCCAACCCCCCAGACATATGTTGATCAAAAGGACCAGGTGAGAAAGCTTATCTCGGCAGGGGCAATAGTTGTCAGCCCAGATGTTGTTGATGAAACAGTTAATGGTTTTGATGCACAAAAGATTGGCTATTCGCTTGACTATCAGAACCTGACTGTGCAGGACCTGCTTTCCCTGGGCTTAAGCCCAAATGATCCGAGCCTTTATACTGTGACAGACCAAAAAGTTTTGTTTTGGATTGACAAGGCAACTGGCCTGGTAATAAAGAGCAACGCCTCTTTCAAGGAAAACCTTGTTCCACTGTTCTTTGAAACTGAATACCAGGTAGTTGAGCTGCAAGACCCCCAGGTGCCCGAGGCACCAGAAGCAATCATAGGAACACAAAGCTTTGTGCTTTTCTATAATCAGGCAGAGCAAGACTTTGTTGAAAGGAGAAAGTGCCAGAACATGCAGCAGCCAGACAGGGACTTGTGCTATAAATCATTTGCAGTCCAGCAGGGAGATTGGGAACTTTGCAAGCTTGTGGAAGATGTTGGAGAATATGAGGCATGCACCTTGATTGTTGCCCAAAGCACAAACAATTATGTGCTGTGCAGCAAAATTGACGATCTTGCAGATGACTGTTATATTGCAGTTGCTGGAGAGACTGGTAATTATGGCCTGTGTGAGAATTTGAAAGATGCCAGCCTGTTAGAGACATGCACACAAGCTGCTGTTGAAGGACAAAAAAAGGTGGATGAGGCCCAAAAGGCGTTTGAGAAGCTCATGTCATCGCAAAACTGTGAAACTGACCTGGATTGTAAAGTTGTTGGGAACTCAAACCAGTACTGTGTGCCAAAAAATGCCACTGGCCCGTTTGCAAATGAAACCTCCCCAATGTTTTCATGCCTTGAGGATGTGCCCTGCAGTTGTGTTGATGGTTTTTGCGGCTTTGTAAAGGATGATGCCTATTATAAGTGCCTCTCTGAAGCTGAAAATGAGCAACTGCAGGAGTTTATCAACAATCTTGTAATAGAATCAGAGAACAGCACAATGCAAACAAACAATACCACAACCACTTAAATGGGCCTAGAGGGATTCGAACCCTCGACGCGTGGATGGCCCTGTGGCATCCCTTTACACACATAAGAGTCCACTGCTCTACCAAGCTGAGCTATAGGCCCGTAGAGCTGGATTATAATAAGAAGAATATAAAAGTTCTCTGCTTAAGGAAAGTTTGTTGGTGGGTTTTGTGGTGGCAGTCCTTGAAAAAAAACTTATGGGAATGACCTCACCTGTGAGAAAGAGGCTTTTTAGGGTTTTTAGGAAAAAAAACACGCCAAAAGAAGTGTATGGCCTTCTTTCTGAATTTCTGTCAATGAGTGGAAAGCAGTTAAGGCCTGCCTTGTGCCTTGCTTCCTGTGAGGCTGTTGGCGGGTCAAAAAAAGAGGCCTTGCATGCAGCAGCCACAATAGAGATGTTCCATAACTTTACCCTGATACATGATGATATTGAAGATTCATCCATACTGCGCAGGGGAAAGCCTTGCCTGCACATAAAATACGGACTGCCGCTTGCCCTTAATGCGGGAGATGGGTTGTTTATGATGGTCTGGCAAGAGGCCATGTCAATACCCCGGCCAAAAAGGGCGCAGGCACAAAAATACCTACTCTCAGCGTTTACCAAGGTTCTTGAGGGCCAGGCAAGAGAGCTTGGTTGGTACCAAAAAAACAAATGGGATGTCTCAGAAAAAGAGTACTACCAGGTTGTTAGGGGCAAAACCGGTGCGCTTATTGCTGCTTCTTGTGGTGTTGGCGCATTTTTAGGGGGTGCAAGCAAAAAAACGTGCAAGGCACTCTCTGATTTTGGAATGAAATTAGGGGTAAGCTTTCAAATAATTGATGATGTGTTGAATGTTGTTGGCACTGAAAAAAAATACAAGAAAGAAATTGGGGGGGATATTAAGGAAGGAAAAAGGACGCTTATCACCATATGGGCCTTAAAGGCGCTTCCAACAAACAAGAGAAAAAAATTAAGAGCCCTCCTGCACAAACAGAACAAGAGCAAAAAAGATGTGGAAACTGTTATTTTACTCATGAAAGAGTCTGGAGCAACCAAAAAAGCGCTGCGGACTGCAGAAGAGTTGGTCAATGGTGCAGTGCGTGACCTCAAGGTGTTGCCAAAAACCAGGGCAAAGGACCTTCTCCTTGAGCTTGCAAAGTACATTATACAGAGGGAAAGGTAGGCTGAACATAGTTTTTTAAATTGGAACCGAGAAGAAAGGTGGGGCAGACCCAGGTGATGTTTGTGACACTAAAGGTTTCGAAAATATATGGGATGGACATATACACTGATGGTGGTAGGTTCCTTGGTAGGGTCCAGGAGATTTTGCTTGACCTTGAAAAGGGGGAAGTTATCCGCCTTACTATGGAGCCGTTGAACTCTGTTTCAAAGGATGAGGCAAAAAGGATTTTGCGCGACAAGAGTGTGCTTTACAAGAGTGTAAAATCTGTTGAAGATGTTGTGGTTGTAACAAAAGGCGCAGTCTCTGCGTCAGGTCTTGAGTCTTGAGGGCTGGCCCCGCAATTCCGGTAATCTCCTTAAATTTTTTTGTTTTTTACCTCTAATATTGTTTGTTGTGTTAGGGTTTTGTGTTGTCTTTTGTAACCATGGTTACATTACATAATAATAAATAACTAATAACTAAATATAGCAATAAACAAATAAAAAACACCAACCAAACACCGGAACTCTGGGGGCCTGGCACAAAGAAAAATAGCGGGAAGTGGATTTGAACCACTGATCTCTGGGTTATGAGCCCAGCGGGCACTCCAGACTACCCTATCCCGCTTCGTGCTGTTAAGAGAAGGTGTAAATAAAAACCCTTACCTTATTTTCCTTTCAAAGAAAACAAGTCCGCTTCCACATTTCTCACATTTGAATTGGTTTGAAAAGGCATCGTCAAACCCAACCATTTTTTCTGGGCTGCACAGCCTGCAATGGTACAAATCTCCCTCACTGACTTCTATACTCTTGTCCAACGGCTTGGCAACACCACCAACAAACTCCTGCAGCCTGCCTTTGCTCATTTTCCAAATATATGAGTACCACCCACTGTCCCTGTCCCTTGTTCTGGTATAAGAGAAAAAACCATGACTGTGAAGGCGGTTGAGAACAACACGCACGTCACTGGTTTTTATCCCTGTTTTTCTTGCAAGGTCCTCATCTGACATATCCTTGTCAAATTCCCGTATAATGTTAATTGTGTTTTCCCCACCCATTTCAATAAAACGCTGCCTCACATCTGCGCTTGCAAGAAACCCTGCCCGCAGGCCTTTTGAATACAAGTCTTTTTTCACAATCCTGTCCGGTCTGCTCTTTTTCCCAACAAACCGTTTTGGTGTGGTTTTCCTATTTCTTTTCTTCAGGTTTTTTTTAAGAGCGTTTTTCCTCCCAAACCTTCTTGTTTTTGCTTTGGGCCTCCCAAACCTTGTTTTTTTGGTCGCCTTTTTAGGTTTGGCTCTTTTTTTAGCCATCTAAAATCACAAACAATTTCTGACCTTCCCCTTATATATACCTTCAATGGTTTTTACCACGAACGACAACCTTACCGCACTTATCTGGCACGATTTTAATCCTGCCCCCAAACTCCAGTCCCAATTCCCTACCTTTGAAAACCCTGTCCAAAAACATTGCAAGCGCAGCAACCTCCGAATGTGGTTGATTTGTGACAGCAAGATTGCAATCCACCATTTTGTAAAGTTCAAAAGGAACCTTTCCAGAGCCAACAACCACAACCCAATTCCCTTTGTCCATTTCTTTTGTTTTTTTTGAAAAATCCTCACCATACATTGTGAGATGCACAACTTTCCAACCTTGTTTTTTTCTTGACTTTAAGAACCTTTTCCAATTTTTCTCATACTTTACTTTAAAATCACCACCCCACTGCCTGCCCACACTCTCAACAGTCTTTACAATAGGCAGATCCTTTTCACCACACAGTACCCCCTCTATTGCGCCAAGCGCCCGGGCCGCCAAAAATACATGGGTTGTAATTCTCTGGTCCCTTATTTTTCTGTGCCCCAACCTGAGCACGCATATTTTTACCATGCCAAACCCACACAGCCGCATTTTAAATCCTTAATCTCAAAAAAGCCAAATATGAAGTCAATACTGGTGGATACAAACTTTTTGCTAGTCCCCTATGAGTGTAAAATCGACATTGTAGCTGAGCTTTTGAGAGTTATACACTCTCCCTTTGCCCTTCTGGTAGCTTCTGGCACAATAGATGAATTAAAATCAATTGCAGGCAGGACAGGTAAAAGGGCAGCAGCCGCGCGGTTTTTCCTCCAGAACATTGAAAAATACAAAAAGCAAATAAATATAAAAACAATAAAAAGCAGCGGCAAGGTGGATATGTGGATTATTAAATATGCACAGGAAAAAAACCTCTGTGTTGCAACAAATGACATTCCTTTGAGGAGAAAACTCCTGGCTTTGGGTGTGCCAGTAATAGCAGTGAAAGGAAAGTCAAAATTAGATTTTGTATAGGTTTTGGAAATTGAGGTGATTTTTTGGAAACATCAATTCTTCAGCTGGCTCTTTATGTGCCCCTGGTCCTAGGGATTTTAGGGGCATTATATGCAATCAAGCTTGCAAGTGGTGTATTTGAGTATGCCCAGGGCACTAAAAAAATGCAGAAAATCTCACGCGCAATAATGTCAGGTGCAGGTGCATATCTGAAAAGGCAATTCATAACAGTGGCAGTATTTACCATAATCCTCACAATTCCAATCTATTATGTTCTTGGCACCATTGTTGCAGCTGCCTTTCTTGTCGGGGCAATTTCCTCAGGCCTTGTAGGGTATTTTGGCATGTATGTTGCAGTGCGCTCAAATGCCAGGGCAGCCCAGGCATCTCTCACAAGCATGCGAAAGGCGCTTAGCCTGTTGTTTTCAGCAGGCATGGTAAACGGAGCATTGGTTTCTGGCATTGGCCTGTTAGGGGTTTCAACCGTATTTGTTGGTGCTTACCTGGCTCTGGGCCAAGGGGAAGCAGCTCTTTCACAGGCAGGCAGGGCATTGATAGGGTTTGGCTTTGGCGCAAACGTGCTTGCCCTTTTCATGAGGGTTGGTGGAGGAATTTACACAAAGGCAGCAGATGTTGGTGCAGATTTGGTCGGAAAAGTGGAAAAGGGAATACCAGAGGACGACCCAAGAAACCCTGCAACAATAGCTGACAATGTTGGCGACAATGTTGGGGACTGCGCAGGAATGGGCGCAGATGTTTTTGAGTCATACACAGTGACAATAATCGCAGCAATGGTGCTTGGGGCAGTTGCGTTTGGGCTTATGGGCGCACTGTTTCCCTTGTTTGTAGCAGGCGGTGCAATGCTGCTTGGCTTTGCAGCAAGCAAAAAGGTCAAGTTAAAGCGCGAAAGCGAGTATCCTTTTGCTGCAATGAAAAGGGGCTTTACAGTATCAACAGTTCTCCAAGCAGTTTTCTTTTTTGCCCTCTCTTACTATGTACTTAACAGCATTGCAGCATTTCTTGCTCTTTTGACTGGCCTTGTTGCAACTCACCTGATAATGGCATTCACAGATTACTACACCTCAACAAAAAGAAAACCAGTGCTTGAAATCGCAACAGCTGCAAAATCAGGGGCAGGAACAAACCTCATAGCAGGGTTAGGGGTTGGGATGGAATCAGCAGTTGCAGGAATACTGGTTGTTGCAGCAAGCATTTTCTTAGGATTTAATGGCCTTTGGCTTGAATCATTTGGCATATTTGGCTTAGGCTACTTTGGAATAGCTCTTGTTGGGCTTGGAATGCTCTCAACAACAGCAATGATAATGGCAATGGACACATTTGGCCCTATTGCAGACAATGCAGGGGGAATCGCACAAATGTCTGGCCTTGCCCGCAAAGGAAAGAAAAGGCTTGACAGGCTTGATGCTGTTGGCAATACAACAAAGGCAGTGACAAAAGGCTTTGCAATAAGCTCAGCAGCAATAGCAGCAGTTGCACTGTTTTCAACTTATTTTGAAAGCACAGGGCTTTCCTCAATAAACGTGGCAATGCCAACAGTATTTATCGGCCTTTTGATAGGTGGCGCAGTGCCATTCATATTCTCTTCTTTGACAATGAAGGCAGTTGGCAGGGCAGCAAACCTTGTGGTGAATGAAGTCAGAAGGCAATTCCGCGACCCACGCATAATGAAAGGAACACGCGACCCAGATTATGCAAAATGCGTTGACATATCAACAAAAGCAGCAATAAGCTCACTTGTGCTTCCAGGCGCAATAGTTGTTCTTGTGCCAATAATACTGGGCTATACGCTTGGTTTAGAGGCTCTGGGCGGCTTTTTGGCAGGAGCAATACTCGTTTCCCAGCTAATGGCAATATTCATGTCAAATGCAGGTGGAGCATGGGACAATGCCAAAAAGTACATTGAGGACGGCAAATTCGGGGGCAAGGGAAGCGAGGCACACAAGGCAGCAGTAGTTGGAGACACAGTAGGAGACCCATTCAAAGACACGTCTGGGCCTGCCTTAAACCCAATGATAAAAGTGCTTAACATTGTTTCCCTGCTGGTAGCAGCAGTAATAGCAGGCACGCAGATAGGTGCAATTTAGGTCTTCAGCCGTTTTTGCACTGCTTTGCCTTCAAGTTCTCGCAGGGCATCCGCAGCAATCCATTTTGCAGACTTAGAGTCTATTTTCGCAATTTCTTTGCACACCCCCACAGCTTTCCTGTTAAGTGCCAGGTTTCTTTTCCCAATCTGCCTTAATGCCCAGTTAACTGCCTTTTTGACAAAATTCCTCCTATCTGTGGGCTCTCTTGCAATAATTGGGAAAAAGCTCTCAAAAGCCTTGTTTGGGGCATTTTTGTCATGCACAGCAAGGCACGCCATAAGCGCAAAGCCTGCCCGTTTTACAAACTCGCCCTTTCTTTTGCTCCACTCATTTGCCTTTATGTAGGCAAAAGGCGTCTTGTCAAACAAACTGGAGCACACCTGGTCGCAAACATCCCAAGAATCAAAGCCCTTTACCCATTCTTCCATCTGCCTTTCACTGACTTTTTCTGGTTCCCCAACAAACCCGGCAAGAAGCCTTGCCTCATGAATACCAGTCTTCCAAAGCTCAAGCGAGAGCTTTTGGTTTTTGCCAATCATTTTTGCAAGCTTCCTGATTTTTGGCACACTTACTCCAAATGCCCTTTTTGTGTTAATGCCAAACCTTGCCATGCCTTTTTTGTTTTTCTTGCTTGCCCTTTTCCTCAGCCAGGAAACAGCCTTTTTCACATGCATGCCAATCAATAAAACAAAAACCTATAAAAGGTGCAAACCTCACAGATTTCATATGGCAGCACAAGACCTGTCTCAAATTAAGCCAGAAAAAAGCCAGGAAGACTGGGGCACTGCTCTTCTTGTTGAAAAGCTCACAAGGGACACTGTTTACCAGGCTTTGCAAATATTCACAAAAGCAGCGTCTGGTAAAATAGGTGAAGTCCTGTTAAAGGAAAAAAGTGCAATCCCTGCAAAACTTTTTCATATGGCAGAGCACCCTGACAAATATGAGAACATGGGCGTAAAAATCGCAAGAACATCAGAATATGTGGAAGGGAAAAAGGAAAAAATAGAGGTTTTCAGTATCAGGCTTGAGGCAGACAAAATACTCACCTTGCGGGTCGGGGAAGACTTTACAGAAATCTCGCTTGCAACAGGAACCAAGCTTGACGAAATAATCTCCCAACAGGGTGATAACATTAAATACGAGAAGTACACATAATTTAACCGAGGTAGTATTATGGCAGAACTTGCACAAAGCTCCCAAAAGGCAACCAGGTCAGTACAAAAGCGCACACAGGAGTTTGTCAAGCCAACAGACAAACTATTCATTGAGGGCAAAGCTGCGCAGGCTCTCGTCCAAAGGTCATTAAAGCCATACTATGCATTGGCAAAAAAGGCAATAAACCGCGCCTAGTCTGCAGCAAAAGAGGCAATTACATGGCAACAAAAGACAAATTCCCTGAAGTTGACCAGATTGCATGGGGCAAAATAAAGGAAGTGCGCGTATCATCTGACAAGGGAAAAGGAAGCTACAGCTTTGAGTTTGACTTGCACGGAAAAAAACAGATGATGACAATTACCATCTCCCCAAAGTCAACAGCATTCACGATTTCTGACAATAATGGCAACCCAATAGTGCATGCAACACAAACAGGAAGCACAATAAGCCTTCTTGACTTCTCAAAAAAGGTCGGCTTAAAAGGCCCCTCAAGAAAGCTGCGGGGCCTAAAGCCAGTGAAAAAAAGATAATCAGCCCTGTTTTTTTATCCACTGGAGCTGCGGCTCCACCATCTAAAAAAACACCTACCCTTGTTTTTTTATTACAGAAAACACGTCTCCATCAGCAAGCACATGGTCAAGCCCGACTTTTTGCCCTGGGAATTTTGCTGATTTCCCCCACACAAGCGCATATTTGAAGTCCCGCACCAAATCCCTGTGCAGCTTGTGGCATGCCTGCCTTATTGTCGCCCCAAGCCGCAGCATCATTGGCTCTTTTAAGTCAGCGCTTTCCCTTCTTGGCTTTGTATAAACCCTTATCAGCGCAAGCCTGTCAAAAATCTCTTTCCTGACTTTCTTGACATTCTCTCCCTTTTCAGCAGAAACCGGTGTAAAATCAAAGTCAAGCTGCTTCAAATATTTTTTGCTCACCATATCTGCCTTATTAAGAACAACAAGCGACCTGTTGTAAACCCTGTTTCCTGCCAGAACATCTATGAGCTGCTCAACAGTTGCATTTTCCCTGAATACAATTGAGCAGTTGTGTATCCCATACTCGTTCAGCACGCCAACAATCATCTTTTTTGAGAGCCTTGTCAGTCTCACAGTTGAGCTTATCTCAACCCCCCCGCGCTCCTTTTTGGTCATAAAAATTTTCGGGGGCTCCTGGTCAAGCCGTATGCCTATTCCTGCAAGCTCTTCTTTTATGGTGGGCAAAATCCTTGGCCTGAAAACATCCAAGATTATGAGCACAAGGTCAGCGCTTCTTGCAACACCAAGTATCTCCTTGCCCCTGCCCTTTCCTCCTTTTGCCCCTGCAATTATCCCTGGCAAATCCAACAGCTGTATTTTTGCCCCGTTATACTCCAAAATCCCAGGTATGCATGAAAGGGTTGTGAACTCATATTCTGCAATTTTTGACTTTGCCCCTGTGAGTGCGTTTAGCAAAGTTGATTTTCCAACAGAAGGAAGGCCAATAAACGCAACTGTGGCATCCCCACTTTTCCTTGCCCCAAAGCCACTGGTTTTGCCCTTGCCTTTGCTGCCACCCACAAGCTCTCTTTTTAGCTTTGCAAGCTTTGCCTTTAGAAGACCCAAATGGTATTCAGTTGCCTTGTTCTTCTGGGTCCTGCCCATTTCCTCTTCAATTGCACGCATCTTTTCCTGTATGCCCATACAGGTATTGGTTCCCACAAACCCTTTAAATTGTCAATCCCAAACCCACACATGCCAAAGCCAAAAAAACAGCCAATCAAAGCACAGCCAGGCGACAAAATAAGGCTCAGCTGCGGGCCTGATGAGTACACTGGTATTCTTCTCCCAAGAAAGCAGGGAAGTTCTGAGTTTGTGACAATAAAACTTTCTTCAGGCTATAACATAGGCATAAGCAAGGCAAGGATAAAAAAAACACAAATCCTTGAGCGCTCAGCCGCAAAAATCGGCCAAAGGCAGAAAATCGCCCCAAAACAGGGGCAAGAGGGCGCGCAAAACATTTCGCTTCTTGCGTGTGGCGGCACAATTGCGTCCCGCATAGACTATTCAACAGGTGCAGTATATCCTGCAACAACGCCACAAGAGCTTGTTGTGGGCTTTCCAAAGGAGCTAAAGGGCAAAGTAAAGGCAAAAACACTTTTTACAATCCAGTCAGAGGACCTTGCTCCTTTGCATTGGGAAAAAATTGCAAAAGCAGCTGCGGGCGAGATAAAGCAAGGGGCAAAAGGGGTAATAATAACGCATGGAACAGACACAATGGCCTACACTTCATCAATGCTGTCATTTATGCTCCAAAACCTCCCATGCCCCATTGTCCTTACAGGCAGCCAAAGAAGCTCTGACAGGGGCTCATCAGATGCCCAGGCAAACCTTTACTGCTCTTTGCTTGCAGCATCAGCAGACCTTTCAGGGGTATTTGTCTGCATGCATGAAAACATGTCTGATTCCTCATGTTTTCTTCACTTTGGAACAAAAGTGAGGAAAATGCACACTTCAAGAAGGGATGCGTTCCGCGCAATAAATGTAATGCCAGCAGCAAGAATTTTCCCTGGCACAGGCAAAATTGAAAAGCTCTCAAATGAATGCGCATCAAGGAACAAAGCCTCTCTTTCTCTTGACACAAAAATGAATACAAATGTTGCAATTCAGTACATTTACCCTGGAGTAAAACCAAAAGCTATCTCGTCTCTTTCAAAATACGACGGAATAGTGCTTATTGGCACAGGGCTTGGCCATTTGCCAGTAAACCTGCGAAAAGAGCCCCTGGCAATACCTATCCTGAACGAGGTAAGCCAGCTAATCAAGTCTGGCATACCTGTGGTGCTTGTTTCCCAAACAATTTACGGCAGGGTGGACATGAATGTTTACACAAACCAACGGGTTTTGCTTGAGGCAGGAGTGATTGGGAACTTGTGCGACTTTACCCCAGAATCAGCGTACACAAAGCTCATGTGGGTTCTTGGAAGGGAAAAGAAAATAAAAAAAGTAAAGGAGCTTATGGAAACAAACATTGTAGGGGAAATTTCCAGCAAGACACAGATAGCCAATTACTGAGGTTTTTGCATGCTCTGCGGCATTGAGATACACCAGCGAATCGCAGGCAAGAAGCTTTTTTGCAACTGCGTTTCAGAGGCGCAGCCAAAAAAGGTCAAAAACTTCACAAGAAAGCTTCATGCAGTGCGCTCAGAGCTTGGCGAAATCGACTCTGCAGTCAGGCTTGAGCAGGCCCGCTCAAGGGAATTTTATTATGATGCGCCTGTGGAATCAACCTGCCTTGTTGAGGCTGATGATGAGCCACCTCATAATCTTAACCCTGAGGCTTTAGATGCAGTGCTCATGTTTTGCGAGCTTTTTTCATCAAAAACAGTTGATGAAGTCCATATAATGCGCAAAAATGTGATAGACGGCAGCAATACTTCTGGCTTTCAGAGGACTGCAGTGGTTGGCATTGGAGGCAGGCTGAAAACCAAGGCAAGTGAACACAAAATACAGGCAATCTGCATAGAAGAGGAAAGTGCAGGCATAATTTCTGGAAAGCAAGGTATTGCCCACTATGACCTTGCAAGGCTGGGAATACCTCTTGTTGAAATAGCAACAGCCCCGACCCTTAAAAGCGGAAAACAGGCGCAAGAGGCCGCACTTGCAATAGGCTCTCTTTTGCGCCGGACAGGAAAAGTGCAGCGCGGCATTGGCACAATAAGGCAAGACATCAACGTATCAATACCCCAAGGCGCGCGCGTTGAGATAAAAGGTGTGCAAGAGCTTTCAATGGTTGAAAAAACAGTTGACTTGGAAATACAAAGGCAAAAAGAACTTGCAAAAATAGCAGACCAAACAAAAAAAATCCTCAAAGGCAGGAAAATAGGGGAAAAATTCTTTAACCTGACAAACATATTCTCAGGAACAAAATCAAAATTCATGCTAAAGCTCCTTTCTTCAGGGCAGGGGGTTTATGGAATTTTGCTTCCAGGTTTTTCAGGCCTTCTTGGCAGGCAAATCTCGCCAGGAAAAAGGTTTGGATCAGAGCTGGCAGACTATGCTTGCATTGTAGGGGTAAAAGGCATCATCCATTCTGACGAGGACCTTGAAAAATACGGGATTTCAGATGATGAAATTGCTGAAATAAAAGTCGCACTTTCAACATCTCCAAAAGACGCATTTGTCCTTATTGGGGCAAAGCAGGAAAAGGCGCATAATGCCCTTTCAGAGGTTGCAAAAAGGGTCTCTATGTTGCATGTCCCTGAAGAAACAAGAAGAGCAAACCCAGACGGCACCTCCAGTTACATGCGCCCACTGCCAGGCAAAGCAAGAATGTACCCAGAAACTGACCTTCCACCAGTGCCAATAACAAAGCAAATGCTAAAACAAGCAATATCAGAAGCAGCAAAAATGCTGAAAAATCAACAGCAAAAGCAAACCCTTCTTTCCAGCCTAAATGATGAGCTTAAGGCCCAGCTTGCTGCAACAAAAGGCCCAGAGCTTGAAACATTTTCTATTGCCCTAAAGCTTGGAATTGAGCCAAAATTTGCTGCATCAACACTTACAAATACCCTCAATACTCTGAGGCGCGAGGGAGAAAACACAAAAAACCTCTCACAAGAAAGGCTTGCATCCGCATTTTCAGAATTCAAGAAAGGCACATTTGCAAAATCAGCAATGCCTGAAATACTGCGCCTCATGTGCAAAGAAGCTGCAACATCCCCTGCTGCAGCTGCAAAAAAGCTCGGGCTTGAAAAAATAACAGGAAAAGAACTGCAAATGCTGATAAAGAAGAGCAAGCTTGACCTAAAAGGGCTTTTTTCAAAATACAGGATGAGGATAGATGCAGCAGAAGCAACAAATTTCTTTAAAAAAGCCAAGCAATAGCATTACTTGGGGAAAATATAGCCCTTATCCTGCTCAAATCTCTTTTTCCCAAACCACAAAATCTCCAATTTATCTTTGCTGAGCTTCAGGTAATCCCTGTCCTCAGAGTGCACTTCAAGAGTAATTGTTCCGTCATAAAAAGACTTTAGCATCCTCACGGCCTTTGGAATATTTATCCTGCCTGCGCCAAGCGGCAGATGCTGGTCTTCTCTTTTGTTGTTGTCATGCAAATGCACATGCTTTATTTTCTTTTTGAGCTTTTGCACATGCTCGTCAATTCCTTCAGCATCTTTTATTGCAGCATGCCCGATGTCAAAGGCCATTCCAATCCCTACTTCAGAAAAAACCTGTTTAAAGTCCTTTATTGAAAACCAGGCGCTATTAGAGAAATTTTCAAGCAAAAGCTCAAGCCCGCGTTCATTTGCCTCCTTATTCAGGTATTTGAGAGTCTCAACAATTTTTGCAATCCTGACTGGCCTTTCCTGAAGGCCAGGGGGCAAAAACTCTGGGTGGATTGTCGCTTTTTTTGCCCCAAGCAAAGAAGCAGCGTCAAAAGCCTTTACAAATTCATGGTTAATTGCCTTTTGTATGTATGGGTAAGGGTGTGCAATGGAAAAATACCAGGGAAAATGCGACAAAACCCCAAAGTTGTACGAATGCAGGGCATCAACAATATGCTTTTTATTGTCAATTATTTTCTGGGGGTGCGCAGCAGGCGCCTCAACTGTCACTTCAACATAGTCAAATCCCATTTCCCCGAAAAGCTCTATTTCTGATGTAAGATTATTCCTTGGGTTGTTCATTGCGCCTATTATCATAAAAACACCTGCAGCAATTGGGCTTGCAAACAACTAAAACAGTTGCTTTTCACCCTTTCTTTTTCTCCCTGTAAATCCTGTGCAGCTTTTTCACAGTTGCCTTGTTTATCTTTATTTTCCCTCCATGCGGCCTCAAAGCCCCTGAAAAGGTCTTTGGTATATGCAACAGCTCATGGATAAGCACCTGCTCTTTTTCTTCCTCCCCAAGCTTGTCATAATGCTCTGAGAGCACCTCAATTATGTAAAAAGTGCCCACATTCAGTGCCTTTTGCCAAATGTCAGGCAAATTCCATATTCTTGCATATGCATTTGCAGTGCAGTTTTTTGACCTCATGCATATTATCCTGAACTCATTGATGTGCCCATAAGACAGGACGGAAATTATGTCAGTTACCTTTTCCTCAACATCTTTGGCAGGCTCAACATCCATAAAGCGCTTTTTACAGTCTGCCTTTTATACACCCTGCCGCAAAAAAGTTCTTCTGGCGGTATTATGGGCAATGAGCAGGGATTCATGCAAAGCTGCAAAAATGCATTTGAGGCAGCCTCAAAAATGCAAAACCCCCTAATAGTGCACCACTATGACTGTGACGGAATAACTTCAGGCTCAATAGTTGCCTCTTGGTTTGAGAAAAACAAAATGCCGTTCAGGACAAGGGTGGCAAGAAAGCTTGATGAGAAGACAATTGATTCTCTCAAGGGTGAGCAAAGGATTATTTTTGTTGACCTTGGAAGCGGCTCGCAGCTTGTTAAGGACCTTAAGTCAGAAGTTGTGGTAATAGACCACCACCAGCCCCAGCACAATGCCCACATACAGGCAAACCCGCATTTATTTGGGTTTGATGGAGGCTCAGAGATTTCTGCTTCAGGTTGCGCATACTTTGTTTTTCAGATGTGCGCTGATCTTGGTGTTGTTGGCGCAGTTGGCGATATGCAGTACCCGCTAAAGAGCCTGAACAAAATAATGCTAAGCCAGGCAGTTGAAAAAAAGCAAATCTCAGTGTCAACAGACCTTGTGCTTTTTGGAAGGGGAAGCAGGCCCCTTATGCAGCTTCTCATGTTTGCAGATGACCCCTATATTCCGGGGATAACTGGAAACGAATCAGCATGCAAAAAACTGCTCTCAGACTGCAACATAGATCAAAAGCAGGGTGAAAAGTGGCGCACATACAACGGGCTTTCCAAGCAGGAAAAAACAAGCATGGTATCAGCTCTTGCTGACCACATGTCATTGCGCGTTTCCCCAAAGGCAGCCAACAAGCTCACAGGGGAGGTATACACTCTTCTTAACAGGCCGCAAGGCACAGAACTTTCAGATGCATCTGAGTTTTCAACACTTCTCAACGCATGCGGCAGGAACAATCAGGCAGAATTAGGGGTAAAAGTCTGCATGTCAAAGCCAGGGGCATTTGATGAGGCAAAAGTGCTTTTAGCTGCCCATAGGAAAAACCTGAGGGAAGGCATAAGCTTTGCAGCAAAAAATGTCCAGGACCTGGGCAAATTCCTGCTTATTGATGGCAGAGGGGCAATAGCAGACTCAATAATCGGCATAGTGGCAGGAATGCTCTATGCAGGCACAAAAAACAAGCCAGTGCTTGCGCTTTCGCTTGAGCCATCAGGAAAAATAAAGCTGTCTGCGCGCGGTACAAGGGACCTGGTGAACAAAGGCCTTAACCTTGGGAAAATACTCTCACAGGCAGGCGCATCTGTCAACGGGGTTGGCGGCGGGCACAACATAGCTGCTGGCGCCACAATCCCAAATGAGAGATTAGATGATTTCTTGCGAGAATTTGCAGGAAGGCTGTAATTACTTTTGCTTTTTCCCGGGCATTTTCTTTTTCCGTTGCTTTGGCCTTACTCTTCCTGTTGCAGCATCATCAAGTGCGCTTTCCTTTAATTCCCTTTCAGCCATTGCAGAAAATTCTTTTTTCCACTCAAGGTCAACAGATGCCCAGTCAACGTTTCCTGCCGCCTCTTTTTGCCTTAACAGGTTATTTGCAGCTGTTGTGCATTTGAGAACAAAGTCAAGCTCAAGAAAGTGCGGGTGGGAATTCTTTTCTGCAGCATCAAAAATCATTGAGTACAGTTTTCCCTTGAAAAACGCTTCCATAACATACTGCTCAGGCGAAATGCCGGTTTCATCACACCTTCTGACAAGCGCTGGTGGCACAAATTCAAGCTTAAGGTTTTTTGAAATCTTTCCAAGGTCAGCATTTGAAAGAGAGGGCGCAGAAGCTTCTGGCAAATTGGCAAACATGCACTTGAAAACAGTCGAGTCAACGCCTTTGCCCCGCTGCAGCTTGAATACCTCGATAAATTTGTGCTGCTTTAAGTCGGTTTCATACTGCTCGCCAAGCATCCTGTAAACCCTGCTCTTTCTTCCAAAGCGTATTTTCTTGAGGAAAGAATACCTGTCAGTTGAATACATTGACGCTGCAGGTATGCCAAACACAAGCTCAAGCCTGTCCTGAACATCTTTGAGCGACTGCGCATGCAAATTGTACAGCATAAAAATTCCTGGCTGGGTATTGAGCATGTTTATTACTCCCTGTATTGCGAGCCTTGAGCGTATTTCATTGATAATCACGCACGCGTCCCCCATCCTCAGTGCAGCATTTGTCATTGACACCAAGTCAAGCTCATTTGTCTGGCCTGTTTCCTCCTTGTCAGATGACTGGACCTGCACTGCGCCTATGTGAAAGCCCCGTTTCCTGTATGCTTTGGTCGGGATTTCCTCAATGTCCTGGATTGGCAATATTCTCTTTTTTGTTCCTATTGCAGCTATTTTTGCCGATGTAAATGCTGTTTTTCCAACTCCCTTTAAGCCAAGCACAGCTTCAGAGCACCCTAAGCCAACCATAACATCGTCATATCCTGCAAAAAACGGGCTCATTGACTTGAGCTTCAAATACATCGGATAAGTGAATGGCTGGTCACGCATTATCCTTAATGCTGCCTGCAAATCCCCAAAAGTTGCAGGCGGCCTTTGCAAGTGGCACCTCATTGCAAGCCTTGTGAGCACCAGGTCAACCACTGGTGTGCTCTTGTCAAACTTGCGCACCCCTTTTGCAACGGCCACAATATTCTTGAAAGCATGCTCAAGCATCTCATGGTTATATCTCCATAAAGTGTGGCACAATCCATATTTTGCATGCTCAATATAAATCGGCGAGTTTTCGCTGTCAATATAAATGTCAGTAATATTTTCCTTGTCAAGCGCCATATTCTCAATTGGCGAGCCCAAGCCAACGACCCATGAGGCCGCCTCCCTTCCCATTGCAACTGCCTGCTCCTGGGTTATTTCAATCTTTTCAAGTGCAGCCTTGTCTATGAACAACTGGGTAAATTTCCTGCTCCTGTCGTCAAATACTGTGCCATAGTCAACAGTCTGCCTTGTCTCCTTCAGCCCGTCCTGTATTGAGTTTTTCAGCATTTCCTGCAGCTTGTCAGGCAGGCTCTCAATCATAGGGGTTTCAATTGTATACAAGTGCGCTTCTCCGCCAGGTATGTCATATATTTTTACCCGTGTCCCATAGTCAAGCTGGTAGTTTGCATCGTCTGCCTTTAGGGCAACAGCTTCTTTTGGCACAGTGAGCATGAAATTCTGCATGAACAATAGGCTTTTCAATCCCAAAAGCGCAAGAAAAGAAGCCCTCAAATCCCCTGTTTTCTGGCAAAGAGCATAAAGCGATGATTTAGTATATGCATCCAAAACCCCATTAGTCCACGCCTGAAAACCCCTATACCCCTCAACAAAAACAGACTTTTGCGGGTATGGCTCCTTGTAATCTTTCAGTGCCTGCACAGCAACAAGCGGGCTCATGAACATATATTCATAAAAGTCCTTGAGCGCCTTTTTTCTCTGAAGATAATACTCATCCTCAGGCCTTCCATACGTCTTTGGGTTGAGCATTATTGACTCCACTTGTCGTATAAGCCCTTCATACTCCTGCAAAATCGCGCTTTTTTCAGCATCTAGCTCAACAATGATTTCTTCCTCATACCTCATGGTTTTCCATGGCTTTGGAAGCTGGGAAGTGACTTTAAGGTGAGAGTTTATGCACTGCGGGGTTCCAAGCCCAAGCCCACAGGTAGGGCAATCCATCACAAGCCTGTTTCCCTGGTAGCTGGGTCTGCATCCCATAAGCTGCAATTAGCTGTTCACTTTTAAATCAATATCGGAGAGTTCATATTTTCTTGTCTGGTGCTTCTGTTTTAGAGTCATGTATGCAGTTTGTGCCCATACCATAGGCGCTTACAGCCTTGAGCCCGTGTTTTTCTATCCCTTCAAACCTAACAAGCCCCCAGTAAGCAAGATTAAGCTCTTTTGTATTTATGGAATAAACTTTATTGCTCTCCCTTTGCATCACATGCCTGTAGTAAAGGGCATGCTTGAAAAGCTCAAAACAATGTGCAGTTTCCGTCTCTTTAGCCCTCTCGAGTATGCCGGTCCTTAGCTTCAGGTTTTTTCCCAGGTCGTTTATATTCACATAAACCAATTCATCCTGCAAAAGCCCCTTGGGAATTCCCCAACATCGGGCCAACTTGTTTTTATCGACAACAACCTTGTTCCCAACATTTTGTTCTTGCAGGGTTGGAACTCTTGGTTTTGAAAAAGAAGTGCTGATGCCTCCAACAAGTGGGGGGAATACTGTAAAAACAACAATAGCTGCTGTTTTTACAACCCACTTAGGGGTCCTAAAATGCTTTTTCATCCTATCCTAAAACCATTTCAATACAAACCTTTAAATACTCTATACATATATCCCTACCAACAATAACACGGTGATAATTATGGCACACAAAGACAAGCAAATAGAAAAAGACGAACCGCCTAGCAAGAAAAAAAGAGGCTCACAACAGAACTTCACCACGTCTTCATTGAAAAGTATAGCTGAAAAACAGAACATGACTCTCAGAGAGAAAATGAACGATATGTGTGAAGACGACTGGTCAGGAAACAATACTCAAAAAAAGAAAGACAAAGCAATGAGCAACCCGAGAGATGGGGGAAAGAAATCAAAGATTGAAACAGATTTCACAACAGATCCATTTTTCAATAGTCTTCCCACAGAGCCTGACAGATACTCTGAAAGTCCACAGGACATAAAATGTGATGACCACAAAGGCTAATTAAAAAAGCAGAAAAGGCGGCTTAAAAAAAGCCGCCCGTGTTTTCAGGGAAAATTTACGCGTTCTTCAGCTTTGCCTGGTATACATACCCGTCCTTTCCAAGGTAGTACATGTAGCCAGACTGCTTCCTGATCTTCTCAGAACCGACTCTTCCCTTTCTTCCGCGCTTGTTGTGCTTCATTGGCGCCTTCCATACATAGCCGTCCTTACCAATGTAGTAAAGATAGCCATCTTCCCGCCTAATCTTCTCTGATCCAATTTTCCTTCCCATTCAGACACCTCCAAAATAATTAAGAGCAATATCTGCTCCGAGGTGGACTTCGTCGGTAGAATTTATAAACATATGTCCGTCGGAGCCCCCCGAAAGCCGCATTCCAAGGCATTTGCATTTTAATACCACCCTTACACTATTCTCTTAAGGGTAATTTCATGGATTTAGGAAGAAGCCTCCGGGCAGCGCTTTCAAAGTTTACAGGGGCGCCAGTAGCAGACGAAAAGGCAGTAAAAGCCCTTTGCAGAGAGCTCCAGCGGGTTCTGATTTCCTCAGATGTGAATGTCAAGCTGGTTTTTGAGCTTACAAAAAAGATTGAAAAGCGCGCTTTGGACTCACATCTGCCAAAAGGCCTTTCCTTGCGCGAGCATGTTGTAAAAGTGGTTTATGAGGAACTTGCACTAATGCTTGGCGCCTCTTATGAGCCAAAGCTAAAGCCCCACAGAATTCTTTTATTGGGCCTGTACGGCTCAGGAAAAACAACAACAACCGCAAAGCTTGCGCACTTTTACAAGTCAAGGGGCTTATCAGTTGCCTTGGTTTCATGCGATGTTGACAGGCCAGCAGCATTTGAGCAGCTTGAGCAGGTTGCAAACCAGTCAGGCGCGGCATTTTACGGCATAAGAGGGGAAAAGAGCGTTAAAAAAATCCTTGCACTTGCAAAAAAACAGGCAAAAGAAGACATAGTAATAGTTGACTCATCAGGAAGAAGCGCATTTGAAAAACAACTGGTTGAACAGCTCAAGCTCATAAACTCAGAATTTATGCCCGATGAAAAGTTTCTGGTGATTTCAGCAGACATAGGGCAAATTGCAGGAAAGCAGGCGTCACAATTCCATGAAGCAGTCAAACTTTCAGGGGTAATAATTACAAAACTTGACGGAAGCGGAAAAGGGGGCGGCGCACTTTCAGCAGTAGCAGCCTCAAATGCAAAAGTCGCATTCATAGGCACAGGTGAAAAGCTGGATGCTCTCTCCCCTTTTGACGCTCAGAAATTTGTTGGGAGGCTTCTTGGCTTTCCAGACATTGGAGCACTGATGGAAAAAGTGAAAAAAATCTCAGAAGAGGAAAAAATGCCAGAAGAAATGGGCGAAAAACTCACTCTTAGAGTATTTTATGAGCAATTAAAGGCAGCAAAAAAGCTAGGGCCCCTTTCAGGCGTTTTTTCAATGCTTGGGGCGTCTGACCTTCCGGCAGACATTGTAAAGACAAGTGAAACCAAGCTCAAAAAGTATGAAGTGATAATAAATTCCATGACTCCCCAGGAGAGGGACGACGCGGTTCTTCTTCGCAAAAACACCGCAAGAATAAAAAGAATCGCAGCCGGCTCTGGCACAAAGCCAGAGGATGTGCAAGACCTTCTCAAGCAGTTTGAAAAGGTGAGCAGCATGTTCAGCAAGTTCAAGAAAAACAGGGGCTTCAGGAAAAGAATGGAAAAAATGCTAAAAGGCGCAAACATAGACATGAAAAAATTCGGAAGCTAGCCAAAAAGTAAAAAACCAAAAACAGAAAAAAGTTACTTTCTTCCTGAAAGGGCAAGCTCTTTTGAAATCAGTTCACTCAGGACCTCTTTTGCAATTACCCTTCTCCCGCCGATTTTCTCATGAGGGATCCTGTTCCTGTCAAGCCTTCTTTCAAAAGCATTTCTCTTTATCTTGATTCCCCTGCCAGTCATTTCAGCAACTGCTTCTCCTACCTCATAATAATTTTTGCAGATGTGGACAAGCCCGCCTATTGCATCCTTTGGAACCCAGCGTTGCGTTCCAATCTTAAGTGATGGGATGGAATTTTTCTCAATCCTGCCGATAAATGCGCGCAAATTGAGCTTTTCATGCTTCTTCAATTCGTTGTATGCCTGCTTGACACTGTAAAATTCATTTGAAAGGGCCACCCAGTCCTGTATGACTGGTTTTGGAATGAGCCTCTTGTTGCCGATTTTCTCAGAATGAACAGAGCGCCTTTCAACTCTTCCACCAAATGCCCTGAACGAAAGGGAAACGCCTCCCTTGCGAAGTTCATTATATGCCTCTTCAAGGGTATAAAGCCCAAGGCCCTTGAGCCTGTCCTTTTCAAGCCTGTCCTGCGCATAAAGGTCCTTTGCCCTTTTGACTATATTTGATATTCCCTCATGAAGCTCTGCTTCGTCCTTTGTTCTTTTCTTTTTCATGTCCCTTATGCTCATTGACTTTAACTTTGTAATCTTTGGGTCTTTGATGACCTTGTCAATCACAATCCTTTTTCCACGAGGCATAGTCACACCTTCCATAATCGGCGCTCTACATTACCATAACAACATATTTTACCATTACTTTATTATGGCAACCTGTTTATAAAGCTTCCGTAGCTCTCCCCAAACTAACCCTTTGCAGTTTTTGCAAGAGCATACCTCTGGTAACATTTAAAAGCTCTTCTCACTCCTCCTTTTTCATGGAAAAATACCATCTTTGCAAGCACTGCATTTCAAACTTCAAGTCAAACAGCTGCATCCATTCCTGCAAGACTTCAGAGTGCCACATTTGCAGTGGGGCGCTCGAGCAAATAGATGGTCTTGTTCAGGGTGCCACTAAAAAGGCAAAAAAATTCGAATGGAAAACGTTTTCGGTTTCCTCTTCATTTCCTAAACAGTCATTTATAAATGAGCAGCAGGTTGCAGACCTGCTTTCCCCGGGCCATTATACGTCACTCAAAAATTCTGCAAATGCGCTTCTTGCAAAAAAAATCTCGCAGCAAACAGGTAAGAAAAACATCCAAAGACAGGCAGATGCGAACTTTGGCTTTAATTTCATCACAACACAATCATCAGCAGAGCCTTCACCAATCCACATATTTGGGCATTATATTAAGCTTTCAAGGAGCCACTGCCAGAGCAAATGGCACTGCAGCAAATGCGGGGGAAAAGGCTGCGATTCATGCAAAGGAACAGGAAAAAACTACCCGTCAGTTGAAGAGGAAATAGGCAATGTTTTGAAAGAGGAATTCTTGGCAAAAGGATTTACACTGCATGCAAGCGGAAGGGAAGATGTTGATGTCCGGGCAATTGGAACAGGCAGGCCCTTTGTGATGGAGCTTTCATTTCCAAAAAAAAGGCAAGCCGACCTAAAAGCACTTGAGCAGCAATTTTCAGAAAACGAAAACGTGCAGGCAATAGGGATGAGAATCGTGCAAAGGCATTTTATTGACGCAATATGCAGCTCACACTTTGACAAAACCTATTCGGCAGTAGTTTCTGCACAAAGGCCGTTTACAAAAAATGACGAAAAAAAAGCAGAATCTTTGTCAGGCAGGTTTATCCTTCAACAAACCCCAAAACGGGTTCTTGCAAGGAGGGCAGACATGAAAAGAAAAAGAAAAATAACGGAAATATCTGCAAAAGCCCTGAAAAGCGGCAAGCTCCACATGGCAATAACAGCAGAAGCAGGAACATACATAAAAGAGCTCATAAGCTCAGACTCTGGCAGGACAAAGCCAAGCATCACAGAAGTGCTTGGCTGCAAAGCAAGCTGCGATGAGCTTGATGTTGTTGCAATACACGACTATTTTTTGGAAACATTGCTGGATGATTAAATACTTTGCGCGCCTTTTTCAGCCATGCTTGAGTTTCTTTCAGCGCCGTCCATTTTGCCAGGGGCAGAGTTTCGTATATTTGTAGCATTGGCATTCACAGGGGCAGCCGCATTTTTTGACATGTTCAACAGAAAATGGGTTCCAAACTGGCTCCTTTATTCATCAGTTGCAGCTGCAGTTTTTCTTAACATTGCTTTTTTTGAACAGGCTCTTTTCATACAGGCAATGCTCTTTGGCATTGCAGTATTTGCCATAGGCTACCCTCTTTACAGGCTTGGCCAGCTTGGGGGTGCGGATGTTTATGTTCTTGCAGCAATAGCAGCAGCAATTCCATACTTGTCAAAGCCTCTTTTGGCAGCATCGCAGAGCGTCCCGTACCCATTTATACTTTCAGTCCTTGCCCCGACCGGCGTGGCATTTATCTTGCACATGCTCGCAAGGTTCATTCCCTTTATTTCCAGAAGCCTTGCAAAGGGAAAAGTCAAATTCACTGCAAAAAAGCTTGCAGCCCCGATTCTCCTCGTTTGTGCATTTTCAATTTTCATTTACGCGGTTTCATCACTGCCATTTGAACTTCCTCCGGCTTATTTTGCAATTCTTGCATTCCTTGCAATATCACTGGTATTTTTCTCTCTTTTCAAGGAGCAGATAAAAGACAGCATGGTCGAATTCCTTCCTGCACCAAGGCTTGAGCAAGAAGATGTCCTTGCTCTTGAGAAAATGGACGGCAGGCTGGTGAAAAAGCTCAAGCTGGGGCCATTGCTTGACAAAAAGGCAATTGCTGCATTGAAAAAATCAAAGGCAAAAAGTTTCCCTGTTTATACAAAAATGCCCTTCTTTTTGCCCTACCTTTTCCTGGGTCTTGTTTTTTCAGTTCTTTTTGGGGACCTTCTCTTCTACATAGTGGCAGGCTAGAAAAATTCTCCAAGGCCCTGCTGCCTTCCTCCCAGTTTCAAATCATCCTCTGAAAAGCCAAGCTCTTTGAGTATTTTCAGCACAGATGGCAGGACCTGGTGGTCAATGTAATAATGCGGATCATAGTCTTTTGCAACCTCAGCAAGGCAAGCCTTGTCAGATATGCTGGTCCCTCTTTTTGTGATTACATATCCAATTACAGTTCCCTTTTCAATTGGCATGCCTGCTTTGATTGCCTTTTGCGCGGCTGACAGCTCAGGAGACTTTATGTCATATTTTTTTGGGTCTTTCCTTATCTGCGTATAAATGGTCAGCTCTTCCATTGGCACCTGGCCGCTTTTGAGCCTTTCAACAGTTTTTCTGACAATTCCAACTGCCATTTTTTTGCTTCCATGCTTTAGTATTGCCTCCAGAACTTCCCTTTGTGTGGTCTTTGCAATCAAAGACCAGTCCCTTCTCACAAGCTCAAAGCCCCGTATTTTTATCCTCCCATCCTCGCCAATGAGTGCATATTTCTTCTTTGCCCCTGTGCCTTTGGCATTCTTTTTTGTCACAAAAACCCCGCGCGGGTAAAAACCTTCAAGCTCAAGCTCCATGTCCCCTGCAAGCTCGTCATTTATTTTTTTCATGAAACCAAGTGCATCCTTTTTGCTTTTTTTCCCACGAAGTAGAAACGTACTGTCAGTGTCCCCGTAAAGCACCTCAAACCCCTGTTTTGACGCCTTTTCAATTGTCTGCTGGATAAAATACCTACCCCAGGCAGTCACAGCCTCGCCACAATCCCTTGAATACCAGCGCGAGCGGGGGTATGCAAGATAACCATAATATGAGTTTGCAAGTATTTTGAGGGACTGCACCCTTGCAAACAGAGCCTCATACTCTTTGCTTTCCTTTTTCACTTTTCTAAGCTTTGCTTTCAATTCAGCCCTTGTTTTTATCAGCTCCCCAAGAACTGTCGGAATAAGGCCTTTTGGGCTTTTGGAAAACCTTGTGCCATTTGGGCAAACATAACACTTTGAGTCTGGCAGGCTCTTTGGGGGGTTAATAGTAAACGGGTCAATATTGTGGGAGGTAATTATAGAGGGGTACAGGCCGCGAAAGTCAAACACAGCCAAATCCTCATAAATCCCTGGCTGTGGAAGCTTGACAAATGCCCCCTTAATAGGTCCAAGCTGCCTTTGCCTTGCAACTTCATCACCTGGCCTATTTGGTATTATTGCCTTGTGCTCAAAGCTCTTGTGCATCAAAAGAGACTCAACAAGCTGGCCTGCGGTTGCATTTGAAACATCAAAAAGCGGCAGCCTTGTTATTCTGCCCATTTCCATTTCAAGGGGCAAGAGAAGTTTTCCTATTTCCATTGTTGCAACTGCATCAAATCTTGAGTAATCTGCAAGCTGTGCAACAAGCTTTTTGTCATCCCACATTTTGTAGATATCAAGCTTGCCTACCATCAACTTTTTCTTGCCAATAAGCTCAGAATATGCATTCTCAAGGGTATACCTTGAAATCTTGAATGCGCCAATAAACCCTAAAAACCGGACAAGGGGGTACAAGTCCACATGCACCCTGCCAGTAATTTCAGCAACATCCCTTATTCCCTGCCTTCTTACCCTTATGCTGCCCCCATCCCTTGCAATTGAAAAATCAAGCCCATTTGCCTGTGCCCTTGCTTTAAGGTAAGGCAAATCAAACACAGTGCTGTTATAGCCGAACAGCACCTCAACATCATATTTTTCAATGTCCTGCAAAAACCTCTTTATCATTGCCCTCTCATCATCGCAGACAATGCAGAACTTCCTGTCAATCTTTTTGCTGGTTATTACTCTTGCCTTTCCCTCAACCTCATAGCTTATCATTATTACCTCGTCCTTTTCCGGCCTTGGCATGCCTTTTGGATTGTATGTTTCAATGTCAAATGACATGGTCCTAAGGGAAACTGTTTTTTGCTTTTTGCTGATTATTTTCTTAAGCCACCTTCCCTCTCTCTCATAAACAATCTCAGTGAATGGTGCCAATCCCATGTCAATAAGGTACCTTCTTCCAAAGGGTATGTTGTTCTCATAGGCAACATACTTTGAAATCGCGCGGCTGACATGCGGAACATCATATGGCCTTTCGCAAAAGACCTTGAACAGCTCCTTTTGCTTACCAAGCACACCCAGCTTTATTCTTTCAACCCTGGTCGGCGAAACTTTCCTGTCCCTTGAAGCAACTGCAATGCTTAGAACCTCTTTTTTTGCAGAGGCTGGCGCATCAAGGTAAAAATAAGGCTCATACCCATCATGCAGCCTGAAAAACCTTTTCCCCTTTAAAAGCAGCCTTACAACGGTTTTCCCATTGAGTATTTTGTAGTCAACGTCAATGAGCACTGCCTTCCGCTTGACCATGGTAATCCAGTAGTTGGAGGCGGCATAAAATAAAAGCCTAACAAGCCAAAATAGCAGATATGGCAGCAGCACCCATTGCGGTAAAAGAAGACAAACAAAGCAAAGAGCTGCAGCTTCCCAAGCAGACAACCACTCAAGGCGCAAGCGGAAACACGTTTCTCATTACTCCCAAGGAAGCGCTCCAAGAGGCGCGCCGCCGGCTGCGGGAAGCTACGAATGACACTGAACGCCTTGCGGCTCTTGAACAAATAAGGTCCATCTATCAAACATATTGGGGTTCCCAACAGTACCCATTCACGCACGAGGACACGCGTGCGGCCATCGAGGACATATGCAATTATGCGCTAAAGCAAGGATATTCCGACGCTGTGCGCCATTCGGCAATGTTCACACTCACTGAATATATAGTCCGAATGTCAAATGGCATGGTACATTCAGAGGACTTCAATATTTTTCTCTCGGAAATGACTGGTATTGCGCAGTCAAGCGGAAATAGCCACGAGTTGCGGCTTTTCGCCCTCTCATCATTCGCGGTGCTGATGAGCCTCCCAAAAAGTATACGGTCCCTTCTGATAAGCAATGATAGCAACTATAATACACTTATGTCCTGCGCAGAAAACCTCCTCTCACAAAATCTCCCAGAGTCCCTCCTGTCAAAATGCGCCGAGTTTGTGGGGGGGCTCTCTGGCCTGGCAGTGATGGAGAAGCCAGGCGGTTTCTATCTTCCAAACCAGCAGCGCCTTGACAGGTTGTTGTGGTGCATAAACAGGCTGGTTGAACTTGCTCCGAACAGCGAACCGGTTTTTGATAGAACAGCCAATGCATTCCTCGCACTGTCAGAACCCTTGCTTTCGGCAAAAGAATATCTTAATATAAGCTCCACGAGCATCCTGGCGTTCCTGTCCAGGTCTTATGATATCGCAACCCAGCCTTCGCATCTGCAGCGAATACAGGCAGGCTCCGTTCTTCTGGCAGCTGGGTTCCTGAATCCCAAAGTATTAAACGCGGCGCAACTAGGGCTGTTCCAGCTGGATGCCAAAACAATTTTGCGGATACGGGAAGAAGTGCCAGGCCGTTCGGGCTGGGAATGGAACACCTGGAAAATGGCAGGGCTCTCCCTTTCCAACCAAGGAAAAAGTGCCATCAGAACGCTTTTCGAGAATTACAACACAGTGCAGTTTGGTCATTATGACCTTGCAGTACTGGGGAGCATGCTCAACAATCTCCATACCAAGACAGGGAAACCAATTCTTTTTGCCATCATAACCCGGAAACCAGACGGGATCTTCTTTGCAGGGCTTTTCAAAGAAGGCGACCTTGCAAATTTCGACATCCGCATGATTGAGGCTAAACACGAAGACGAAGTACTGGCTTATATGGGAAAAGTCGCATCTAACCTCGGTATCAAGCCCTATTCACAGGACAGATATGGAGAAAAGTTTTCAGTATTCGGTGTCCACGGTCATGGACAGCCAGAAAGGATTGGGCTGGGCAAGCGGCCAGAAGTCCATCATGATGAGAAATACTATCTGGACATAACTGACAAGGACCTGGCAAAGAAAATAGGGAAATACTTCACCTGGGAGATGCCAAACGGGCAAGTATTCCGAAGTCCTGCCTACTTTTATGCCTGTGCCACTACTGGGAGCACTGGAACAATATCAAACAACGTGGCAGAAACCTGGGCTGAAAACGCCAGAATGAGGCTTTTCGGCGCCCAGCTTCCGTTCAGCGAACCACCAATACTGACATATGAACTCGAGAACAGGCAAATGACCCTCAAGGACTTCCGTTGCTGGTATGTAAATCGCAACTCCTACGACTATCGAAATACCACAAGCCTCAGTGGGGACTTCACAATTTCCCAGGAAGATTTAAGCATTAAAATCGGCTTCAATTTCACAGAAGTCCAGCCTGCAAGCCAGTTCATCCTCGAAGGCTACGATATCCAGCGCAGTAGCGACGGAGGAAAAACATTCAAGCGGGTTGGTTTTGTGCCTGCTGGACAACAATCTTTTCTGGATTCCTCCCCCCCACTCGGAAATTTCACCTACCGCATAAAGCAGCGCTGGTACAAAAACGTCGGTGATGACGGTGCCGGGACATATGACGAGTCAAGGGATTATCAATTCGGGTTTTCACAGGGCAAGACAATTGAGATTCAAGGCGTTCCAGTTCCAACAGAACTCAGCCTCTACCAAAACTACCCCAACCCATTCAATGCAGCGACAAACATCCACTATTACCTTCCAAAGTCAGGCAAAGTCACCATGAACATATACGATGTTACAGGCAGGGAAATCGCCTCACTGGTTTCGAGGAACCAGAAGATTGGCCACTATTACGAGGTGTTCAACGCATCCAGCCTAGCTTCAGGCACTTACTTCTGCAGGCTAGTTCTCCAAACAAAAGGAGAAACTACAACTCAATCAACTAAGATGGTGCTTGTAAAGTGAGTTGCCTGCCAACAACTGGTTCTCGCAGGCAACCATTAATTAATTATTCTCCAGTAATCAATGCTATCTTTGCTTGGGGTGTTAATATGAAAGTGGCAGTCAATGGATTTGGAAGAATAGGAAAGCTGGTTGTGCAGGCAGCATTTGAAGCAGGGGCAGTGGGCAAAAAATTCGACATAGTGGCAATAAATGACACACATGACCCAAAGCTCACAGCCCACTTATTCAAGTATGACTCAACCCAGGGCATATTCAAAGGAAAAGTAAAAGGCGAGCCAGGAAAATTCACATTTGGCAGCTATGAAATCCCAATAGTGGCAGACAGAAATCCTGAGAACCTGCCCTGGGAGAAAATGGAAGTAGACCTTGTGCTTGAGTGCACAGGCGCATTCAGAACACGCGAAGGAGCTGAAAAGCACCTTAAGGCTGGCGCAAAAAAAGTCCTTATATCAGCCCCAGGAAAAGGCGAGGGGATTGACGCAACAGTGGTCCTTGGGGTAAATGAAAGGGATTATAACAAGAAAAAGCACAGCATAGTGTCAATAGGCTCTTGCACAACAAACTGCCTTGCTCCGGTCGCAAAAGTGCTTGATGACAAATTTGGCATTGAAAACGGGTTTATGACCACCTGCCATGCATATACAAATGACCAGAACATACTTGATGCAAACCACAAGGACTTCAGGCGCGCAAGGGCAGGCGCAGTGAGCATAATCCCAACCTCTACAGGGGCTGCAAAGGCAATTGGAGAAGTAATACCAAAGCTCAAGGGAAAGCTGGATGGAATTGCCCTTAGGGTGCCAATACCTGTTGGCTCTGCAAATGACCTGGTCTGCAATCTTTCAAAAACAGCGACAAAAGACGAAATAAATGCAGCATTCAAAACAGAAGCATCAGGGCCAATGAAGCGAATACTCGAATACACAGAAGAGCCAATAGTCTCATCAGACATAGTGCACAACCCAGCAAGCTCGATAGTTGATGGCCTTTCCACAAAAACGATAGGAAAAGCAGCAAAAACACTCTCATGGTATGACAATGAATGGGGCTTTTCCAACAGGATGATAGAAATGGCAGTAAGAATGTTCTGAGGGATTTTTTGAAGGTCTCAACTGCAATGGGTGCCAGGCTTTTGCTTTTGCTGCCAATGGCATTTTGCATATTTTTGCTTCTTGACAGCCAGGACAGGACAATAAGGCTTATTGCGCTTGTTGCGTTGATTGTTTTTGAGCAGATACGCGAATGGTCGCTAATAAACAGCATAAGGCCTCTTGCTAAGGGTAATAAACCTTGATATGAGTAATAAAAATATGGATTGAGTGGAACTGCACAGTCTGTTGCCCATTTCCTGACTTTAAAAATTAAGGTGAGGAGAAGTAGGCCAGCGCACCACGCGCTGGCAAGGCGACCAGTTTTCTGTCAGAGACAGAAACAAAAGACGGGCATTTCCTCTGAGAAGAGTTGCGGAAGGCATATATTTAAAGGTTTCCATACGATAAAACACAAAAAATAACAAAGAGGCAATTGGATTGGAAGGCAGAAAAAAGCAAGGCAGCGGACAGATGGCTTCAGACATGCCAAAAGGCCTAAAGGAGCTTGTGGAGCTTGCGCCAGAGAAAAAAGAAAAAACAATCCTTCTTCCTGCTGCAAACAGCAAAAAACCACTTCCTGCAAGGAAAAGGACTGAAAAAGAGCAAAGGCTTGACCAGTCAATAGAAAAAAGGCAGAAAATAATCGAAAAACTCAAGCAGAAAAACCCAATTGTTCACAGCTCAAGGAAAAAAATCTCATCTCTCCTTCCCCTGTTAAAGGGCAAGGCTGCAAGCCGCTCATTAGGCCTTGCAAAAGAGGCAGACAGGATAGAATTTTCCATTGCAACAGAGGCATATACCCCGAAAAAGGAAAAAGAGCTTCTCAAGAGGATGCGGGCAATCAAAAAAGAGATGGCAGGCAACAAAAAGCTTGACGAGGCAAGAAGGAAAATCAACGAGGAAAGGGCAATTCTGAGAAGGGCGATGTCAGAGATAAGGTCCCTTGAGGCACTGCTTGCAAAGGCAAGAAAGGAATGTGAGGATGCTTACCATCAGGTCCTTGCAGAGAGAAAAGCTGCTTTTGAAAAAAGGCAAAAGGACCGCAAACAAAAAAAGCAAAAAAGGTTTGATGACCTTAAAAAGAGGGTAAGCACAGAAAAGAAAAGGCAGCATGACAAGGAAATGCAAAAGTACATGAAAGATTATGACGACACAGTGCCAATGGATGAAATCTGCCAAATAGAGAAAAAAGACAAGAAAAAGCCAGAATAATCCTACCAGTTCCCTGTTATCCTATGGCGCAAAAGCTCCAGATTAAAGCACAAGGCTTCTGTTGGCCCATACCACCAGGTATTTTCAGGCACCACTTTTGTTATGTCTCCAGAGTATTTTTCAGGGTAGTTTTTCATCCATTTGTCAACAAGCCAGTCCCCAAAAACAGAAAGAGGGAACCTCCAGGCAAAATCCTTCCTGATATTTGGCATCAGCTCCTTTTTCCAAAGCGTATCATAATCAAGATTTTTCTTTATTGCATCAGCAGCCAGCTTGCCAGAGGCAAGCGCATGGGTTATCCCAAATCCCATATAAGGGTCCTGAAAGCCAGCAGCCTCGCCAACATAATACCTGCCGCCTATATAGGCAGTTTTCGGCACCCAAGTGCCACCAGAGCCCCCAAAAGAGGCAACCCGTTTCTTTCCCTCAAGAAAATGCCTTATTATTTTCCTCTCTTTAAGCGCCTTTTCAAAGCATTTGGTAAGCTGGGGGATGTATGGCTTTGTAACGCAGGTAACAAATTCCACTTTGTCAGAGCTTATTGGAAGTATATAGCTATACAGGCCTTTTGGCGAATACCTGTCATCAAAAAGTATCAAAAAACAGTCCCTTGGAAAGTCAGTATCCTCAAAAACAGCCCCAAATGCAGATGCATCTGCCCTTTTGCAGCCAGTTGCAACTATATTAGCATCCTTTTCTCTTCTTTTTGATGAAAACTCAAACTTTACTCCCTGCTTTTCTGCCTCCTTGTAAAGGCAATACTCGAGCGAGCCTTTTCCTCCTCTTTCAACAAAAGACATCTGAAAGGTTTTTCTCATGTCAAACCCGATGTCCCTGGTTCTTGTGCAAATATATGCCCTTGGAAAGCGCTTTATTTTCACTTTTGAAGTAATATTCAGGCTTTTCATAAATTTTTCAGGGTCTCCAATATGCTTTAAGCCCTGCAAATTTGCATGGAACCGCATCCCAACATCTGGCTTTATCTCATGCACCCTTGCCTTTTCACCTGCTTTTGCAAGGTTTATTGCGCAGCAAAGGCCAGCAGGCCCTGCCCCAAGTATTTCATGGACCATTGTTTCTCCCCTTTACGAGAGCAAAAGCCTAAGGTAAAAAAGAGGCGATGAATAGGCTTGCGTTGCCTCTTTGCTCATCAATGTGCCTGCAATTGCCTCCCGTGCCTTTTCCGAGGTTGCAGCCTTGTTTATCACAAAATTCAGCAGCCACTTGTTTCTCCCGAGCTTTTGCATGGTATTGCTTGCTGAAAGCTCTCCCCATATCTCATCCCAAAGCCTTTTCTCATACCTTTCCAAAAAGCTCTCAGAAGTGTCATTTGCTTCCAATGCCTCATGGACAGCATTTGCAGCTATTTTTGCAGAAGTCATTGCATTCCCAATTCCTTCCCCTGAAAACGGGTCAACCAAGCCAGCAGCATCACCAACAAGAAGCACATTGTCAGAAACCAGCTTTCTCTTTTTTGAGCCAAGGGGAATAGTCCATGCTCTTATTGGCGAAACAGGCTTTGCTTCACTGAACCTGTCTTTGAATAGAGAATTTTCCTTGATTATTTTGTCCATTGCTTTTGCAAGGCCAATATCCTTTTCCTTAACATCCGCCATGGTCATACCAAGCCCAACATTTGCAAGCCCATTTTCAAGGGGAAAAATCCAGAAATAGCCAGGCATAATAGAATCAACAAAATGAATCTCAATTTTCCCTTCCATACCTTTTACTCCCGAGTAATAAGCACGGTAAGCAATGCAGGTATGTTTTGGGTCAACCTCTGCCCCTCTAACATGCCTTGCAACAAATGAAGAAACTCCATCTGCGCCTATCACTACTTTTGACCTGAACTCCTGCTCACCCTGCCCTGTCCTTGCTTTTACTCCTGCTACTTTGCCATTCTCAAGCACAAGCCCAGTCACTTCTGCCTCTTCAATAACATCAGCATGCTTTTTTGCATTTTCAAAAAGCAAGTTATCATACACCTTTCTCCTGCAAACATATCCTTTTCCTATTTCCTGGCCGCCCCTTTCCATTGCTATCTTCACAACCGTTCCCTCAGGCGATGAGAATACAACACCACACACATCTGCATGCTCTGCCTTTTCAACTGCATTAATCATCCCCAGCTCTTCAAGCATGCCAACTGATTTTCCTGAGATTGCATCGCCGCATGTTTTGTCTCGAGGCCATTTTGCCCTGTCCAGTAAAAGGACTTTTCTCCCCTTTTTGCCAAGAAAGGCAGCAGTCACAGAGCCGGCAGGACCTGCGCCTACAACTATTGCGTGATAAAATATATTTTCAGACATTTTCCCACCCTGTTTTTCTTCTTGTCTTGTTATATACAAACAATAAAAAAGCCCACGCCCGAAAATGTAATCATGCTCAACAGCACAATATTTGGCGGCGTTAAAATCACCTGGTTTGGCCATGCGAGCATAATGCTTGAGGCGGCAGGCCTGGCAATTTATGTTGACCCTTATGTTCTTCCAAAGGGCTCAAAGCCAGCAGACATAATCCTTTATACCCATGGGCACTTTGACCACTGTGTCGAAGCGCCTTCCATTACAACCAGCAAAACAGTGAAGATGGGCCATGGCTGCAACCTGCCTGTGCGCATAATACAAATAGGGCAAAAACAAAAGGTCGGGCCAGTTATAGTAGAAGCAGTGGACGCATACAACATAGGCAAGAACTTTCACCCAAAAGGAAAAGGCGCCGGATTTATACTCCACTTCAAAAGCGCAAAAATATACATTGCAGGTGACACAGATATTATACCTGAAATGAAGGATTACAAATGCGATGTTGCGCTTGTGCCAATTGGCGGCACCTATACAATGGACGCAAAGCAGGCAGCAGACGCAATTGCACAAATTATGCCAAAAGTGGCAATCCCAATCCATTACAACTACTTGTCAGACACAAGGGCAGACCCAGAAGAATTCAAAAAAGCTGTTGAGGAAAAAACCAAAGGACAGGTAATGGTCAAGATTCTCACTTAAGGGTCCTATAAGTAGTAAATACCATATATTTATAAACACTACCACTAATAATAACTCTATAGGGTGGTAGCATGAATACTCAAACTAACATCTCAGCACCAAATAAACAGAACAAGAGCATATCTTCAATGTTTGTAAGGCGTAACTATTTGAAGGCGAAGTATAATCTCTTTCAAAAATACTTTTCAAAAGAGCCAAAAGAACACCTTAAACCCATCTTTGATGACTATTTGGAGGCAGCAAAAACAAGAGAAAGTTTAGGTAACTTTAACAAAGCTGCAAAGTTGCTTATGAAGGGAATAAAAAAATATGCATACCTTCAGGTTGACGCAGCAGTTAGTAAAGAACGCCTTCCGCCTGAAACTACTTCTTTTGCAGCATCACTAGCAGAAAAGTGTGCAGGCAAGGGCAGTTATTATACTGCAATTAATCTTCTCTCCCAGATTTATTTATACGCAAAAAAGGCGGACAAGGAGATTTTGTCAGTTATGATCATCAACTATACTATTCCCTATGTAAAGGGCATAACAAAAGACCCAACCAATGCTTCTGCTTTTGTGACAGCAGAAAAAGCAATTGAGAAAGCTGCAGAACTTGCTCCTCATAGAAAGGATGAGCTCCACAACACAATGGCTGATGCATACCTAGAAAGGGCAAAACACTACACAAAGGATCCAGTTTATGACAATGGCTTTTCAATCGCTGAAAGGGCAATAGACAAAGCAGTGGAATACGCCCCAGATAGAGTAAACGAGTTTTACGATGTCATAGCTAATGCATACCTAAAGAGAGCAGAACACTACGTAGAAGATCCATCATATGACAATGGCTTTTCAATCGCTGAAAGGGCAATAGGCAAAGCATTCGGCTATGATCCTGACAGAAAAAACAAATACTGTGACACAATGGCTAATGCATACCTAGAAAGAGCAAAACACTACACAAAGGATCCAGTTTATGACAATGGCTTTTCAATCGCTGAAAGGGCAATAGCAAAAGCAGTTGATTATAACTCTGGCGAGAAAGACAAATATCTAAATTTCATGGCCAATGCGTACATCAAGAGAGCAAATCACTATTCAAGAGACAAAACATGGAGCACCGGGCTCTCTATCGCTAAACGTGCAATTGAGAAGGCAAAACACTATTCTTCAACTGAAGATATAGATGCAAAGATAGAAGCATTTGTTTCTGAGGGCTCTCTCATCTCTGCCTGAGAACAGAAACACATATTAATCTCAGCTACAACATTTTAGCATGAGGTGTTTAGGGAGGCACCTTCTGGTTCTTCTTGTCATATGCCCAGCCCTGTTCACAGCAAGTTTCATGGATTGTGCCCCATTTAGCGGCCTTGAGAGGTTCTGGTCATCCCCGTCTTACATACAGCAAAATCCAAACATATACAAGGCGCTATTCTTCTATTTCTACTCATTTGACTTTGACAACACAACGCAAAGCCTGCAGCTTCAGGAAATCTCCCTTGCAGACGGCGATTACCTTGCAATAAGGCTGCCAAACGACCGGCTTGCAGAGTTCTCAGAGGCAAATACGGCACTTGACAAAGCACAAGAATCTATTGAATCTGCAAAAATATCTGAAGAGCTTGCGCATGAATACCTTATTGCAGCAAAAAAGAGCGTAGATGAAAACCCTGCCCTGCACCTTGAGTCTTCAAATGTGTATACAATATACTTGTCAATTTTCGACGTAACGATAATACTTGATGCAATAGGAATAAGCGAGTACATAAACTTCTACCCCATTCTTTTCTCAGAAACACTTGAAAACTCTGCAAATGCCTATGACTCACTTAATACAGCTGCAAGGATTTTGGCCCAAAAAACACATGAGCAGCACACACTCCTCAAGACAGCAGGCGCAGGTCTTGCTTCTTATTCTGGAAAGGCAAAGCAAACACTCTTTTATGCAGACTCTCTTCTCCTGCCAGATTCAGGGTTTTGCATACAAGACAGGCAAAATTCAGAGAAAATTGCAGAGTACTTTGCAAGCAGGCCAAATTTGCCTGACTTTTCCCAACAAGGCTTTTCCGCATACATGCAAAGTATTGGGGGCAAAAATGAGAATTCCACAATAATAAAGCTTGCATCTCTTTATTCTCTTCTTGACCAGGCAAACAAAGACATGCAACAAGAGTATGCAGCAAGCATTCTTGATGCTCAAAGCACACACAGGAGCCTTTTGCTGGAGATAAAATCAATTGGAAGTAAAGACCTGCAGCTTATTGGCGACTCGCCGCATCTTGCGCAAGAGGCGGGCGCAGTTCTTATAGGGATGTCATACACTGGGATTTACAGTGGGGTTGAAAAGGCAAAGCAGGATGAAACAGAAGCAAAGGCAGCATTGGATTCTGCAAAGGCATCAGTCCGTTCAACAGAAGTTGAGGGCTATTTAGCAAATGCAATTTCCCATGCAAAAGAGTCAGAACAGATTTCCTCAAATGCGATTTCCTCGCTTGCAAAGATAAGGGCAGATGCACAGTCTGCGGTCTCAGCGCAAAAGCAGCAGGCAGAATCAGCAATTGCCAAAGCACAGGAAATGGCAGATGAAAATGCTACCGTGTTTTCAGATGCGCAGGCAATAGCAGCTGCAAGGCAGCTTTTGTCAGATGCAAAAGTCGAATTTTTGGCTGCCGAGTCACACACCTCTCTTGGGAAGAAGTTTGAAAGCTATACAAATGCAGCAAGGCTTTCGTTTGCCTCAATTAAAGCATATGAAGGCAAAGCAACAGCTGAACTCAGCCAGTCTGCAAGCAAGCAGCTGCATTCGCTCTCTGAGCTCATTTCCCTTGCTGAAAAGGACGGGCTGGATGTTGAGTATGAAAAAGATATTTTGAAGCAATACCAGGAATTGGCATCCCTTTCACAAAAGGCAGATATATTGGTTGCAATTTCTGATGCTGCACAGGACACAAACCAGGTCATTATTCTCCGTTTGTATGAAAAATACTCCCACCTTGATGAAAAATACCTGCAGCTTAGTGAAATGGCAACCGACTTCAGGAAAGCTGACTCATCTTTCTTGCCTGAGTTTGACTTGCTTAACAGGTATTTTTCAAATGGGAAGCTTAATGCAGAATCAGCAGCAGGCCAGCTCATGTCAATAGAAAGCAAAATAAACTCATATCTACTTGAAGGCCAGGCCCTGCTCCCAAAACACCTGTCAACAGAGCTTTCAAAAAATGCACAAGTATTTGAGCTTACACAAACTCCGGTTCTCGGGCAGAAAATAAACTATTCTGCAACAATAACAACAGAAAACCCCGCAGAATTCTCTTTTGCAGGCAAAATCATTTTCACAGCAAGAACATCAGTGCCCCTTTATTTGCCGGATTTTGTTGGAGGGGACAAGATATCAGACTCATTCTATGATGAAGGAAAGACAAACATTGAGCTTTCAGAAGTCCTCCCATACCAAAGATTCTTCTTCAGCTTTGAGTCGGCTGACCAGCCAGCCCAACTGACTTCATCATATGACATTTGTTCAATTGCAACTGAACAAGAGGCACAAATCAACAGAAAAATCGAATTCTTTTCATCAAGGGCGCTTGGGCTTCTTTCAGTTGCAGAGCCTGCTCCAAATTTCTCATCAGATGCACATGCAGCCTACTCTGGAAAGTCATTTCCTCTCAGCGCCTTTTCAGAAGATGGCAAGGAATTTATCAAAGGCACAATAACAGATGTAAAGCAAGGGAAAAACTCGCTTGAGATAAGCTTTAGGGCAAGGCACCCATTTGAGGTTGTTGACAGAGAAAAGGAATATGAAACCCTGCAGCAAGGGGCAAAAAAAGTTTCCTATATAATCGAGCTTTCAGGAATATCAGTTGACTGCCCAACTGCCCTGGTGAGCATTGCAGAGCCTTTTTTAGGTATCTCAAACTTTGCTGCAACATCTCTTGGCCAAGAGGAAATCTCTGATAAAGCCTTGCTTCATGCGGGAAGCACAACATACATGCGGTTTTCTCTTTCACCCCTAATGAAAAACACAAGGCCAAAAGTTCTCATATCATACACAATAAAAAACTCAAGCAGCGCTCTTGAAGAGGCACTGGCACAGGCAGAGCTTCAAGTCGCATATTATAACAGCACAAAGGACGCACTTTTGCTCTCAGAGGCAAAAGCTTTGGCAGCGCAAAACAAGTCCAACCAAGCCATGGAAATACTCTCAAGCATGCGAAAGCAGGCAGAAAAGTTGTCATACTCAAATGCAGATTACCAGCTCTTTTTGCATGAAAAGTCTGTTGCAGAAATGGAAATAACTGCTTCACAATCAATCCAGGCAGAGTTGCTTGGCTCAAACCTGACTGAAGCAGCATCACAGCTCTCATCAGCAATATTTGAATACAGCTCATCAGTTTCCCTTGCATCTGATGAGGCAGATGCAAAAGGCTATGCAAAGGCACTATCAGGGCTTCGCAAGGCGCGCACAAAATTCCATTCATCAATTGCATTGCTTTCATCAAAAAATTCTGCACTTGCTGCAAAAGAATATGCAAAGGCAAGAAAAGACGCCACCCAGTCAGAGGAGCGGGGTTTCTCCTATGCGCAGCAGCAAATCTCAGAGTCGCAAAGGCTCTATTCTCAGGGCGAGCTTTCCCTTTCCCTGCTTTCATCTGCAAGAGCAAGGCATGCACTTGCCAATATTGTTGATTCCAGGCTTGACACAGGCATTCAGCAAAAGCAGCAGGCAGAAAAAATAAGGGAGCAATTTTCAGGTCTTCTTACAAAAACACAAGAGCTACTTTCCACATACTCTTCCCAGCACTCCTCCCTTTCAGGCCAGAGCAAAAAGCAGCTTGCAATAACACCCTCAGCTGCACAAAAGAAGATAACTGATGCACAAAAGCTGTCAGAATCCTCATCAAAGCCAACAAGAACACCGCAAGACTCGCTTTCACAGGCAAACAAGTCATACCAAGACCTTCTTTCAGTCCACCAGTTGCTAGAAAATTCACTTTCCTCACTTCAGGAATCTGCCTCATCCTCCTTAAGGGTGGCTAAAATCGCCCTTTCAGAGGTTCTACAAAAAGCAGGAGAAGAAGATGAACAACAGGCACAGCAAATAAATGACGAAGTTTCAAAGGCAGAGAGCTTTCTTGCAAACCTGCTTTATGCTGATTCTCTAATGTCATCAGAAAGGGCAATCAGGTCATCAAATTCATTTTTAGAGGCAAAACAAAACCACGTATTTGATGTGAAATCAATCCTAATAGCAGCAATATCAATCGCATTTGTCGCAGCAGCCGCATACTATTTCTTCAAAAGGCAAAAGCAGGGAAAAAAAGAGAAAAAAGAACTGCCAAAAGAAGAGCAGGATTAATTTTCATCAGCTGGAAAGCCTTGCAAGCTCACTGTCAATTGCCTGCCTGAATTTTGACAAAGGCTGTGCGCCAATCACAAGGCTTTGCCCAACAGCAAAAGTTGGGCTTGCCCCCATTCCCTTTGAAGCAGCTTCAGCCAAGTCCGACTCAACCCTGTCCCTTGCAGCAGACGACTCAAAACACTGGTCAAACTCTTGCTTGTCAAGTCCTATTTCTTCAGCATATTTCTCCAAATCAGAAACTTCCAATGCCCTCTGGTTTTCATAAAGCCGGTCATGCATTTCCCAGAATTTCCCCTGCTTTTCAGCGCAAACTGCAGCAAGAGCAGCATCATAAGAGCGGGGGTGTATTGAAACAAGGGGCATATGCTTGAATTGTAGCTGCACATCTTCAGGGTATGTTCTAAGGACTTCATCAACAGTTGTCTGGGCTTTCCCGCAAAACGGGCATTCAAAATCAGAATACTCATAAAGCACAAGCTTTGGTGAGCCAGAGCCCCTGTAAGCAATGCCCTCTGAGGTTATGCCCTCATTTATCTTGCCAGGGCAGCCAGAAAGCAAAAGGCTGCCAACAATCACAATCAAAACCAAAGTTCTCATGTGACTGATAAGAAACCAAACATATAAAATCAGGCCTTCTCATTTTTGTGAGCAGATTTTGCCTTTTCCCAGCTTATCTCAAGCTCATCAAGCGCTTGTATCAGCTGTTCCCTTGTTCTGCCTTTGATTCCCTTCCAGTCAATCAAGGCACCTTTTGGCTTTTCAACATTCTTTTGCATTGCCTGGAGCACCGTCTCCTTTTGAACCCCGTCCCTTTCAAGTGCATAGCCTGAAATAATGTGGCCAAGAGCAATATTGCCACCAATCACAATCGGCGTGAATTTGGGGGCGTAGTGCGAGCCTCCAAATCCAACATAGCAGTCAAATTCCACTGTGCTTGTTATTGCTGCAATTATGCTTTTTGCAACGATTTCTCCTGCTTTTTCATTTTCCCACTGCTCTTGGGTGCTTCCTATTTCTGCAAAAAGAACAGGCCTTTCCAAGGAAGGCCCATGATGGTCAACTTCAACAGAAACCTGCCAGCCAAGTTTTGCATCAGAAAGCTCCTTCATTTTCCTTGCGCATTCCTTTACTTTGCTTGCATAGGCAAAATTCAGGGTTCTTGGCTTTCCTCCAAGCTGTGCTTTGCCCCAGTTGCCAGGAGTATGGGCACTGAATGACGGGGTATTGCTTGAGCTTTTGTGCGTGCTTGCAAAAATATAATATTCTGCATCATGCGAAGGCACAATTTCAACAATGCTTCCAGCATACTCTGCCATGCAAAAGTCGTCGCAAGACCAAAATCCCTGTTCCCTTTCCTCAAATCCCCCAATACCAAGCAATGCTGCCTTGATATTCTGGCTTGCTGCATTGTCCTTTGCAATAACCACAAGGGGCTTCATATTCTCCTTTTGGGAACAGGCAATTAAATTACTTGCACATCCATTAACATTATAAGGAGAATTTGACATTTGTATTTGTGATCCAATGGCAGAGCAAGAACCAGTCCCATTTATCCTCAACTCAAGGCAAAAGGGAAGGGCAGACGAGCAAATAAAACAAGCGCTAATTTCTGTTGGCTGGAAAAAAGAAACAATTGAACAGGCATTCAAGAGAATAATGGAAATACAAGAGCAGCAAGAGCAAGAAGAGCAGCCTGAGAAAGAGGAATCAGAGTCCCAGCCACAAGAACAAGGGCCAAGCCAAGATGAAGAGCCTGAAGAGCAAGTTCAACAAGAGAAGCCAGGCAAAGTCAAAGAGCCTGAAGAACAAAAGCCACAAGAACCAAAAAAAGAACCAGAACAGATGCAAAAAGAGCAACCAGAGCCTCAAGAACAAGAAGCCAAGCCAGTACAAACACCACCAAAAGCAGAACAGCCAGAAATGCCCCACACTCCAATGCCCCCAGTAATACCAACCCAAACCCTTGCAAAATCTCCATGGCCCTCTGAAAAGGCAGGCAATGTTCCTTATGAGCCAACCCCACAAGACACTGCAAAACAATCTGATGACTCTACAGACAACCCAGCATTTTCAAACCTTGACAATGCATCAGAAAAAGAGCCACCAAGAAAGCTTCATATCATACTCGCAGTTCTGGCAGTTTTCATTGTTGCTGCAGGTGCCTATTATTTTCTCTTTTTAGTGCCAGGGGCTTCCCAGCAAGAATTTGAAAAACCAGAACAAACTGAGCCACAAATCCCTATGGCAAACGAATCTCAAGAACAAGAGCAAAAACCAGCTCCAGGGCCAGAAGAAACTCCTGACCAAGCCGGCCAGATGCAGGGGCAACCATTCGATTGCGGCAAGGAGAAAAGCTGTTTCTGCACTAAGGCACTGGGCTGTGCGAGAACAAAGGCAGAAATAACCGACACCCTTGCTTTTGGTGCAGAAATAACCACCACCACTTACATGGAAACAAAAGGCATTGAGGGGGGCAAATGCATCCTTTACCGCAAGATACTCGAAAATGACATCCACTACCCTGAAAGCCTGAAGGCTCAGCTTGCTGCGTCGGGCCAGACACCTGAGCAGATAGCAGCAGCAGAAACAGAGGGCAAGCTTCAGGCAGCCGCGCTCGAGGGCAGGCATTCCACGTGCAAATACCTACTCGCGGAATTTGATGGGATGATCAGCGGATGGGCAGTTGGCACATTTTCCATCTCTACACAGGACTGGGAAAAGTATGAATGCACTGGGACATTGAACGACCCAATAAGCATCAGCCAGCCAGAGCCTGAAGAGCAAGTTCAACAAGAGCAGCCAGAACCAGAAGAACAAGAGCAGCCTGTGCAAGAGCCTGAAGAAGAGCCGCTCCCTGTGCCAGAACCTGAAAACCAAACAGAACAAAACATTTCCTTTTCCCACTACAAGACTTACCAGTCAAGCAGGCAATATCCTCTTGATGAGTACTGTGAAATGCAAGGCGGCTTGTTTTACCGTGCCCATTACCGGGAATACTATGGAGGAGAATGCCTGTCTGAAAAAAAGATAAAGGGATTTGCAAATCTCTCTTTATTCACAAGCCACTGCACAGCAATCCCATGCTGCTTCCAAGGACCATCTTCAGAATACAGTATAAAATATGATTACTTTGAGTGCGGCTTTGAATAGCTTCAGTCAACAGCCAGGCCAAACAGCTTTTTCTTTCCCTTTGTGAAAAGCACTGGCTCCTTTCCGTTCTTTTTCTCGTGCACCTCAAGGACCTCCCCGGTGACAATAACATGGTCCCCTGCAGTTGAATAGTTCAATACTTTGCACTCAATATTTGCAGCTGCCTCAAGAACAAGCGGCACAGAAACCTGCTTTGCCTTTACCTGGGCCAGCTTTGCCTCTGAGAACTTGTCAATGTACTTGCCAGACGTGGTTCCGCAAAGCAGAACCGCATCCTTCATTTTCTCACCTACAATTGCAACAACAAATTCCATAGATGTGCAGATAAGGTCTAAAGTAGTGGAATTCTTGTTGAGCGATATCACAAGCAACGGGGGCTTTGCAGAAACCGGGGTTATCCATGCAACAGCACTCAGGTTGCTCTTCTCTTTTGTTGCGCCAACAACAAGAACAGTCTGCCGCGGGTAAAGCAAATGGTAGAACATAGGCATTAATTTGCCACGAATGAATTTAAACTCTTCTTCCATAGTATTTACCATGAAATATCTCATTGCTGCGTTTGCAATTCTTTTGCTTGTATTTTCCTATGGCTGCACGCAAGGCTCTGTGCCTTCACACTGCAAATCTCTTCCTGAGGACAGGCTTGCAAACTGCATATACAACCAGGCAGTAATGGACCAAAACCCGTTTTACTGCTATTCAATAGCAAACATTGAGCAGCGCTCAATCTGCATAGGGGATGCATCAAGCCCGACTGCAAAAGCCACTCTTGAAAAAGCAGCCTCAAAGCAGAGAAACGCAATATTCATGGAAGAAGAAGAGCCTCAAGCCCTACCAACCCCTGCCCCTTCTACCTCTCCTGAGCCTGAGCCGCAGCAAGGAAGCTGTGCAGCAAAGTCTGGTGAAGAAAAAGACAGGTGCTTCAAGTCCCAGGCAGTACAGGAATCAGACCTAAAGGTTTGCGAGCAAATAACTGACTCAACAACAAGGGAATCCTGCATTTCAGAAATAGCAATAAAGACAAAAGACCTTGATTCGTGCAAAGAGCTTTCTGATGGGGATGACCAAAACCTTTGCAACCTCTATGTAAAGGGCGACGAGCAAAAAGGCTGATAAAATGCCAATGGCAAGAATGGCTCCTGTCTCTGCGCAGGTTGAAGAAAAAACCTATAACTTAACTAAATTCATGGAGAGTATATTTACGCAGAAGATACCAGGCAGATACCATGAAAATCCAAAGGAGCTTTTGGAGATTTTTGCCCATGCTCTAAGCGGCTATTTTAATGATGAGAAAAATTATGAGCGATTAGCTTATAGGGAAATCTCCGACACATGGTTCATCACTCTCACAAAAGAGCACAGAAACAACCTTCAGGTGCACATCAACAAACTTCTTGACAAAAAACAAAGGAGAACCATATTGGAAGATAAAGCATGTGACATTCTTGATAAGGCAAATCTCAGCAAAGAACAGAAGCAATGGCTAAGTCGCAATTTGATGGGACTGCTCGAATACCATTCAGTTGATAAGAAATAGTGGCCCCCATTACTTATATAAGCACAAAACCTCCTAATTTAGAACAAAATAATGAATGGGTGATAAAATGGAAATAGCAAAGCCAGCACAAGAAAAGAAGACAACCGTGTCTCCCAGCGCTGGTGGAGAAAAAAAGGAAAGCGCATTTTTTTCTGAGGCATCAAAAGTATACGAAATCCCTAGAACTGAATTTGGAGAGAACCTTGTCACACAGATAGGCAACTTAGGGGGTTACGACGAAGACGTAATTGATTCATTTAATGACGTAAGAAATGGTATTGACAAGTGGCTCACAACATTCTCACCAATAGATAAAGAAGGAAAAGACCCTCTCCGCTCTGATAAATATGCAATAAATGAAAAAGACTTTTGGGATGCTGTAAAGAGTGAAATGTCAAAGGAAAACCTTAACTACAATCAAAGGAAAGAATTCTCCAGGCTTGTGGCAACAGCGTTGTCTACTGCAATAGGAAGCAGTGTAAAAATACCTGAAGGGGTTGCTGTAGCACCTTAATAACTAGAACATCTCATCATGCATTTCATCCAAGTCAGTTGGGCCGAAGAAATCCCACCAAAAGCATCTTTTCATTTCTTCTCCTTTCAAAGGGACTACTTCGCAGGATAAAGAGCTTCCAACCACAACGCAAAGCTCGTCTCCCTGTGCTTTTGCCCTTGCAATTGCCTCTTCCTTTGTAATGCCAGAAGCTGTTGTTGAAAGGTAAAAAACAACCTCAAGAGGCCTTTTCCCTGATGTCAACTTTTCAATCTGCCTTCCCCACATCACAATTTCCCTTTCAAGCCTTGCTGCCTCTGAGCTGTGCTTTGAGCCAATCTTTTCCTTTCTTGACTCTGCAATGCTCCTTTTTGTCCTGATTTCATCAAGCTCCCCTTTGAGCTCAAGCGGGCAGACCATTGCACATACCTTAAAGGGAAAGCCAGAAGATGCAATTGCCTTTTCAAACATTTCTCCCATTGCAATTTTCTGCTTGTCATCCTTTTCGCTTGCAGACTCATAAAGCCTTGCGAACAGGAAAACAGTTGCAAGAAAATTGCCATTTGCCTTGCCTACTATCACGTCTTGCGACGCAGGAATCTCAAAATTCCTGCCAGCCTCTATTATTTTCGCTCTTTTCATTACAAATGGAAAAATCACATAGCCATATTTCCACAAAAGCAATGATAAGAAGAACAAAACAGCGCCTATTATGGCTGCTGCTGCAGATTGGAAGAAAATGCTTGCTGCAAGGCAGAAAAACCCTCCTGCAAGGCTAAGCACAGTATATGCCCTGTTTTCCCCTTCCACACACAATTTATGACTATGAAACGTTTAAAGCCTTGCCATGAAAAACCACTCAGGTGGGGAAATGATTACTCTAGACGGATTTGATTTTAAGGGAAAAACAGTTTTTGTCAGGATTGACATGAACTGCCCTGTTGACAAAGACACCCTGAAAATAGAGCCAAGCCCAAGAATAGCTGCACATGCAAAGACAGTTTCAGAGCTGTCAGAAAAAGGCGCAAAGGTAGTGGTTCTTGCCCATCAAGGAAGAAAAGGAAAGTATGACTGCATCTCGCTTTCACAGCACTCATTGCTTTTAGGGGCACAAGTAAAAAAGCCAGTAAAATTTGTGGATGATGTAACAGGGGAAAAGGCAAAATCAGCAATAAAGGAGTTAAAAGAAGGGCAAATACTGGTTTTGGAAAACGTCCGCTTTTTGGATGATGAGACAAAATACAAAACAATTGAGGAAAATGAGAAAGCAGGGATAGTGCAAAATCTCTCTTCTTTTTGCGATGCCTTTGTATTGGATGCATTTTCAGTGGCACACAGGGCACAGGCATCAATAGTCGGCTTTCACAAAAAACCAGTCATAGCAGGCAGAGTAATGCAAAAAGAGCTTGAAGCACTGAACAAACTCAAGGAGCAGAAAACCCCTGGCCTATTCATATTTGGGGGTGCAAAGCCAGAAGACTCTATAAAAATAATGGAAAACTGGCTTTTAGAGGGAAAAATAAGCCTTGCGCTTTGCTGCGGAGTATTAGGAGAACTTTTCATAATGGCATCAGGAAAAGAACTTGGCAAAACAAAAGAATACCTAGAACAGACTAAAGCAATTGAGCACTTAGAAAAAGCAAAGCAGCTTCTTTCACAGCACAAGGAAAAAATCAAATTCCCGCAAGACATTGCACTGGATGAGAAAGGAAAAAGAAAGGAAATTCCAATCTCCTCTTTGCCCTCAGAGAACAGCATAAAGGACATTGGAGAAAAAACAATTCAAGATTACACAAAAGCAATCTTATCTGCAAAAACAGTGATGATGAATGGCCCTGCAGGAGTATACGAAGAAGACGAGTTTTCTTTTGGCACAATGGCCATCCTAAAGGCAATTGAAAAAAGCAAAGCATTTTCAGTGCTTGGAGGGGGCCACACACTCTCAGCTATTGACAAGTTCAAAACAGATAAGGGAAAATTAGGCTATGTTTCTTTGGCAGGAAAGGCACTTATAGAGTATTTGTCAGGAAAACAGCTGCCAGGCGTCAAAATTCTTGGCTAATGTAGCTTTTCATATATAAACTTATGCCTTTTACAACTATTTACAACACCTCTTAGAAGGCGCAGGCATATCACATTTATAAAGGAAAAAACCCAGAATAGGCTTAGCGAGGGTTAGCATGTTCCTCTTCCAAATCGTAGACAACGCTCCAAAGCCTACAGCGAAGCTCTTGTCTCAGGAACCAGTAAGAGCCATTGAAGAAGTAATATCCGGCCTAAACACAAAGTCCCTGTCATATGAAGATGCATTTAGGCAAATTTACATGGCATTTACTAGACAAACCCTTGGAAAAAAGGAAAAGGACACTGAAGCCATACGCCTTTTGTTTAATGCAGGAATGATCCTTGTTTTTGCATTGAATACAAAGAAGCCAGCTGATGACATTGCAGGCAGGCTCACAGAGCAAATTAAGCCATACCAAACCGACCAGGAAATCATATCAAAGGACGATGAAACAAAACCCCATTTCTTTAAGGACAAGACAACGATTAACCTTGAACAGCTGATGGAAAACATAAGAAACATCAGGGCACGTGAGGATTTCAAACCCCCAGTGCTAGGTCAGCAGCTTAGCGATGACATCCCACAGCGCAATATTGATGTTGACTATAATGTACTTGAAAGCAAGAAAATCCCAACAGGAAAAGATGCGGCACTAGATATTGCCAAAGGCCCAGACAATAAAACAGCAAGCAACACTGAAGACATTGCAATCTCAGTCCATGTTCCATTATACCATGCACACCATTACAAGCCAATAGGCAATACAGGTAGGGCAGCAGAGCTCATACAACTCATGCTAAAAGGCGAATTGACTGAGCAAGATGCAAAGAACAATGCAGAAGTTGAAATAATAAGGAGCATAATCAGCCTTGGAGCATCCTTTTCAGAGCTTGCTTCCCGCTATGGATATGGGGATGCCAGTGAAAAATCACTTGTCGAATTCCTCAAAAGCAACAATGGCAGGCACTTTTGGTCAGGGCTTGTGCAATCAGCAGAAGATGGCACATTTGTCATTGTAACTAGTGCAACTTGTGAGGACCTGGACAACCCGCAAGACGCAATAGACCAGCTTGAAAAAGTATCAGTCGGCCGCTCAGGGCTCACAATTCTGTTTTTGAATACACTTGCAACGCAGACAAACGAGGAAATTAAAAACGAGCCTGACTTTGAGCACAAGTTTTTGAAGGAAATAGACGAAACTTCAATTTCTGTTGTGCCGGCAGTAGTCCTTTTGGTTGACCCAGACAACACAGACGAGTTGATTGAGAGAGCTATCGAATGCTATAAGCAAAGCGGAGACAGGACACCTGAGCAGATCGATTTTGTCAATCAAAAGCTTACAGAATTCTACTCTTCTGAAACAATTGCGCAAAACCAGCACAGATTCATCTCAAAAATAAAAACACTGTCAGATCAAGGCTCAAGTGAGGCGCAGAAAATCTGGAAGCAATGGGATGGAAAATATGTAAGCCAAGATAAGAATGGCATTTACTCTTTCAACCCAAACAAAATCAGCAAAATAAACACTCAAATAAGCTTCAATGCAAGAACCAAGCAGGCAGAGCAGACATTTGAAAAAGCTCTTTACGTCTGCGCCACATCATATCCATTAGGAGGAAAGTTTTCTGATGCACGTTTCTCAGCATACAGCATAATCAGCAATGTTTCACTTAACCTTAACATAGAAAAAATAGAGCCAGTTGAGAAAAACAAGACAAAAATAACAGTTTCCGTACAAAAACAGTTTAAGAAAAAAGATGGATCTTTTGAAAACAAGCAGTTCATAGGGGCTCTTGAAAACTACTTGGTTGACTCTAATGGCAATCTTATCGAGGGAACCATAGAAAAACGAGAGGACAAGACTAAGGGTAAGACATTCATTGACATTGTTTACAAGGGCTTGTCACCAGGCCAGGAATACAACTTTGTAGCAAATGCATTTGACGAAATAAACTCAGGCTGGGTAAAGGGGCAAGTGCAGGAAAAAGTCCAGTACTATGGAGTTCCATATGCAAAAGGAGAAGAATTGACAATAAGGAAAGGAAGCGCAGCATATAATGACGCAAGGATAAGGGTTTTTGGCACTATTTATGACTCTCCTGACATGAAAAATGAGATAAACAAAGTTCCTCTTGATCTTTTTGTTGCCTTTGCGGGCCGTGACGCCTCTGGGAACATAGTGAGCTTCCTAACTCCCGGCACAAAAAAAGAGGATGGCATCAAGGTCAAGCAAAACACAGCCATATACAAATTCCATGATATAGAGGTAGGAATTGACAGGGACCTTGTGATTGGTAACAAGGTATACAAAAAAGCCCAGCTTGAAAAATGGGCAAAAGAAGGAAAAGTGGCTCTTCTTGTTGAGGATGCAGATTCAAAGAGGTGGATCCTGTTTGACGGAAGGGATGCACAGCGCCCACGTGAAAAGAAGAAAGAGGTGTATGACCAAACCACCTCTGGCTCTGAAAATTTCCTTGTTTCAAAAACAAAAGGCAAAAACTACAGAGTCGGTTCTGTTCTTTCGCTGAACAAAAAGGACAATACAATGCGTGACCGCTCCAAATTGGAAGAGAACATAATCCACAACCTTGGAATGCCAAACTATATGGTAATTTCTGAAAAAGAGATAAAGAAAGGGTATTGGAAAGGCTACACTCCAGAAGACCTTGCAAAAATGCACATAACACACTATATTGTTAGAGACAAGGTTTACTCACTTGATGGGAGATTGGTCGGTGATCTTAAGAGCATTGCCGAAATTGCTGAGACTCCTGCAGATGAATGGACAGATGAAACTGCATCAAACCAGAGAAGAAGAGCTTTGCTGAATTATCCTGGTCTCTTCTATTACTTTAGTAAAGAAGAGCAGGACGAGAGGAGGGAAAAAGATGACAAGGAGTTTGAATCAAGGCTGCCTCTCTATGTATCTGAAGAAATAGATGAAGTTGATATAGTTGCCATGACAAGAGAGGTGGGTGGCAGGTTTAATGCCAAGCCAAGCGACCTTGGAATCAGAAAATAGGTGATATAATGGTGTTTTTGTTTCAAATTTCCCATGTTTCGCTTCCAGTTGAGGGACAAATAGTTGCAGTTCTGGACAAGGCTTACAAGGAAATATCAAAAGGAAACATGAAGAATGTGCACAAATACCGGATCCAAATCGAGAATATGATCTCAAAAGCAGGCAAGCAAGACCAAATGCGTCTGCAATACATGGTTGAACTTGTCAAGAACAAGAAAAATTCCCAGAAACTTCGCAAAACAGCTGCATTTTTCGCAGGTATTTTCAGAAATACGGTCGGGTTATTAGAGACAAATCAAAGAGCCTTTTGGAAGGAATATCTTGGGGCTAAGGACAAGACAATCATTGACATGGCAATAAAAGGAAGTGAATTTGCGACAAAAGACTTTGAAAAATCAACAATAAAACAAGGCCTTAAGCCAGGTGTTTACTATCTTTCGACAAATGACCAGGTGTTTGTCAAGAAAATTGGCGAGGCAGGAGGTCAAGTTGAAAAAGTAGGGGAAAATCTCTACCAAGTAAAGGTGAATGATGACGATGACAACGCCCTTGCAAGGGGCAAGTTCAACATAAGTTTTGTTCCGCCAACATATGTTCTTGACTATCAGGCATTTGTTGGCACAGTCATCAATATACCATCGATAATCTTCCCAACGTATTTGCTTCCATTTACAAAAGGTTTTGTAGATGCGATGAAAGAGGCTATTGGCAAAATACATGGGGCGAGCGTGAATCCAGAAACTTACGAAGTAACTCTCCCAGAAACCGTCGGCGGAGAAGAGTTAAAGAATTATCTGGCAGTCATTAATGATAAAGTTGGAGCATGGTGTATTTCTGCAAAATCAGAAATTGTGAAAGGTTTAGTAGACGGTGAGGCTAGTTTTGAGTCATTTAAAAATGCAATGCAGTCAGCGAAATTCAAAGAGGCGTTTAAGTATATCACAAGGCAAACAGAGGAAGGTAAAGCTCTATATGAGGCATTGGGCAAAGGCGAGTTCAAGGATATTTCAACTGCGATTTCTCCTGCCCAGCTTTCAGACCTTGCTGCATTTTGTCTAAGGGAGCAGGTTTACACTTCATTTTTGCTTTCAAAGAGCAATACAATGGTAAACAGGCTCTTTTTGTCACTTGACAATGCAACATACTTTATTCTCAGCAGCGATTCATTGACAGACTTAATCAATACCACAGGTGTAAATGTAGCGTTATTGTCAGACATAAAACTAATAAGGAGCAAAAATATTGACCTAAAGGCAAGTGCTTTTGGGAAGGCGGGCATATTTTTCCAGAAATCTTCTGGTAAAGAGAAAAAAGACTACACAAGCAAGCAGGTTTCAGTAGGTGGCAATGTCCAACTTGACTTCAAGCTTAGCAGAGAACCAGAATCATTCTTGCGAGATTTAGCATTTGATGTGTCAGGAGTTTATCTATGGCAATATACTGGCAGCGATACGTTCAAGCTTGGAAAAGTCGATGCAGGCGCAACCCTGGTATCAAGCATAGGATCAATAAGCCTGAATGCAGCCCTTATTGACAACAAGTTCAAATATTATGTAGGGGCAAACGCATTCCTTGGGCCAAATGTGAGTGTTGGTGCAGGTTTTTACAATTATGGTAAAATCAATGGCATTGATGTCAATTTTGGTTTTAACCTATGATAAGGTGCTAAGTTGAGCAGACCAACAAAAACAGTTGCAGTTTTTCTGTTTGTACTAGTTCTATCAAGCCTGGTTTCAGCTGACCTCATTATGCGCAATTTTAGCTATACTTATGCAGGTGCATATCCATCCTGGGTATATACTGACATCAGGATAAACCCTGAAATATCTGCTACAAAAACAGTCTATTGCACTGATGAGCAAATTCCCCTTACTGTTACAGTGCCCCAGGCAAACTGGGCTACTGACATATATGATGCAGCTCTTGGAAGCCAGTGCAACAATCCAGGATGTCTTTTCCAATATTCAACTGTTCTTACTAACCAACAGCTTAACTGGAGAACAGAATCACAGATGAACCAGCTATATGCGCGCACTCCTCCTTATTTCAGCAGTGTTTCAGGTTTCAATAGTTACATTCCTGGAGTCACAAATCTGGTAAGCACCCAAAAGGCGCACTATATCAATCCTTTGACTGGTGGTTTATTCACACAGAACGCAAACACATATTTCAAGTCAGATATTGGTGTCTATTGCAGGGGAAGAATAATTCTGGTTTCAAACATTGGACAGTTCAATAACCTTGAGTTGGTTCCAAATTATGCTGGAGGAAGCATCCCAGCACATACTATAAGCATATCTCAGCAGACTTCAAATGCAGAATTCAAAAGCAAGGTTGAGCTTACATCATGCATTTCAAGCGGCAGGGCGTATAACAACAACCCCTCTCCTCCACCTGGTTATTCGTGTCCATCACCAAACTCAGATTATGTTCTTCTCTATAAAAACACACAGTTTCCAGCAGGTTTTTTGAGTGGTCCAATTAATCTCCAAGTAAAGCCCCGCTTTACATGTGCTAACTTGCCTGTTTCAGACAAGACTGTAAGCAACCAAACACCACCTGCAGGAGGCACCGTAAACTATGGCTTTAAGCTGCAGAACAACAGGAACATGGAAATCCAAGTCACCAATATTGTAATGTCACAATCAAGCACTCAACAAGGCTTCACCGGATTCTCAGTTTCGCCCATTCCCTCTCCAGCAATACCAATAAACCAATTGCAGGCATTCACAGGGTCAGTAACAGTTCCTCCACCGCCAGCATCAGGGCAAAAAACCTTGAAAGTTGACATTTACTATAAGCCAACTTCCCCTGATTGCGAACAAAACCAGCCAACATGCCCAATGGTTGAGACATTTATTGTGAACATTGACGTTCAGCCCCTTGACAAGCCAGATTACATTCCAATCCTTTCAGCTTCTTCAGCAACAGCAGGCCAGCAATTTACTGCAACTGCAATAACCAAAAACCAGAATGTGGGCACAAGCACTGCTTCAAAGACAAGGGTGCGCTTTAATGGCGGCACGCCAGTATTCTTCAATGTTCCAGGGCTTGCCCAAAATGCGCAACAGGTTGATACACAGGTTTTCACCTGCCCAACAACTCCTGGAAACTATTCTCTTGAGCAATGGGTAGATTATGAAAACACAATAGATGAGGGAGCAACAGGCGGCGAAACAAACAACTACAAAAGCATATTAGTAAACTGCCAGGCACCAAGCCTTGAGCCAGATTATATACCAGTAATAACAGTTCCAAGCAATATTTACCATACTGAGACATTCACATATTCAGTGAAAACACAGAACATTGGCGGAGGGGATGCGCAAAGCCCATCAGTGACACGGGCAAGATTCCCGTCAATACATGCAAGCCCGCAGACAAAAGGCTTTCTTGTGCAGGCTCTTAATGGGGGAACATCGCAAACAGACTCATCAACTTTTGTTTGTGAAGTGTTAGGGTCAAACGCACTAAATGCAACTGCTGATGACACAGGAGTAATTGCTGAGTCAAATGAAAATAACAACTTTGTATCAGAGCCAATGACATGTTATGCAATTCCTGACTCATGCACGTTACAGTTTTTGAACCATGGAACGGTATTCAATTCAAGTGACACTGCACAAGTACAAGGAACATGCTTTGCAGGCTCATCAGAAACAATCTGCCCTGCATTTTCATGGGCACAGACAGCGCAAGGGGGCAGCATGAGCCCAACAACTACTCCAAGGGCAAATCCTTTGAGCACTCTTACCCTTGCAAATGCACCAACCCCACAGCTTAATGAGCAAGTAACTGCAACCTCAAATGACCCAACAGTGCCTGGCTTAACTTGCAGTGTTTCATTCAATGTCACTGGCGAAGGGCCAGGGCCAGGAGAGCTTGCAATTGACTGTGGCTTTAGAAACCATGGCCCTTCATTTTACCCAGGTGAGAGTGCAACAACAGAAGCAAACTGCACATGGCAAAATGGAAGTACTATGTGCCCTGCCCTGATATGGACAACAAATGTCATACAAGGAAGCCTGAACCCAGAGCAAACTGCACAAGGCCCAAGCCCAAGGACAAGCCTGTTTTCTATTGCACAAACAGCCCCAGTGCCCCAATATGGCAAAAATGTCACTATTGCATGCGCAGACCCATTAGTATGCACTGCATTTTGCGAGGCAGAGCTTGATGTTGTGCCAGAGCCAGACAGGCTTGACTGCTATTTGATAAACCACAGCAACAGGTTTACTCCTGGCGACTGGTCATGGGTACAAGGAAACTGTACAAATACTGTGCTAGGAATGCCAACAGCATGCCCTGAGCTTGAATGGTATACAAGGGATGACCTAATTATAGGCTCTGATTTTGAGCCAAACCCAACTTTGCAGCAATTCAGCCCGCTTACGAACTTTTCTATTGAGGAAACTGCGCCAACACCCCAATCAGGCTTGATTGATGCAACAAGCAATGCCTCTATTGTCCCAGGGTTAGTTTGCGAGGCAGCAATAAGTATTCTGGTTGATGATGAGTTTGGGCCTGACTATAAAATGGTAAAAGTAACTCCTTCATCATTCATTGTAAATATAGGGGAAACAGTTGACTTGGAGGTAGTGATTTCAAACATTGGGAACATGGATGCAGAAAACTATACAACAACAAGGCTCACTGGAGTTGACTGCACACTTCAGGAAAAGCAGTTGCGGCCATTAGTACAGACTGAGGTTTATACTCAGACAGGCTTTTCATGCACTTGCACAACGCCAGGCATACACACAGTTTATGCTTCTGCAAACGTATACAAAACTCAGTATGAGACAAATTACAGCAATAATGACGGCTCAACAGTCTTTTTCTGTGGCATAGTCAGCCAGCTTACTTGCCCTGATTTTGTCTAATTAACATACCGGGCACACGAAATACCACAAATCTTTAATAAAATTGCCCTAAAATACCAATATTATGCCAATATTTGATTTGCCCTTTATGAAAAAGCCCAAACCAGATGGGGATGATTCTGATGAGGGCAAAGAACCACCAGAGACAAATGAGGATGATGAGCTTCGCCTAAGCCTTTACAAGCTCATTATTGACAGGTACAGGGACAAAATAGAGGAATATGAGACTAGGACAGTTGTAGACCTAAAAGGCATGATACAGCCTCACAATGAGAAAATAAAGGAAATATTAGACTCAATAAAAGAGGATTTTCACCCCTATGTTTATGATGAGCACTTTTTGCAGGCTTCAAAAACATGCTACTCATATGTCAGCTCATTCAAAACCCTGTCAATGCCAGTCTCATTCTGGCTTGACTTTTCTGATATGCAAAAGCTTAGGGCAGGCGATGAGATTGACAAGTCAATAATGCTTTGCAGCCTTTTGCGCTCATTAGGCTCGGAAAATGCAAAAGTATTTGTCACAGACACCAAAAAATCATATGTATTGTTCCAGTTTGCAGGAAAAAGCTATGTTGCTGGCCACTCGCAAAAAGAGCTTTCTGAAAAGGAAACAGGGGAGGCAGCTCTTGAGGCATTAAATGGCAAAATACTCTATTCTTTCAATGACAAGGAGTATGAGGACTTTCAGGAAGGCGAATAGCTGAAAGGGTTAAAAGCACTTGCCCCAAAATTAGTCAACTTCACCTATAAAGTGAGATTATGGCAGCAAAACTAAACAAATTCGAGCTTGCGAGGATAATTGGGGCAAGGGCATTGCAGCTCTCTTATGGCGCGCCTCCTCTTCTTGAGGTAAAGCAAGGGCAAAACTCAATAGAAGTTGCAAAAGCTGAGCTTGACGCAGGAATAATCCCCCTGGTTGTGCTCAGGTAAAATCAGAATTCTGACAGTTTCTTTTGCTTTGTTTTTGCTACTGTAGACCATTTTGTCCTTATATATGGCTTTATTGCAGGGTAGTCCTTTCTTTTTGCAATAAACTTTTGGGTTATTGGGTCAGAAGTATAGCCAGAGTTAAAGTCAAATCCAACTTCTTTTTTTATCCTCTCAATTTCCCTGTCCCTTGTCACTTTTGCTATTATTGAAGCTGCCCCAACTATCAAGTGCAAATCATCTGCCTTGTTCTTGCTGATTATTCTTGCTTTTGTTTTCAGGTACTTTTGCACCCTTTTTGTGAATTTTGCAGGCACATTGTCAGGCGAGTCAATGTAAGCAGTTGCCCCTTTCAAATGCAAATGGTCAATTGCATAAGCAGCTTTCATTGCCTCAATTTCATTAAGGTTGTATTTTTCCATTTTCTGGCTTATCTCTTCAGCAGTTATTTTCACAGTAATATATTTGCACATCCTTGCAACCTTTGGGAAAAGCCTTTCCCTTTGGCGCACTGTGAGCTTTTTTGAGTCTTTTACCCCCAATTCCTTGAGCTTGTACTCATCAAGGGGGTTGATTGCAGCAGCGCACATTACCATTGGCCCTATGATGCAGCCCCTTCCAGCCTCATCAATGCCTATTATCATCTTCTCACTCCACTTCTATGTCCTTCACAACCACAGAATCAGATTTGCTGCAATCATGTATTTCAATGCTTGCCTGCTTGAATCTTTTGTGAAGCTCGCTTGCAATAGCTGCTTTTGAAACAGTGACCTTTTTCCCTACTTCAAGGCGTATTTTCAGCACTTTTCTGTTGCCAGCAGCCTGGCTGACTGCAAACAACACCTCATTAACAACATTAGAGTCTGGCATGCATGGATTTTCCAATCAATCCTTTAAAACCCAGTCAGCCTTGTCTGTGAAAGCACCTCGCTCTTCTTCCTGTAGACATTTACAGGAACAGCAAGCTTTTTTGCAAGGTGAGCCAATGCCTCATCCATTGTCTGGAGCTTTTCAGGCTGGTTTGCAAATGCATGCCTTACATTTTCCCTTACTTCCCATACTCCTACAGAAACAGTATAGCTTGTGCCTATTTCCCTGAAAACTATTGCTCTGGCTTGTCGTTTCATCCTGTAAAGCTCCTCGCAAACAGCAAACCTTGCAGCATAATAGCCCCCTCCCTGGCTTTTGGCATAGTCAGCTCTTCCCTCAAACCCCTCATGCTCTATTGATACATTTATCCTTCCGTCATAAACCCACTCTTCCCAAGGGGCAAAAGAGTAAACCGCATCTCTTGCCCTTTTCTGCTCAAGCTCTTTTGTGACCAATGCCTCAAACTGCTCATATTCCCAGTTGCCAGGAAGCAAAAGAACCTCAAAATGGTTGTCAAGATAAGTATTTGAAAAAATAAGGGGCTGGTCAACCTGCCTGCAATAGCGTATTGATTCCATAAGGTGCTTTGCTGCAATGTCATCAGTTGCAGTAATTGCCCATTTTGTTGGCACAAGCTTTTTGCTTTGCTTTTTCCCAAGTATGCCAGAGCACAAGAGCTTTGAAAGGTAATGAACATCAAAGCCAGAAAGCAGCAGCTCCTGCAAGGCTTCAGAAGCAAGCACATTTTCATTGTAAAACTCATCAACCTTTTTTGGCACTGCCGGGTTTTCAGCAAGCCTTAATTTTTCAATGGGCGCCGAGGCTCCGACAGGGGAGGTGACCCTGTCAGTTTTAAGGCCAAATGAAGGCTTTTTTGAAAACCTTGTTTCAATATCAACAGGCCTTATGCTCATTACAGCAGCTTGCGCATCTTCAAGCATTCTTGTCTTTTGCTTTACATTTGCTTTTTTCATTCCCCTGACAACAGAGGCCCTTAATTCTATTATCTCCTCAGCACTCATGCCATACATTGAGTTTGGGTCGTCTTTAGTGTCTTTCATGCAGACAAGAGGGCCCCAATAAACATTTGGGTAAAAGCTGTGGCCAACCATAAGGTTAGGCGGGGTTGGGCCAAACATGTCCTGCTTTAGCATGCCTTTCATTCTTTTTTGTGCCTCAAGAGCAGTATTGTGCGGGCAAAATACCCGTCCTGCCTTTTTGCACCTGTCACATAGCTTTTGCATGAGCGAAATTTAACCCAGTTCTTTTATAAGCAATTTGCAACCTATGTGCCGGTATGAAACAGCTTTCACTTGTTGGAATAGGAATAGGGGATGAAAAAGGAATTTCCCTTGAAGGGTTAGAAGAGTTAAAGTCCTGCAAAAAAATATTTGCAGAAGAGTACACTAATTTGCTTCCCAAAGGCACAATTAAAAGGCTGGAAAGCCTGGTTGGGAAAAAAATAGAAGTGCTGGGAAGAAAAGAGGTAGAAGAAGAAAAAAGAATACTAGCTTCAGCCTCAAAGCAAAAAACAGCCCTTATTGTGTCTGGAGACCCAATGATTGCAACTACCCATGTTTCACTTGTGCTATCAGCAAAAAAGCTGGGGATAAAGGTAAAGTTAATACACGCGGCGTCAATTATTTCTGCAGCAATAAGCGAGTCAGGCTTGCAGGCATACAAATTCGGCAAAATGGTAACTTTGGCTTATTGGAGGAAAAACTACAAGCCAATGGCAGCCTATGAGGTAATTGCACAAAACCTCTCAAGAGGGCTTCATACCCTCCTATTGCTTGACATAGATGAAAAATTAGGGCCAATGAAACCCAATGAGGCAGCAAAGCTTCTTTTGGAAATGGAAAAAGTTGGGAAGAAAAATGTGTTCTCTCCAAAAACTAAGATCCTGGTACTATCTTCTCTTGGTCGCTCTTCGTGCGGACAAACTTATCAGTCTCTTGGTGAATTGACTTCAAAGAGCCATCCAGGTGTCCCTTCTGTTCTTTTAATTCTGGGTAAACGTCACTTTCTCGAGGAAGATATGGTAAGAACTCTTTCCTGAAATTTTTTGGATCAAGTTTTACTGGCGAATACTTTCCACCCAGTATTTCAGCCACCTTCTGTTTTCTATCAAAATCAGGGAGAATTCCTTTTGTAAGCTCTTTGTCATAGAGCCGGGCCATTTCTTCTGATAGTCTTTCTCCCTGTTTCATATTTCCAATATTTTCAACCTCTGCCCTTACAATTGTTTTTCTTTCGGAAAGCTGTTCAGGCATCATACTTTCCATTATTCCAATTGACTGCAGAGTGTAGTCATTATCCAAAACAGAGTCACGTACTATGCGTTTTGCTGTTTCCTCATCAGTTATGAAAGGAAGCTCAACAAGGAATGCCCGCTCTTCCCAGTAAATGTTCACAACCGGACTTCCTGATTTTGCTTGTTGATTGATTACCCTTGTATTGTAGCCTCTTGGCTCGCACCAAGTATAGCCCTTAAATAGCTTCCTAAGGTCATACATTGTTACGGTCTTTAGATAGTCAACCATTTTCTCAAGTCCAACATCTTTAGCATATTTCTCAATTCCATACAATAGAAGTTCTGACATCAGCCAAGAAGTCTTGGCTGCCCTTTTTACTTGCATGCCTGTTTTCCACAGGATTTTTATAAGGTCTTTTCCTTCTGGCTCAGAAATCTTTACAAAAGTGTCAACTTGCTTGTCTGTTGCTGTTGGCCTGTGCTTATTTGCTTCCACAAGGTAATGTGAATATTTTTCATTCCCCCTTGTCATGCGTTTCACTTCATCGCTTACCCATTTGCTAGTGTTTTGTTCAATGTCATCATACACCTCTTGTTCTGTTCTTGCTTTTCTCCACACACTGCCTGCTTTTATCCAGTAAGTTATCTTTCCTTCTAAAAAGTCTTCTGGCATGTCATGTAATCCTCCTGCAGAAGTAGCGGGGGGCCCCTCCCCAATCTCTGCCAGCGTTGACATTGTACGGAGTGCATGGCTTTTTTCCACGTGCTTTTGGCCATCTCTCAACATGTCTTCTGGATAGCATTTGTCAATCTTCTCAAAGGTCCACTCTAGCCTCATAAACTCCCTAACTAGGGACTTTTTCGCCTTTCTCATCTTTTCAAGGTCTTCAGGTCGGTACTCAAATTTTCTTCTGATAAACTTTTTCAGAGAATTTGGATAGTAATTAGCAAGCATCATCTCAACATATTTATGCATTTTCTCAGGAATTGCCCTGGTCATCCTTCCCTCAGGTAGGTATATTGGTTCTCTTTCGCACTTTTTGATAAGAGTGCTCATATCAAGCGCCCGAAGTTCTTGGTTTACACATTACCTCTATTTTTTACACATTATGCCTGTGTCCCTTAATAATAGTTTCTACTGCACGCAGGCTCCCTTATTGGCAAGCAGAATTTCATGGCACGCAAAAGAAGTTTGAGAGCCAATGCCAGTACAAACCTTTTCCTTATCGTTCTTTCTGCAAAGCACAAGCACAGCGCCACCTTCTCCGCCTCCACCTGTAAGCTTTGCTCCATATGCTCCTAAAGAAAGGGCGGCAGAAACAGCCTTTTCAATGCCTTCACTTGACATCCCCCTGTTTTTCAGCAAAGCATGGTTTTCATTCATCACACTTCCTAGCGCTTTTGCGTCAGCACTTTTGATTGCTTTGTTTAGTTTTTCCCAAACTGGTGCATATTCTTTTGTTATTTGCTCTCTTTTTTCCTTTGCTGCGCTTTGAGGCTTGCCAACAATATCAAACTCTTGGGCAAACTTTTCAACCATTTTTCCTGTGCTATCTTTTTTCCCTTCAAAAGTATCTATAAGGAGGAGAACTGTTTGTTTAGGAAGGCAAAATCCTGTCTTTTTGCCAATAAACCCTGGAGGGTCAAAGCTTCTTGTGAAAACAAGGGGGGCTCCCAGGCAAACAGTTTTTGCGTCAATTCCGCTTGCTTTTCCCTTGTGAGCAACCATGTCTCCTGCTTGTGCGGCTTCAAATAATTCTTCTGCTGATGGCTGCTTTCCCAATAAATGGAAAAGCCCTGCAGCAAAAGCAGCACAAAGGGAAGCGCTTGTGCCAGCGCCCTTAAGTTTCCAGCCAGGCTTAAAGCTTGCAGTGCAGGAAATTATTTTGCCTCCAATTTTTTTTGCAACCTCTGAAAAGCACCTCAGCTCCTCAGAGCCTGAAAACTCCCCTGTTTCAGGGATTTTTCCATTGCCAAGTGAAGACTTTAGCAAAATGCCATGCTCTGCTTCTGAAAACTCCACCAAGCTTCTTGGCTCAATTGCCACTGACAGGGCAGGCGAGCCATAAACAACATAGTGCTCGCCAAACAATATCGCCTTTCCTGGGGCAGATGCTGTGAATTTCATGGTCTAAATGCAGTGGCTCAGGTATTTAATGTTTGGTTCCATCTTTCTTCCTATGGATGACACTCTATTGATTGTTGGGGCTTCATGCATTGCCCTGATTGTAATTGTTTTTCTTATGTGGCGCTCTGCAACTGGAAAAGACTGGAAAGGCCTTACACAAAAGGAAAAAAGGCGTTGGAGATTGGATGAGGAAAAAAGGACAGAAAAAAAAGGCAAAACTAGCTCCTAAGCCAGGCATCAAGTCAAGGCTTGAGGCAATATATCAAAAGTTTCCCAAGCTCCCTTATCTTGACAAGCCAACATCATCTATCCTGCTAATGACAATATTGCTTTACTTTATTTTCACTGCCTATGTATTCCTGTCAACCCCTCCAGTTGAGCTAACAAATACTCTTTTAGAAGACCCAATTAACAAGAACACCGCGCTTATGCTGCTTGCTGATGAAAAGTATTCCTATCTTTTTACAAGCCCAGGAAGCAGCCAGCAGGTTGATTACCATGTCAGCAAGCAACCTTATTGCAATGGGCTTGTTGTTCTTGAAACCTCTTTGCAGCAGCCAAGGGAGCTTTGCCTGTCAAACAGCGGCAATTTGCAGGATGAGGGTTTTCCAATGTTAAACTCAACATTTGGAAACAAGTCAATTCTGCTTTTTTCCCCGTGGATGCTTGCAGTGTCAGATGATTTTTCCTGGGGCTACAAAACAACTGTAAGCGCAGGCGAAGTAGAAATGAGCCTTCCAGTGACCCTTGGGTGCTCTGGGAAAAAGGAGCTTGCAGGAAGGCAGGCATATGAAATAAAAATAAGTGCTCAGGACGGCGCTTTCTCAACCTTTTATATTGATAATGAAAAAAGAATCCTGCTTTTTGCAGACATTGGAAACATCTCTGCAAAGCTTATTGAGGCGCCCTTTGAAGTTAATTGGGAAAATTAGTTCTTTTTCCTGTCCAAGCAGGCTTTTGCAAATGCCAAAAATAAGGGGGCTGGCTTTTCAAGCCTGCTTTTCAGCTCTGGGTGCGCCTGTGTTCCTATGCCAAAGCCATCAGGCCACTCAATTATCTCAACAATATTTCCATCAGGGGTAGTGCCAGAAATCACAAGGCCGGATGAAACAAGCTTTTCAACATAATCATTGTTCACTTCATACCTGTGCCTGTGCCTTTCAGAAATCTTTTCAGTTCCATATGCCTTATGCGCAATTGTCCCTTTTTTCACTTTGCAATCCCATGCCCCAAGCCTCATTGTTGCCCCCTTGTCCTTTATTTTCATCTGCTCAGGAAGAAAATCTATTACTGGGTATTTGGTTTTTTGGTCTATTTCAGAGGAATTTGCCCCAGTAAAGCCGCACCTGTTTCTTGCCCACTCAACAACAGCCATCTGCATTCCATAGCAAAGCCCTAAAAATGGCATTTTTTTCTCCCTTGCATGCTTTATGCAGGCGATTTTCCCTTCAGTGCCCCTTGTGCCAAACCCACCTGGCACAATGATTCCGTCACAGCCTGACAAAAGCCTTTCAGGGGTTGACTTTCCTGCCTCAATTTCAGAGGTTTCAGCCCATTTTACTCTTACGCCTGCAGAATGATAGGCTCCAGAATGGACCAGTGCCTCCTTTATGCTGACATATGCATCCTTTACTGCAGTGTACTTGCCAGTTATTGCAACTGTTATGCTCTTTTTTGGTTTTCTTATTCTTTCAACAAGCGAATTCCATTTTTTCATTCCCCTGTCCTTTTCCTCAATACCAAGCTCAGACAAAACTATTTCTGTCATCTTCTGGCTATCCAATACTCTGGGAAGCTCATAAATAGTGTCAAGCTTTGGGTCATCCAGCACATTTTGCATTGGCACATTGCAAAACATTGAGATTTTTTCCTTTGCTTCCCTTGAAAGAGGCTCATCCTGCCTGCACAGTATCAGCTTTGGCTGTATTCCCATTGAAAGTATCAGCTTGTTTGCATGCTGTGTTGGCTTTGTTTTCTGCTCGCCTTTTGACAGGCTGGGAACAAATGTAAGCTGTATGAAAAGCACCTTTTCCTCATTTGCAAGCTGCCTCATTGCCTCAAGAAAGTAGCTGTTCTCAAGATCGCCAACAGTGCCGCCAACCTCTATGATTACAATGTCAGAGTCTTGTTCCTCACCTGTTTTTTTCACCCAGTCCTTTATCTCATCAGTCAAATGCGGGACAATCTGCACATCCCTTCCCAAAAAGCCACCCTTTCTTTCCTTTTCAATTATGCTCCTGAACAGCTTTCCCCCTGTTATGCTGTTCTTGCCATTAAGGCTCTTGTTCAAAAACCGCTCATAAGTGCCAAAGTCCATGTCGCACTCAGTGCCGTCATCAAGAACAAATACCTCACCATGCCTGTAAGGGTTCATTGTGCCGCAGTCAACATTCAAGTAGCCGTCAAACTTTATTGGGGAAACATTTAATCCCCTGCTTTGGAGAAGCTTTCCAATGGAAGAAGTGATTATCCCCTTGCCAAGCCCTGACATCAGAGAGCCTAATACCACAATATACCTTCTTGATTTGAGACGCATGCTATACTTTGAATGAACAGGTATTTATACTTAATTTTTCGTGCGACAAACCATTCCCTTCTTAATTCCTTCCCCTATCAACTAATCAACAAACAAACAGACTTGGCTTGTTTTGTGTGACAGCTCCGGGCATGTTTGCCTTTGGGGCTGGTTCCCCAGGGGGATATCAAATGCCAAGGAGGATGAAGACATGGGATTTACTAAGATGGGCATAAGCCCAAACATACTAAAAGCACTTGTTGGAATGGGCTTTTCAAAGCCAACTCCAATACAGGAAAAGGCAATACCGCTTTTGCTTCAAGGGGAAGACCTGATAGGCCAGGCACAGACAGGCACAGGAAAAACAGCCGCATTTGGCATATGCATACTTGAAAGGGTGTTTTCAATTGAGCACCAAAAGCCAGGAAAAGTCCGCGCCCTTGTGCTGACCCCTACAAGGGAATTAGCAGTGCAGGTAACTGGGGAAATACAAAAAATAGCAAGGCACCACCATGCAAAGGTTCTTGCAGTATATGGGGGCCAGAACATTGAAAGGCAGCTAAAGCCGCTTGCCTCTGGGGTTGACATAGTTGTTGGCACCCCTGGAAGGCTGCTTGACCATATTGAAAGAGGCACACTAAAGCTGGAAAACGTGGAAACAGTTGTTCTTGATGAGGCAGACAGGATGCTGGACATGGGCTTTATTGAGGACATTGAAAAAATACTGAGAAAAACCCCCAAAGAGAGGCAGACTTTGCTCTTTTCAGCGACAATGCCAAAAGAAATACTTGAGCTTTCCAAAAAATATATGAATGCTCCGCAGAAGGCGCTTGTAAGCCAGGACTCTTTGTCTGCAAAAAATATCAGGCAATTTTATATTGAAGTATCAAAGTTTGACAGACTAAATGCTCTGCTGGTTCTCCTAAAAGAGCAGCAGCCAGATTTGGCTCTGATATTTGTCAGGACAAAAAGAGGTGCAGACAGGATAAATGAAATACTTTCTGACAGGGGCTTTAACTCGCTTGCTTTGCATGGCGACATGTCTCAGAACAAGAGGGACAGGGCAATGAGGGCTTTCAGGGAAAAAAAGACCAACATGCTTGTTGCAACAGATTTGGCAAGCAGGGGCTTGGATGTCACTGGGATTTCCCATGTAATAAACTTTGACATGACAGATGACCCATACACATACTTGCACAGGATAGGAAGGACTGGGAGGATGGGAAAGCGAGGCATGGCAATAAGCTTTGTTTTCTTTGACCAGGCAAACCTTATTGGAATAATTGAAAAAGTCACTGACAGCAAAATGGAGCAGATGAAAATCACAGTAACAAAAGAAAAGCTTCCAAAAAGGGTTCGCTTCTCAAGCCCGCAGCAAGGACGGGGCCACATGCACAGGGGAGGCCAGCAAAGAGGCTATGGGCGTGGAAAGGGCTCACAGGGCCAAGCAAGAGGCCAAAGGCATTCAAGAGACTCACGCGACACAAGAGGCAGGTACTCGGACAGGAGAAAAAGGCAGCACAGGTCTTACCGCTCAAGAGGACACCAGTACTTTGGCAGAAGGAATTAGGTTTTAAACTCTCACAATAAAATTTCAAAGCATGAGAAATATTTCTGCGCTCGCAGTTCTTTTCACTCTTTTGGCAGTTTCAGTTGCCCATGCCCAGGAAAGCGAACCTCCACCAGTTCCCTCTGGGGAAGGGATAGTATTTGGCCATGCAGTATTTGCAAATGGCTCTTCTGTTTCCAATGCTGCGCTTGTAATACTTGCAAGCTCTAAGTCTTCTGACACCTTATACCGGCTTATAACAGACTCAAGCGGAGGCTTTATCCTTTCCCTTGACAATGGAAAATATGAAATAGATTCTCTTCTTGACTATTACACAACTTCTGGAATCGATTTTGCCTCAACAGCATCTGTTAATTTGCCTTCAGACGGAAATCTTACCTTGATTTTCCATCCAGCAGGGAGCTTAACAGGGAAAGTGTCAGAATCAGGCTCTCCTTTGCCAGATGCTTCTGTAAGCATAACCTGCCTTTCAAGCCCTTTTGATTACCAAAGGATAAACCGCGCAGAGCAGGTGAAAGCAGGCCAGGCAGGGGACTTTTTGTTTTCAGCCCTGCCGGTTGGCACATGCATAGTCTCATCAGCAACTGATTCATTGGCAGGCTCGCTTGAAGTCCAGATTTTGCATGGCAAGACAATATCAGCAGAGGTTTTGCTTGAGCAAAAGGCAACCTCAATCGGCGTTTTGCCTGTTTTGCTTGCAATCATAGTTGTCATTATAATCTCTATTTATTTTGTTTCCAGGAAAAAGAAAAACGAGCTGCCTGATGCCATACCTCCCGTTCCCCAACAGCCGGTCTCAAAGCCAAAAGCCCAGCAAAGAAAACCCAAAGAAAAACAGGCAGGTCTTGCACAAAGGCTCGCAGACCCAAAAGTAAAGGCAGTTATGTCAACCCTGACTGACAGGGAAAAGGAAATTGTGCGCTTTTTATTCAAAAGCAATGGACGGGCAAAGCGCTCAACAATACAGAACAAGCTGCTAATACCAAAAACAAGCCTATTGCGCAACCTCCGCTCACTTGAAAGGAAGAAAATAGTCAAGTTGATTCCTTTTGGAAGGAACATTGTGGCACAAGTTGAAGACTGGCTCTGCAAATAGCAATAAAAAATACGAAGGCAATCCTTATGCGAGTTGAAGATATGAAAATATTGATCAGGGAAGCAAAACAACTGGTCGCCATACTCCTTCTCCTTTCAATTGCATCTGCAGACTACTCTGACGTTCTTCTCATCTCAAACAACAACTCATCAGTCTCAATACAGATAGCAGAATACTTTGTGCAGCAGAGGAACATAACCCATTGGATAAACGTGAGCCTGCCAAATAACACTGAGGGGGTAAAATTTGGGGTGATAAACGACTCTCTTTTGCAGCCTGCAAAAACATACCTTAATTCCTCAAATGGCACTGGCATAAACTACATTGTCCTCACAAAAGGCATCCAGCTGTGGACAAATGAAACAGAATCATTTGTCTCGCTGGACAAGAATGCCTCATCAGTTGACACAGAGTTGGCTCTGGTGAATACTGCCTATGAATCATCCATAGGCCAGGACAACAGGATATCAAACCCATATTACACCTCAACGAGCAGCTTCTCAAAGTCAACCTATGGGGTTTACCTTGTCACAAGGCTGGACGGCTACAATTATACTGACGTAAAGGCAATGATTGACGGCGCTGCAAGCATAAGCAAAGCAGACCGGAACTCTGGCCTGCATATAATGACCGGATTTCATGGCTACTGGGTCTACCAATTTGGCCTAGCAAACCAGACACTGACATCAGCAGGCTTAAATGTCCTGTACAATTCCTCAACTAGTGCACAATACCCTGCAAACCAAAGCAATGTTTCTTACTTTGACACATTTGGCTGCTACAATTTCGGGGGCTGCGATGGGTCTTACATGGGCAATCCAAACTATACATGGAAAAATGGCTCATTTGCCTCAGCAAGATATTCCTTTTCTGCAAAGACCACAACTTATCCGCATTCATCGTATTCTCAGATAGCTGATTATATACATGAGGGAGCAACAGGCGGCGTTGGCTATGCAGTTGAGCCATGGTCAAGCGGAGTTGCTGACCCGCAGTACATTGCCACAAATTATGTTGGGGGAAAGAACTTTGCAGAAATGCTCTGGAGTTCCATTCCCCACCTTTCTTGGGGCGCAGTAGTATTTGGCGACCCAAAAGCAGTCTATCCATCAGCAAATGTCAGCATTTTGCCTTCCAATGCAACAGTAGACAACGACCTTCAGTGCAATGTAACTCTTACCAATGACATACACTCTGTTCTGAACCTGACATACCAGTGGTACTTTAACAATGCAAGCCAGCCCGGCCTTTCAGGCAATGCAACAAATGTGCCAGTAGGTGCAAGCACAAACATTGCAAACCTGTCTTCAGCAAACCTTTCTGTCGGGCGTTGGAAGTGCTCTGTTGATGTGTATGTGCTTGGGGGCTATTCATCAAGCCATAACTCATCAGAATCAAACGTTTCAATGAGCACAAACCTTTCCTCATGCCAGAGCCTAAACTATTCAAACCAAGTGTATTATCTCACCCAGTCAATTTCAGCAAATGGCTCAACATGCATTAACATAACAGCAGAAAATGTCACTTTAGACTGCGCTGGCTACACAATAACAGGAAACAACACAACAGCAACATATGGAATATACTCAAACCAGAACAATACAACAATAACAAACTGCAACATATCAAACTTCAAAAATGGCATATACTTTTACCCAGTGAACAATGGCACCATATCAAACACAAATGCAAGCACAACCCATGCAAACGCAGAGGCTATTGTAATCCTGGAGAGCAACTCAAATACATTGTCAAATATTAATGCAACCTCAGTCTCTGGAGCAGCATTGTACCTGGAGGCTCTTAACTCTCTCACAATGGAAAACACAACTGCAACATCAACAACAAGCTATGCTATTTACTTGGCAACTGGCATCTATAACAGCACTGTCTCAAACATCACAGCAACCTCAACTTCAGGCCAGGCATTTTACTTTGAGTCAGGCCAGTCAAATGAGCTTTCAAACATCACAGCAACATCAACTTCAGACATAGGCTTTTATGCCGAGTCAAGCGATTTTAACAACTTTACTGACATTTTTGCAACCTCTATTTCAAACAAGGCAATTTCCATGGATACTTGCCCTTCAAACAGGTTTTCAGGAATAACAGCAGAGTCAAACTCAAGCACAGCAATATTCCTATCTTCAAGCTCTTTGAACAATCTTTCAAATATCACTGCAACCGCAAACGCAAGCCATGGGTTGTATCTTAATTCAAGTTCAAACAACACCCTGACAAATGTAACAGCATCAGGGGCAACCACAGACTATGCAGGAGTCTATCTTTTGGCAAGCTCTGACAATAATTTCATTAACATAACAGCAACAGGGACATCTGAAGCCTTGGGCATTTCTTTGGAGTCAACAAGCTCGCATAATACCTTTGACAACATAACAGCAACTTCAGATACTGCGGTTGCTTTCATGCTTTCAGAAAGCCCCTACAACTCCCTTTCCAATGTTGTTGCAACCTCTACAAATAACAGTGCCCTTCGCCTGCAAACAAGCCAACACAGCACCATAACAAACTCAACAGCAACCTCAAACTCAAGTTCTGGCATCTATCTTGAGTCAGGCTCAAACAACACCACAATTGCAGATTCAACAACAACCTCTACTTCAAATTATGGAATCAACATTGAGTCAAGCTCAAACAATACCCTTACAAATGTCACAGGCAGTTCAACCTCACAAGTGGGCATGTACTTGACTCAAAGCTCATACAATGCAATAGAAAATTCAACAGGCAACTCAAGCACAAATGTTGGTATGTATATCTCTGGCTCAAACTACAACAGCATAACAAACTGCACAGCAATCTCAAATACCAGCCTTGGCATTTACCTGGGATCAAGCAACTACACAATAATCAGAAACTCTACGGCTACTTCTAATACCAACCGCGCTATCTTTATGTCAAGCGGAGCAAGCCACAATAACATTACAAACAGCACAATCAATTCAACTGCAAATGTTTCGCTTGTTCTTGGCTCTGCAACCAACTATAATACAATCCTTGAAAACAACATTTCAGGTGTTGGGTGGGTAAATAACTC
>Ga0180431_10000234_pt1 | contig 77583 bp, 57 predicted proteins | sample SS_ome_11_FD_132459 | JGI IMG/M metagenome (GOLD analysis project Ga0180431, IMG submission 132459) | Hypersaline lake sediment archaeal communities from the Salton Sea, California, USA - SS_1_MS_1 metaG | ecosystem: Environmental > Aquatic > Non-marine Saline and Alkaline > Hypersaline >...
AACTCAACTAAAAAGTGTTTGGCCAAAGGAATGATATCTCCAGGTCTTTCATTCAAAGAGGGAACCTGCACTTTGATTACCCCTAACCGGAAAAAGAGGTCGTTTCTGAATTGCCCCTTCTCGATCATGGCATCAATATCTTTGTTTGTGGCTGAAACCACTCGAGTCTGGACAAACAGCTTTTTTGTTCCTCCAATACGGTAAAACTCCCCGACTTCCAGAAAACGAAGGAGTTTGGCTTGGGATTCCAAACTCAGGTCTCCCACTTCATCCAGAAACAGCGTTCCGCTGGCAGCCTCTTCGATCAATCCTCTTTTCCCGGATGCCCGTGCGCCGGTGAAGGCGCCCTTCTCATACCCAAAAAGCTCGCTTTCGATGAGATCCCTGGGAATGGCCGCACAATTCACCGTGACAAAAGGCCCTTTGAAATTGGGGCTGTGAAAGTGGATAGCCCTGGCGATCAACTCTTTGCCGGTTCCCGTTTCACCGACGATGAGGATGGGCGTATCCGGACTTTTGGCAACTTTGGTCATGAATTCCATGACATCCTGAATGGCATTGCTCTCCGCGATGAAGCAGGGGGTATTTTCTTTCAAAAACCTTTCCTGGAGAAGCTGGACCTCTTTTCTCAAACGAACCGTCTCAAGCACATTCTCAATGGCTTTCTCGAGTGCATCCATGTGGATGGGCTTTATGATGTAATCATTCGCCCCCAGTTTCATCGTCGAGATAACGGTATCAATATCCTCATAGGCTGTAATCATGATGACGGGGATTTCCGGATCGCCCTTTTTGATTTCCTGGAGAGCATCGACACCATTCATTCCCGGAAGTCCGATATCGAGCAAGACGAGGTCGGGAGATTTCTTTTTTATGGCTTTCAGGGCCTCTTCAGCTGTGGGATAGGCGCTGACATCATAGACTGCTTCAAGAGCAGTCGCTATTCCCTCCCTGATGTGCTCATCATCATCAATAACACAGACATTAAATTCAGTCATTATCTTGTCCATTCTTAGGAATCGGCAATACAATCGCGAATTCCGCACCACCCATTTCGCTATCTTCTATATCAATAGATCCCCCGTGATCAGAGATAATTCTGTGCGAGATACTGAGTCCGATACCCGAGCTGTCGGTCTTTGTCGTGAAAAAAGGATCGAAGACCTTATCTCGAATATGCCGGGGTATGCCTGGGCCGGAATCGGCAACTTTCAGGAGTACCGTGTTGTTCTTCTGGGTTGATACGACCCTGATTTTTTTGTCATCTTTGGAGTCTTTCATCGCATCGGCCGCATTTGTGATCAAATTCAGAACAACCTCTTCGAGAAGGGGAGAATCGATATAGCAGAGAGGGAGTTGCCCGTTTAAGGCTTTCTCAATGTGTATTCCACTCTTGCGCAACGTTACCGAAGATAACTTGAGCGCCTCTTCAATCGGCTCATTGATATCTTTCAAAATCAGTTTAAGCTCGCTGGGTTTGGAAAAATCCATAACCCGTCGAATCACAGATTCTATTTTATTCGAAGCGGATTGAGCCCTTTGAATGATCTCTATTTCCTTTCCCGTCGTGGCCCTTTTGAGACAGATTCTCTCCAATGTGTTTAGATAAATATTGATTCCGGAGAGCGGATTCCGAATTTCATGAGCGATCCCTGTGGCCATATGCCCTAAAGAGACCATTTTGTCCTGGATCAACAGGAGGCGTTCCAGTTCTTTCGCCTTGGTTATATCTAATAGGTTGACCAAAACGGCCGGGTCTCCTTTATATTTGATCAAGCTCGCTCGACAGTAGACCCACTTCATGTCGGCCTTGCTGTGCATCTTTCCTGGCGGGTAAAACCTGTAATCCGTTTCCAGCCTCTGAGCTTGACCAGATACCAGGTTCTGGTACAGGGCCTTCACTTTTTCAGCATCATCAGGATGTATGTTTTCAAAATTGAAAGGACTTGTCTCCGGGGAGGGAGGGCCCACAAGCCTTTGTTGCTCGGGGTTTCTATAAATGACCTTATCGTCTTGAATTATACCGATGCCTATAAGAGAATTTTCGATAAGATCACGAATTCCTTTTTCGCTTTCCTTGAGTGCTTTTTCTGCCTCTTTCCGTTGCGAAATATCCAACCAGGAAGCCACACTCCGGCGTGTTCCTGGTATCATTCCGATTTTACAGAACATGTCCTTGGTATCGCCCTTGCGGTCGACGAATTTGAATTCGTACTCTGTCGGAGCACTTTGTTCATCCTTTCGTCTTCGGGTATGGTAACCTTTCATTCTCATCAGGTCCTCGGGAGCAACAAAATCTGTCCACTTTTTTTTCTGCTCTACGTCTTCCTTTGAAAATCCACTCAGCTCCTCAAATTGCGTATTGACCATGGAGATTGTTTTTTCCTTTTCGATGATAATCGTGGCTGTACCTGTATTTTCAAAAACACTTCTGTACCGTTCCTCAGATTCCTGCAGAGCTTTTTCTGTTTCGCGTTTTTCGTTTTCGATTTCAATTCTACTGAGGGCATAGGCAATATCACCCGCTATTTCACCCAGAAGCTTCTGTTCCTCTGCATCACGGGCAAAAGGCTTCGGGCTGGAAACTGTCAATATGCCATAAATCCTTCCGTCAAACTCAAGACGGATCGTCATGGCTGCTCTTCCGATATAATTTTCCGACAGCGGACAATCTTTGCATTCCGAAGAGGGATCCACGGTGACTAGAACACGCCTCTGAGCCAAGGCTTTCTGAGCACACTGTGTGAATTGCCCCTTTTCAAAAAGACTTCCCAAAGGAGTGAATTTTTCATCCAAGCCATTTTGTGCATGCTTCACAAAATTCATGTCCCTATCAAATACGGCAATCCAGGCATTATGGTAGCCCCGGTTTTCGGTTAAATTCTGACAGATCCCTTTGAGAAGCTTATCGATATTTCGCTCTTTGACGAGAAGTCTGTTGACATTCCGTATAGTACGGAGGATGAGATTGAGCCGTACAATTTTCTCCTCTTTTCTATTCATCTCTGTCATTCATAAAATAGATTAACATGAAATGCAAATTGTGAAAATAGTAGCGCCCCTATATTCTGAACATGAAAAGTGTTATTCCTATAGAAAAAATATTAAAATTGTCGGATAATTGTGAATCGGTAGATCAGAAGCACAAAAGCTTTTCAGAATATTAATAGATTGTATTCGCGGGTTATTTCGGCAGAGATTCAATCACTTGATGGACTTCCCACGCAGCCAGAGTATAGGCAAGTTTGTAGCCTTCCATTTTCCCCTCTCTCACAGCATCGACTCCCCTGAAATGCTTTTCTTTGGCCGCGGCTTGATCCCTGAGCTTTATGAATTCCTTTTCGAGTTGCTCAAGCTTCTCAATTGTCTGATTCACAATTTTTCTCCCCCAAAAAATTTCCAGGAAAAATCATTCAGGTGTCATCAGCTCACCACACGTCGGACAAGACATTCTTAAATCTGAATTCTTTGCATCAAGGGGCACCCTTTGCCCACAAAAGGGGCAAACCCAATGGTCAAAAAGATCTATTCTGATACTCCTTTTCCGGTTACTGTCCGCACCTCCATTTGCTCTATTGCTGGTCTCTTGATTCGTATCCCTTATGTTTTCGACATTGCTTTTAATCATTTCTTTCACCTACTTACTGTCTATCTATTGTTCTCCACTTTTGGACATTTCGCAGTCATGGCTGTCCACAGAGTTATCAATCATATCAATCGTCCATGATGCTCAACTTCAAATTTGCAAAAAGCATGCCATTCATGACCTTATTCTGTAATTCCATTTATTTCTGTTGGTTACTGAGCCAAAGGCTAAATTCAATTCGAACACGGAAAGGTATCTTTTGAAAATTTTCAAAAAAAATTCGATATTTTTCGAATAAACAGCTCAAAAAAATCCCCCATGCAAAGATTAGCTTCGTAACCTATTGTATTTAATACAATTGTGGAATATTCAAATTATGGCATACAATTTGCATTTGATAATCATCAAAAGTGAATTCCACAAAAGGGTTTTTTCTTTTAACCAATTATGTGCACGAGGAGGTATGAATGGAAAAAATGCTGTCGTTAAAAAATAAATTCATTTTTGCTCCCATTAAAACCGGATACAGCGACGGTAGCGGCACAGTCAATGACAGACATATTGCCTTCTATAAAAGACGATCCCAATATCTAGGAGCGATTATTCCTGAACCTTTTTATCTGGACCCTAAAGTCAGGGAACTGCCGACACAGATGGGTATTGATGATGATAATAAAACTGAAGGATTGAAAAAACTGACAGATTCAATTCATCAATCGGCAACAAAAGCTGTTGCTCATCTCAATCATCCGGGAAGAATGGCCAATCCGAAAATACCCGGAAATTATTTCATTTCTTCAACACACAGACCCTGTGAAAACGGAGGAGCAACTCCCCAAAAAATGGACAGACAAGAAATGGAAAAAGTGATTGATCAATATGTAAAAGGAGCAAAGAGAGCCGAAAAAGCCGGTTTCGATATCATTGAGATACAGCTTGGGCACGGCTATCTCCTTGCCCAGTTTATATCTTCGTTCGTTAATGATAGAGCCGATGAGTTTGGCGGCAGCTTTGAAAACAGGATAAGGTTTCCTTTGGAGATATTGCAGTCCGTTAGGGGTTCTGTGCATATGCCGATCATGGCCCGGATAAGCGGCGATGAAATGATACCCGACGGCATAAAACTACCCGAGATGGTTGAGCTTTCCAAGATACTCGAGGACAACGGCGTCAACGCCATACATGTTTCTGCTGGTACTGTTTGCTCTTCCCCTCCCTGGTTCTTCCAGCATATGTTTGTCCCAAAAGGAAAGACATGGGAACTGGCAAAGGAAATCAAGAAGGAGATAAATATTCCAGTAATCTTTGTGGGGCAAATAAATAGCTCTGAGGACATCGAGACAGTAAAACATGACTATTCAGCAGATTATATAGCCGTTGGGAGAGCTTTGGTTGCAGATCCGGACTTCATCGGAAAATATCTCGGAGAGGTCAAAGGGCCTGTAAGACCCTGTTTAGCTTGTGTCGAAGGATGTTTGGGAGGAGTTAAATCAGGACAGGGCCTCCAATGTCTTGTCAATCCAACGGTGGGGCAAGAAACGCCAACCGTCAAACCGGCACAACGACACAAGGAATACGCTGTTGTGGGCGGGGGTTTAGCCGGAATGCAAGCGGCCATAACTTTAAGGAAAAGAGGACACACCGTTGATCTTTATGAAAAAAACAGTCTGGGCGGACAGTTCTACTACGCTCCCCTGACGCCCCATAAGAAATCCATGTCAAAGCTCATCCCCTATTTTCAAGATGAATTGAACGATAGTAAGGTGAACATTGTTTTCAAGGAGGCAACTCCATCAGATCTCCTTGCCAAATATGACGGTGTTATCCTGGCCACCGGTTCTAAGCCGGCTGTGCCATCGATACCCGGGCTCGATAAATATTACTGGGCTGAAATCCTGCTGGAGGAAAATTTGCCTGCAAACAAAAAAGTCTTAATTATCGGGGGAGGACTCATTGGCGTAGATATCGCTACGGCATTGATTCCCAAAAGCAATAAGGTGATTATTGTCAAACGGACAACCGATTTTGGCGAAGACATGGAAGCCATTGCCAAAACACTCTCCCTCAGGATAATGAAAGAGAAGGGGACTGTATTCAGCGATCACACACATATCAAAAAGATTGAAGGACGCACTGTCTACGCGAAAAAAAATGGAAAAGACATCCGTTTTGATGACATAGATGTCATTGTCATTTCGACAAGCATGACCAGTTTTAATCCCCTGGAAAAGAAATTATTGGGGGCATTACCTGTCTACGTCGTCGGTGACGCAAAAAGCGTCGGGAATGCCCAGGATGCAATCAGGGACGGCTATGAAACAACAAGAGCACTGTAGTCAATCCAGCAGGCGGGAATAATGATAGTCCTGAGGGTATTCCTTCAAAAAAACAAAAACTGGAGGAAATCATGAAAAATAATAAGAGCATTATGGATAGAATCGCGGAGGCTAACAAGTCCGTTACCACCGGAATCGACGAAAAGGATATTGAACATTGGGTAGAGATCCATGTCATGGGAAAGGCGTACAGAGTTCCAGCCGGGCTGACGATTATGCAGGCTATGGAGTTTGCAGGATACAGGTTTATCAGATCTGCCGGCTGCAGGGCAGGATTCTGCGGGGCCTGCGCAACAATCTACAGAAAAGTGGGCGACTATAAGCTCCATGCTGTCATGGCCTGTCAAACAAGAGTCGAAGACGGCATGTTCCTGGTTCAAATTCCGTTTGCCCCAGCAGATAAGGCCATCTATGACATAAACAAAGAAGAATACCGGGTCAATGTGCTGTATAAGCACTATCCAACACTCGCCCGCTGCGTCGCCTGCAACACGTGCACAAAATCATGTCCCCAGGGCCTTGAGGTCATGGATTACATTCAAAATGCTATCAGGGGAGATTTTAGAGCCGTCGCCGACGAATCCTTCGACTGCATCCAGTGCGGACTCTGTGCGGTGAGATGTCCTGCGGAGCTTGTCCAGTACCACATTGCCCAGCTAGCGCGAAGAATGTACGGCCGGTATGATTGCCCCGAACCTCTGCATCTCAAAACCCGGTTAAAAGAAATCGATAAAGGCAAATATAAAAACGATTGGAATAACCTGCTCAAAGCTTCGACCAAAGAACTTGAACAATTGTATGCCCAGAGAGAAAGAGAGCAAGATTAAAAAGGAGGAAAAAAATGTCTGAAATGAAATATATCCAAGGCTATCCGGAATACATGCGTGATCTCATCGATGTGGTGAACGAGACAAGGATGAAGAGGAAAGATTACACGCCCCCCGCCATGAGTAAAGAGGGCAGGGAAGACGTGCTCAGGCTTCATCCAGATTTTGCACCTGGCGGCAAAAGAAAAATATCCATAGGCCTAAATAAGGGCGATATAGGACCTAACGAGGTGGTTGACCTTCTTGAAGCTTATCCTGCTATTGAAGATGATGACATTGATCTATCAACAACCGATTATACTCCGGATATTCTGATAATTGGAGGTGGCCTGGCTGGAACGACAGCGGCCATCTGGGCGAATAATCAAGGCGTCCCGGCAGAAAAAATTCTCATCACAAACAAGCTCAGGCATGGTGATGCAAACTCAATTATGGCAGAGGGAGGAACTCAAGCAGCCGACCGTCCAAACGATTCGCCGCTCATTCATTATTTGGACGCCATGGGCGGGGGACATTTCGCCAATAAACCAGATGTCCTCAAAGCCTTGGTGGAGGATGCCCCCTTTATCATGCATTGGCTCATAGAACTAGGAGCAATGATCGATAGGGAGGAAGACGGTGAGTTCACGGAGAAATGGGGAGGAGGCACATGTCGAAGGAGAATGCACGCATGTCGCGATTATACCGGGCTCGAGGAATTTAGAGTTATCAGAGATGAATTCAGAAACAGAAAGATTCCAAGCTTGGAATTCTATCCTGCCATCGAGCTGCTCACTGATGGGGAAGGAAGAGTGACAGGAGCCGTTTTGTGTAATCTTGAGACGAGCGAATATGAAATTGTGAGAGCTAAAGCCACTATTCTGGCAACGGGGGGATTCGGAAGGTTGCATATTAGGGGTTTCCCCACTACCAATCATTACGGAGCGACCTGCGATGGTGTTGTCCTTGCGTACAGGGCAGGGGCCAAATTGAGGGATACGGATACTGTCCAGTATCACCCCACCGGCGCTGCCTTCCCGCCTCAAATAGTGGGGCTCCTGCTTACTGAGAAACTAAGAAGTATGGGGGCTCAACCTGTAAATAAGGATGGCGAAGCATTTGTCTTTCCACTCGAGCCAAGAGACGTGGAGGCGGCTTCCTTCATAAGGGAATGTTATGTCCAGGACAAAGGAGTTCAGACTCCGACAGGAATGAGTGGCATATGGCTCGACACCCCTCTTATAGAAATGAAAAACGGAGAAGGCACTATCGAGAAGTCTTTTCCTGGAATGAAAAGAATGTTCGAAAGATTTGATATTGACATGCGGAAAGATCCGGTTTTAGTCTTCCCAACACTGCATTATCAGAATGGAGGAGTGGAAACAGATCCAGAAGGGAAAACGAACGTCAAAGGACTCTTTTGCGCGGGAGAAATATCTGGTGGAGTCCACGGAAAAAACAGACTCATGGGCAATTCAACCCTCGATTGCATGGTTTTTGGCAGGAGAGCAGGAATCTATGCTGCGGAATCCGTAAAAAAGACCAAAAACAACGGAAATCTGTCTCTGGCGCATGTCAAAAAATATGTGGACATGCTGAAAAAAGCGGGAATAAAGCCTGAAAGAAAAGCGCCTATACTCTTGCCGGATTACAGGGGGAAGGCGGTGCTGGCAAGGATGATCGATGTTTTTCAATGAAACTCGCCTTTTGGAAAAACGAATTTTAGATCTCAAAAAGAAGAGAAATGCGGTCATTTTGGCCCATGTTTATCAAAGAAAGCAAATCCAGGACATAGCCGATTACGTTGGTGACTCCCTCGACTTAAGCAGAAAGGCTATGGAAACAGATGCGGATATTATTGTTTTCTGCGGCGTCAAATTCATGGCAGAGACAGCGGCTATTCTCAATCCCGAAAAGACAATCCTGTTGCCAGACAACGAGGCCGGATGTGAACTGGCAGATATGGCCGTTGTTGAAAATTTGCGAATGGCTAAATTGAGGTATCCGAACATTCCTGTTGTGAGCTACGTTAACAGCACCGCAGCGATCAAGGCAGAATCAGATATTTGCTGCACCTCAGCCAATGCGGTAGACGTGGTTAATTCTATGGAAGCGGATAGGGTGATATTCCTGCCGGATAAAAATCTTGGAGCCTGGACGGCGGAACAGACAGAAAAACAGGTTATCATCTGGAAAGGTTATTGCTATGTTCATGAAATGAACATAACAGTAGAAAAAATTAAAAAGCTAAAAAAAATGCATCCTCCCGCAAAATGCATTGTTCATCCGGAGTGTCCTGAATCTGTGAGGCAAATGGCGGATTTCATTGGAGGAACCGGTAATTTGCGCAGGTATGCCCAATACGAAAAAACAACAGAATTTATCGTTGGAACAGAAGACGGAATAATTCATGCTTTGGAAAAGGAAAATCCCAAAAAAACATTCTATCCAGTTAACACCATATGTGATGGCATGAAAAAAATTAATCTGGAAAAGGTGATTCTTTCACTAGAAAAAATGCAACACAGAGTTCATGTTCCGGAAGATATCCAGGACAAAGCAAGAACAGCCTTGGTGAACATGTTACACGTTTGAAAAACCAAAAATCATGACAATTGAATGAATCGTCAAAATTAAATCCAAGCCTTTGTTAAGTTTCTTTTCTTTGTTTCTTTGTATTTTTAGAAAAATTTCAAAAATATTTCGAGAATTTCCTAATAATTTTGAGTATACAGGATATAGTTATTGAGATAAATTTTTTAAATTCTTGAAAACAATACATTTGTAGAAATTCTATATAATGGCATGCTATTTGCCTTCTAGAAATGCAAAAGGAGAGCTTTGGCGCAAAGACCTTCTATGAAAAAAGATGCCGAATTGTGGATAAAGGAAGATGGAAGGAAATTTTTGCAATCTATTGGTATTCAAAAGGGAGATATCGTGCTGGACTTCGGCTGCGGAGAAGGTCGCTATGCCCTGCCCGCTGCCAAAGCTGTAGGAAAAACGGGCCTAATATATGCTGTCGATAAAGATAAAAAAGCTTTGAATCAACTTGTCCGGTTTACAAAAAAGCACACTATAAAGAACATGGAAGTTATAAATGGCGAATCAAAGACTTACTTGGAAAGAAATTCTGTTGATTTTGTTCTATGTTACGATGTTATTCATTACATAAAAAATAGAACGATTATTTACAAAGAATTCCATAGAGTTTTACAGCCCAAGGGGACTTTTTCTCTTTATCCCAAGCATCATAGAAATGACTATCCATTAATTGAATTAGCAAATTTGAAATTGGATGACATTCTAGATGAAGTGGAAAAAGCAGGGTTTGCGTTGCTCAATAAATTTTTTAAAAGGCTTCTTCACGATGATTATTACAATGATGGGTGCATACTGAATTTCAGAAAAACCTAAACAAGGAAATTTCAAACGGAAAAGATCACTTCAACGAAAACGAAAACGAAAACAAACACAGAAACTAATGTTACGCTTAGATTTACATAAAGCACAGGGATCATAGACATCCAGAAAAAAATAAGGAGGCTGAAAATGCAGCATCGAGATGTGGCCGTGATTGGCGCGGGACCAGCAGGCCTTGCCGCAGGTATTTATCTGGCTCAATATGGCTTCGATGCAACAATTCTTGAAGAAAAAATTGCAGGAGGATATGCGGTTGAGATTCCTTCCCTTGAGAACTATCCCGGCTGCCATAAAGGAACCAGCGGGAAAGACCTCACCGATAAAATGGTCCAACAATGTGAAGACATCGGGGCAGACATTCATCAATTAGAAAGGGTGACAGGACTGGCATTAGAAGGAAAAAGGCATATCGTAAAAACAGAAAAATCCGACTATTCCGTTGACGCTGTCATTATTGCATCAGGGAGATATGCTGGCGAACATGGAGTGGTTGGCGAAAAACAATTCCAAGGTAAAGGTGTCAGTCATTGTGCCGTGTGCGATGGTTTCTTTTTCAAAAAAAAGAAAGTCATAGTTGCCGGAGAGGATAGAAGGGCAGCGGAAATAGCCATATATCTATCTGGATTAGCTTCCGATGTGAAACTGGTTTGCAGGAAAAAGGAACTGTGCGCGGAAAAGATTCTTCTTGAAGAACTTGAAACAAAGAAAGTCGAAATTTTAGGCGGTATGGAACTCAAAGAGATCAAAGGAGATTTAAAAGTGGAGAATGCTGTTCTCGCTGACCTAGCTACCGGAGATATGAAAGAATTGGATGCGGATGGAATATTTTTTCAATCAGAGGGGATTCCCAATAGTCAGATAGCGAGAGAATACGGTGTCAAAGTTGACGGTGATGGCTACATTTGCGTCGATGATAAAGGAAGGACAAACATAGATCGCGTGTATGCGATTGGCGACATAACAACTTCGCCAACAAAGCTGGTAGCAACAGCTGTGGCACAGGCGGCGACGGCAGCTCTTGATGTCATAAATTATTTCTAGCGATCTAGTTAATAATGAATTGAACTCGCTTTTTGATTTAAGAAATCATCAAAACAAAGATGAACACAAAGAGAGAAAAAAGAATTGGTGTTTTCATCTGTCACTGCGGAAAGAACATTGCCGGAGGCTTAAATATCGAAGCATTGGATGAACATTCAAAACAAATACCGGGAGTTGTCTTCACTGTCGAAAACAAATTCTGCTGTTCTGAAGATGGTCAGAACGACATCCAAAAGGCTATCCGAGATCAAAAGTTGGACAGAGTGATTGTAGCGGCATGCGATCCCGCTCTTCATCTCATGACTTTCCAGCGTTGCGGAGAGAAAGCAGGAATCAAATCCCAATTTGTGGATTTGATTGACATCCGAAAATGGACTATGCACGGAAGCCCCCAAAAACTGGACCCTGGACAGGCATTAGAAAAATCAAAAAAACTCATCGAGATGGCCGTAAAAAGGATAAGATTGAAACGATTGATTCCCCTCATTGAAGTGAAAACAGAGCCATCGGTTTTGGTGATCGGAGGAGGGGTAGCTGGCCTGGAGGCTGCATTGGATTTGGCCGACAAAGGTTATAAAGTTCAAGTCGTGGAGCGCCTTCCTACAATTGGTGGTAAAATGGCACTGCTTTACAAAGTTTTTCCAACAAATGATTGTGCCCCCTGTATATTGGCTCCCAAAACAGCCTATGCCAACATACATCCTAATATAAGCTTATTCACAAATGCGGAAGTGACGAGTGTCAATGGTTATATAGGAAATTTCAATGTCCAAGTCGCTCAAAAACCAAGATATATTGATATAAATAAGTGTACTGGCTGTGGAGAGTGTGTGGAGAAGTGTCCGAAAAAAGTGGTGGATGATGTCTATTCAGCTGGAATGGGAAACAGAAAGGCAATATACATTCCTTATGATCAGGCCATCCCCAAGAAGGCTGTTATTGATGATCAAAACTGCCTTTATTTTAGAAAAGGGGCTTGTCGAATATGTGAAAGGGAATGCCCGACCGGCGCCATAGATTTTGAGGCGCAGACTACAACGATGGACTTGAAGGTGGGAGCGATAATTGTGGCGACCGGTTTTGATGAATACAATCCTGAGAACAAGAGCGAATATGGATACGGGCGCTATGGAAACGTTATTACTCAATTTCAATTGGCCAGACTTCTAGACATAGACGGGCCAACAAAAGGTCAACTCCTGAGATCCACTGATGGTAAAGAGCCCAAAAAGATTGTGATGGTTCAATGCGTCGGATCGAGGGATAAAAATAGAAACAATTATTGCTCCAACATCTGCTGCATGTATGCATTGAAACATTCCCAAATGATCAGAGAGATGGTGATGCCTGATGCTGAAATCTATATTTGTTATATAGATATGCGCACTACGGGCAAAGGTTTTGAAGAGTATTACAGAAGGACCAGAGAACTGGGGATCAATTTTATCCGCGGAATTCCCAGCGAGATTGTCGAAGAGACAGACACCAAGAACCTTATTTTTAAAGTTGAAGATCCTGATATCGCACATCTTCTGACAATTGAGGCAGACTTGGTTGTCCTTTCCTGCGCGACTATCCCCTCTTCAGGCACCGGACAGCTTTCGCAGATTCTTGGAGTCGAGCGGGATGAGAATGGCTTTTTCAAAGAAGTGCATCCTAAGCTGCGTCCTGTGGAAACAAATGTCCGTGGAATCTATATATGCGGCGCTGCTCAGGGCCCTAAAGATATTCCCGATTCAATAATTCAAGCCAGGGCAGCCGCCTCAATCGTTGATGGTGAACTCAGGAAGTCAAAAATAAAACTTCCCGAATTCATGGTGAAAGCAAAAATATCTTACCAAGGAGGCGCATAAACTATGGAAGAAGTGTACGTCGAAGAATTCATGTCCCCAGGCTGTGTTGGATGTCCAGCGGTCAAAGCAATGCTCGAAGAATTATCCACTGAATTTGAAGGGAACCTGATCGTTGAGGAAGTCGATATCACTGTGGATACCACAAGAGCCGCGCAATACGGGATAATGTCCGTTCCCGCAGTAGCTATCAACGGCATTCTCAAATTTGTCGATGTCCCCAGTAAGGAAGAATTAAAAACCGCGATTTTGGAGGAAATCAACCACGAATAAAATGAATCAAAATAAAAAGTCAAAGGAACCCATTCAAGTATCCCACCTTGACGTGAAGTTCAGTTCGGAAGTCACCAGTCACAAAGAAGCGAGCGCTCTGAATGCGTGCTTCTCCTGTGGAACGTGCACGGCGGGGTGTTCTATTAGCGAAGTTTTTCCTGAATACAGCCCCAAAAAGCTGGCAAAGATGGTAAAACTGGGAATGAGACAAAGCGTTTTGAGCAGTCGTTTCATCTGGTATTGCACGACGTGTCACAATTGTGAGCAGCACTGCCCCCAGAATGTCAAATTTTTTAACGTATTGAATGTGCTGAAAAATATGGCAGCCAAAGAAGGATATGCCCCGTCCCCATGGGCTGAACAGACCCGGCAAATTATGAAGTCAGGCCTGATATTCCCTCTAAACGAAGAATTGGCTGAAAAAAGGAACGCGCTTTCTCTCCCCCCTTTCAAAAGTGATGGGGCAAAGGCAAAAAAATTAATCACATTGACAGGCATTGACAAGATTGAATCTGGGAGTCAACAGTAGAATGAATCCATACGCCTTGTTTTTGGGTTGCACAACCCCAACCCAAGTGATTCAATACGAGCTTTCCTCTCGATGGGTATGTAACAAACTGGGGATAGAACTGGTTGATACGGACGATTTCGTTTGCTGTGGAATCAATCAGATCAATTTGAGTCAAGAAGCGGGATTATTGTTGGCAGCCCTGAACTTGGCTCATGCCGAAAGAAAAGGGTTGGATATTCTCACCCTCTGCACAGCCTGCACAGGAGCTCTGGCGGAGGCGATCAAAAAGTTGGAGGATCAGGAAACAAGAGACCATGTGAACGGCAAATTGAAGACAATTGGCCTCGAATACAAAGGAAGCTCTCGAGTTAAACATATCTCGAGAGTTTTATTTGAAGATGTGGGCATGGATAGATTGAAAAGAGAAGCAAAAAGAGACTTATCAAAGCTGCAGGTCGCACCTCATTATGGCTGTCACTATTTGAAGCCGGAATCTGCATTCGATGGATTCGATGATCCCGATAATCCCAAGACCCTTCATCAACTTATTTCGGCCACAGGAGCTTTTCCTGTTCAATACGAGACACTGAGTTTGTGTTGCGGAGGAAAGAGTTTTCCGATTTCCAAGGAACCAGCATGGTCGTTAATACAAAAAAAGCTTGACAACTTAATGCATAAAACAATAGATGCTCTGGTGGTTCAGTGTCAGACTTGCTATCTTATGTATGCCGATCAACAAAAAGTCCTGAATGAACAGTTGGGAAAACACTATCATGTGCCTGTTCTTTTATTTCCTCAACTTCTCGGCCTGGCTTTAGGGGCGAATCCAAACAATGACCTTGGACTGGATATGAACGGCATCTCGTTGAACCTTCTACTTTCCAAAGCGGGAATAAAACACACGATATAAAGACACAAGCATCCATCACTGGGGCTGGAAAGGAGAAAACGAAAAATGCTCATTGATTCCCAATCGAGAGAATTCTTGGAGAAAAAGTACAGTCAGGAACTTAAAGAGGAAGTGGAAGTGCAAGTTTTCACACGAGATGTGATCATTCAAGGTGAAAATCTTGAGTATGCTCAATTTAGTAAAGAACTTCTCAAAGAACTCTCTCAAATAAACAACAAAATAAGGGCCAAATATCAAGGCTTTGGAGATGAAGCGGCAAAAAAATTGGAGTTGTCTTTATCTCCTACCATCGTGATCGGTGAAAACAATGGCTATTCCATTCAATATTGGGGGGCGCCCGCTGGTCATATCGCAAGTTCTCTCATTGAAACTTTGCCTCTCGTTTCTCAAAGGCACAGCGGCCTCCACGAATCTCTGAGAGAAAAATTAAAAAATATTGATAGAAATGTTCTGATTGAAACTTATTTCAGCTTAGACTCCCCGACATCCAGCCAGGCTATTCTTTTGAGCAACCGAATAGCTGTTGAATGTCCAGGTAGAATTACGAGCCGTTCTATAGAAGCAGAAGAAGCCGCAGAAAAAGTAAGGTTGTTGAACATCAAGACTCTGCCAACTGTATTTATAAATGGAGATCAAGATTCAATGCTTTCGGGCTTTATTTCAGAAGAAAAGCTCACCTATCAACTCATCCGGCACGGCGCTTCAGACAAAGAGGCTCTTCTAGCTCAAATGGAGAAAGAGGAAAAGAGAAAGACGATGCTTGTGGATGATCCCGATTATCCTGTGATTTTAGCCACGTCCAACTTTGATGATGCGATCAAGAAATATCCTTTCCTGGTGATTGATTGTTGGGCAGAATGGTGTACCCCTTGTCTTATGGTTCATCCGATAATTGAAAATTTGGCTAAGAAATACAAGGGCACGGTTGCATTTGCAAAATTAAATATAGATCAGAGCAAAGAAATTGCGGAGCGTTTTGGCATTATGTCTATTCCGACGTTGCTCGTATTCGAAAAAGGAGAGAAAGTTGACTCCATCATAGGGGCTATGCCCGAAAACGTACTCGAAGAGAAAATCCGGAATTATTTGCATTGAAAACGATCTCATTGCAGCTGTGATTGTATACTATGAGAAGAGGATGAGTTACTGACACAATGAAGATCCGCTTCCGACAGAAAAGGATCTCTAGTCTTGCTGAATTGCAGGGGGAAGCACTTCAGGCTAAGACGAATGATCTACGTCATTTTTTTCCATGATGGATCTTGCCGTTCTTGCCATTGCACTTCGATTTGCCACCGGAAACACCCTTGAAAAACATTGAAGCTTTTATGGATGCAGGAAAAAGCTGGAAAGGCAAATGACAGAGAATAGAGTTGGCCTCTATGATTTGAATTACCGGACATATGACAAATGGTACGAGGACAACACATTCGCCTATTTATCCGAGCTGAAAGTACTGAAAAGAGTGTTGCCGAAAAAAGGGAATGGCTTGGAGATCGGAGTCGGCACGGGGAGGTTCGCATCACCGTTGGGTATCCGGTATGGTATTGATCCCTCAAGGAAGATGATCGCGTTAGCCAAGAAAAGGGGGGTCATTGTTGTCATGGGATGTGGGGAGACTCTTCCTTTTGCTGATGCATGTTTTGATCACGTGGCGGTTATCAATACGTTGTGTTTCGTCAAAAATCCGGCCGAAACTTTAACGGAATCCCACAGAGTATTGAAGAATAACGGTACGCTTGTCGTCGGCTTCATAGAAAAAAACAGTTTTTTAGGGCAGGCCTATCAGGCCAAAAAAAGCCGCTTTTACAAATCTGCTCATTTCTTTTCTCTTGAGGAACTGACCGAGTTGACTAAATCCTTTGGGTTTAGCCGGTTTTCTTTTCATCAGTCAATTTTTCAGTTTCCAGAAAAGATAGTGTCTGTCGAAAAGCCGAAGAGGGGCTTCGGAAAAGGAGGGTTCGTCGTCATGGCTGTCCAAAAAGATATGTCCGATGGTCAGGAAAACGATGTGCAGAGGTGAAGGGCACGCCACAAAGCAAAATCAAGACAAGCCGGTGATAAATCCCGGCGTTTTGGGAATGCCTTGACGTCTTTGCCCATCGTGGTTTATGCTTTGGTTTTGTTAAAGCATGGAATTTAAAGGACAGGATGAACACTCAGCTAGTGGAGGTTTTCATGAATAGGACAAAAACTATCTTCATTTTTCTCTGCATTTTCATTTGCGGAGGACTTATATTTTCAGGGACGCACGAAGATCAATCGGCAAAAATTGCCATAGCTTCGGACGGCAAGACACTCGATTCCCAAGTTGGAGAAAAGGCCGCCCGTTGTCAATGGTTTCTCTTCTTCGATGAGGAAGGGACGCTTACCGAAACACTCGAAAATCCTTACCGGGAAGAAATCGGAGGAGCTGGAATCAGTTGCGCGGCACTCCTCGCAGAGAACAAGGTCACCATATTCGTAGCAGGCTTTGTGGGAAACAAGATGGCGGCAGCGCTGGAGAACAGTCAAATCGCCTTCATTTCGTTCACAGGAAGCGTCAAGGAAGCCGTCGCTCATGTTCTCGAAGATACTAACGGAAAACCCTGATAAATCTTCTGTTATCCACCTCGAGGAATGCGCGGCCGCACTACCATAAGCGCTATCCTGATTGTTGCGGCCAGCATTTTGGCCATCCTGATGACATATCCGCCGTATGAACAACAACAACCCGCAACTATCGATGCAAACAGGATGCTTCAACTTTTGAGCTTGGATCTTCACGAGAGCCTTTTCTCCTAAATGAGGAGGAGAGAGTTGTGAAGATTTTTATTGGATAGGAACAGAATCAAAAATATTATCTGTTATAAACAATACTGGGAATATGGGATACCATAAACTCGAGGGAGATTGTTAATAATGAAGCAAATGAAAATAGTCGTATTGGGCCTGTCATTATCCGTCGTCATAGGGATGAATTTGCTAAAGCCGGCAGATGCTTCGGGAGCAATCCATACGGATGACGGCTTGCGGAAGAGCTCACTTGTTTCGCAGCAATTAAAGGCTGCAAGTGAAATCAATGATTCACTTACTTTAAAACAGTGTATAAAGATAGCTCTTGAAAACAATCCTGTTATTGGATACAAAAATTGGAAAATCGAGGAAGTGAACGCCCAGAGAAAAGAAGCATCCAGTCAGCGTTGGCCCAGACTGAGTGCAGTCGGAAGCTATTATCATTATTCCGACACACAGCGACTAGCACCTCCCAGGAGACCGGATTATCCTCTCATTTTTACGGATGATATGATATCCTGGGGTCTTGCGGTAACTATGCCTCTATATACAGGAGGACGCATCACAAATGAGATAAGGGCAACCGAATTGGTCCAGCAGTCAGCTGAATACAGTCTTGATTATGCACGTCAGGAATTAATCTTCAATGTAACCAGCGTTTATTTCTCCATACTCAAACAGCACAAAATCATTGAATCCTTGGATTTTTCCCAAACAACCTTGGAAGGACATCTGAGCCGTGTAAAAGAGCTTATCTCAGCAAAAAAAGCGGCAAGATTGGATAAGCTGCGAATAGAAGTCAGGCTTGCCAATATCATGCAAAAGATCGAACAGCAAAAAAACATCCGCGCTATCCAAAATCGTTCTCTTGCCAATCTGATGGGGCTTAAAGAGATCAATTTTTATATTCCACCTCAGGGTGAGCTGCCGTTTACAGAACCAAAAATGGATCTCGAGGAAAATTTGAATCAAGCCTTTGCACACAGAGCAGATTATCATTCTGCCCAAAAAGACGTAGAGGCTCAAGCTAAACGTGTTAAAGTCGCCAATGCAGGCTATTGGCCGTCGATCTCACTCTATGCCACATACGGCGCGAAAAAGGCGGTCGGTTCTTTCATCAAACAACCAGAAATAGACGGCTATGAGGATATCGGACAAGTCGGAATTTTTTTGGAACTTCCTGTCTTCGACGGAGGGAAAATAAAATCGAATGTTCAACAAGAAAAAGCCAAATTGGCTTTACTCAAAGAAAAATTACGTGAGTTGAAGCTCAATATTCGGCTCGATGTCGAAGCTGCCATTTCCAATATCACTTCCACAGGAAAAAGAATTTCAGCTACCGAAAAGGCAATCGAGCAGGCGAATGAATCTCTCCGTATCGAGATGGAAAAGTATAATTTAGGCAAGGGTTCGATAACGGATATTTTCGACGCAGAGTCCGCCCTCCTTGAAGTGCAGACCATTTACTACATGGCTCTTGCTGATTACAGCATATATAGTGCTCAATTGAAATTCGTTCAAGGGAAATTGTAATGAATCATATTAAAAAAAATAGAATTATCTTAGGGGCCGATACGACTGCTGTTGTTCCATTTCTTATATTGATGGCAGCCGTCTGTATTATGACAGCAGGCTGCAATACGAAAAATGGGAACAAGACAAAGCCAAAAAAAAATTTGCCTGTCGTGGAAACCATGGTGGCCGAAGCGATAGCAATGACCAGAAACATTGAGTTGACAGGGACTATTGAAGCGGCCAGAGTGGCACGTATGGCATCTCCCGCTGAAGGTCCTGTTCTTGATTGCTCTATACGAGAAGGCGACAATGTAAAAAAAGAACAGGTTCTCCTTACCATCGGACGAAAACGGGCGGCAGAAGAACAGGTCAAAGCGGCAAGAAAAGAACTGGCTCGAGAAGAGGAAGACCTGCAGAGAATCGAGCAGCTTGTGCGTTCAGGAGCGATCCCTGCAGAGCAAATTGAAGAATCTCAATTGCGCGTCTCCCGGGCAAAGTCGCAATTAACCAAAGCGTTGGAGAGCATAGATGATTACCAGATACGAGCTCCCTGGACAGGTATCATAAGCAAGGTGTTTGTGACAGATGGTTATTTTGTTTCTCCTCGAGAAACTCTGTTGGAGATATTCGATCCAAAAACCCTCATTATAAGATTTGCTGTCCCCGAAAAAGAATTGAATAATGTTCACGCGGGCATGACGCTATATACGACTCTTGATACCTACGACAATCGTGTGTTCAAGGCAAAAATAACACGATTATATCCGGAGCTTGACCGAAAGATGCATACACGGATTGTCGAAGCCTCTCTGACAGAGGACATCAATGTTGTGCCTGGGATGTTTACCCGAATATCTATTCCGGTCCAAGTGGTCAATGACGCCATTATGATTCCTGACAAATCGATTGTTCTTACACCCCAAGGCAAAAAAGTCGTTTTTGTCGTCAAGGGCGGTAAAGCATTCAGACACGAAGTGCGTATCGGTATCGAACAGAATCATATGGTGCAAATCAGCGAGGGGATACAGGCCGGCGATTCGGTCGTCGTTTCCGGCAACCAAAAACTCCAGGATGGTATGAACGTTTCTGTTTTGAAGCAGCGCCAATTATCAATTCCTGAAAAAAAAGATGAATTGACACAATGAAAATTACGGCTACAACCTTAAAACAACCGGTGGCGACCACCGTCCTTGTCATTGCCGCACTGGCGATGGGTGTGTTCAGTATCAACCAGCTCGATGTGGATTACCTCCCTGACATAACCTATCCAATGATCAAGATTCACATATGGTGGCGGGGGGCTACCCCGGATGATATCGAAACGAACATCGCTGAACCGATCGAGCGGGTAATGGCCACCGTGGATAATCTGGATTATCTCGAATCCTCAAGCCTGGAAGGCATGTACACTCTACTGGTCAATTTTCATTACGGTGTTCACGTTGAGGATGCTTTTCAAGATGTCGTTTCTGCAATGGGAAGGGCGGAGAGGCACCTCCCGCCCGATATAGATACACCCTTGATTATTAAAGCGGACCCTTCCTTATTGCCGGTCCTGCAGGTTATCGTGACCTCGAACATCCGGACACTCGTATGGCTTCGTGAATGGGCCGACAACTGGTTAACTGATAAGCTGGTGGCTGTCGCGGGAACGGGAGGTGTGGAAATCGTAGGCGGCTTAGAGCGTGAAATCCGCGTCCATCTCAACCCGCAGCGCATGGAAGCCTACAATCTCTCTCCTGATAAAATAGTAAAGGCCCTGTACGAAGAAAACCTGGAAGTGTTTGCCGGCCGGGTTACGGTGGAAAACAGAGAGATCATCGCCCGCACTATGGGAGAATTCGAAAGCCTGCATGAGATCGAAGAGGTGGTAGTGGCTCAAAATCCGAACGGAGAAAAGGTGTATATCAAAGACATCGCCGCTGTTGAAGATTCCCATGAAGAAATGCGCATAAATACACGATTTAACGGAGAAACGTGCGTCAAGTTAAATATACTCAAACAGGCGGAAGCCAATACGGTCGCTGTGGTTGAAACCGTCAAGACAAAGATATCGATGATTCAGCGCGATATTCCCGATGACATAGAATTCGACTATGTCGAAGATCAAGGGAGCTATATCACTGGGGCAATCGAAAGTGTGGAAGGCACGGCTGTCCTCGCCGCTGTGCTTGTGATTATCGTCGTCTTGATGTTTCTCGGGCGCATGCGCTATGTCCTGGTCATGATGACGGCTCTGTTCATAACGTTATTGGCTAACTTCTTTGTCATGATGGTGGCGGGTTTTTCCATCAATATATTCTCGCTGGGGGGTCTGGTGGTGGCCCTCGGGGTTATTTTGGATAATTCGATCGTTGTCTTGGAAAACGTTATTCGTCTTAGAAAAGAGGGCATAGAGGAATTTGCACTTCAAGGAACAAATCAAGTGGGTTCGGCCATTGTCACGGCGACATTAACATTTTTAGTGATATTCCTGCCCTTCTTGTTCATCCCCGGCCTGACTTCACTGCTATTCAGGGAACTCGTATTGGTCGTTGCAGGCGTGGTGGTTATTTCCCTATTTATCGCCATTACGGTTACACCCGCTCTCACCAAATGGCTGCTGCAAAAGCGTGAATCCACAAGTCATTTTAGCCTCGGCCGTGTCTTTTATTCTCTTGTAGACCGTTTGATTGGAGTTTATGAAAAAATCTTGCGTCAATCACTTCGTGTAAAAGCTATCGTGGCTTTTATCGTCCTCGTAGTTTTTGTAGCTTCATGGTTGCTCATGACCAGGATTGGATCTGAATTTTTGCCGAAATTGGATGATGGCCGAGTGATGATCAAGGTCATGATGCCCAGTGGAACCTCAGTGAATGAGTTGGATCGGGTACTCGCTCAGCTGGAGTCTCAAATTGAAGGAATCCCCGAGATCGAAAGCACGTTCACTCTTGCAGGAGGACGGGTATGGGGATTGGCGACCCTTGAAGTGGCTCATGAAGGGGAAATCGACATTCAACTTGTTCCCGAATCCAAGCGAAATCTTACGACGCAGCAGTTTATAACGAAGATAACGCCCTTGGTGCGGAAACTTTCCGTCCCCGGCGGCAAGATTGCCGTAAGGCAGAGACGGGTGGAGGGGATTCGCAAAACCGGTGAACAGGAAGTCGAAGTGAAGATCAAAGGAACGGAAATCATTCCCATATTTGATTTTGCCCAAAGAGTGGCCCGCAAATTGGAAGAAACCCCTGGGATCAGAAATGTCAACGTGTCCATGGATATGACGAAACCCGAATATCGAATATACATAGACCGGGCCCGGGCTTCGGCCATGGGCATTTCAGTAAACGATATCGCCGCGACCATGAGGACATTGGTTCATGGGACCGTTGCCACCCAGTACAGGGAGGGACTGGAATACTATAACATACGAGTCATGGTCCCGGAAAAACTGATCAGCAGCAAGCCGGATCTTGAAAACCTCCTCATCAAAAATGACGGCGATTCCTCCATTTATCTTCGGGATATCGCTCAGGTCCGCAGATCGGTCGGCCCAGTAGAGATAGTCCGGGAGGACCAGGCAAAAGAAGTCATCGTGCGCATGGATCCTTCCGGCATCAGCGTCGGTGAGGTTGTGGAACGTGTCAACATGGTTTTGGAAGATGCCGATAGTCCGGCTGGCGTCGATTGGGAAATGGGCGGCCAAGCCCAATTGATGCAGGAAAACCGAAAGACCATGGGATTGATCATTCTCTTCGCCGCCTTATTTGCCTATATAATCCTTGCGGTCCAATTTGAGTCATTTTCATTGCCGTTTTTGATCATGCTGGTTATTCCTCTGGCTCTCACCGGTTCATTTTTAGCCCTCTTTATAACCGGGACTCCTATCGGGGTAACGGTACTCGTTGGCCTTGTCGTCATGATGGCAGGCATCATTTCACAGGGTGTGGTCTTATTGACTCTGGCAGAGGAATATATGCGTAAGGGAAAAAATTCCATAGAAGCCGTCATGACGGCAGCCCCGATCCGGTTGCGACCGATTCTGATGACTCAACTTACCACCGTCTTCGGACTCGTTCCCTTGGCTCTCAACATAGGTGAAGGCGGGGATATGCTTCAGCCTTTGGCCATTGCAGTTATAGGAGGATTATTGTATTCCTTGGTCCTTACGCTTTTTTTCTTGCCTGTGGCTTATGTTTTTGTTCGCACTAAACAAAAAAAGAGGAATTATGAATCCCTGGATTAGAAAAAATACCGCACTCGGAGCTCCAATCGGAAGCGGTTCGGCTTTTCGCCGAAATCCTCTCCGCTTTTTCCGGTCAAGACAAAGGCTTTCAGTCTCAGCTCGAAATTGGTGAATCCCTTGTACGTCAATTCAGGCGCTAAAGAAGCACTCATGTCAGAGAGGTTTGCCATCACCGTAACAGCCGGAAAAAAATAGAGAATACCGAAAGCATCCTTCTGGATGATCCTCAAAAAGAGGTAATCCGTCATCGGTGAAAATCCAGAGTAAGACTTGAGCTCGGCTCCCGCCTTCAGGTCTAAATCATCCCTGGTGGCGAGGTATCTTTCATAGGCAATGTTGACAAAAGAATAGAAGTCCGCCATCTGGTTTGAGTCAAAACCGATGCCATTGTGATAATACTCCAGGATGTAGGTTGTCTCCGCACCGGAAAGGTATCGGAGTCCCAGCAGATATCGCGTGGCATCGAACATGCCTTTGTGCATTTGGCCTTTGTCGTCCACGGTGCGTCTTTCCAGGTCCCTGAGAACAGCGATCTCACCATGAATCTCCCAGTCGGAGCGAAGATTCCGGGAAAAATCCAGCCCGAACTGTGTCTTCTGGCTCTTTCCAGTCAGGATCAAAAGATCGATGTCCGTGTCCAGGAACAACAGGTAGAGCTTTCCGGCAAAATTCAGGCCGTCTTTGCTGCTGAAATCCGGATTGACCGACTGCGAGACAGGGATGATAACCGGTGTGAAGGATAGTGTTTTGAGCGCCCCGGTGAAGCTTTTGGTGTAATCGGCTGCAATCATCCAGTATCCCTCACGGGCCAGGTCTGGCTCATTGGGATTTTTCGGCCTCTCCACCAGGGCGGTCGGGCTCCAGGCATAGCCCTTTCCCCAACGCAATGTCCTCTTCCCGGCATACAAAGAAAAGGCAACCGATGGTTTGAGGGATAGATAGCCCTGAAAAAGCTCGCCGGACACATCATTCTCTTGGGGAGAGAGCGTAGAGTCCAGATAGGGTTCGATAAGCGCTTCGAAAATGCCTTTCCGGTATGAAAAATCAGCCAGGAGCGCAAAGTTACCCTGTGTCAGAGTTTTTGGACTGTCCAGGTCAAAGTATTTAAGCCTGTACAGGGAAGAATCTTGGCGAAGCCGGGCCAGGGACGGCCGGAATTCGAAATAACCATCCAGTGAATACGCCTTCTTGGCAAAGGCATCGGCATCGAAAGTGAATTCCTCCTCTTGGCCTGAGGCCATGACACCGCACACAAAGATACTCAAGAGGAGCAATCCCCAAAGGCGATTCGTACGGCGTGTTGTTCGTTCCATCCGTTTTTCGGTTGGCAACCCCCGGGGAATTATTCTCAAAACCCGTCCTACTTGCGCAAAGTATCGAGTTGAGGAAGAAAAGTCAGGGTAAACACTTCGTCTCTGAGCTCCCTTGCTTTGATATTGGCAAAGATCATCACGGATTTGTATCCCTTGTACAGCGGACTTACGGTCTCGATGACCGAGGGTCGGATAATGCCTTTACCAAAATCCTTGACCTCTTTAAAGACAATGGTCTTGATGAGCATCCCGGCAGCGGTCAGGCAATCGATCTGGATGGGCAGAAGCCGGGTTTTTTCCACCCTGATTGTGAGGCGGTCATAGGCCACAACCCTGGTTCTGGCCTTGCAGTGGAGGATGTATTCTTCACCCGTATCCTCTTTTTGTTCGACTGCATACTCCACGGCATAATCCAAACGAAGGATGTCAGCATTGTTAAACACACCGCCTACCACGGACTGAAGACTGGTGATCCGGATCGGCTTGGCCACATTGGGGATATACAGCCACATGTTTTCATCCAGTCTGAGAGTGCTTCTCCCTTTCTCGCTGGCTGGTGAAAGAAACAGCGCGGCGACCTTGTCCGCCCCCTTTTTGACCGTGTACAGAACAAACTCTTTTGAGCGTCCGTTGGGTTCGATATTGATGAGCTTCCTGTAGGCTTCAAAGGATTCTGGACTCAGGTTCCGGTCCATCTTTGCCAGTATGGCGTTTCCGTCCACATCTTGATCTGCCTGGGCTGAGATCAAGGATGCAGATACCAAAACAATAGCTGCAACCAGAGCTGTTCTGAACACTGCTGAATTTTGTGTCCTCATAACCTTTGCCTTTATTGACGCCACTTCTTCTGATTCATTGGCCTCACTAGACGTGCCGCAAAGCCTCAATCGGCTCAAGCCGCGAAGCCTGGTAAGCGGGACGGAAACCAGCCAGAACGGCCACAGCCACAACGATCAGGGCAATCGTGATGATGTCAACGGGATTGAGGCTCGCGTTGAGGATCAATCCCTTGGCCCGGCCAAAATTAAACCTGATCTGTAAAGCATTCAGAACGAAGAGGGCTACACTCCCCAGAATCGTACCCGATGCCGCACCAAGAATTCCCAGGCTCAAGCCTTCGATAACGAACATGGAGAGAATCCGGCCGGGAAGGGTACCGATAGCGGCGATCGTCCCGATTTCCCGGGTTCTCTCGTAGACGGCCATGATCATCACATTCATGACGCTGATCAGGACGATGGCGATCAGCATGAGCTTGATGAAAAAGGTCATGACATCGATCATCCGGACAACGTTGAAGAAGGGCGTCAGCTTCTTCCAGGGATGAATCTCGAAGGCGGGCTTGCCCTTGGGATTCATTTCCTTTCCCAAAGTCTCCTGCAAGCGAGCTTCCACGCTTTCAAGGTCAGACAACTTCTTAAGGCGGATGGCCACTTCGGAAATCTCCGGCTTTTCCAGGCGCAGAATCTGCCGTCCATCCTGGATATGAATGTAACCATCCCTGCCGCCGGGGCCGGTTACGCTGCTCACAACACCGCTGACCGTAAACTGATAACCGTTCACTGATCCGTCTTCATTGGTGGCCACGACAACGGCAATATCCCCGGTTTTGATCTTCATGCCTTTGGCCAGAAGCTCAGGAATAAGAATCTCACCCGGTTTGATCGTCTTTTGTCCGCTCTTGATCCGTGAGGCAAAGAGAGGTAACGCGGCCAATTCTTTATCCGGGTCAATCGCATTGAGCCGGATATTGGTCGACTCGACAAAATTACTGAAAACACCGCCGAACTTGAGGCGCGGGGAGTAGGCGTCAACTTCCGGTATCTCAGCCAAGACCTCTTCGACCTTTTGAAAAGCCTTAGGTTGGAGGTTGAGGTTGAGAGGGAGGTTGTCGATCGAAGCAACATATCCTTTTTTGTGAACCTGGATGTGGCCCAGCATGGAATCGGTGATCTCCCCGACCATCATCGCCTTGAAGGAGACGGTGACGCTGACAAAGACGAGGACAAAGGCCACGCCAATGGTTATAAGGGACATGGTCAGGAATGTGCGCCGCTTGTACCGGAAGAGATTCCGGAGGGAAATCTTAACCAGCTTGAGCATCTTGTCCTCCCGTAGTATGTGCATTTTTTTTCACCGTATCGGTGAGCTTTCCATCCTGAAGAGTGTGAATGACTTCGGCCGTATCCACGATACGCATGTCATGGGTGGAAAATATGAAAGTGGTGCCCAGGCTGTCGCGCATTTTTTTCATCAGCCCGATGATCAAGGAAGCTGTGCGGCTGTCCAGGTTGGCTGTGGGCTCATCAGCAAGGACAAGCCGGGGAGATGTAACCAAGGCCCTGGCGACAGCCACCCTCTGTTTCTGGCCTCCGGAAAGCTGATCGGGATATTTGTTCCTCTCAGCGCCGATCCCGACCTCTTCGATGAGCTCGGTGACCTTTTTCTTGCGATCTCCGACATCCACACCACGGACCATAACCAGAGGATACTCGACATTTTCGTAGACGGTCAGAACGGGTATCAAGTTGAAATCTTGAAAAATAAACCCTATGTATTGCCCCCGGAAAAGGGCTCCTTTGTGCCTATCTAGACGCGTGACATCTGTTCCGTTCACGGTCAGTTTGCCCTGTGTCGGACGGTCCAGGCACCCGATCAGGTTGAGAAGCGTCGTTTTTCCGCTCCCGGACGGACCGACAAAGGACACAAATGAGCCGGTCCCAATGCGAAAGCTCACCTTGTCCAGGGCGCGGACCGTAACCTTACCGGTTACATAATCCTTGCTGACATTTTCGGCAACGACAACATCCATTGTCTATTCTTCCTTTCCTTTAATTGTTTATCATAACACAGCCCATCTGCCCTTTGTCAAAGCCAACCAAGCCTGCATAAGGATCTCTGCCATGATGACACGGAAACTCGAGTGCGATATCGAGTGATCAGGAATTGTGATGGATAAAACCGTTTGTTGGCCCATCGGCCAGGCAGGGATCCTTTCCTCGAAGAAAAAGGAGGTTCTGCCTGACCGTACCCGCACGAAATTCATGCGGCTACTTTCCCTCCAACTCTTCGATGAGTGCACTGACATCAGAGTTTCCGGGATCTAACTTCAAGGTCTTTCGATAGCTTTTTATGGCTTTTTTCGAATCCCCCGCTAAAGAATACAGATCCCCGAGCATTTTGTGCGCCGCAGGAAGCTTCGGAAATTCCTTGACACACAATTTACATATTTCGACGGCGCTATCCATCTGCCCTTTGATCCTCAGCAAAAAGGCCACCTTCCCCAACTGCCCGGGAATTTCGGAATACTCATCTTTGGATTTACGAAATTCCTTGATTGCAGACTTGATTCCCTTGGATTCGATGGCTTTGAGAAGCACAGTGGACAGCTGTTTTTCCAGACCCTCTTCAAACCGGATTTGTGCGTTCGTTTTCCTGGCAAATAATTCGGCGATCGTGTAGGTCTGTTCACCCTTCGCGAGCTCTTCTTCCAGGTTGAACTTCACTTCTTCTTCAAAGTTGTGAAAGTTGTAGATGTAGATGTCTCCGTTGGTCAAATCGCAGATGTTGGAATACACAGTCGGGGACGATCCTTCGCTGTGCACCGCCGATAAAAGGGCACGGAAATAATCGACAGTCAGGTCCTGCATGTTTGCGAGCATTTCCGTGGCGATGTCATACCGCGGACAGGGATAGCTATACCCGCCGAACTCAGGATTGGCCAGACTGAAGTTTGTCGAGACTTGAAATACTCCCTTTTTTCGGACAACAAACATTTCTCCGTTTCTATCCGCACCGATCACAACCGCGTCTCCCGTTTTATCAGCAAACTGCACTTGACCGTTGTCGAAGCCCTCAAGGTTGTACTCGGAGAACAAAGCGATAACATCCGCCACTGTCGCGCACTCCTCCATGATCATCATGAGAACATCCCGATCCTCAGGTATGGAGGGCTTATCCGGTTGAGGTTTCATTTTGGCATACTTGAGCGCATTGGCATCAAAAAACAATCCCTGGTCGTTCATCGCCCCTTGCTTCCCGTAGTTTGTGAAGCCCACATACACGACCCCGAATTTCCCCTCTTTCCCCGGAATAAACCAGACCTTGGTATCTGTCGAAAACATATCCTCATTGTTTCCTGCCAAAACTCTGCCGTTTTTGGCTGCATTAAAGATGGTGCACGGAAAAACATGAATGCCTGTGAACCCGACAAGAGCCAATACGGCCATCATCACACACCTTTTGGTTCTCCGCATAATGACCTCCTTTCTTGGTCGCGGAAAATAAGACGCCGGCTTTCCTAGCTTAGGCATGAATTCAAAATTCTGTGAAAGAGCTTATCGTTGTGCCTGTCATTTCTGAGAACTCAAATAGTCGAAGCATCATTATACTCAGGAGTATTGAAAGACTCAAACAAAAGGATAGCTGCGTAAGCCCGGCCCAAGCCGTGATGGGGGTCATGGATTGATACAGCCTTAGTTGGGCGAATCATAGTCCACATTCGCCGAAGACCCTCCCACCCACCACTATGCGGTTCATATGGACTATGACTCCGCCCTTACAAGGTTACTTTACCTATTCTGCTTACATAGATAATGTCTCCTGGGTCTTCAACCCCTGCGATTCAAACGCGTTACGGCTCGCTTTACCCGTTCCACACACTCTACGTGTCTCAAAAGGCAACGACTCCCTGACAATCGCTTCATCATGGTCTTGCGCTGCAGTTTTGAAAATACTTCCGATGTCGCCAATGATCTTCATTCATCAGAGCAAACAGTTGACTCTGGAATCAGGCCTTTGCTAGAATCGGGAAGAGCAGTTGATGAATGACCCGAGACCGGGTTGATTCAGCGTGCTCAAATGCTTTCGCGCGCTGCCGCGGTAAACGCTCGTATGACTCAACGAAAGTACCAGAGACGAAGATATCCCCCCGCATCCCCCCTCAGTCATTCCCAACAACACCTGTTTCTCCAAGAGGGGTGGGTTATCGCCAATCATATCCTGGTCTCCTTCCACGTAGCTTTTATCTCATCCGTTCTGGCCCTTCCCTCGACAGAGATTTTCAAGGGTGAAGTGCTGAAGTTCATCTTTGTCAGCCCGGAGACGATCATTTCTGCGCTTTTTATGTACGTCAGTTTTCACACAGGAATCGCCCTCCATGAAATGGGACACTTTCTGATGGCAGCAAAACTCAACGCTTTGAACGACCATTCGCAGGCTGCGGCAGACCACCTCAGAAAGGCACATTTGTTCCGGCGGTCAGCGGGGCTGATTTGGATTTTCCTCTGCGCACCCTTCGGCAAGGCCGTCGGTATCAAGCGTGAGGGGCTCAATTATTATCCTGACGCACCCTACAATTTTGCCGTTGCCGCTGCGGGCCCGCGCATGAGCCGCAACGTGGCCCTGGTCTTTCTGCCGCCGGCTTTGCTTTTGATGGCCGGGGGGCTTTACTTCAATGAAATTGTGGCTGTTTATATCGGACGGCTCTGTCTGGGCATCGGAATCGTCTCTTTCCTCGACCGCCTTTTCGCCGATCCCGGCAAATACAAAGAGTTTCGTGAACGGGAGCGCCGGGCCAGGGATAAAGCAGCGGCGGTAACGCGCAGCGGCACATGGTGGGAGAACGCGGCAGCCGCCAAAAGACGCATGCTCTCCAACCGAATACAGGAGATCACACACCCTCAGCTCGGGCCTGTCACAGCGCCCTGGCAATTTCGCAACTGCGGCATGGGCGGCCGTCACACAGAAAAAGAGTACCCCGAGTCCAACATCAGTATGCAGGAGGCGATGTTCCTCATTCTGGGTGCCTGTGACTACCAGGAAGCCCAGGAGATGACCGTACGGCTCCAAAACAGACTCAAAGAAATCATCGAAAACGCCGAAGGCTGCCGTGTCATGGGCATAGGACTCGAGGGTGGTCTGGCGCCCTATATCGAGCGGGGGACATATCCCCTTCCCGAGTTCCGGCTGTGGGCCATGATGAAACAAACCATCGAAGAATGCGGCTACCAGCCCGGGACTGATGTGGCCATCGCCTTGGACCCAGCCATGTCCGAGCTGGAGATTGCCTACCGAAAACAGCACAAAGTCCCTGACAGCGTAGGAATGTATCTGTTTTGGCGGGATAAGGCCCAGACAGTGATGGATCGTGATGGCATTCTCGATCTTTATATCAAGGCTATCGAGGAATACGACATTCCTATCCTCTCTATCGAGGATGGATTCTCGGAGGATGATTTCGAAGGCTGGGAAAAACTTCTCTCTACACTCGGGGATCGTGTTTGGGTGATCGGTGATGATCTGGTAACCACGAACGATGCCACGATCGAGTTGGCCGCGTCCAAGGGGCTGATCAACACGGTTCTGATCAAGGCCAACCAGATCGGTTCTTTGTATGAGACCATACTCGCTATGCTTGTCGGCCTGGGGAAGGGCATGGAATTGGTGGTCTCGCACCGGTCCAAAAGCCCCAACGACGATATGGAAGCCCAGATAGCCATGGCTGTCAACGCCCTTGGCCTCAAAGCCGGTGGAGGTGCCAACACGGAGAGGTTGATCAAGTACCACGCTGTGACAGAGCTCATGCAAAAAGGCCTGACCGGAGACGCACAAGAAGGATTAAAAGCCGACCAGAATCCCGTGATTCACACCATATATGCCTACGAAGAGCCCACCAATGCCGGTATTCCCACTGTGGGGGCAGCGGTTGAATTGTCCGTGCCGGATGTGGGCGTATCCTTGAAATTCAGGGGGGCCACACCCCTGGGAACTTCGGCCGGCACAGGTGAGGCCATACATCTCGTCGACGCTGTCTTCGAGCATGCCGAATACCGGGAAATTATCGACAGATATCGCTCCCTGTTCGTCGAACAGGAGTCGGGCGTGTACGCCTTTGCGGCCAGTGTGGACGCACAGCATGTCACTGAACTGGATGATGATGAGCTTTCCGCCCTTTTCACCCGAGCCCAAAGATATGAGGGAAAGGGCTGCTTGAATGCCGTCGAAAATGTCGGCACCGTTATTGCCCCTGCCTTTACCGGCAAAACAGTATCAGGCCTGACGCTCAAGGACATTGACCGAAAATTGCTGTCACTCGAACTGCATGTTGCGCAGAGACGGGGCAAAATTGACAAGTCCGCCACCCGCAGCGAGCAAATCCAAGTCATGCAACGGAAACAGAACTTGGGGATGAACGCCATGCTGTCCATTTCTTTGGCCATGGCCCGTGGATTGGCCCACCTCAAAGGCAGAGATCTCTTCGAAATGCTGCGCGAAGAGATGCTCGAGATCATCGAAGAGCTGGCCAACACAAACACTATCAAGGTCGAGGGAAGCCGTTTTTCCGATTATGTGAATGCCCTGCAGAGAGCGAATCAGCGCCTCGAGGAACAAGGGAAGGAACTCCACCAAGTGTTGCGTGAAATGACTGGAATCTACCGGAAAAGTGACGTGGATGCGGCTTGGGGACACGCACAACCTGCCGAGGATGCTCCAAGGATTGAGAAAGTTTCAGAACCATCACCGGCAACAGCCCTCCCGTCTGAAGAACCGGCTGTGCTGTCGACAGAGGAGATGACACAGCTCTCCCGTGTCAACAGCAGTCTGTTTACAGCTTATAAAAACGAAACCGACAAGGGCAGCCGGAACGAAGCTCTGCACTCATACAAGAGAATCAAGCATGCCATCGCCTCGCGGACAGAGAGATTCGGCATCGTCAACAACCGTGTGTTCGTCGCCCAGAGTCATATGTTTATTCCCTACCTCGTCGGTGGAACTCTGGTCGTGCAGAAGGTCCACGACGAAATTACGGAAACAGTGTTCACTCAGTCTGTGCCCAGAGGAAAAATCCTGACCGATGGTCTGCTGAAGCAATGGGCTGGTGTCGATGGCAATCCGATTGACCTGGAATCCGAGCTGTTCGAATTCGATGCCCAGCGTGCATATCCGGTTCACGTGGGACGAATCCGGGATTTCGTGGAGCAGCTCAAGAACATCAACGAAACAGCCAACCGGAGTGAGGCCGTATACGTACTGCGTATATTGGTCGGGCGCCTAAGTCTGTTTTCGTTCAAGAAGCAACTCAATGCCAAAAACCTCCAGTCCGAGGTTCACAACCTGTTCAAAGAACTCGTGCGGTTTATAAATGCACAACTGTCAAGCCGGTTTCCTTTTCTGGTCCGCATCCTCGTCCGTGATATCGCGGCCGTCGCCACGCGGCCCAAGCTCATTGACCGCTTGTGGAACGATACCATCAATCTGGCCGAGATACACGTCAGAGGAAGCACGATCGTCAATGAGCTGCGACGGAGTACTCATCATGCCATGGGAAGACACACACTGAAGCTCGCTCAGGCATACCAGAGTTATCTCCAAACAGGAAAGACAGAAGGATTATCGGAGATGGGATACGACACGCTGGCTTCAGCAGACAGGAAAGCCAGAAAAGATGACCGCCCAAAACAGATCATCAGTCGCATTATCGATGATCTCCAGCGGCTTTTGGGCAGTTCGGAGACGATCGCCCGCATTCGTGAGTGGCAGGCCGATTTTGAGTCGACCTTGGTCCGCTGCGCTTTCGGCAAAAATCTGATGGATGAGGCACATGAGGCGGCTGAAGGTATCCGAGATTGCAACAGGTGGGTATTCTATCATCACCTTCGAATCATCCAGAGTCGTATCGCAGAGTTTGTCCAAGATATGCCCCGCGCGGGAGATATCGTGGGACGGCTGGATGCGCTACTCGAGCTCAAGCCGGACGAGGCGGCCTTTGACACCGAACGCACTGAAGAAGAGCTAAGAAGCTGCGTCAACCAGTTTATTCAGGATGTTCGCAACAGGTACCAAACTGGCCTGTTTCATGATCTGGAAATCTTTCTCAAGGCCTATGACCGCAGCGAGTACGACACGACATTCAGGTTGATTTGCCTGCAACGCAAAAACCTTCGGGAGGATCTGGACAAGCGGGCCTTCCCTGAGCAACGGCTGTTGCTGCTTCAATTGGACTGTCTTCTCGAAGAAATGGGTTATTTGGCCCTGCGGCAAATTGCCAGCGAGTATGACAAAAAGGGTGTCGATTTTGCTCAGTGCCTGGAAATCATACACGCCTGTGTGCAGAATTTGACCCACGATGGGCTCCACTCGCGTCAGCTCCATGACCTGGCTGCCATGCTCAGGGACGCCAACAAAACCTATGCCGAGATCCGCAATGTGATCGAGCAGATCCGGCGCAACTATCACCACATCATTCAACGGGTGACATCACCTTTCGAAAAAGTGCGCGACAAGATAGGACTCAGCGAGGAAGAACTCCGCGCAGCTCTGGCAAACATGCAGCGGTACATGCACGACCTCAACAGCGTGGCCTACTTCACGGATATTGCGCATACTTATGTCGAGGACAAGGATGATCATCTCACCCCAACTGAAGGCCTAACGTTCACTCAACCTCCGGGACCATTGGACGTGATTCATCTCTCGCACGCCGACGAGATAAAGAGAAGAGTCGAGATTGATGACCCGACACGCAATTTGCGCAACTTGTACGGCGGCAAGGGATCGGGCCTCATCTACATCAGCTACCTGAACCTGCCCACCAGGGATGCATTCATCTTGCCCACCACCTTGCCTCAGAGCGGAGCGCACAAAAACAACGATGGAAACCTCGAAAAGATGGTCATCGAACACCTCCGGACTCTCGAGGCCGACATAGCCAAGAGAGACGGTGTAGCAAGAGCTTTTGGCAATCCCGAACACCCCCTCTTACTCGCTGTGCGGGCAGGATCGGTCTTTTCCATGCCGGGAATCTTATCCACGGTCCTGTTTGTGGGCATGAACGATGAGATCGTCAGGAATATGGCCAGGGATGATCCCTGGTGTGCCTACGATGCCTACCGTCGCTTTCTCGCCCTCTATGGTCAGGCTGTTTGGGGCGTGGACATGGAATCCCATTATGTGGTCGAAGACACCAAACGCCGGTACAAAGTGAAGTACAAATATGACCTGCCTTGGGAAGGAATGAGAGAAATCGCCGAGAAGACAAAGGCCATCCTCCGTGAAGAGGGTCACGGAGAAACCCTGGATGAGATTCTTCGAGATCCCATCAAGCAGCTCCTGACAACCATCCGGGCGGTGTTCCAATCATGGGATAGCGAAGCCGCCCGCCATTACCGAGAAATCAAAGGCATCAGCGATTCATGGCAAACAGTGGCCATCATCCAGGAAATGGCCCTGGGAAACAGGAAGAATGAGGAGATTCGAACCGGAATGGACGAAACAATAGCCTCGCTCACCGGTGTGATTCCGAGGACACGGGTGACAGATCTAGGTTTTCGCGCACACACCGGGGACTTCAAATTTTCGGCTGCGGGAGACGATCTTGTGGGCGGCTTGACGAAGTCCATTTCATTCCGGTCTATTGACGAGCTCGAATCATTCATGCCCACCTTAAACAGGCGGCTTCGCCACAATATCGCCAAATTGCGCCGGTTCATGGGAACTGATCAGGAAGTGGAGTTCACTGTCGAGCGCGGTGTCCTGAGCCTTCTGCAGTCCCGGGCAGCCGAGATCGGCAGGAATAAGAAAGAGATGGCCTTCGAAGAGCCGGGGGAAGAGGCGACCCATGGTATCGGCGTGCGGGGCAGCGCCTTTCGCGGCTTGGCCGCCTTTGACAGGGATGACCTCGAGGAACTGCAACGGGAGGACTTGGCCGAGCGGGATGATGTGGACGGCGTGCTATTGATTCTGGAGAGTCCGGCACCCGAGTACATCCCCGTGGTGCTTTCGGCAGACGCCCTGCTTGCGGCCAAGGGCGGTTCGACATCGCATGCGGCCATCGCCATCAACGGAATTGAATTTCGGGATTACAGCGGTGTGATGAGCGCCACGGGTCTGCATGTCAATGCACGCAAAAAAGAAGCCGTTATTCTAGCCAAGAACGGGGATATCCGATACACCATCCATAAGGGAGACATCATATCCATCCACGGAACAACGGGCAGCGTCTATATCGGCAGTCGCCGGACAATCTAAAATAAACGTGAAGCTTTAATTCATTTAGGACCTGCAGCAAGCTGAAGCCTGGCCCAGATCTTCAAGCCGTCAGGCATACGGAACTGGCGCCCGCCTGGCATTCCCATACCGCCACGTCTACCCCCCATACCACCAGGGCGTCCTCCGCCAGGAGGCCTCCCGCCCGACTGTCCCCCTCCTGGAGGCATGCCTCCATCTCTTCCTGCCTTCCGCATATCCTGCATCTTGTCTCTATCCGGCTTCGGTATTTCCAGCCCCACTCCGATGAGAGCGCCTGCCGTTGTGCCAACAGCGTAAGAATTTCCGCCGGTGGACTGGAGAGGAATTTGGAGTTCATAGATGAGAAGGCCCGTTTTATTTCTCACCTGGGCTTTCAAGCCTTCGGTGTCTTCAACGGACAGTCTTTGTCTGTCGTTGTCACCCGGCCCGAGTATTTCCAGTTCATCGAGAGTCTGATCAAACGCCTCTCTTATTCTTTTGGGATCAGGTCGCGCATTCTGCATATCCTCCATTCGCTCACGATCCGATTTTTCTCTGTCCATAGTGCCGGGCAGTTTGTCTCCACGCAAAGCCATCATACCCAAGGGGAATTTTATGCCGAAGGTTTTTTCTTTGCCGCCGGTCGGATCCAGCCAGAGGGTAAAGCCTTGCATAATCAACTGATTCTGGAGGGAATAATCCTCGACCAGAAAACAGATGTAGAGATTATCGCTGTCATTGAAAAAACCGGCGGACACATTGTCCTCCTCAAAAAAATAGAGCGCATCCAACCAGTCGTCAGTCTTTCCGTCGACGATGATGGTCCTATCTCTCCAGAAACTGTCGACTTCCACCTCACCGCAGGCTGTGGATAGAAAAATCAGGCCAAAGGCTATGAGCAGCAAAACGGCTTGACCCGGTCCTGTCGATGTCCAAAAATGATGTTTTCGAGTCATCTCTCTCTCCTAAAAACTGTCTTACAAACAAAGCTTTATTGCCGTGAAATTAAGGTATCGGTAGGCATCTGTGTCCCACCCACATAAGAGGACCTCTCGATCCAAATCATTCCGTGCAAAAAAGGGGCCAGTCACCCTCGCCTGAGTTGTGTCGAGTGCTGGCCCCAAGCATCGGTTTATGCTCTATCACTCTTCGAATTCTTCTCGGAATCTGGGGTGCCGATCGAATTCCCTTGGCCTGCGAAACTCACGTCTGTCTTTGACCCTCTCTTTTCTCATGGACTTGAGTGCATTCTGTTGTTCGGGTGTCAAAACATTGTTTACGGCATCGCGGAGCTTCAGCCGGGACATGAACATCTCTGCCCGCTGCTCAGCCGCTTTGACAAACGCAGATTTAATCTGATCATAGTTTATGTTCTCTCTGTCAGACACCAGCTTCCGCATCTGAAGGCGGTTTGAACTGACCTGGCTCCGCATGGCAATCTGCTGTTCTTCAAAAGAAAAAACAATGTCCTCAACTTGTTTCAGTTGATCGTCGGTGATATTGAGGTCTTCTTTGTGAGCTCTGAGGATATGGAGGATTTGCGAGGGAGGCCTCAGCATCCGGGCTCTGGCTGGATCCACTCTCTGGGCTGGTTGAGCATAACTGTCCGCAGCGAACAAGAGCATAACCGAAAGGACGGCCAAAAGGCTCAATGTTTTTTTCATGATTTTTCTCCTTTCTGTTGAATTTTCCTTTCTTCTTCCATTTCAATCCATTAGACAAGCCAAAAGGATTATCTATTCCCAAAAAAAATTGGAATTTTGTCAGGGAACAAGAAATGCCGGATATGAAAAATCAGGATTTTTAGAGGATACAGCCGGCTCTATCAGCACTGGGCACATATGTATTGCAATAGCAGCCGTTTTTTTGTGCCGGTTAGAAGTCGCGGGCGAACATCGTCCAAAACTGATCGCCCAGCTCTATGTACTTGTGCATGGCTGCGCGAGCAAAATCATTGGTGTATTTTGTGAGATACTCACGGAGTCTTTTGGCATCGGGATTCGAACCTTGGGCGTTAAATATCTCCAGCGCTTTTTTCTCGAGGCTCGGGAGGTCGTTGAAGACTCTCTCTTCAAATTCCTCCACAGCACCATGGATATATTTTTTGGCACGGCCCCATCTGACTGTTGCCAACCGGTTGGCTCGCCGGAAGGCCCAGACAGCCGAATCCATTCGGAATCTGTGCTGACCGCATCTCTCGAAACTGGGAGGCAGCTCAGTGACTCCGCTAAAAATCGGAATTCTCGGACTCTGGCCGGGGTTATCAAAGGAAAACCAGGCAATGCCGCCGATCGGATCGGGCAGCCAATCCCTCAACTGAAGAACTTCCGAGTACGAACAGGCTGCAATGGCTATGGTGCGCTTCCGGTCGACCACACCCGGTTTCAACGCATCAAGGAGTCTATACATATCCCTTGACATCCATGGACTGGCCACAGGACTCTTGGTCAGCTTATCGCTTTTCTGACTTTTTTTGACCATCAAATTCTTTGTCATATCAAAATCCGTTCCTTCATAAGTCTGCCGGTAGTAGGACAGGACATCTCTGACCGACACCTTTTTATCGGGTTTGACAGAAAAGGGAAGCTCTGTGGCATTCAATTCAAGGTTGAGCGAGGGGGCCATGGTGCTCAGGATAAAAAATTCACGCGTGGAAAAGGGGTTTCTCCCGCTGTAAGCTTTCCAGAATTTGAAGGTCTCACCGCTGCCGGGATCCCACCACCCCATGTCTTCGGCCACAGAAAAAACATTCTCTGAGGCCATATAAAAATCGGGATTATCGAGATCCAGTTCGCCGATTCTGGGGATGTTGGCCGAGACGCCCACATGGTCATCGGGGATCCTGGCGGCCGCCCACACAGCACCGATCTCCAAAGGTCCTGCACCGAAGATTTCGAAGTGCCAGACCTCCTTGGGATCGGCGAAAGTGAGGCATTCGCCGCGGTCACAATAACCATACTCTTTGACGAGCTTTCCTATAAGCTGAATGGCTTCTCTAGCTGAAGTGCACCGCTCTAAGGCTAGCCGTTCGAGGTTTTCAATCAAGAAAAGCCCTTCGCTGTTGAAGAGCTCCGGCCTTCCTCCGATGGTGGTTTCGCCGATGGCCAATTGCTTTTCATTCAGGCAGGGATAAGCTGTGTTGAGATAAGCATAGGTCTTCTCTACTTGAGGGATTTCGCCGGCTATGGTGACTCGCCTCATATCCCAGGGAGTTTCATTGTGCAGGAATCCGTGATAAATGGTGGTCATCGCACCTTTGGGATGTTTTTTGGGAGGAACAATATTGACCCAGGTCCGGTAGTTGCCGTCACAGGCATGGGCCGTCATGACAGAGCCATCTGTAGAAGCCAAACGGCCGACCATAATACTCGTACAGGACTCCGGATATTGCCAATCCAGAGCTTTCTCTTCGATACGCTCTGCAGATATCTGAACCAAACTCGCTATCAGAAAAAGAATTGCGAGCAAAGAAACTTTTTTAATGAAAGCATTGAATGGAAGATCTCTCATAATACCGCTCCTTTCTTCGGGGACTTTTCATTATCAATGAAGCAGGAATCGATGTCAACGCTGTAGCAGATCCTGTTGCTTAATGAGAACCCGGAGCATACAATGACCGATAGCATGGATTTGAAGACTTATCTTTCAAACAGGAAACAACAAAGGCAGAACGAATCTATCCGAGAAATTTGCCTGCGCTGCTTCCGTCCCCAAAAATGCTGTCTGTGCGGCGACATTCAAGCCTTTGACACCCAAACACGTTTTGTCATCCTCATGCATCCCAAGGAAGCCAAAAAGACAAAGATGGGAACCGGCCGGCTGACGCATCTGTGCCTGATCAATTCGGAATTAAGAATTGGTGTGGATTTCAGAAGTGATGACCGTGTAAACTCCTTGATCAACGACCGGCAATTCTTTCCTGTTGTCCTTTATCCCGGAGAAAACTCCGTCGAGATCTCTGAAAAGGCATCGATGTTCAAAGACATCCGGGACAGAAAGTTGCTCGTCTTTGTGATCGATGCGTCCTGGCCGCTGGCCAAAAAAATCCTCAAGCAGAGTCACAATCTCAACGCGCTGCCACAAATTCATTTTCGTCCCGGGGAACCGTCCCGCTATGTGATCAAGAAGCAACCCCATCCCTATTGCCTGTGCACCATTGAGTCAGTCTATTGTTTGCTGAACGAGTTGGGCAAATTGGGGCTGGAAAATTGTGGGGAAGAGCATCTCGTTTTAAAAGACATCCTCGAAAAGATGTGCTGGCTTCAATCAAAGCATGCCCAAGACAGCTCTAGCTCTGGATATCGCAAAGAATCGAGTCTTCCGTCCAAGCAATCTTGGTCGCCCGGGAAGCGGCAAAAACGAAGTGTCTGTTTCGACGCAAAGGATAAGCAGTGAAGCGGTATGGCAGCCTCGAAGTTACGAGCTGATGTGGAACTGGAGACCTCTTGAACAATCGAGTGATTGCGTAAAGGAGATTTGAACCGGTCAGCAAACGGAATATGTTATCGGTAGGTTAGAACTGGACACTTTCTTTGTCGTCCTCGAAGACGATGTGCTCTGCACAGCTGATGGCTATGAGTGGCTGACAAAGTTTATCCCCCGGGAAATTGAAGACATAGAACGCCTGATGGCAGAGAAAGGTCTTGGCGATTGCTTATTGAATAAGTAGAAAAGGTGCCTGGCACCTTTTTCAATACCACCAGGAAGTCAGGTCGGCGCCGGGGGGAGGATTTTTCAGCAGGCGTTCGACGTATTTGGTGATAAACATCTGGTTGTAGCGTAGCCTGGAAGTAGCATTGGGTCTAGTGTGGTCACCGTTCCAGCAATGCTCGGCTCTGTCTCCGTAGTCGACCTCACCCGCATAGTAGGGATCCGTGGTGTTTTCCAGAAATTCCTCAATCAGGTAGACGGCATTGTTCAAGTAATAGTTGTCCATATCCCCGCAGTATATATGGATTTTTCCTTTGAGCTTCGGACCCAGTGTTTTCCAGTCTCTCTGGAGGATGTGGCTCAAGTCGTAGTTTTCCCTCCAGTATTCAGCCACCTCAGGATCGATTTCTCCACTCCGCTTGTCCCATATCGGCTTGGGATAGCCGTCCTCATTGACAGGACTGTAGACAGCCTGCCAGATATCCCATTGGGATCCTGAGCGCGATTTTGTCCCTAGCACCAGTTCTTTGTGGTTCATGTCCTCGAGGGTGCTACTGATGTGACCGAGGTAGTCACGGTGTCCCGGCCTCGGCGTTCTCTTGAACAGGCTCTTCAAATAGTAAGCATTGGCATCTTCATAAATATTGACAACTGTGTAGGCCCGGAAATCAATGGGATCAGGACAGGCCGCATAGCAGCCATTGTACTCGTCAGGATAGAAAACTTGAACACCCAATGCCTCCCAACCTCCGGTCGATCCACCATAGATAAACCTGGCCCATCCTTCACCGATGCCCCGGAATTTCTTCTCGATGTGCGGAATGAGTTCATAGGTGATGGCATCGCCGTAGGGACCGACGTTGGCTGAGTTCACGGCATAGGAATCATCATAGAAGGGATTGGCATGCTGAATCAAAATGACCAGAACTCGAGGTGTATCGGGAGCGGTCCACCATTTGTAAAATTCATAAGCATGCTCCTGGACGGTCTTGTTGTAACCAGGCCAGTCAAACCTGTCGCTGTATTCAGGTTCCAGATCGGGATCCGGAGGGGTTTCCCGGAATCCATCAAACGTGTAAGGGAAATGACCGTGAAAAACAGCCAACGGATACCTGGCCTCTGGATGCTCTTCAAAACCTTCAGGCAGCAGAATATGCGCACCCAGATGCATGGGACGCCCCCAAAATTCCGTGAGCAATTGGCTCTGGATCTTGACGTGCTTGATGTACTCTGTCTCGGGAGGATCGAGAATGGGCGCAATCTTCTGATCGAGGACGACGGCAATCAGCTGGTCTTTGGCCGGATCTATCCTCATTTTTTGGGGTGTGCTGTAGAGGTTCCCGGGGGCTCTGTTCCATTGCTGACCTTCGCCTCTGTCCATGGGCATCTTGACCACATGCCCGTCAGAGCGCTGAAATGTTTCGTAGATGTGCAGCAGGCCCTGAACCCAGTACTCCCCTTCTGGGATGTCGGCGATACTTTTCAGGGGATAGCCAAACACCCCGGCATCGATGACGGCCTTTTCCCCAGGCGCAAGCCCTTCGACATTGACACCGAAGAGAAGCTGGGTATCTGGACCATCGCTTATCTGAAACCGCGGTTCCTGGCTGTCGTTTGTTGACAACAAAAGCAGCATCCGGCCATCCAAGGCTTCTCCGCTCAATGCCTCTGTGAAAGCAAGCCCAAAACGAAGTTTCGCTGTTTCGGATTCCTGATTTTGCTGGCAGGATGGAACAAAAAATAATAGAAAAACGATACAAGTGAGAGCACACAAAGATTTCTTCGAAAAACCCATAGCCATTATGATTCTCCCTTCTTTGTCTATTATTTCAAAAGCCCCATAAAAATCAACTTTTTAAAAAACGTAGGCGAATTTGAGAAACAGGGTGTGCCCCTGATCTCCCCGCTCTCCAAACTCCCCCGTGCCCTTCTGATAGGCCAATTGAATCAGGCCAAAGGGAGGCTGAAAGCGATAGACAAAAACCACCTGGAGGTTCTGCTTGTCGATGGCGGAATTGGTCTGGAAAAACAGCTTCACATAAAGGTCTTTGGTAAAGGACTGGTGAAGACGAAACACATGAATCCAGGTGCTTTCATTCTCAGGGTCAGGATTGAGATTGAGCTTAGTCAGGTTGTATTCCAATGAGAAGCCGTGAGTTATCTTTTGTTGAACTCTGCCCGTGACCAATGAAAAATCTGAGTCGAAATTTTTTCCGAATTCGTAGGCAACGGCCGCAGACTGCCACTCTCGGGTGTTGTAGCCCATCTCGGCTTTGGTTCTAAAATTCCTGAACTCTTTTTCGTATAACTTGTACTCCTGGTTATGATGAACAAGGAAACTGAATTTATTCCGCAGATCAAAAGTCAACGATTGAAAGGCCCTCCAGCTCCGGAGAGTCTTATCGACTCCCCAATAGATATTGTAGTTCGAAGAGTAGGCAATTCTATCCAAAAATCCCTTCTTCAGCCAAAAAGTTTTGACGATATCCGAATCCAACTCGTGCCGGTTGTCATCAGGGACAAATCCGACACGATTGGCGTTATCCCCAAAGTATAGACCCAGGTAGGTGTAGCGGAGATGAATATGAAATGTGGAGGAATCATAGCTGGGCCTTAAAAAAAGGGCGAGGTCTCGTTTATTCCCCTCTCCATAGCTCATTGCGAGTTGTCCAGTCACACGGAAAGTCTTCGTGAAATAAAGTGCTGTATCCAGCCCAAGGGTTCCGTAGTTTTTGCCATCGATCAATTTATTGGCGGCCAACACACCGACAGTAGAGGCAGTCATCACATCCCGTTTCAACCGAAAAACGGTAAAGTTGGCCGAATTTCCTTCCAGATCACTCTCATTTGTCTGGGATGTCAAGACAGAAATTTCATTCTTTCCGGCCTTTCCGTAAACCTTAACTCCTCCATATATATCGGCGATCCGTCGGGAATAAAACAAACAAATTCGTTGCTGGTAGATATGATCTCCTTCCAGGAAGAAATTTCGTTTCTCCGGAAGATTGAGTTCGAAACGGGTGAGGTTGATCTGTTCCTGATCCGCTTCCACTGTGGCAAAGTCGGGGTTCACGGTCAAATGGCCCGAAAGGGAGGGTGTGAAATCATATCGGCCGTCCAATCCCGCTTCGAATTGCGCATTGTTTCGCTCCTGGAACCGTGTCAGCATATGAGGGATTATTTGCATTTTTTTCCCGGCGTGCTCCAGGTCAAGCCCTGCCAGAATTCCCATTTCGGACATCCTTCTGTAATCTTCCAGAGGCCCGTACCAGAAACTTTTCTCCAAATTGCGGGGATAGTAGCGGCTGGTCTGGATACCCCAAGTTTGATCTTTTCCGCGGTTAAATTTGAGGGTTGTGAAAGGAATGGCCATCTCAGCACTCCAGCCATATTCTGTTCTGGCTCCGGAAGACTTCCAGATGCCATCCCAGTTGATGTCAGCAACTCGGCCATTGTCAGATACACGGCCATCATGCTGCACACCCCGAATGTTCGTGCGGAAATAGTACCCCGACCGTCTGTCGTGGTAGGTATCCAGAGTCACCGTGACACTGTCTGTGCCCATCAATAATCCATCTCTCTGGCTCGTTCCCAACACAATCTTGTCAGGATCTGGATCATAACAGACAAACCCAAAATAGATATGAGTATCGCCATAGAGAATCCTTGCTTCTGTCCGGACAGACGCAGGCTCACCTCTATTCGGTTCAAACTGGATGTAATCCGATACGACAGGGGCTGTCTTCCAAACAGCTTCATCCAGAACTCCATCGACTGTTATCGGGTCATCCACTTTTAGAGCGCGAATGCGAAACTCCCTGGATTGGCCGAGGACCCATCCCGCAGATAGGAGACACCCTAGAACACAGAGCAGGACTTTAGCGCGCATGAAGCCCCAAGATATCAAATGATATGGAGCAGTGCAATCAAGACTTTCCTTCCTGCGATAAAACACATATAGAGAACTGGAATAGGGAAATTTGACCAGGACTCGGGCTAAAGAGGTCTTGTGGGCCTTTTTTGACGGCTGAACGAATAGCTCAGAACGCTTTCAGGGCAGACATCGATACACGTCCCGCACAGGATGCACTCTGTGTCCTCCATCTCTCCACACTGGACCATGGCATTCACATCCAGGCTCATTGGACAGCTTGTTGAGCATGTTTTGCAGTTAACGCATTTTGACTTGTCCGAAAGCAAACGCAGGGAAGGCCATCCCAGGGAATTTCTGACCCCCCTGCCGATGACCATGAAGGGGGCCATCCAACAGAGATAATGACAGAAGGCCCGACGGCCGGCAGTCAGAGAAAGCACCACGACAAGCCCAATAATGGAATAGAAAACGATGTATCCGGCGGAATCGACAACGGACAGGCCGTTACCTGTCTGATACAGAGGATCGATGGTGCGCAATCCTCCCGCCTTTATGGCAGCCATCACAATCCCGAACGCCCAAGGAACCCAGATGGCATACTTGATTCCATCCAGTTTACCTCCTTTGGCTCTCCTGTTCTGGATCATGAAACAGGCCTCTTGAAGACCAGCCGCAGGGCAGGCCCATCCGCAGAAAGCCCTGCCGAGAACAAGGGACACAACAAAAAGGAGTCCAAACATGAGAAAGCTGCCGACAATGATGCCCTGGGAGGCTCCCTCGATGATCAAGTACGGAGACAAATAATACAAAGTGACCGGGAAGAACAAAAAGGAAATAAAAATGAGAGCTTTTCTGACTCTCTGTCGTTTTTTGCTCAAAAGACGTCCTTTGAGCTCAGGCTTAGCTTTGACGATCAGTCTAACGGCCAAAATTGATTGTCATACCATATCTGCTCTTTGATTTCATTGTCCAGCTTGGCCAGCATCATCATGTGGGTTTGCTCCCACTTCGTGAGCCATCGGTACAGCTTCTTTTCATCCTCGGATTCAGCTCTTTCTGCATTCTCCGAATAATACTTGACAGCATTCTTTTCAAACTCGAGGGCTGCGGAAATGACTGCAGCCTCGTATCCAGCGCCAAAAATTTCTTTCATCACTGCATCCGAGATCACAGTTGCAGTGACTGTGTCGTCCGATTTATCGAGGTCAGAGACATCGAAATCCTCGCCCTTAACGAGATTCGAATACTGCCTGGTTAATATCTGAATGTGGGTCTCTTCTTCCCGAACGAGCATATCAAAAAGCTCTCGCACACCTTCCACAGCAGCTGTCTTGGCCACAGACTCGTAGAGGGCCCTGCCTTTGTGCTCCAGAAGAATTGCTTCCTTGACTATATCAACTCTCTTATCTTTCTCCATATCGCTCTCCCGCCTTAAAATTCGGAAAACTTATTATACCATATCAATGCGTCGTCAGAAATCGGGGGACATCATACTCAATTCATACACAAGATCAATGAATAATTTATAATTAAGTATGATGTCCCCCAATCTTGATCTAAAAAAGAAATCAGCAAAAGTGCTGTGTTTCATCACATAGAAAACGTGACTTTTCTGGCTATTGGTACTTCCCGAGATCTGTTTTTTCCTCGATTATCCGTAGCATCTTTTGATAGAGCTTGAGACGCCAATCCGGAGATTTCGAGTAGGGGTTCTTACTGAACAGAGGGTAGCGGAGGCGCATCCGGTCAGAAGCAGCCAGATTGACCGTCACCATGACTACCTCTTCATTATTTTGGCTGGCTGGGCCCCCATACAACAGCACTTCATGTTCCTTTTCCGACGGCCCAGCCACTAAACTTCCTCCTTGGTAATCAATCATCAAATCCCTTCCGACAAGATTGGCGCTGGCCACAAACATCATGTTTTCGATGGCCCGCGCCTTTAATTGGTTCAAGTAGTATGGCTTCCAACCATAGAAGGGCCCGATGGCCGTAGCATTCAGATAAATACGGGCACCCAGAGCCGCGTAATACCGGGCCAATTCCGGAAACATATAGGAATCATAGCAGATAGACACACCCACCAATCCCCAGGGGGTGTCGAAGACAAAGGGTTCCTCTCCTTTTTGACACCAGTTCAACTCGTCACCAAAGGGCATGAGTTTTCTGTACGCGCCCATGACCCCAGCCGGTCCGATCACAGCCGCAGAGTTGTAAAGGACGCCTGATTTCTCGTGAGCCTTTTCCACTAAACCGAAAACCACGTAAACATTGTATTTTCGGGTTAGCCCGGCGATGGCTTCAGTCGACGGCCCGGGTATGGTCTCGGCATTGTCTTTATGCATCGAACCCTCTCCTTCGGCATAGCCGGTGAGGGCCAGTTCAGGAAAGAGGATAATGTCGGCACCCTGCTTGGCTGTATCCGAGACATAATCCATAATTTTTTTGAGGTTTTTCCCCTTATCTCCCCAGATCGTACGGAAATTCACACAGGCGATCATCACCTGATCCGGATCTTTTTGGGGCACCTCCGACCAGGCAAGCACGGTCAAAACCAGTAGGATCATCAAAACAAAGGTCATGAGGTCGATCTTCTTTTCACCATTGCGAAGGGTATTCATGTGGATCCTCCCCCCGGATGATCTGTCAATGCCGGATGTAGCGCTCGAAAAACTCGATAATTCGATTCAGCCTATCCATGCGGCGCTTGGGATTTCCTGTCCGCGAGAGATCATGACCCTCATGGGGATAGCGAACATACTCGACGGGCTTATTCATGGCTTTGAGGCTTTTGTAGAGGTACTCCGATTGGATGAGCCCGGTGCGGTAATCCTGGTCGGAGTGGATGATGAGGAGGGGTGTTCGGATCTCCTTGACAAAGGTCTGTGGCGAGTTGGCATCGAGATATTTTCTGGCTTCCGCATCCCAAGGGAAGCCCCCGTAATGATAGGGAATGAGGCGCCATGCCAGGCCTTCGCCAAAAAACACCGAAAGCTCATAAACACCCCGCTGCGCCACGGCTGCTTTGAAACGGTGATCCTGTGTCACGATCCAGGCAGTCATGTAGCCGGCATAGCTTCCGCCAGTGATCACCTGCTGTGCCGGGTTCACCCAGTCAAGCTTGGCCGCTTCACTGGCTACCGCCAGGATATCGGAAGCCGGGCCTTTGCCCCAGTTCCGGTAATTGGCTTTCTTGAAGGCAAAACCGTAGCCCCCGCTCCCTCGAGGATTGCAGTAGACAATGCCGTATCCCCAGCTTGTCAGGAGCTGGAATTCATGCCACATCGTGAATTCTCCCGGTCCCCACATGGCCGAGGGCCCTCCATGCATCTCAAGGACTAGAGGATACTTTTTCTCTGGCTGGCGGTCAGCCGGCTCCATCACCCAGTACTGAATTTTTGGGCCGTCCGGCCGTGTCAACCATTTCTCCTGGGGGAAAACTATTTTTTTGGTTTTGATCCAGTCGGCGTTGCAGGATGTCAGGCACTGCGTTCTGTTTCCACTCATGTCAGCCATATAAAGCTCGGAAGGATTCTTGACTTCCGTCAATGCATAGACCATCCTGTTGCCTTCAATGTCAAAATCGGTCACTCCTACCGGTCCCTTGATCACGGCCTCAACTTTCCCTCCATCAGCAGGTATACGAAAGAGGGGAAAAGCGCCCTGGTCGGGAGCCACAAAATAGACATATTTTCCATCCGGTGACCACCGGTAACCGTAGGCACTCCGGTCAAAATCGAAAGTCAGTGGTTCCGGTTCGCCTCCGGCTGCTGCAACAGTCGCCAACTGAGTCAGGGCAAACCCCTGCTCACGTCTGTCTTGCGCAAGAAACAGCACTTTCCGGCCATCGGGGGAGTATTGAGGGGCCATTACTCTGTAGTCTGCCCAGTCCAGGAAGAGTCTTGTCTCGCTTCCATCGGCTTTCATGATCCAGAGATCACTGTCTTCCAACCGGTCTGGATGCCCGTCGTAGGCAAGTGAGGTACAGACTATCTGATTACCATCGGGAGACCAATGCGGCATTGCGAAATTCTGAAAGCCCTGGGTGATCTGGACCGATTCGGCCTCTGGCCGGGCATCGCTGACAAACAGGTGAGCATAGGAAAGCTGTGTTTGCAGCTGAAGCTCTCCCTGAAGATTCAGACGGTTGAAGACTCTCGGATCGTGTTGGCTGGCATTTTTTGCCAACCAGGCTCTTATCTCGGCAAGGGTTCCATCGGGTTTAGGCCTAACTCCCGGGCTATCCTCTATTTCTTTTTTATCATTCTTTTCCTTTGTCTGCTCTTCGATCTTCATCCAATTCGGAACATCACCCCTTTCTCTCCCGGGACGTTCGTATTTCCAGCCAGGCTGTCCCTTTATCGCCCACTCAGGAATGCTGGAAGAAAACAGAATTTTTCGGCCATCAGGCGACCACTGTGGCTGTCCCGCACCAAATTTGGCAGCCGTCACACAAAAGGCCTCGCCCCCATGAAGCGGAAGAATCCAAATCTGAGGCTTTTTATCGGCAGTCCTCACAAACGCAATCCGCGTGCTGTCAGGAGACCACACCGGCGAGTTGTCACTCCGTTCTCCGAATGTCAACTGGATAAGCTTCCGTGATTCATCCAGGTTGGCCAACCACAGGTGTCGAAAGTATCGGTACTTCCCCTGTTTGTTTTTTCCCATGGAAACCTGGACAAAAACGGCTTTGCTCCCATCCGGGGAAACATCAATCTGGCTCACGGTCTTCAACTTGATCAAATCGGTGGTCACTATGGGTTCGGTCCCGTTTTGGGCAAAGGGTGTTGCCAAAAACCAGAACAGAATAGAAAAACCGATCCAATTCATCCTTTTCAATCGAGACATTTCTAGCTCCTTCCTTGAAAAACGGGCTTATTATAAAAGCAAACGTGGGGGCAAGCAACTCAAAAAAAAGAGCTCCCGCTATTATTGAACTGGGTTATCCGAACTTTTTTTATCAGCAAGCAAAAAGATGCGAAAGGAGGGCATTCAATCCCGCTGTGGGGAGGTCCACAAATTCCAGGCCTATGGCGAATGTCTCGTCTTCAAAAAGAGATTTGATCCACCTGACTTGGGCAATAACCGTTATCAATTCAGGATTCTTCTCAAGGCTCAGCTCTAAGGTCAACAGAGAACCCACAGGAATGAACACGTCCGACCGAATCATGATGCCGCTGAGCGAGATGTTTCTGGTCAAGGAGTGGGCCCTTTTTCTGTGGTGAGAAAACTCCCCCCCGGACATGATAGTGAAGGCCACTTTGGTTTCTTGTTCTATCCTCTGGACGTTTCGTCTTTCCAGAAGTTCCATGACTGTTGTCCCGCTCTTTTCCGCTTTTTCATGACTAGAATACTCATTTTGCCCATAAAAATCAAGCATGTTTTGAGGATTTAAGGAGAGACCTTTTGAGTCCACAGGAGCGAAGATCACATCCGTTCAATTTTAAGAATTTTGATTTTTGATTCGAGTATTTGCCCCAGGGCCGGTTGCCTGTGAATAAGTCTCACCACATCCATCCCCTGGACAACCCTGCCGAAGGCGGAAAAACCCTGCCCGTCTGGATTCCTCCGGCCTCCAAAATCCAGTTCCGGCTGATCCCCCACACAGATAAAGAACTCTGAAGAAGCTGTCCCCGGTTCCCACCGGCCCAAAGATATCACGCCATCCTTGTGGAGAATCCCCGTCTCGTCTGTGGTCTCATGAGGAATAGGAGGAAGCCTTTTTTTGTCTTCATCGTCACCCAGCCCACCTTGAATGACCTCGATCTTGATGTTGTTGTCGGGTTGGTTGTCCATGGTGACAACCCGGTAGAATACAGAATCATTAAACAGACCCTGGTCGACATAGGCCAGGAAATTTTTAGCTGTGACAGGAGCCTTCGTCACATAAATTTCCACAGTGATGTCTCCCAGTTCCGTTTGGATCAACACCCTGGGGTTCTCTGCACACAATCCCCACATGGTCGCCCCAAAGAAAGCTGCCAACAAAAGAATTTTCAAGATAGTCTTCATGGTCACCTCGATTATAAACATACCGATCAGATACGCCTCTTTACTAGAATAATCATCGGCCCGCAGAAAAGCAACACCATCATCTTGCACTCATCGAACGGCTACGATGCGCAATTTATTAATCGGTAGTGGGTGATCATGGTGCACGGCAGCAAAAACCATTTGCAGGCTCAATCGGGCATGGTTCCTTGGCCGGGAATGGAGTCTGAAGGTGATGCCCTTTCCTTTGGAGCCGCATCGCGGTGGGTGGGGGAGCGAAAATGGATAATGATTCTCCTTTCTTCGTGCCACAGTGAAAACCGCATAATGGCCGAAACAGGCATGGTTTTTGAGCACATGTATGGCCTTGACGGTATATAAAATTGACACAGCTGGAGGCTTTTTATAGTCTAGAAGCGCATTCACGGAGCGGAGGCTCAGTATGATCAAAATGAAGGCCCTGGCTTTTCTGCCGATTTTTCTCCTATCGTTATCTATTTCTGTGGGGATGACCATGGACAATCACCATGCAACGTCTGAAGAAAAAAAATCTATAAGGCTGGGAATCACCCTCCAGCCCTATTCAGGAAGCCGGAGGGGTCCCGAGCTCTCTCCGGGGCCGGAGATTCTCTTCGAGGGTTTGGCCAAAAGCCTGGATGAATGGGGTATCACGCCTGTCGTCAAGGACATTGTCAAGCTGACTCCCGAGGAGGATGGAGACTACGGCGTCTGGCATCGTGTCGGGCTGGCCAACGGGCATTTGAACAGGATTGTGGCCAAGCAGGTTAAAGAGGGCATTTTTCCGTTGGGGCTGCTGGCCAACTGCAACAGTCTGACAGGAATGCTCGCCGGGCTGCAGCATTCCGGTCCTTCTCGGCGTCCGCTCACAGTGGGATTGATTTGGCTGGATGCGCACGGCGACTTCAACACGCCGGAAACGACCTTGAGCGGGATGCTCGGCGGAATGCCGGTGGCTTTGGCCGCGGGCAAGTGCCTCTTTCGGCTTCGGCTCAAAGCCGGTCTGGATCCGGCCATTCCCACCCGAAACATCATCATGATGTGCGTCAGAGACCTGGATCCCCTCGAAGAAGAAATGGTCATGAACTCCAAAATCACAATGGTCTCCACAGAAGACGTGGTCAAGCTTCGTCCCCGAATGAAAGATGAGTTCAGGGAACTGGCCGACAGGGTGGATGTGGTCTACATCCATATTGATCTGGATGTTCTCGATGGACCGGATATCCCGGGACACACGTTCATGGTCCCAGGGGGTCCAACACCTTCTGAGCTGGCCAGAGCTCTCAAGCACATGATGCGTCATCCTAAAGTCGGGGCTCTGGGAATAGCCTCCTTTCCCACTCCGGAAGAGACGCGGGCCAAAAGTTTGGCCTCGACACTCGAGGTGATAAAGGGCGGCCTGGCCGGTCTCCAAGATCGGTAGACTCAATCGGCCAATTTTCGGGCAAACCCGATATTGTCAAGAATGATGACACCTGTGGGCGTTTGATCAAAAACGAAACGAATTTCCCTCAACCGAAACGGATCAAACCCGGGAAATTCTGCGGCGAACACATTCAGAGGTAGCTCGAATACCTGGAGTGTCGGTTCATAGTCCTTACCAAAAAGGGATATTTCGTTTTTCAGCTTGGAAAAGCGTGCGCGCAACATGGGTGGAGCGGGCCTGAATCGGTCCATAGGGAGTATGGCCGAAATCCCATCGGCGTCAACCAGTTCAATACTCATGTCAACGGGTTTGTGTTCGTCTCTTTCGCCATCCGTTCTTTTTTCCTTTTTGGCTCTCTTTTCCTTTCTTCTGTTTTGAGCCACGTCACCAGCCTCATCCTCAGGATCAGGGGACTCTTCATCGGCTTCGGCCAGGTTAAAGACCAGGAGAGAGGTGCTGTCGATTCCGGTTTTCGAGTATAAATCTTCGGGCACTTGGATGGCGTAGGAGGCAATTTCTTCCGTCAACTCCTCCTGGCCTGGAATTCCCCAACCCAGGAAAACCGCATTGTTTTGTTTCGTCCCCCATTCTGTCCGGAAATGCAGGTCCGCCTCCCTCCACACAGTCAGATTCTCTCCCCGGATTAGGCCGTTCTCGACAGAGGCTGTAAGCACATCCACATCCTCCTCATAACCACACACCAACCGAAAGGTGGAATCTTCGAACCGATTTATGAAATGATCCTGCGGAAGCCAGTCTCTGGCCAGACGATAATCACGGAAAAGAGGCAGGTAGGCTGTGTTCCCTTTCAAGGCATAATCCAGAAAAGCGGAGATCATGACTTTGCTGATCTTGCGTTGCTCTTCTCCATCGAGCAGTGCCTCTCGGTTGAGGAGGAGATTGAGCGGCCGGGGATGATCGCTGTCTCCCCACTCTGTGTTGAACTGGCCGTGGTTGGACCGGTAGGAGAGAAGGCTGGCTTTAACCCAATATCGGTCATCCGTGAATCGCACGCGATTGAACTGACGCAGGCCCATGAAAAAGGAAACATCCATATCGTGTGCACCCTGGAAGACAAAGTAATTCACGTTTTCCAAAGGAGTGGGCTTGCCCGCAGGCTTGTACTGTTGATCACTGGGAGCAATGGAAACAATGGCTTTGATGTTGAACCCGAAATCAAAAGTAACGGTCGCATCGTCGGGGTAGCGGGACAGCCGGTTAAATGCTCCGGCAATGGCTGCCGCCTCTCCTCCCCGGGAATGCCCGATAAGCCCGATATTGTTCATGTCCACTTTGCCGAAAAAGGGATTGGATTCGTCCCCATTCCAGTCTCGCCAGACTCTGAGGTGCTGCAGCAGCATCCAGGCCCGACCGTCATTCTCTTTGCTCAAGCCGCCGAAAGCAGAGCCGTTGAAAAAATTTTCGTCGACCGAGACCAGGATAAATCCACGGCTGGCCAGGAGCTTTCCAAGGTAGGCGTAACCGGGATCTGAAAAATCCTGCATTTTGTGATTTCCGTGCACGATCAAGACGAGCGGATACGAACCATCTCCCTCCGGATACCAGACCCGTCCATTCACCGGAAACGCCTTGAAATCAAACCCCCAGTACCAATTTCTCAGTTTGACTCCTAGGCCACGGTTTCCTTTGACAAAGGGCGTGGCGTCAACCGGATCGGTTTTGATCGCAGCGTCGGAACCAAACTCCGGACGGCGCTTGTTCACACCACTGCCATAGGTCAGAGTTTGCACCTTAAACGTTCCGGGCAAGCCGGGATTGGTCACATGCAGGGGCTCCACCAATTGAGGTTTTTCTTCGAAGGGAACAAGATGGTCATCACTGCCCCGGTCCAACAGCCACAAAAGAAGCAAGACATTGACAGCGAGAGGGACACAAATGATAAAAAAGACAAAGGTTTTTTTGGGCCAGGACGCGAATTTGAAGTCTCTGTCAGAGAGGGCGGCAATGCCGCCCCCCAGAAAAGCCTGGAGAAGTCCCAAACTAAGCCCCAAAAGCAGAGCCATGGAAAAGGGAAACCGAAAGAGCACAAACACAAAGACAAACACGAGCAGAGCGACGAGCCCAAGCCAGTTCACAAACTTGGGCAGGATGGTGATGAATTTAATAATCAAAAAGGCCAAAAGTCCCAACAGCGCCGCTCCGAGCGAAACGCCAACAAACCCGGCAAGACTGTCGAGAATTCCTGGAACCGGGAGCCCCGGGGCTAAAAGCAATCCAAAACTGGCCGCGACGAGAATAACCATCACCACAATCGCGATCGCAGCCCCCTTCCGCACGCGGGGATTGGGGAGTATCCGCTGCCACGCGCGGGAAGTCCAGCTTTTGCACCTCTGCCATATATTTTTGATCTTAATCATTCCAATTCCTCCCGTCGCAGGATCGAGCGGATTTATCACTGTATACGACGAAAATCAGACACAAGTTCCCCACAGTCCTGAAAAGAGAAAAAACGATTTATCTTAAATTAGAAGCCAAATCTAAACAGCCTATCTGATCTTATTCCGGAAGTTGCTGTGCTGCCAGAATCGAACCACTTTTCCCGACTCATCCCTTTCAAAAACCACCTCAGCGCCGAGAGTTTTATCGCTGCGCAGTCGACGGAATGTGTCTCCCTCGATATGCTTCAGCAGGCCCATACCTTGAGCTGGATTCCTAGCCGGGAGTCCGAAAATCGCCAATTTCCCTTCCCAGGGACAAATGGCTGTCTCGCTCCACCACGGCTGCGCACTGTAGAGACCCGCATAGTCTTCAAGGTCAACTTCGGATTCAGTCTCGTCAACGTCGGCAGAGACTTTCTTTAAAATTCCTCTCATGCCTTCCGCATACACACCCGGGGAAGCCCCGCAGGCATTGATCATGACGATGATGGCTTGTTTTTCGTGGGGGTCGATATTTAAGATGCTCGAGTAGCCCGGACAGCCACCCGAGTGACCGACCATAGTCCGGCCGTCGACCTCTCTGACATTAAAGCCCAATCCCCATGTGGTTTTCCAATCGGGATCCACCCAATGGACACGTTGCATTTCCCGGAGAGTGCTAGCTTTGAGAATTTCCTCTCCGCCTTTTTCCAGGAGGCGAAATTGCCAGGAGGCGAATTTGGCCAGGTCTTCGACTGTTGACGAAAAGCCGGCAGCTGGGGTGATCCCTCTCGCTTGGAAGAAGGGGAGCATGTCACGGGTGCCGTCACGCTTCAAAGCAGAATACCCCGTAGAAAATTGTCCTCTCCATAGGGATTCCGGAAGCTCCGGTCGCGTCAAACCCAGTTGCAGAGGTTTCAAGATATTCTCCTGGACATACTGTTGGTAGGGAATGCCTGAGACTTCGGCCACAATCTCTCCCAGCAGAGTCAGCCCGAGGTTACTGTATTGGAAATATGTGGAGGGAGGATAAAGAGTTTTCTGGTCCCCAAGCTTGGCCTTAACCTGCTCCTGGGTGGGAAAGGGGAAATCGGGCAATGACCAGTAGGGATAATCAGACTCCCTGGGAAGACCGGCCGAATGGGTAAGAATTGACCGGATGGTTATGGGTCCGGCATCCGGATACTGCTGTTCGAGGTTAAACCAGGGAAGGTGATCGGAGACAAGATCCTCGAGCCGGAGTTTTCCCGCATCGCGAAGCTGCATGATCGCCACAGAGGTGAACAATTTGGAGATGGAACAGATGCTGTAGATGGTTTGGGGAGTTGAAGGCACTTCTTTTTCCAAATCAGCCATACCGTAGCTTTTGCTCCAGAGCAGATCCTGATCCATGACTATGGCCACGGAAATGCTGGGCAGATGGTCATAATCTCGCTGGGCCTCAAGCCATGTGTCGATCAACCGGATGGCCTCGGCAAAATCAGGTTTTTTATGCTCTTTACCCAACATAGGAAAAACGAAGACAATCACCATGCAAAGAGCAATAATGGAAGCTAAGACGCGTTTTCTATTCATATTTACCTCCTAAAGTATTGATCTAACCCTGCTAGGATCAGGCATCAAAAAAGGGTTCGGCGATGCCGTCCACACCCACCTTCCAGGGACTCCATACAAGTGTGAGAGGGGAGATGAAGATATCACTTTTTCTGGGACGGATGAGGACTTCTGTCAGCTCCAGATCTTCAGGGTCGTAAGATTCCGTCAGCTTGGCCATTTCCTCCTCAAACTCCATTTCCAGCTGATAGAGCCTTTCCTGGACGACTTTGACTTCACGTGTGGCTCTTGTGATGTCCTCTTTTTCCCGCATAGAGCGGCCGACACCCCGCATTGTCGTCGTGGCCCGTCCTACGTTTCCTGTGCTTCCCAGCTTCCTTCCGAACAGTCCGCCGAGGATTGTTGCACCCAGAGAGATGGCGGTCTGCATTTTCTGCTGGGTATACTGAGATTTTTCTCTCGTCACCCGGACCTGAGCTCTGCGCAGCCGATCCCGGAGCCTGGCCATTTTGGGGGTGTAGCGTTTCCGCAGTTTTTCGACTCCAAGATCCCTCTTCTCATGGGCAAGATGAACAAGGCGGGCCCTGAATTCCCCCTCGCTCTCCCCTTGGCTGGAAATCTGCTTTAGCTCAGGACATTTCCAGAGCCTCATCACCCGATTCTGGTAGAGATAATTGGCCAGAGACGATTTCCAGCTTTTGTACGAAGAAGCCTTCATGGCCACAGCCGGAAGCTGCCCAAATTGAGCTTGCGGCAGGCCCTGCCGCCCGAATTCGGCGTCTTCGGATGCTACAGGCGAGGCCTCCTCCCAGGAAACCATCGTGGATTCAGGAGAAAGGGAAGCCAAGAGTGACATGGGTTCCCACTGGTCCACCTTATCGGTCCTACTGACGTAGTGGAGTTTGGTGCTTCCCAAAACCATCGGGCGATAGAGGAGCCTTTCGTTGGCATGAAGGCCTCCTTTTATGGGAATAAATTGTTCCCGGATATCAGGAGGAAGCACGGGCCGTTCCGTTTCAGGTGCTTTTGGAATGACCGTACTGGGCACAGGCTGAAAGGATGGCACAGGCGCTACCGGGGCAACCTCTGGAACAACCTCTTTTTTTCGGTCAGCCATCAGGGTTTGAATCTGAGCCCGGGTCAATGGCCCCCTTAAATAAGAAAGAACCCATCGGGTCTGGAAAAGTGCCGGTTCATCCTCATGGACATTGTGCATCAGGAAAACCCTGTGTCCGAGAGCGGAAAGAGTCGTATCTATCTTGTTCTTGTCAAACTCGACGCCGGCAGTCATCGATGCCCCTTCAAGCCCCTCAAGCACCCGCTCCTTATCACGAGCTGTCTGCAGGCGGCCGATGAACCACGTTCCCGCATTGGCCAGGCCCTTATAATCCAAATCCACGGGATTTTGGGTGGCCAAGACCACGCCCAGACCGTAGGCCCTGGCCTGCTTCAACAAGGTCAACATGGGAGCTTTGGAAGGAGGATTGGCTGTCGGGGGGAAAAACCCGAAGATCTCATCCATGTAGAGAAGACAGCGGAGAGATGATGTTCCGGGCTGTGATCTCATCCACGCCAGGACCTCGTTGAGGAAAGTGGTCACGAAGAACATCCGCTCCCGTTCTGAAAGATGGGCGATGGACATGATGGACACCCGTGGTTTCCCCGTCGGGGTGTAGAGCAGACGCCCGATATCGAGCGGCTCTCCCTCCATCCAGGCCGCAAATCCTGGAGAGGCCAGCAGGTTGTTCAATTGCATGGCCAGTTCGAACCGTTCTTTCGAAGAATAGAAGGATTCCAAATCAAAAACTCCGACTTTATTGAACGGCGGAGACTGTATGGCCTGGATCAGGCCGGCGATGCTCAGGCTCTGTCCCTTACTCCACGACTGGTTCAGGATGTTGGAGAGCAAAATGTGTTCCTTGCTCCGGATGGGATCCGCCGTGATGCCCATGAGCGCCAAAAGGCCGGAGACCAAGGTGAGTATCCGGTCTCGAAAAGCATCCTCATCTCCGAGCAGGGCCTGAGGAGGAGATTCCAGGGATTGGAGAACCGAGAGAGAGATTCCGGCTTTGCTTCCCGGTGTGTAAATAGCCATGTCCACAGAATTTCTAAACTTGGCAATCCGGGAGCTATTCTGGTCCCATTGACTCAAGCCTTTGCGCCATGTTTCAGCCATTTTTTTGGCATAGGCTTCGACGGTGAAGCCTTTCCGGGCCGCGGCATCGGCATCGATCCAGGGAAGGAACTCCGCAGGTTTAAGATCGGGGAAGGCCAGCATCAGGTTGCCCAGATCGCCTTTAGGATCGATAACGAGGGAGGGAATGCCGTCAATCGCGGCCTCCTCCAGAAGGCCCACACATAATCCTGTTTTCCCGCTTCCTGTCATGCCCACGCAGACCGCGTGCGTCGTCAGATCCTTCGAATCGTAGAGCAAAAGGCCCTCTTGCACATGGCCTTTGTCCAGATCATACAAACGCCCGAGGTAAAAAGCGCCAAGTTTTTCATAGCCGGTCATCATTCATCACCTCCCTTTGGTATTTCTGTTTCGAGTAAACTTATGCTACTACATAAATCCCTCCAATCAAAGCAAATTTTATGACCAATCCAATCAAGAGGAACAGATGAATTTTAAAGCTCTTCTTAGGCTAGCAACGAGCTCAGTTGTGTGTTGAATCGCTGTGGGTACCGATAGGGGCGCCGGGAGGTGGTGACAGCGGTTCAACAAACCGGAATTCTTGGGGATCATCCTGGAAACGTATGATTTCCGAAAGAGCCAAGACACAATGAGATTTTTGGTCTTGGTCCTGGATCATCTTGACCTGCTGGGCCAGCCATTCTTTCAGTTCGGCAAGCTGAGTAAAGGCGATGGCACGCACCTGTATGGAAGAGCGCTCGTGGACAGCCAGATTCATAATGCGGTAGAGAAGGACGGTGTTGACAACGCGCTGGATTTCTGCATGGACACCTGGTCTGGATGGAGATTTCCAAGTGGCATCGAGCAATCTGGCCAGCACTTCGGTCAATCCCGGACATTCTTTTTGCCGCGAGTGATAATCCACGAGCCGGGCGGCTCTTTCCGGGTGAAGGATCAATCCGAGGACATGATGAGCCAGCGCTTCTGCCGCTCCGAGGGGATCAAAGGTCACACCCGTGTATTTTTTAAACAGCTCCCGTGTCGCCATGTATCCTGGTGATCTGGGAGGAATGAGATTCAGGATCTCCTCACTAATAGCCAGGTTAGCCGGCTCTATCGTTCTCAACAGAGCTTCAAGTGCACGGCGCTGTTCGGCTCCGTCAACAATTTTCGGATCCGCCTGGACATCTCCGCGAAGAGTGTGGTTGTAATACAAGCCGCCAACAACGCTGGCTGCGGCCTCGATCTGGTATCTGTGGAAGAAATAGACGGGAACGAGCACATCCTCGAGCGTGGCCATAGGTGTTCCCAGCGGGATCCTTTTCTCCGAAAATGAAGCCAGAGCTGCGCCTCGCACCTTCATCAGCTTTTCCAGCTCGTCCACGGGATGCTTCCCGTTATCCCAGGTGTTGGCCAGGGGGTGGGCGCTTGAAAGGCCGGCATCCTGACTCGCCAGATAATACAACCCCCTGGAAAAGGCCCTGTCCAGGATGGCTTTAAGCTCCTTTTCTTCATCCACATCATCCGGAAAGTGTTGATAGCCGAAGGCAATAGAGACCTTATCCCACTCGCCCACGCCCTCATCATAGGCTTCGGAAAGGTCGATTGAACCATCTTCACTGATCGTGACCAGAGGATGCGGATAATCCATGACAGAGGCTCTGCCGTTGACACTCGAGGCATAATTGTGTTCCATGCCCAAGGTGTGTCCCACTTCATGACAGGCGAGTTGCCGGATTCGAGCCAAAGCCATCTCTGACATCTGGGCGCTGTTGTTTTTTCCTTCTTCATAATTCCCGATCAGCCCCTGAGCAATCAAAAAATCCTGGCGCAGCCGCTGAGACCCTAGAGCCACATGGCCTTTAATAATCTCACCGGAGCGCGGATCTGTGACCGTCGCACCATAAGACCAACCCCGGGTCGACCGGTGAATCCAGTTAATCATGTTATAACGAATGTCCAAAGGATCAGCCCCCTCAGGCAGAACCTTAACGATAAACGCCTTCCTGTATCCAATGCCTTCAAAGGCATCGTTCCACCAGCTAGCTCCTTCAACAAGGGCAGACCTCACAGGTTCGGGAACTCCACGGTCGACATAGTAGATGATCGGTTTGAGCGGATCGCTGACCTTGGCTTTGGGGTTCTTTTTGGCCAGGCGGTGGCGGGTGATAACCCGTTTCACAACCGGTTCGTTAATGGGTGTGGCAAAGTCCATATATTCCATCCCGAAGAAGTTGGAACGGGGGTCATTAACACGCGGCCGGTAATCATCATCGGGAAGCTGAATGAAGGAATGATGCTGCCTGAGGGAGATGGTATGGGCGTCAGGCGCCACCTGCCGGACGAATTCTCCCGGATCATCCGATGTGAAAGTCAGGATGGCTTCAATTTCTGTGTTCAACGGAAAATTTTTGGTGTTCGTCAGGTGGATGGCAGAGCGTGTTAAATCCTGTTTAAAGTGGCCCTGATGTCTCCGCCGGAGTGTTCCTATCACATCGTGGGCATCCCGCATAAAGAAATCCGTGGCATCGACCAGAATGGCGCCTTTCTCCTCTGCCTCAAAACGAAAGCCCCAAAGGATGGATTCAGCAAAGGCATCCTTCACAGCCAGGCGTTCTTCTGAATTGTCGCTGAGGGCACGGAACGCAGAGTTGGGTTGGATCAAAAGGATCTTCGGTCCGATACGATGAAATTTAACGATTCGCGTCCTCCCCAACTGATTGCGGTCCAGGCCCACATCATTCGAGCCCAGTCCTGCCCGCAGGGAATGAACATAGAGAAACTCCTGATCGAGCTTGTCAATCTTCAACCATATTTTTCCTGCCTGTGAATCCCAATAGAAAGAAAAGTATCCCGGAAACTCCTGGAAATTCTTCGTCCTTTCGCTTATTGGGTCTGTCGCCCCCATAGACAGAGAAAGACACATCCCAATGATAAGGATCACAATTAGAACCCTGTTCATTTTGACCTCCTTCAAGGTTTGGTTATTCTTGCTGCATTTGGCATGTTATTATCATCGAATACACCGAATGAAAAAAACCTGTCTCGAATCGCGCAGGTTGACAGACGTAGAGCTGGACTCGATGAGGACAAGATTAGCAAGATAGGCCGTCACTGAACGTACAGCCATCCTCTTCAGATCATCAAGAAGTAGCGCGTCATGCCTACCTAAAATGGCGCTGACATTCTTTTTCAGGCCCAATCCATTATTTGTATTTCCAGGCAGACGTATTTTCTCCCTCCGGTGCATTCTTGGTGATATGTTCGGCCATCATTTTAGTCATGTCGGGCAAAGACGGACCCCAGCAGTGCGGTTTTCTGTCACCGTATTCGATAACGCCACCGTAGTGAGGATCTTTTGTCTTCTTAAGAAATCTTTCGAGAAGACGGACCGCACTATCCAGGTAAAAGGTGTCCATGTCTCCCGTGTAGATATGGAGTTTTCCGACAAGCTTGGGACCGAGTGTGGCCCAATCTCTCTGGAGGATGTGCCGCAGGTCATAATTCTCCTTCCAGTATTGAGTAACCTCGGAATCGATCACGCCCGTTTTTTTGTCAAAGAGAGGTTTCACATATCCATCAGGACCTACGGGTCCGAAAACGGCTTCGAATATGTCGACCTGCTCGCCGGAGCGGTTTTTAGTGCCCATGACGAGCTCCATGTGATTCCGCTGACGGGAAGTCAATCGCATGATTCCGTCTATCTGTCTGTCGCTGGGCGTGGGCACTTTAATCCAGCCGAATTTTTTATAGAACGCATTCTCATCCTGATAAATGTTGACGCACTGGAAATACCGGAAATCCACGGGATCAGGACACAGGGACCAGGTGCCCCCAAAAAAATCCGGATGAAAAATCTGAAGGGCCAAAGACTCCCAGCCGCCGGTGGACCCGCCGGAGAGCACGCGCGCATAGGGTTTTCGGATGACCCGGAAGTGTTCCTCCACATAGGGGATGAGCTCCTGCATGATGGCATCCCCGTAGGGACCTACGTTTTCTGAATTGACGGCATAAGAATCATCGTAGTAAGGACAGGGATGCTGGAAGGTGACACAAATCATCCGCGGACAATCTTCGGATACCCAGAATTGAGAGAAATTTTCCCCATACCCGGATTGACTTTTCTTCTTGCCTGCCTTGGGTGGTTTGAAGCCAAAGGGAGGTCCCAGCCCGAAATGCCCCTGGACATAGTTCACTGGATAGTACACATCAGAGTGCTTGTCGTAATCTTTGGGCAGCAGGATCGTCGCCCCCAGAAACATGGGCCGCCCCCAGAATTCAGTGAGAATTTTGCTCTGAAATTTGATCCTTTTCACCCATGCGCTATCGGGCGGGATTTTAACAGGGGGGATGAGGTTTGTGCAACTCAGTTTGATGGTTTGATTTGTGTTTGGATCGAGATGGACTTTCAAAGCATCACTGAATAGATTTCCGGGTGAGATATTCCATTTCTGGCCTTCCCATTGGTCGTTATGAAGCCAGATGGTATGACCGTCAGCACGCTTGAATTCCGTGTAGATATTCACGAATCCCTGAACAGAGTAGTCACCGGCCGGGACATCAGCAATACTCGCCAGAGGATAGCCAAAGACGGTTTCATCGATAACGACAGTTTGACCGGGCTCCAGAGATTCCACATCCTTCCCGAAGAAGGGGATGCCATGGGTCCCGACATAGAGTCTCGGCTGGCTTCCCTTGCGGTCGGATATCATGACATAAACACGGCCAGTAACGGGTGCGGCATGGACTGATTCGGAAAAGGATATCTCAAACCGAAGACCTGACGCGGCCTCTCTTTGAAAGCCAGAATCAAGTAAAGGCAGCCAAACGGCAAACATAAGACAAAGACAAAACAGAGAAAATCCCCTTTTCGTTCTCACGGTGTCCTCCCACGATCCAATTTACCCATGATGGAGCGAAGCGGATAGTATAACAGCTAGCAGAAAATTTCAATGTCAGTCGAAGAGTCATTATCAGTTAAGGGAAAGACTCTGCAACCCTTCCCATTCACCTCACACGAATAAGAACTCTCCTTACAAAACTAAGGTCATTGTTTAATAAGTGTGCAAAGCGACACACAAAGTAACAGTAACCGCACAACGGACGGATCACATCTATAGGCCGACTGACCCCAAGGGAAGAGAGCGTTACCTGATGGAAACGCTGGCCGGCGGACTTTCCCGGCCGGCACTGTTGACTGCCGTCAGGGCATAGAGATATTCCCTGTCTCTGTCCACTCCGCGAATCCAGTGTTCAAAGACATCGCTGGCAAGCTCAGTTAGCAGCACAGCCTGGCCATCACTGTTGTCGTAGAGGCGGTAGGCGGTAATGCTGGTATTATTGGAATTGGGGCTCCAGGTAAGGATATTTATATACTCAGACATAACAAGGGACCGGTTCATAACTTTCCGGCCTGAAAAATTCAGCGGCATGGCCAAGCTTTTCGTACCCGAATAATTCTGACCGCGCAGATCGGCGTTGACTTCAGCGTAGCGTCGATGGGACGGTTCGAAAACGAACCCTGTTTTTTCGGGTTCGACCGTTCCCTTCCAGCCAAGATAGACACGGCTGGAATAGCGGCCGGAGCTATCTGTCGCAGGATTCCCAGGCAAGCCTCGGAGCACCACATCTTCGATTCCCTCCAGGGTTTCACTGTCGATAATGTGGCCTGAAATCGCAAAACTCTCCGCCCTTCGCTCATAGGCAGTCATCAGATCTTCATTTTTGGTTACCCGGTTGACGAGAACAATCCCGTTGGGATCGGTCAAACCTCCCCGCATATTGATCCTGTTTTCGGCATCTTTCAACCAGACATCAATTCCGGGATAGTCGGGATGATGGCGGTGATCGGCGTCGATAGGATAGAGGATGTATTTGGCAGCCCAATAGTCCAAAGCCACGGGGTCCTGGCTGGCCAGAAGCTGATTGACCCGGCGGGTGGTCTCTTCGGGGTAGCCTTTCAAGGAGGATTGGGATACCCAGATGGCATCCAGGATATTCAGTTCCGGCGTCCGGACCGAAACGAACATCTTGCCGCAGGTATTCCCCAATCCGCTGTAATGGCGGTATCTGCTCTGGCCATCCCTCATCGAGAGAATCCCATAGGTGTGCTTAAGGGCCGCGGTGATCTCAGAGCCGCCCGTATCATGATGCTTGAGCACGGGGACATTGATCAGCTTGAGATTCTGAGCGTAGCCGTCTCCCGTCCATATCCCTTCTCGCAGCTCAATCCTATGGCCGCCAGCCGTGGTGAAACAGGGATAGGAGACATTTTCATAAATTCTATAGCCTTCTGTGCTGTGGTCATTCTCTCCGATGAATGTATCACGGATAGTATCCAAAAGATAAGATGTGACTCGTGGGTCCTGAAAAACCTCGTTCACAAGATACAGAAAGCTGTGCTGCTCATCATTGGCATTGGCATGGACTTTACCATCAGGGTAGGGGTTGCCGCTTCCGCCCTTTGTGTCGCAGTTCAGGCTTCCCCTTCCCTGCCCGTTCTCAAATATGACGACCTCGCCGGTGAAGATATCCGGATGATCGAGTATGCGCTGAACCAGACCCCGGATCACATCGCTGTTGGTGCATCCCCGGTATTTCCACTGGGCATTGACTTTGAGTAAAACCACATCCTCTGGATCAATGATACCAGAGGGGCCACTGAGGCTCGTCACCCGGTCTGAGCGATAGAACTTCAAACCTTTATTCCCCATCAAAGACAGCAAGGTGTCCACTCCGGCATGATAATTTCTCTGATTCTCACTGTAAAATGGCTCATCGGGAATGCCTTTGATCCAGTACAGATCTGTATTTGGAGTAGTTCCATTGCTGCCGACAAGGGGAATCCCGCCGAAAAGCGTGGCGCCGATCCCGCCTGCTGTTCGCCTCATGAAATCCCGGCGGGTCATCCTATTCCTTTTCCAAACCTTCATCTCGGCCTCCGAAGTCTCTTTTACTATAAATATTATTCCAATATTTACTCTCAGTCAAATAGAGTATAGATCGAAGGTCACAGTGAGCACTGAGATTTCTTGAAACGACAAACAGAATATAGTTTTGTATGTGGCGAATATTTCTTTGGAATCTATTCAAAATTCAGGTCAAAATAATCCACGTCATACCCCTCACGCACGAAGGGCGCTGTGACGAAGTTCATGACTTTGATCAACTGCTCCTGGTAGTAGTGGTTCTCTTCACTAGCCAGGCAATCCTTCTCTTTCTCCCAGAATGATAGTGTCGTCCCTTCGCCGGTTTTTGCATTCATAAAAAGGAATATTCCACGGTAGCCTTTTTGCGCTTTCGCTGCGGGAACTACGCTTTCCTTGAATATTTTAACCGATTGTTCCACCCTCTCAACTCTTACCTGCATCCTCGTTATGCGTGCATACATACCGTCCCCTCCTCATATGAGAAAATCCTTGCTTTTTGGGTAAAAAACCTCTCCATGTCCTTCGCAAATTCCCCAGAGTTCTACAAATATACAGACCTGTTTGTGGGATGTCAATAGCAAAGGACTGCAAAAAAAACAACCGTCAACATAGACCAAATTCTCCATCGCAGCGAACGCCTGCAATTGGAGAGGGGCTATTGGTTCCGGAGGGCTGCGAGTTCTTTTTGAGCCATGCTGAGGATATCGCCTGTGTAAAATCTGCCGGTGGAGAGAGAGATGAGCTTTTCATACTCCTGCAGGGCGGATTCTGTCTCCCCCAGCTCTCTGTAAATCCTTGCCAGGGGGTAAACGAACAAAGCCTGCTCATGATTCACGTTGTATTCTTCGGGAAGCATTTCAATGGCTTTGACGAACATGTCTCTGGCTTTAGCGAAATTGTTCCTACCCAACTCTATCATTCCTGCAAGATGATAATAATACCGTATGGCGTTTTTCGCTAAACAGGATTCGACCAAGCTTTTAAGTTCCCCGGCAACTCTTTGGGCGTCAGCGGGTTCTTTACTCTCTAAAAAAATGAGGCCCTTCATGTGAAGGGTGCGCCTCTGAAGGCTTGAATCGCCTGCACCTGTTGCCGCTTCGAGAGAGTACTCACAGGCTTCCAATGCGTCATCGAATTTTTCGGAACGGAGGAGGACATAAGAGGAATAGAGATGAAACCAGGCTTTCCAACCGTCCTCACCGAGCATATCTCCCAGATCGATGCCCAACTCCAGTTTTTCGATGGCATCTTCATAACGTCCTTGCAGGACATACAGCGCGGCCAGTTTTCTCAAACCTTCGTTATGCGCTGATGGCTCCTTGGTCTCCAGCAATTTTTGATACTCTTTTTCGGCCCCAGCCAAATCTCCCTGATAGAACGCGAGATCTCCGCGGAGGGAAAAATTCCAAAAGTGAGTCGGATCCAAAGAAAACATATTGTCCGCTTCGACAAGAGCTGATTCATATTTCCCTTGAGCTAAATAGGAATCGGCCAGAGCCTTGTGAATCGAAGGATTCCCCGAGACATTGGTCAAATAATACTTCAGAGCATCCTCAGCCCTGGTGTATTCGCCTTTGGCCATGCGGGCAAAGGCAAAAGCTAGATAGGGCTGTATGGCTTCTGTTCTTTTCTGTGTCATTTCTTCAAGATAGTCGAGCGCTTTATCCCACTCCTCCAAATCCAGGTAGATCCATCCTAAATTTGTGCTCGCGATATCGTCTTCTGGATAGAGTTTTAGAAGTTCGTTGTAGGCGTCAATGGCTTTACTGTAGGTTGCTTCGGAATGATCGAAATATATTCCTTGTATCGCGTACCGTTCCCTATCCGATACGCGGTCGGTCAGCTCGAAGGCCTTCTTCAGGCGGTCCCTTCCCTCCCCTCCATAACCGAGGTTTGCGTAAGCCACAGCCATCGTACGATAGGCCGTGGCAAATTCCGGGTCGATCCCCACCGCCATTTCCATCATGGTGATGGTGCTGGTGTAATCACCCTTGAGAAAAAACTTCATACCCTCACGGTAGTACTTAAAAGCTTCCGGGGAAGAAGTGGTGATCGTCCCGGCATCCCTGTCAATGTCAGCCGCAATCTCTTCAGTTGTCAGCTTGAATTGAGCCTTGATTCGAGGAGTCAAATCATCGACCATGGCAAAGAAACTCTCTTCTCCCTGCCCCTCTACCCTATCGGTTCCGATGATCTCACCCGAAACCGGATCTTGAAGCTGGGTGTTGATCCGAATGGTCTCTCCAGCCTTTGTCATTTTTCCTATGAGCACATACCTCACACCAGCCCGGGAGGCAACATCTCTTAGCGTCTTGGAGGAGAAACTTTTCACATCCAGAAGATTTTCTTCCTCGAGAATATTGTACAGTTCCTCAGCGCTGAGAACAGAGATGTATTTTGACTGGCTAAGGTCGGCGATGAGGAGATCGGACAGGGCTTTCCGCCAGTGGTCCAGAGCCGCATCTCCCGTGTTGTTTTCAAAGTGCATGACGGCAAGGGACGGTTTTCTCTCGGCAAAAGACACCGGCTTGCCCTTCCACAAAAACCTCCAGCCTAAAATGCCGATAATAACGACAGCCAAAACTGCCAGTGCAGGGGCTAATACCGTTCTCATGCTGAACTTGACCGTTATTTCCCTGGATGTCAGCGGGCGTTTTTCCGGAATTATCTTTTCTTTTCTTGGTATGCTTTTTTCGACATCGTTCAACACAGACAGCACGGCCTCAGCGCCATCGTATCTCTTCTCCTGGTCTTTGTTCAAACACGTAAGGATGATATGACTCAAATCATCGGTAATGTGCGGATTTATTCCTTGCGGGTCTTTGGGGATTTTCGTCTTCTGCTTCAGTGCCACATTAAGGGGTGTGTCCCCCTCAAAAGGCACTTTTCCGGTGAGCATTTCGAAAAGAATAATGCCCAGAGAATAAATGTCTGTTCTTTGATCGACGGCCTTCCCTTCGAGGCTCTCCGGTGACATGTATTCAGGAGTCCCAAAAATCTCGCCGGTATCGGTTATCCCCTGGGTTCTCAGAGAACGGGCGATGCCGAAATCCATAATTCGGGCGTTTCCATCTCTGTCGATCATGATATTCTGAGGCTTCAAATCGCGGTGGACGACACCCATGCGATGGGCCTCGGCCAGGCCTTCACAAACCTGTTTGGCGATGAAAACTGTGCGGCTGACCGTGAATTGACCGATTCGCCTTATAAGGCTTTTCAAGTCCTCCCCTGAGACAAACTCCATGGTGATGTAGGGAATTCCCTCGGCCTCACCCAGGTCATACATGCGACAGACATACCTGTGAGAGATCTTGCGTGCCAGTTTCAGTTCGTTCCGGAAGCGTTCCAAAGTTTTATCCCCGGGAGAAACTTCGAAGTTCAAAAGCTTGAGAGCAACCCTCTCACCAATCTTCTTATCCAGGACTTTATAAACCTTTCCCATTCCACCCTTGCCGAGCTCCTCAATAATCTGATATCTTCCGGCAAAGGTGCTCCCAATCATCAAGTCCCGCAGGGACGTCACGAGTGTTTGAGTAGGCATGGATTGAATATGTTCCAGAGGAATGAGGGGAGATCCACAATGACCGCAAAAATTGGTCTCAGGAGGATTGTCCGACTGACACTTGGGGCATTTCATACTGCCTATCTAGAATAGTTGCTTATTCCGTAAAATGCAATAAGCTCCTGTTCCAAATGAACTGCTTGCTTTGCCTTAGAGAAAAGCTGAACGGCATGGTTCATCACGTTTTTGAGTACCTGATAAAGTGAAGACATGTGAATCTGATGGGCTGTCTACGCTCAGCCCAGATTTTTAACGCCGCCTTCCCACCCCATTTATCCTATCTTTTAAAGGATTCCCATGCACTTCGGTCTGCAAACTGCGCTTGTTTATCTGGAACCATTTCACCTTGGACTTTTTTATTCGTGCAGCATCTCTGTTTATCACTACAGTGCTCGAAACATTTCGACGGGTCAACTTCGTTGACTTCCTTCCTCGACATTTCGGGAAGGCTGGGTTAGGTTGGGTCGGAATCTTCAAATTCGCTTCATCCATCCCATCAAATTCACCTTATGGTTATTCCAGGTATCCAAAAACGTGATGAACCAACGGCATGAATACAATTGCTCCAGTCGGTGCGCGTGGCATAAAGAATGACAGACTGCGAAATGGAGTCATTGCTTAGTGAGGCGTACAGGAAGGTGAGAGTTTTTCGCGCAGTGATTTATCGATCTTTTATCTGCCGCTTCTTCGTGAAGACGGTGATATTATTTTCTGTTCTCCTCGAGATGTGCCCTTCCTCTTCCAAATAAATCAAATGGGAGAGGGCCTCACCGGTGGCAAACCACTTCTGGGCTAACGGAAACGCGTCCCAGGATTCGGCGACGATATCCCAGGTCATACGGGAAGCAACTTGAAAAGCATCGTAAGATCCCGCCTCAAGTATGGTCAGCACCTCGTTCAAGCGCCGGCGATGGTGTTCCTTCAATTCTTCAATTCGGGCGCGATGATTCGCAATCAAGCGGCGGTGGCCCGGCAAAATCAGATCGATATCCAATTCAGCCACTTTATCCAGGCTTACCAGATAGTGTTTCAACGGGTTCTCATCGTCCGCCCAGCATTGGATGTGGGGTGTGATGTCGATCAAGATATGGTCTCCGGCTATGAACAGTTTTCTATCAGGTTCATACAGGCAGATATGACCCATGGTATGGCCGGGCGTGGTGACGCATGTGAAATGATAACTCCCCACATCAATTCGATCTCCATCATCAAGAGCCTCTAGACCTGGGATCCAATCTGAAGCATATTTGGCGCCGGGGTGGGCATCCAGAACCGCCCGCAATTCATGCTCCGGGAAACCGTTCTTTGCTGCAAAGGCAATCATGGTATCAAAGCCATCCCATGATTCCAGGAGTTCTCTGGCCGGACGGCTGAAGATGACATGACTGGTATCCGAAATCAGCTTATGTATAAGCCCAAAGTGATCCGCATGCAGATGGGTGATGAAAATGTCGGTATTGTCCAGTTTGATGTTCAAGCTGGCTAATCCACTCTGCATCGCCTCCAAACATTCCTGGCGGTTGAAACCCGTATCGACGATAAGGTTCCTTTCCGGGGCCCTGATAACATAAGAATTGAGATACTTGAGCGGGCTCTCGGGCAGAGGGATTTTTATTCGAAAGAGATCGGGCATTATCTCGTCACACATGATCAAACATCCTGACATCCAATGAGATTGTTATTCATCATTCAATACACATGACTCACTCGGATAATTTGAGTGAAAGGGGTTCTTCATTCCTGACTTTCAAAAGCCTCAGAGTGACCAGGAAACAGATGGCCCCCCAAACATAGCCAAAAAGGGGATCGACAGCGTGATGATAGCGGAGATAGAAAGTGGACACCGACACACCCACAGTCAGAGGAAGCAGAACATAGCCAAGCTTTCTCACATAGCGGAGGGCGACCAGAGATAGGACAAACACTTCGGCGATGTGGGAGGATGGAAAAGCGCCTCCCGCAATTCCCGCACTGGACTGGATGGTCCGGATGATCCAGGCGAACAAATAGCCAGAGTGCGTTTTGGTGTGGAGCTCCATCACCCCCTCAGCCATTGCGGGTGAAAGACAGGGCAGGAGAAAAAACAGCACATAGTTGGAGAGAAGTGTTACAGAGAGGAAAGAGAAGGCCGCTAACGCCTCGGTACGTTTCCCCCTGAAGTACAGCAAGAGGACCACAGTCGGCAGAAACAGATAATAGCTGGCATAGAAGAAATACATGAGTTCATCCAGCCAGGGGCTGTAGAACTGCTGCAGCCAGACAGTCGGGTGGACGCCGAAGAGGACTTTGTCCATCTGGATGGCAATCTCCGTGAACCAGAACGTTCCGAAGAACATCCGGACTATGGCATTGACCGTGCTCCACCCGATAAGGAATACGGCAATAGGATAGAAGGTGCGGATGAACCAGGCAATTTGTTTCTGCAAATGCTTTTCGGCAAACCGGATAAATTCCAGGATGACGATAGCCAAAACAACATGAATGAGCACATAGCGCGGCCAATCCTCTACAGCTTTGTGAAAAAAGATGAGACAGACACCAATTAGAGCTAAATAGGTAACACAGGCTATGTCCATCACGCGAAAACGTGTGTGACCGTAACGGGAATGCCATGCATTCTTCAGGAGCTTCATCTGATATTCTCTCCATCAAAGGTCCCCATTGTATTCATTTTCTCTTCCAAAAACAATCTCCATAGGGTTTTTGACTTAGGGGGAAGGTCGTGATAAGATTCCCCGCGATTTTTAAGCCGATTGAATCCTGAGCGCATAGAATCTGATGATCGATAAGGTTTTAGACATCGCCGCATCCATCGATGGCGTTCTCTGGGGACCCTGGACCATGATTTTCATCGCCCTGGTGGCTGTCTATCTTTCGGTCAGGTCAGGTTTTTTCCAGGTGAGGAAATTCCCTTTTATATGGAAAAACACATTCGGGAAAATCTTCAAACGGCCTGATAGCGAAAGCAAGAAAAAAATGACACCTTTCCAGGCCACGACCACAGCCCTGGCCAGCACGGTGGGAATGGGAAACATGGCCGGCGTGGCCACGGCTCTCTCTGTGGGCGGTCCAGGCGCGATATTCTGGATGTGGCTCCTGGCCATTTTGGGTATGATGACCAAGACTGTGGAAATCACCCTGGCTGTTCACTACCGGGATATCGACGCCGAAGGCAATCCTCATGGCGGCCCGATGTACTACATCACAAAAGGTTTGGGGTGGCCCATTCTCGCCAAACTATTCTGCATAGGTATCTTAATCAATTCGCTGCTCGCATCAACCCTGATTCAATCACACACGGTTGGCCGGGCCTTTCTTGCCAGCTACAGCATCAATCCCTACTTGATCACGGGGGGGATGTCTGTCATCACCGGGATCGTGATCATCGGCGGCATCAAACGCATTGGCCAGGTCTGTGAAACTCTCGTCCCCCTTATGTCGCTCATTTACATCGGGGGCGGGCTTATTCTTTTTTTCATGAATTTCGAACATATCCCCTATGTTTTTAGCACCATCTTTAACCACGCCTTCTTCCCCGCTCCAGCCGCGGGGGGTTTCGCTGGAGCCACAGTCGCAGCCGCCATCAAGAATGGAATGGCCCGGGGTATGCTGTCTAACGAAGCAGGGGAGGGCACGGCACCGATGGCCCATGCCACAGCCAACACCCCACACCCTTTCCAGCAGGGCATCTGGGGTTCGTTTGAAGTTTTTGTCGATACGATTGTCATCTGCACCATCACCTCTTTCGCCATTCTGTCCACGGGTGTTCTCTCCAACGGAGAATCGGGAATCGAGCTGGTCATCAGCGCCTTTGCCTCGGTCTTTCCTCCCCACCTGGCGAATGCGCTTGTTTCCTTTATCATCCTCACTTTTTGCCTCTCAACCCAAATCGGTTTCTTCATCTACTATGAGACTTCGGCCATCAACGTGTTCGGGAAAAAATCCATGACCTATCTGCGATGGCTCTACTTGATACCCGGAGTGGCCTTTGCCGGATTCGGCAACGTGGACAAGCTCTGGATATTTGCCAACATCTCGGTCGGCGTCTGTGCCATCCCCAATCTGATTGCTGTCTTGGCCCTGAGCAGTGTCTTCTTCATTCTGATGAAAGATCGCATGCAGGGCCAAAACAAGTATGTGACGGCGATCACGGATAAGGAAAGAAATTATGTCAAAAAAAGTGGATAGAATATCCTTTGAGCTGGGCATGATCAACTGTTTTGTGGAAATGGTGGCCTGCGGTGTCAAAAAGATGGCCATCAGTCCTCCTCTTTATCCGGATGATTATCACTATGTCGAACCCCTCTCAAAAAAAATGGTCGAGGCTTTCGGCATCAAGTCGCATCTGGAAAAATCCCTCTTGATCACTGACCTTCAAACCGAAGATTTCACCAAAGGGAAATGGGCCATACTGTACTACAAAGACGATCCTGTTTTGGAGGTTTACATCAATCTGAAAGACAGAAAACGGGAGCTCGAGCGACAAGGGCAATATAACGAGGCCAATCGAAAGGACATTTCCAGGGAATTCATGCGCCTGCTGAGTTACCCCGATGACATCATCGACAAAAAACTGGCTCAAAAAACCCCGGAAAGCCCCTTCATGCTCATCGATTAAAAACCCTCTCACCGCCTTTCTCAGCAGAAAGTGGCGCTAGAATATGAACTGAGAGTCAACATCTCTTCAGATTCATCTGACTTTGTATAAGTTCCTGGCTTCTGTCAGAATAGAAGACAAGGAGATTGGACATGAAAATTTTCATCATAAATCCGAACTCTGATCTGGACATGACCCGTATGATTCAGGAAACAGCCAATCGCTACGCCGCAAGTGATTGTGATGTCCTCTGCAAGCCGACGCCGGGAGCTCCCAAATTCGTGGAAACCTACGAAGACGCTGTCACAGCCGCACCCGGCATGATTGCACTGGTCAGGGAAAATGAGAGCGCCTTTGACGGGTTCATCGTAGCCTGCCATGCGGATATCAACCTTGATGTGATCAAAGAAATAACGGATAAACCTGTGGTGGGTATCGGTGAGGCATCCATGAAGATCGCCTCCATGCTGGGGCACCGCTTTTCCGTCCTCTCCGACAACGACCATTCCATTCCCAACAAAGAGGCGTTGGTGCGGAAGTATCATCTGGAGAATACGCTGGCTTCGGTTAAAGCCCCGGACAAAGCATGGATGGATTGGAAGGACCTGGATAAATACGCCAAAACCGGTGCGGAGGCGATCAAAAAAGACAAAGCAGAAGTGCTCGTGCTGGGTTGCGCGGGCATGACGGGATTGGATAAAGACCTACAGGAAGCCTTGCGTGTTCCCGTCCTCGATGGCATAGTGTGTGCCCTGATGATTGCCGAAGGATTGATCAGATATGGAGTGTCCACCAGCAAGATGCGCCGTTACAATCCGGACTACGCTCAGTGATCAGGAAGCATCCGCAAAACAGTTATGAAGGAAACAACGATTGATCAGAATGGGGCTGCCCTAAAAAAAGTCAAACGCTTAAGCCATTCAATGAACAGAGGAGGGCCAAGGGCGATTCCTTGTCTGCATGAGGAGCATAGGATAGGTGCCACAGAGAAAGGTGAATTCATGTCCATTGGAGCCGCATAGTGGTGGGTGGGGGGTCTTCGGCGAAAATGGATAAGAATTCGCCATCAGACGCCATTCTTGCCCAAGGAACCATGTCCGCCTCGCACCTTCAAACGGTTTTCTCCATCACACATTCTGATCACTCGATAACGCACTCTCACTTTTGTGCCATCACACAGAGAGTCCGCTGATCAAAAAACATTGACCTTTTATCGCATTCGGATATAAAATCTAAAAAAACTCTAGCATAATTTGGGAGGTTTCTTAATGCACAAAAAATTTATCGGACTGTTTTTGATTCTGGTCTTATGTCTCTTCTCTTGCCAAAAGAAAGAAACACAGGAAGAAATCCGGGTAGTCCAGAAGTACACCATTGAGCAATTCATGGATACCGAATCGATCATGGGAAGTTCCTTCTCTGCCGATGAGAGCCGAATTCTCTTCACGAGCAACCGCAGCGGAATCTATAACGCCTATACGGTTCCTGTGACGGGGGGTGAAGCCGAGCAGCTCACTGACTCGACGGACAATGCCGTGTTCGGTATCACCTATTTTCCCAATGACAACAGGATTCTCTACACGAGCGACAGGGGAGGAAACGAAATCACACATATCTATCTTCGTGACGAACAGGGAAAAGTTACGGATCTTACTCCCGGAGAAAAGGCCAGGGCTGGATTTGCCGGTTGGAGCTTCGATGAAAAAAGCTTCTTTTTCTTCTACACCAGAAGGAATCCTCAACTCATGGACCTCTATGAGATGGACATCGCCACCTTCACGCCCCGCATGGTCTTCAAAAACGACGAGGCCTTCAGCGTCGGCGCCATCTCACGGGAGAAACGCTATCTTGCCCTCGGAAAAACCATCACCAACCACAACAGTGACATGTATCTCTATGATCGTGAAAAGAAAGAGATGAAACATCTCTCACCACATGAAGGAGATGTGACCTTCACGCCTCTGTCATTCAGCGCCGATTCGAAGAGTCTGTATTTTCTGACAAATGAAGACAGCGAGTTTACCTACCTTAAGCGTTACGATATGGAAACAGGAAATTCAGAAACAGTCGAGAAGGCCGATTGGGACATTTCCTATTCCTACATGTCGCGCAATGAAAAATACCGGGTATCGGGTATCAATCAAGACGGAAGAACGGTGATTAAAGTCCACGACCTGGTCAACAATACGCCGATCGACCTTCCCAAGCTTCCGGGAGGCAACATCACTTCAGTCAATATCTCGAAAACCGAGACGAAAATGGCCTTCTATTTCAACGGATCGCGGATGCCGAACAACCTCTATGTCTACGACTTTGCCACCCAGGAGTACACACAACTGTCGGACACGCTGAATCCTGAAATCAACCCTGAAGATTTGGTGGAAGCCGAGGTCGTGCGCTACAAATCTTTCGACGGATTGGACATTCCAGCCATTTATTACAAACCCCACAACATCCAACCCGGTGACAAATTGCCGGCCGTCGTTACGGTGCACGGTGGACCAGGAGGGCAGGCCCGCATCGGCTACAGGGCCCGCATCCAGTACTTGGTTAATCACGGTTATGTGGTGATTGATGTCAACAACCGGGGAAGCTCCGGATACGGGAAAACTTTCTTCAAAATGGATGACAAAAAGCACGGAACCGTGGACCTGGATGACTGCGTTTGGGCCAAAAAATACTTGATATCCACGGGTTATGTCGACCCGGACAAAATCGCCATCGTGGGCGGAAGCTACGGCGGCTACATGGTTTTAGCCGCTTTGACGTTCAGGCCGGAAGAATTTGCTGCCGGCGTCGATATATTCGGAATTTCCAACTGGATTCGCACTCTGGAAAGTATTCCTCCTTGGTGGGAAGCCTTCAAAGATGCCCTCTACACAGAGATGGGAAACCCCGAGACAGACAAAGAGATGCTCCACGAAAAATCCCCCCTCTTTCATGCCGATCAAATTGTCAGGCCTTTGATGGTTCTCCAGGGGGCTAACGACCCCCGCGTTCTCAAAGTGGAATCGGACGACATCGTGGAAGCTGTGAAGAAAAGGGGTATTCCCGTGGAGTACATCGTATTTGAAGACGAAGGGCACGGTTTCAGGAACAAATCGAACGAAATCGAAGCCTATTCCGCGATACTGAAGTTCCTGGATACTCACGTGAAAGGCAATCCGGTCCAGTAGTCGGCGAGTCGTTACGCAGATTTTTCCGCTTTCTGAACCGCATCCTCGAAGATTTCGACGCCCTTCAGGGCAAGTTCTTCAGTCAGGATAAGCGGAGGGAGAAACCGGGCGACATTGTTGTAGTGGCCGCCGATCTCGATCAGGAGTCCGCGGCGGTGGCAGAGTGATCTGACTTTTGAAGCGAGATCGGGTGCGGGCTCTTTCGAGGCTTTATCCTTCACGAACTCCACGCCCAGCATAAGCCCTTGACCTCTGGCCTCACCGATGATCGCAGAATCTCTTTCGATCTCTTTCAGCCAGGAAAGCATCGTCTCTCCCAGTTGGAGGGCATGACCAGCTAATTCGTGCTCCACCATAAATTTCAAGGCCGCACTCCCGGCTGCATAGGCAACGACATTTCCCCGGAAAGTCCCGATGTGCTTGCCAGGTGGCCATGTGTCCAGGCGGCTTTTGTAAGCCACACAGGATATGGGAAAACCAAGCCCGCCAAGAGCCTTGCTCATGGTCATGATATCGGGAATGGTCCCTGTATGATCAAAAGAGAACATGCGTCCTGTCCGGCACAATCCAGCCTGGATTTCATCCAGAATCAAAAGGATTTGATATTTGTCACAGATTTCTCTAATTTTTGGAATAAATCCTTCAGGCGGCACGATGGAACCGCCTTCTCCCTGGATAGCCTCGACAATGACTCCGGCAGGCCTTCCCACACCAGAATGGGGGTCTTCGAGGATGTGATCCAGGTATTTGGCACACTCAAGGTCACAGGTTTCAGGCTTTTTGTCGAAGACACAGCGGTAGCAGTAGGCATAGGGAACAAAATGGACTTCTGGGAGCAGGGGCAGAAAATCCTCCTTGAAATGAAGCCCGCTACACAAAGAAAGGGCGCCGGCTCCCATCCCGTGATAGCTTCCTTCAAAGGCAATCATGGGCACCCGTTTGGTGTTGTATTTCGCCAGCTTCATGGCGGCTTCGACGGCGTCAGTGCCGGTGGGGCCACCAAAAAAAACTTTGTTTAAGGCGTCAGGCAGCACAGAAGACAGCATGTTGACCAGAGCTTTGCGGGCCGGCGTGGGGACATCCAGAGAGTGCGTGACTCTAGCGATTTGATATTCGGTCGCCTTCAAAACATCGGGGTTGGAATGGCCCACACCCATCACACCCGCGCCGCCGAAGAAATCAATATACACATTGCCATCCACATCCATGACCGTAGCCCCCTTAGCTTTGTGGAGGGCCATGGGTAACCCATGGGGATAGGAAATGGCAGATCCCTCTTTCGCAGATTGGAAATCCAGGTATTCTTTGGACTTTGGGCCGGGAGGCGGGGTTTTGATTAAGGGTGCTTCAGGGTAGGATAGGCTTCCAAAATCCATCGTTGTTCTCCTTTTCTCACGCTCGACGTGTTCATGAGATTGAGCATCTCGTACTATAAACCATTTGCTTCAAAAAAGGAACGGGGTCAGACTTGAAATAGTTGAAAAACTCAATACTTTCACCGATACAAACCTATCTCTCAAAGCTCAATTGAAGGCATTTATTGCATAGCTTGCAGCCCGGTGCAGGATTCTAATGCAAGTGACCCTCATTTATTCAAGTTATTCAAGTCTTCTATGATGATTTAACGCAAGTTTTTATTTCTTCTCCTTTTCTTGTCTATTAGGTCTTTTGAACCAGTCTTCTATCCGTGCCCTTAACTGATTTGTTAATTAAGCACACACCG
>Ga0180431_10000236_pt1 | contig 77304 bp, 64 predicted proteins | sample SS_ome_11_FD_132459 | JGI IMG/M metagenome (GOLD analysis project Ga0180431, IMG submission 132459) | Hypersaline lake sediment archaeal communities from the Salton Sea, California, USA - SS_1_MS_1 metaG | ecosystem: Environmental > Aquatic > Non-marine Saline and Alkaline > Hypersaline >...
CGGAACTCAGGAACTTGATGGCGATCGATTTCACCAGTCCGATGTTCCGACGAACGATTTCCTCACGCAACTCCGCGGGGTCCAATCCTAGCGGCTTGTCATCGTCCAAGCAGTTCAGGAGCTCAAGGAGCTCTTCATTCGTCAGTGTGCCAGGGACTACTCGTTCCGCTTTGGGCATCGCAGTTCGTCACTCCGGACCGTGTTGTGATTCCATTGTCAGCTAGAGTGTGCGGTCCGCAAGACCCAAATGGCATGATCTACGACCTCGACTTCTAGGACGTCTGCCACCACAACAGGAGGGCAAACAACACGGCGAACAGGGTCAAGCGGATGATGCTGGAGCGATAAGCAAGAGAGGGCGCCCGTTTCAGCGGGGATTCGCATCCCAAGACCATGCAGTCGCCAATGGCATTTCTAAGCTCGAATTCCTCAGCACGCCCGGCGCCGAGGATCGCAGCGTCTCCAACGAACACAACGGGAACGCTTGACGTATCCACATTGTATGCGCGGACAAGCTCTCCCAGAAGGTCAAGCGCCTCGGGATCTGAGATATCGTACCGAACGATTGCGGTTGGGGGCAGCTCGGATGTGAGTCCCGCGAGCAGCTCCTCGACTTGAGAGCAGTCGGGGCAGCCTTCCTCGTAGAAGACGACAATCCATGGCAACTCGGCCGCAGAGATTGCCATGCAGGCACAGCCGAGAAGAAGCGTGGTACACAACATGAGTAGCCGCAGATGACGGATCACTACATCCACCCCACAAGAACGGCAAGGAGCATCCCTGCTCCGAGCAGGAACATGATGATGCCGGACACCAGGTGAAGCTTCCCGAGCCGTGCAGAACGCCAGCGCTCTGCGCGAGCTGTGGTCGTGAATCCGAAGTGGACCGCCAGCGTGATCGCGATCAACGGCAGAACGAAGATGAAGTTGTACAACAGAAGATACAGGATGCCTGTGCGATGCGTCGTGGTCTTCGTCAAGAGGGCGAGGATGGCGATATAGGGCCCCGAGGAGCAGGGCAGAAGGAACAGAGAATCGAGAATGCCGACGAAGAACGCTCCAGGCACACTGACCACGGATGCGGTCAGACGCTTCACGGTAGGGCGCCAACGCTTGGGAACCTCAATGGTGAACCACTTGCCATAGGCAAAGTAGTCTTTCATGTTCCACAAGCCGAGGAGGATCGCGAGCGACGAAACGGCCATGATGAACGGTCGTTGAACTCCGGCCGCCTGGATGGCGGAGAAAATCCCGATACCCATCAGGAAGTACGAGATGAACACAGCCGCCGTGAAGGCAAAACCGGCTTTCAGGACAAGCGCCCTCGATTGGCTGCGCTGTGCGACAAGAAGCGTTCCTAGCAGAAGAACGAGGACTGCGAACGTACATGGGTTCACGGAATCCGCCGCTGCGGCGAGGATCACCGCAGGAACTGTCAGGTTCTCCGCGAGGCTGGCGCTGGATGATTCATCGACTCTCGATAGTGGGGAGGGAACACCTGAATCGCATGCCAGGCGGATTGCCCTCTCCAGCGCGAGATCCTCGCTGCGGCCGATCGGAGCGAACGGCTCCTCTTCCAGGCCATAGAAGACCCCGTTCACGAACGAAACGTCGCCAACAAAGACAATGGGGACAGCGCCTTCCTCCACACCGTAGGCCTCGAGCAGCTTCGGGAGAAGATCCAACGCGTCAGGTTCGTGGATCTCATAGTGCAGAATCTCGAGCTCCGGGTAGTTAGGACGAATGGACTCGAGGAACGCCTCGGTGTGCGCGCAATGCGAGCACCCAATTTCATGGAAGAATACAAGCGTCGTCTGCGCAGCAGTCGCCACAAGGGCAAGAGCGGACAGCATGACAACGGTGAAACAGACGATCACGGGAAGCTTCGCTCTCACTCAGGGCTCCCTTCAGCGCTCCATTGCGACACGTGCTCTAGTACGGATCGTCGACCACGAACCGCTCTCCGAACTGCCGGACCCACTCGTCGAGTCCGCCGAGCAGGCTCCGCGCCTGATTGTAGCCTGCATTCTGCAGCATCTGGACGACGGCGTCACTCTGTTCGTTTGCCTGATCGTAGAGGATGACGAGGACGTCCTTCGGCAATGTGTCAAGCTGTCCGGTAATCGTCGTATACGGGATGTTAATTGCGCCGAGCAAGTGAGACGTCACATAGTCTGCGGGATCACGAAGGTCGACCAACACATAGGCCAGGTATCTTACCTGTTCGACCTCCGTGCACAGAAGATCGTCGCTTGGGCAGCTCAGCCGGATCCTCCCCTCGCGGCCGGGCAGAAGCAGGTTCTCAAGGGTTGGCTGAATCAGGAACGTTTCATACCAGCGCATCCACTCGTCGAGCCCACCAAGCGTATAGTACACGGTCGAAAACCCGGCACTCGTGAGATCGTCCGCCGCCTGTTTGCTAAACTGGCCCTCCTGGTCGTAGAGAACCAGAAAGGCGTCTGTGGGGACGTTCTCGGACCACTCGAGCAGTTGTGCCGCAGGGACGTTGATCGAGCCGAGCAAATGCGCCTCGTCATACGCGACAGGCTCTCGGAGGTCGACGAGAACGTAGAACAGGTAGTTCATGTCGCTGATCGATGTATGGTAGGGCTGTGCCTTCAGTACGTCTCCAGTAACGCGCAACGTGAACCGTGGCCGATTCGATGCATGGGAATCGGCGTACTCGGGATCGTTCGTGTACAGGTAGATCGATTTACTGATTCGGCCGCCGAAACCGGCTGTGTCGACCAAGACCTCCAGATCAACCGATGCGCCCGGCGCGAGACGGTCAGTTTCCAGCGCAGTTGTAGTGCATCCACAAGACGCTGCGACGCGGTCAATCTCGAGTGTCTTGTTCCCGAGATTCACGATAGTGAACACATGGCTGACCGCGAAACCTTCCAAGATCGACCCGAAGTCGTAGGTTGGTTCTTCAACATGAATCTGCGGCGATGCGCAGACCGGCGCGGCGATGACTGCACATGAAATGATGACTGCAAGCAGGACTCTCTTCATCGGAAACCCTCCCTGTGATCGTCTCTGGCGTTATTGTACCCACAACTCCGCTTTTGTTCCTCTGAGCCGAATGGCTGTTACCGCATCTACCCGCCATGCCCCAATCCGTTGCACCATGCCTGCTGCTTGCAGGGCGCAGGCTTTTTGCGTGCACGGAGGGCGGCCCGTATCATCCCGCCCGAAGGAGCGATGCAATGCATGATGTGCGAATGAGCGGAGAGGATGTCCTGAAGCGACAGCTTGAATTGGCTGATGCAAACTACCGTCGGTTGAAGGAGAAGGGGGTCCAGGCGATCAGCGTCCTCGGTGCGATCGGCAGCGGCAAGACCACGCTGATCGAGCGGTTGATCGATCGGCTATCGGCGTGCGGTCAACGGGTTGGAACGATCGCCGCCGATTCCGCAGGGGACGACGACCATCGGCGATTTGAGGCGCGTGGGGCACAGTCGGTCAACCTAAACACGCAGGATGACTGCCATTTGGATGCACATCGAGTCGATCACGCACTGGAGCGCCTTCCGCTCGACGCGTTGGATGTCGTGTTCGTGGAGAACGTCGGAAACCTGATCTGCCCGGCCGACTTCCCTCTTGGCGTGGACCGAGAGATCGTCGTCATCTCTGTGACAGAGGGAGACGACATGGTCCGCAAACACCCCAAGATTTTCGCGCAGACGGATATCATGGTTGTCAACAAGATCGATCTCTCGGATGCGGTTGGTGTTGATCCACAACGAATCGTCGCCGACTACAGACAGCTGAATCCGCATGGTGAGGTGGTGCTGACCGACGCACGCCACGAGCACGGAATCGGCCGGATCATTGAGGCATTGGGAATCGAATGCACGAGTACTCTGTAGTCAGCGAACTGATCTCGGCGCTTGTGCCGATCCTTGACGATCATCCCGGACGTGTGCGGGCCGTGGTTCTTGTCAAGGGTGAGCTGCGAATCCTCTCCGATGTTGCGCTTCGAAACGCGTTCGAACTTCTGTGCAAGGGGACTCGCCTTGAGGGATCTGAGCTTGTCATCGAGCCGGTCGACGTTCGCGTTCGGTGCACGTCATGCGACTACGTGGGACCGGCGAGTCACACGAGCGAAGCGTCGTTCCATTTCGCGATTCCGATCCTGAGCTGCCCGAATTGCGGTGCTGAGGTTGATGTTGAGGCTGGACGAGAGCTGTATGTCGACCGAATGACGATTCAAACGGAGACGGCAGCTGAGGCTCGATGACCGTTTTCCGGAAACGCCTTCTCGTTCAGGGTGTGGTTCAAGGTGTGGGATTTCGTCCATTCATTTACCGTACGGCTGTGGAGCAGCGACTTGGTGGGTCGGTGAGAAATCGCGGTGACGCAGGCGTCGAGATCTTTGTCGAAGGTGCGTCCGATGCGATTGAGTCATTCGTGAGTCGCTTTAGGGGCAGTCTCCCGCCTTTGGCACAGGTTGAGTCGATTGAAATGACCGACCAGACACCGATTGGGGAGACCGAATTCGTCATCCTCCCGTCGATAGAAGATGGCGAGCGAAGTGGTGTTCTCCCTCCCGATGTGGCGATCTGTGATGCCTGTGTGCAAGACGTTCTTGGGGACTCGCGATTCTCGGGGTACTGGGCGACCAGCTGCACCGACTGCGGTCCGCGATTCACCGTGATCGAATCGCTTCCATACGACCGCCCGAGGACATCGATGCGCGAGTTCCCGATGTGTAGCGTGTGCGCGAAAGAGTATTCCGACCCGCTCGACCGAAGGTATCACGCACAGACGACCGCGTGTGAAGCGTGTGGTCCGAGATTGACCTTTGATGCGACGCAGCGCGGAGCACTCGATCGAGCCGTTGAAGCGCTACGGGATGGCGAGACGATCGCGATCAAGGGAATCGGAGGAACGCACCTCGCTTGCGACGCGACGCGTGAATCCGCCGTGGCTCGCCTTCGTGCCAACATCGGACGTCCCTGGCAGCCGTATGCTGTCATGGCGACGCAGGAGATGGTCCGATCGTTTGCAGTGGCCGATGATGCGGAGCGGAAAGCACTGCGAGGGTTGGCGCGCCCCATTGTCGTCCTGGTGAAGCGGGCCGGACGATTGGCCGAGTCGGTTGCGCCGGGATTGCATACGGTGGGTGTGATGCTTCCGTACACGGGACTGCACCATCTGCTGTTCGATCGATTCGATGGGCCGCTTGTGATGACGAGCGCCAACCTTCCCGGCCGGCCGATGCTGATTGAGAGCAGTGAGATCGAGCAGCGCTTGGCCGGCATTGCCGATCATCTGTTGCTGCACGACCGGCAGATCGTTGCTCGATGCGATGACTCTGTGCGCCGGCGCGTTGCTGATCGGCTTGTCTTCCTGCGGCGGTCGAGAGGCTGGGTCCCGCAACCGGTCCGCACCGACCTTGGCAGCGAGACAATTCTCGCCCTCGGTCCGGAGACGGATCTAACGTTCACGATCTACGAGAACGGCATGGCAACTCCATCTCAGCACATCGGTTCGGTCGACAACATCGAGACGATCGAGTTCCTTCGGGAGGCGATCGAGCACCTATATCGGATCACACGAGCGCAGATGCCGGAGATCCTGGCAAGCGATCTCCACCCCCAGTTTGCGACGACGAAGCTTGCCGACGAACTGGCGGAGAGAAATGGCGCCCGCGTTGTGCGAGTCCAGCATCATGCGGCACATCAGCTCTCGGTGATGGCCGAGCACGGATTGGATGACGCTGCCGGGATCGTTCTGGATGGCTACGGGTACGGGTGGGACGGTGACGCATGGGGCGGCGAGCTGTTTGCCGTCCGCCGCGGAAAGATCGAACGGGCCGGCTCCCTCAAACCGGTCCGACTGCCAGGTGGCGACATGGCGGCGCGCGAGCCGCTTCGCATGGCGGCCGCGTTCCTCTGCTCAGCGGGCATGGATAGCGGGAAGGTGAACATGTTGCTCGAAGCGCATGGAGTTGTTGGAGATGGCTTGGAGCTTCTTCTATTGCAGATCGATCGTGGTGTGAACGCTCCATGGACGACAAGCGCCGGGCGTTTTCTCGATGCAGTGGCGGCGTGGCTCGGTATCTGCCGCGAGCGAACCTACGAAGGAGAGCCGGCCATGCGCCTTGAGGCCGTCGCTGCACGTGGAACTGCACTGCCGATCGAAATGGAGGCGACCTACGATGGTGATTTCAGGATTCTGAACACGGCGGCGCTGTTCGCGCGACTCATCGATTTGGCGGAAGCGCACCCGGTGGAGGACGTTGCGGCGACTGCGCAAAAAGCACTCGCAGTCGGTGTCGCTCAGGCGGCGGTGGCAATTGCAGGGGAGCGAGGCATCCGTGACATCTGCTTCAGCGGTGGCGTTGCGTACAACGATGCCATAGCGTCGGCAATCCGTGACGTGATCGTGTCCAGCGGATTCTGCTATCACACAAACGAAGCTGTCCCGTGCGGTGACGGTGGCGTCTCGTTCGGCCAAGCGGCCTACAGCGGTCGCGGGATCGAGAGTCTAGAAGCAGATCGGGCCGATGCAGCACCCAGCGATCATCACCAGTAGGCTCCCGAGGATCCCGGCGGAAAGAACCCAACGAATCATGACCAGGATTGTACGCAGAGGTGTGCAGAGCACAAGGACGGTCGTCGAGCCTCCTATGGGCGCGCGTGACCCTGTTGGAAGGCGGCTAGGGAGCGGAGATCGGTTGAAGTAGCCATGCGGCGATCTGAGACTCCCAACGTGCTTGCTCAGCAGAGTGGTTGCCGTGGCTGGTTTCGTCGTCGTACCGCGATTGCATCGCCTGGAGTTGTGCAAGGATCTCCCCCGCGCACTGATGGATCGCGGCGTTGAGCGCATCGATGGACGCTTCCTTGGTTGCGCCTTGTGCCTGAAGACAAGGAAGAAGCGCCTCGAGCTTCCGACGGTAGACCTCGTTGAGATCGAAGTGCCCTTGCTCGTGGCCGAGGACGCGGTTGTCCGCCTTGCCTGGAACCACCCACGAAAGCGAAGGCTCCATTGTGTTGGTGACAGTCACGCTCGTGATCTGGCCGGTCCACGTACTGCCATTCGATCTGACGGAGTAGCCTGTGTGCCAGCGGATGGTCATGTGGATCGCGGCGGCTTCGTTTCGATGAATTGCATCGGCGGGTGGTATGGCCTGGAACATCGACCAACGTATCGGTGTCGATACATCCCACGGAATGCAGGGGGACGATGTTCCTGCGAGAGCGATGAAAGCTGTGAGACAGGAGAGGATGAGAATGGTGACGGTGCGTACGGTTGATCGGCGAGCCGTATGCTGCACGTCGTATCTCCCCCTTCCAGGCGATGATAGCAGAGGTTGGCCGGCCCTACCAGCCTCCGCCTCCGCCTCCGCCGAAGCCACCGCCGGAGAAGCCACCGCCGAACGAGCTTCCGCCTCCCCAGGCAGAGCGTCCGCCGGATGCCGCCCGTGGTGCGGTGACGAACGCGTGTTCCATGCCGGACGATAGGTGGAGCATCGAAAGCGTAAACAGGTGTGGATGGAAGACTGTCTCTCGACCGACGTACCAGTCCGGCGGTTCCTGCAGCAAGCCCTCGAACTGCCTCGTCCAGATCGATGTCAGGTTGAGGGCGATTGCATAGGGAAGGAGCTTCTCGAACTCCTTCGGGCTTTGCTGCGGGGCGTCATGGAACTCGATCCGGTCAACCTCGGCGCGGCGGATGTACTCTGAGAGGCCCAGCACCTGCTCAAGCGCTCGCACCCCGAGCTGCGTCTTGCGTGGCATGATCCACGAGAATCCAGCTACGATCAGCCCACAGAGACCCAGCGCAACGGCCAGGTACAGCGAGCTGTTGGCGATACCAGCAGCCACCCCACAACCCGCGCCGATCAGGCCTAATGACAGGTATGAGCGGCGTGTGCGTTCCGGATTGTGCGGATAGTAGCGTTTCGCGATCAGGCTACCATAAAGCTTCGACTTCAGGTTCGGCAGCGTCTTGTAGAACTCACACTCGAGCGATGAGATCGTTCTCTCGTCGGGATGTTCCTCGTTGAAGATCGCATCGAGCAAGAGCTTTTCGGCCTTGGATAGGCTTGCTGCCGGTAGCGGCTGACGGACGAAACGGTAATCTCCAGCTGACTTGTCCAACGTCGTTCTCGCTCGATCGCCGGACGTCTCATCCTCATGGATCTCCTCGATGCGCAAGTGCCCATCCACTGCGAGACCGATCACCATTGCGCTGATGTCGCGCAAGTCAGCATGGTCATCAATTAAAACGCCGACTTCCCCAGCGTGCAGGTCCTGCGGCGGTTCAACCTGAGGTGCGATGGTTCCCTTTCTTGGATCCCTTCCCACGCGAGCCCACAGCAGGATCATCCCTGCAAGCACGACGATCGGCAGGGCGGCCCACTTGTTTGCATCGAGGAACCACAGAATCCGGCTTGCGATGCTCGGTGGTGCGATCGGAAGAACATCGCGGGGAATCGAGACATCGATGGTCAATCCTTCCCCGAATGAGAGGTGTGTCGCGGTGAACAGCAGACCCCCGTCCTCGGTCATGGAGGCGGGCAGTCCGCGCGATGTGCTCCCGTAGCGGCCGGTGTACGACGTTGAACGTACCGGAGACATGTCGATCCCGCTTGGCAGGCGAAAGATGCAGGTCGCTTGGTCGATCGGGATCCGCCACTCGTTGCCGGTCACATTCCAGTAGACCTGAAGGTAGTCCTCGTGGAACAGAATGGCACGTCCGACAGTGTAGACCATCGTGTAGACATGCGTTCCGGTGATTCGGCGATCCGGATCGCCGATACGGAGGACGATGTCGCTTCCCTTCCGACGCTGAGTAAACGGAACCGAACGATCGTCCAGGGTGACCTCGACAAGATCGAGGTCAATCGTCGTTCGGGTCTTCGTGTTTGGATTGCGGTAGGAGACGGGGATCTCGCGTTCGATCCCATGGTGCGGCGAGTAGAAGACAACCGCGAGGCGTTCTGTGACGTGGAGGATTCCGTTCTCATCCAGGTCGATCGTTGCATCGAACCGATCGATGCGCAGCGTTGCCGAAACGGTGACCCCGAACAGCACGAGCGAGAGCGCGATGATGGGGAGAATCGATCGGACGCGCATCAGAACTGGACGCGCGGAGCCTCTCGCTGTTCCTCACCGGGCAGTGCATAGAACTCGCGTTCGCGGAAGCCGAAGAGGTTGGCCACGATGTTCCGTGGGAACACCTGGATCGCCGTGTTCAGATCCCGAACGACTGCGTTGTAGTATCTCCTGGAGCGTTGGACGGCATCTTCGACCTGTTCGAGCGTTTCCTGCAGTCCAAGGAAGTTCTCGTTCGCCTTCAGCTCGGGGTACGCTTCCACGACGGCAAACAGCGATTTGAGGGCTCCTCTGAGGCCTTCCTCGGCCTCCGCCTGCTCTCGCGGTGTGGATGCGTCCACTGCTCGGGATCGAGCCAGGGTGACCTTCTCGAACACCTCGGATTCGTGCGACGCATAGCCCCGAACTGTCTCAACAAGATTGGGGATAAGATCCCAACGGCGCTTGAGCTGCGTGTCGATGTCGCGCCATGCCTCCTCGGATCGGACTCGGAGCCGAACGAGCCGATTGTACGTGAGTCCGCCCCACAACAAGACGATACCGCCGATAACGATCACATAGCCGATTGCGCCCATTCTCCCTCCTTCAACAACGCGCGAACGATTCTAGCGAAGCATGGGCTGATTGGCCAATCCAAGCGATGCACAGGCGTCTCCAATTTCCCATTGCGGTGCCCGAATCGGCGCAGTATCCTCCCGATGTTTGCAAACAGATCTGGAGTCATTCAGGAGGGTAGGATGCACAAGAGGCTGTTCACACCTGGACCGACGCAGGTTCGGCCGGAGATTCTCAAAGAGCTGGCGACACCACAGATTCACCACCGCACACCGGAGTTCGGAGAGCTCTACGCACAGATCCAGACGAAGCTCCGTCAGGTGCTCTTCACCGAGAATCCGGTGTTGCTGTACACATCATCATCGACCGGTGCGATGGAATCCGCCGTGACGAACCTGGTCGCCAAGCGATGTCTCAATCTTGTCAACGGTGCATTCTCCAAACGGTGGCATGAAATCACCGTTGGCAATGGTGTTCCGTGTGATGCATTCTCGATTCCGTGGAATACTGCGATGAAGCCGGAGATGGTCGATGAGCAGCTTGCGACAGGTCAATACGATGCCGTGACGCTTGTGTACAACGAGACTTCAACGGGGATGCTCAACCCTCTCCAAGAGATTGCCGAAGTCGTCCAGCGCTACCCGGATGTCTTCTTGCTTGTTGACGCGGTCAGTGGGATGGCTGGAGCGGAGATCCAGACCGACGCATGGAAGATCGATTTCGTCCTCGCCGGACTTCAGAAAGCATTCGCACTGCCGGCTGGACTTGCTGTGGCGGCGGTGAGTGAGCGTGCGGTGGAACGGGCGAAGACGGTCCCGCCGAGAAGCTACTACTTCAGCCTGCCGTTGATGCACAAGTCGCATCTGAAAAATCAGACGCCTTCGACGCCGGCGATCCCGCACATGTACGCCCTGAATGCCCAGTTGGATGACATGCTCGCTGAGGGAATGGAAGGGCGGTTCACACGGCATGCGAAGCTCGCGGGCATCGTGCAAGCCTGGGCGAAGAAGCACTTCGACATCTACCCCGAGGAGGGCTACTGGTCTCCGACGCTGACCTGCATCAGCAACACAAAGGAAATCGGTGTCGCGGAGATGATCAAGACGTTGGCGGACGAGTACAACGTGCGTATTGCCAACGGCTATGGCGATATCAAGGGCAAGACGTTCCGTATCGCCCACATGGGAGACAGCCAAGTGGACGAAATCGAAGGACTGCTCAGGGTCATCGAGGCAGTCCTCGGTCTGTAGGGGGTAGGCATGGCATTCAAGGTACTGGCTTCCGATACACTTGCGGCTGCATCGATTGCCGCAATGCGTGATGCGGGGCTCGAGGTCGACGAGAAGACGGGTCTGTCGGTTGATGAGCTGAAGGCAGAAATCGGCGCCTACGATGCGATCGTCATTCGTAGCGCGACGAAGGTCCGCGCAGAGATCATCGACGCAGCGGCGAACTTGAAGTTGGTCGTTCGCGCTGGAGTTGGACTGGACAACGTCGACGTCGAGTACGCGAAGACGAAAGGTGTCGAAGTTCGCAACACGCCAGCGGCAAGTTCCAATTCCGTTGCTGAGCTGGCGCTTGGGCACATTCTGTCACTTGCGCGGCACATCGGCCGGGGCACGGCATCGATGAAGGCCGGCAACTGGGAGAAGAAGCAGTTGAAAGGGATCGAGATCGAGGGCAAGACGCTCGGAATTGTCGGGATCGGCCGCATCGGCCAGATGCTGGCGCGCAAGGCAGTCGCACTCGGGATGCGCGTGATCTGCCACGATGCGTATCTGACAGAGAGCCCGATCCCGGATACTGCACCGATGGTTGGATTCGACGAATTGATTGCAGAGAGCGATTTCATCTCCTTGCACATCCCGTTTGATCCGGCGGTTGGAGCGACATTCGGAGCAGTCCAATTCGCCTCCATGAAGGACGGTGTCCGACTGGTGAATTGCGCCCGCGGCGGCGTGGTCGATGAGACGGCCTTGGTTGATGCGATCCAGAGCGGCAAGGTTGCCGGGGCGGCACTTGACGTGTTCGAGTCGGAGCCGGCGTCTCCGGATCATCCGCTGTTCTCGCTCGATGCGGTGTCATTCACACCGCATATTGGGGCATCGACTGTCGAAGCACAGACGCGGGTAGGACGCGAGGCGGCACAGATCGTCATCGATTTCGCGAAGAGCCAGTAGGAAATCCAAGGAGAGCTATGGCTAGAATCATCCCGTTTCGAGCGTTTCGTTTCGATCCGGACAAGGTCGGGTCGATCAGCGATGTTGTGACGCCGCCGTACGACCGCGTGTATCCGGATGTGCAGGCTGTGTGCTACGAGCGCAACCCAGACAACATCGCCCGGATCATCAAGGGCAAAGCAAGTCCGGACGACAGCGAATCAGGGAACGTCTATACGCGTGCGGCGGAATTCCTTCGAGAGCGCATCGCTTCGGGTGTGCTGATCCGCGACAACGAACCTGCGTTGTACGTGTATCACCAGTCGTACCAGTTCGAGGGCGAGCAGCTAACCCGCAAGGGGGTCATCGCGCTTGGAAAGCTGGAACCGGAAAAAGTGCACGCTCACGAGAAAACCCTGAGGGGGCCGAAGGAAGATCGGCTGAAACTCATGCGCGCAACCGAGGCGAACTTCGGACACATCTTCATGCTCTACAGCGATCCGGAGCGAGCGGCGGACAAGCTGCTGACGGCGGCGGTGGAAGGTGCTTCCCCGTTGATCGAAGCGGCCGATGACCATGGCAACGCGCACCGCGTGTGGCGAATCGTCGATCCAGCCGTGATCGAGCAGGTGCAGAGTGTCCTGTCCGAACGTGATCTGTATATCGCTGATGGTCATCACCGCTACGAGACGGCGGTCAACTACATGAACGAATGCCTCGGAAACGGGTGGAAACCGGCGGCTCCCGAATCGTTCGATGTTCGGATGATGACGCTGTTCAACGTCGATGAGCCCGGAATGTCCGTTCGGCCCATCCATCGCCTGGTGCATGGGGTGGACGGTTTCGGGATGGACGCGTTTCTCGACGCCGCGGGAGAGCATTTCAATGTGGCGTGTCATCCGACGTGTGACGCGATGGTTGACGCAGTACGCGCGGGTCGGGAGCGACATACCTTTGGGTGCTACGCCGATGGAACGTTCGCCACACTTGAACTTCGAGACGCTTCAATCATGGATGACCTGGTTGAGGCGAGGTGGTCCGCCGACTACCGGCAGCTTGATGTCACGATTCTCCATACAGCGGTTCTCGAACGGCTGCTTGGGATCGATTCCAAGGCCCTGGAGGAGCAGAGGAACGTTACCTACACCGTGGATTCGGCCCAGGGGGTCGAAGCGGTCGATCGTGGAGAGGAGCAGCTCTTCCTATACTTGAATGCAACCGCGGCGGGAGAGGTCGTCCGCGTTGCAGACCATGGGGAGAAAATGCCTCAGAAGTCGACCGACTTCTACCCGAAGCTTCTGACGGGATTGGTGCTTTCGACGATGGAGATCGAGAAGTAGCCACGGCACAAGCGTGCCGTCTTGCGATACGCAGCGAAGGGGAGCGTCAGCGTTCCCCTTCTTGCTTTTCGGGAGCAGTACATGTGTCCCGGGCACCGGGGACAAACCCACGACCTGTTCCTCGCCCATTTCCCGTTGGGGCGGTCGATTCTCATCTACGCTTCGAGCGGTGAGATCATGGAGGAGGTCATCATGCGACGGTTATGCGCGAGGATTGCGTTCTGCGCTGTCCTGGTTCTTCTTGTTTGCAGCGGACTTGGAATCGCCGACGATGCAGGGTTCTCGGGGTTTGTCGGGCTGGGGATCACGTACACGCCGGTACCTCCGACGTCCTACAATATCGGCGCGGATCTCAAGCTAGCGTTCGATGTCTCAGGATTCACATTCAGCTCGGAGACAGGATTCGATCTTGCCGGCTTCCAGTCTCAACGCGTGATTCTTGGGATCGATCTCGGAGCCGTCCGGATCAGAGAGGAGATGCTATTCGACCCAAGTTTCGGTTGGAACGAATTGAATGTCGACCTGGCGATTGCCGGGATCGATATTGGCGTGGACTTCATTCTGGCGGATATCGGCAGCGTGCAGACGCCGGTCTACAGTATGGGGGCGGTCATTGAGCTCTCGAGCGGGATCGTGTGCGGGTTTTCGATAGCGAGTCTCACCGGATTCGGCGCGGTCGATCTGGTCAATATCCTCGAGGGAATCGAGGCGCCGTTCTCGTACGAGCTTCTTCATCTGTTCAATCGACTGGACACGCTATGCACGCTGCCTCTGGATCTGGATGTGACGATTGTTCCGGACTTCTACTTCGAGGAGCAGCTTGTCCGATTGGAAGCCGACTTCATGGGGATGATCTCGAGCAACACGACATGGTTCGACTCCACGGGGCTCTCACGCATGCTGTTCGAGCTTGGATATCGGTTTGAGGAACCGTCGCTCAGCTTCCTTGCAACCATGGGATTGGATGGATCCTTCGTGATCACCGATATCGCATTCATCGTGGACCTCCAGATCGATGTGATACGCTTCACGTCTCATACGTGGTTTGAGGAGAACCCGCTTCCAGCTCCGATTCCAACCGTGTTTGGCGGCCAGGGATTCGCGGTGTCGTTTGAGCTGTGCGGCGTCTTGATCTCCACGGAGACCGGCTTCGACGGGTCGTTCCTGTTCACACAGCAGCTGATTGCGATCGAGGCGACATTCGATCCGGTGACCTTTAGAAGCCTTACGGAATTCGACGCGAGCGGCTTTGCCGGCCAGTGCATCTATGCTGATGTCACTTTCTGCGGGGCGAAGCTGTACACGAAAGCGGAGTTCACCTTCTCGGGCATCGAACTCGTCACATTCGGATTCGATTTCTCCTTCGGTTCATGAGCGAACGAGCAGATCTACCAGGGCTGGACGTGGAAGAGCTCCTTCGGCTCCTTGGACAAGAAGGCGAAGACACCGACGGCATACGAGAGGAGCTTCTTCGGCGGGGAACGCCGATCATTGGAGAGGTCATTGCATCATCGTTTGCCAATACGGGATTCACCAGCGAGGAGCTGTACCGCCCGGGCTATCTTGGGCTTCTCAATGCAGTTTACAATTACGATCTCTCTCACGGCAAAGGCTTCCGTGAGTACACGGAAAACCTGATCAAGGGAGAGATCAGGAGCCACATTCGCGACCAAGTCCGGCATGTCACGATCCCGGCATGGATGAGCGACCTGAACCAGCAAGTTGAGGTCGCGGAGGCACGGCTTCTACGGGAGACGGGGCAGCTGCCGAGCCTTGGTCAGCTATCCGACACGGTCAATATCACCGAGGAAGGACTGGCCGAGGTGTTCAAGGCGCGTGAGGCACTCAGCTATGTGTCGCTTGACGTGAGCAAACGGGAAAACGATCCGGTGCCCGTGATCGACTTATCCAAAATCCGAGCCAAGCGATCCTGCCCCTTCCCCATCGAGTATCGAATCAAGCTTGCCTCGGCCCTGGAAAGGTTGGCTGAGCTGCAGCAGTACCTCCTTCATAGCCTGTTCCGAGTGGCCGAGTAGCCGGACACTTGAGGCCGCATCGACAGATGAGACCACGACTTCATTCCATGCTTGTTGTGCAATCGTCGTGATTTCCCCGTGGAGCGACGGTATTCCGCAGCTGCGTCCGCTGCTATAATGGCCGAGTATCCTGCCGAAGGGGGCGAGATGAAGCGAACGATTATCGGATTGAAGATAAGTCTTCTGGTGGCCGCTCTGGCGGCCGTGGCTGGCTGCGCTCTGTTCAATCAGGCGCCGGTGGTGAACTTCACGTGGACACCGTCGGATCCCATGGCACGGTTTGACGTTCAGTTCACGGACTTGTCCACCGATTCCGGCGGCCTGTTCGGGGGTGGCGGGATCGTGTCGTGGAACTGGGACTTCGGCGACTTTGACACATCCGCTGCTCAGAATCCGAGACACGAATACGAGAAGGGCGGAACCTACACCGTTCGACTGACCGTCACCGATGACGGTGGGGAAACGGCCACACTGACGCGCACGATCACGGTTACGGCGAGCGTCGACGGCCTGTGGACGGGCTCGATCACCAACATCTTCTTCGTCCCGATTTCCTTCTCGCTGGATCTCAACCACTCCTCGGCTGGGAACATCAGCGGAACGATGACCATCGGGAACGTGACGCAGCCTCTGACCGGTGGATCTTACAACCCCATTACGCGAGAGGTTCAGATCAACTGTGCAGGCTTCGATCTCATCCTGCGTGGAGACCTGGACCTGTCGGAGACAAGAATGGAAGGGCTCTGGTGGGACGACAACACGGGTCAGGAAGGGGAAAGCTGGAGCGTTACCCTCCTGTAGCCACGATGTAGCTGATGGCGGCCGCGCTTGGCGCGGCCGCTTTCCGCTTGAGCCGAAGCCACCCTAGCTGGCGGGTTTCGCTGCACCGAACGTGAACGGACAGGCGGCGATGCAATTCGAGCAGGCGGCCGTGTTCTTTGCCCAGAAATCGTAGCATCGATCGGCATTCACCGCCCAACGCAGGATTCCGGTGTTGTTTGAGGGACAGGCCACGTCGAACGAAGGATCCCGTACTGTGCTGATGGCGTCCGCCTCGCAGGCATCGGCACATCGGCGGCAGTCGCGGCATGTCTCGACCAGTCCGAAATCGACCGGCTGGTCGGGTTCGAGTGGTAGGTCGGTGAAGACCTTGCACAACCGAATGCATGAGCCGTACTCCGGTGTGATCAGAAGGCCGTTTCGGCCCAGCTGCCCCAGTCCGGCATCGACGGCTAGCGGAATGCTCAACGCGGTGTCGTTGCCCATCGGGATTGCGTTGTAGCGAAGATTTCGAAGGAACTGCGCCATGCAGGCGATCGCGAACGCCATCTTCGAGTATCCCACTCCGGTGGTCGCGGCAGACTCATACGTCGGGGAGGTCATGACGCCGTCACGATCCATCGCGATTCCCATGACGATCGCGAAACGGTACTCGCGGGGGATCGCAACCGGGTCACCGCTCCGGTCGTGCGAGTAGATCCAACGTTCATCGACCTGGCAGATGCCAACCAGATCCGCCCCGAACATCTTGGCGGTCTTCTTGATCTCGGCGCTCATCTCGGCGGGATTGCCCACCGGATGTCGGCCGAGCTGCATCATCGCGGGATCGGCCTGCCCGAGCCGCTTCCACGAGAAGGCACCGCCGAAGCAGTCGTGAACGGTCCAGGAAGCGAGGACACGTGCGAAATCGAGTCGGGAGTAGCCCGGCGCGCCTTCAGAGATCCGAGAGGCTGCAGCGCTCCGATACTCCTTCTCGAAGAAGGAAGCTTCACGATCCCAATAGCGGCGCATGAAGACCGTCTGTCGTTCGTCGAACCGTCCATGTCTCTCTGGGTCGATGGTGTGGTGACTGCTGCCGCTGTCGAGCATTCGCTCCTCCTGTCCATCCAATTTGGCACGCCGTACAGGGCGCAATCGTAGGAGGACGGCGCGTTCGGCGCAAGCGGCTTGAACGAGATGTGGTTTCGGTCAGAATCACATCCACCATGTCCGCGCCCCAGCTCGCGCTTACCGACGCCCGATGGCTTGCGCTACGCTGTCAGCTGCTGTTGGGGGATATGGCGCTTCCATCGAACAAGGAGGGCGTGGCACAGGCGGTGGAGCATCTCGGCTATGTCCAGATCGACACCATCTCGGTCGTTCAGCGTGCACATCACCATACCTTGTGGACTCGCTGTCCGAGCTACGAACCGTGGATGCTGCACGAACTCCAAGCGACCGATCGGCTCGTGTTCGAACATTGGGCTCATGCACTGGCAATCCTTCCGATGTCCGACTACCGCTACTACGTCCCTCAGATGGAGCGGATCAAGACGCACCGCTCGGAACGCATGCAAGCCTGGTATAGCCAAAATCGCGATGTCGTGGAGGAGGTTCTAGGACGGGTTCGCGCCGAAGGCCCTTTGACATCGAAGGACTTCGAGCTACCGCCGGGAGCGAAACGTGGAACATGGTGGGACTGGAAACCGGCGAAACGTGCACTCGAGCTTCTATTCATGCAGGGGGATCTGATGGTGGCGGAGCGCCGAGGGTTCCAGAAGGTGTACGACTTGACCGAACGTGTCCTTCCGGCAAGTGTGGACGCAGTGGCACCGTCCGCTTCCGAATGTGGTCGGTTCCAGGTACGTCGTGCGCTTCAGGCGTTTGGGGTTGCGCAAGAGCGAGAGATCGTAGCGTTTCTCAAGCTGGTTGATCCATTAACGGTTCGGAAGGTGCTACACGATCTGGTTGCACTCGGCGATGTCATCGCGCTGGAGGTCGTCGGGTCGACAAGGATTCCGTGCTATGCGATGAAGGAATCGCTGGAAGCAGCTTCCAGACAGCCGATACAGCGCAACGTCCGCATCCTATCCCCGTTCGACAACATGATCATTCAGCGATCTCGAACGTCATGGCTGTTCGAGTTCGATTACGCGCTTGAGTGCTATGTCCCGGCGGCAAGACGGAAGTATGGATACTTCGTCCTTCCGATCTTGCTCGAGGATCGGCTGGTGGGACGAATCGATCCGAAGGCGGATCGAAAGCAGTGCACCTTGATCGTGCGGAAGCTATGGGTGGATACGTGTGCCGAGAGGAGCGACGAGTTCCTCCTTCGCTTGGGGCAGGAACTCGCCCGATTCGCGGTATTCAACGGGTGTTCGTTGATCCGTGTGGAACGCGCATCGCCAGCGAAGCTACGGGGCGCTGTGTCACGGCATGCCCGCAGAGCGCTGGCTACAATGGCGGACGAATCATGATGCGAACCGTCTCGATCGCGGCCGTTGTGACGACGAACCTTGTGATTGGGATCCGGTATTGTTGGCTGATCCGCAAGAGGCGCATTTCCCCGGCGCTCGCGATGTGGGTGTTCTTCACGATCGCTGCTATCGTGAGCTTGCTGACGTACCTCTCGGAGAGCAGCTACGGCCCGCTGGACAACATTCTTAACACCGCCGACATCGCGCTTGTTGGGTTCGTGTCGGTCTGGATTGCGCTGTTCGGGGATCGGAACACGCGATTCAACCGGTTCGATCTTGGCTGCTTGGGTGCGGTCTTGCTGATTGTTGTGTTCTGGGCGATAACGCGTCAGCACGTGGCCGCACATGCTGCGATCCAGGCGATCATGGTCATTGCCTACCTGCCGGTCATCCGCCGGATGTGGACGACGCAACGGAACACGGAGTCGTTCTTCATGTTTGGCGGACTGCTTCTTGCGCCGATCTTCTCGCTTCTCTCGAGTGAGGGGACGCTGGCCACGGTCTATGCAGTGCGCACGATTGCCTGTACCGCGGTGCTTCTTGGGCTGATGATTCGCGCGGAGTGGAGGGCGAAGCGGACTCGGTAGATTGGTTGGTCGGCGTCGTCCACGTGATGCTCAGCTTCCATGCGGTGCCCCATTGGCGGATTCGGTCAGGCACTGTTCCGCATGAGCTGCGGCGGCGATCCCCGATCGAACCGCCCCCTCGATCGTCGACGGCCATCCGGTTGCCGTCCAGTCGCCAGCAAGGTACAGGCCGCGGATCGGTGTCTTGGACGGGGGGCGGAGTTGGTCCGCCTCCGGCTGCGGGATGAACGTTGCCTGCGGGTGGCGAACGACGAGCGTTCGCTTGAGTCCAGCCTCTCGTGCGGAGGGGAGAAGCTTGCTGAGTTCGGCGAGCAGTAATTGCACGATGACGGCGTTCGGGTGCTCTAGCCACTCATCGGCAGCGCTTTGAGAGAAGACGAGATGGGTCACCCCATCTCGCAAAGGCTCTCTGTGGAGCTGCGTCACATCGAAGAGGGCCTGCACGGGTGAGTTGACCGCGACCACGAATGCATGATCGAGCACTGGCCGATCGAACCAAACGTGAAGGTTGACAATCGGTGCCCAGCGAATCTGGGCAGCTCGCGCAATCAGGCGGTCGAGTGCCGCGTCCTCCTTCTCGCGCACGAGGCGGGCGAACTCGGCTGGAGGAACTGCACAGACGGCAGCTGTACACTCGATGGTTTCTCCGGTCACAAGCTGAACCCCGCGGATGCAACCGTCCTCCACGATCAACTGACGCACGGGTGCAGAAAGGCGAATCGCTCCGCCTCTCTGCTCAATGTAGTCCCGGGCCGCCTCGAAGATCTGCGAAAGCGCCACAGTGAAGAAGCCCATGTTCGCACCATCAGCGTGAAAGAATGCGTCACGGAACACCTTGCGTGCAGCGTGCAGGCCGACAGCACTCGTCGGAGCATTCAGCGTGGCGATGGAGATCGGATCCCACAGACAGCGAATTGTTGCCTCGGTTTGCCCATGGTTGGCGAGCCAATTACCGAAGGGCGGATCCTTCTCTCCGCCATGCAACGACAGCGTCAGACCGGCTTGAATCGTGCGAAGCCGATCCGGGAACGAGAGTACCCGATAGCGAAGAAGCGCCGGTGCGAGGTGAAGTATCCCGGGGAGAAGAGACGAGCGGAGAACTGCCGTGGCATCGGGTGATGCGATCGGGATAGCAAGGCGCGACTGGAATTGCACGGTATCGGGCATACCGATCCGAAGAAGGAAGCCGGTTGCAGCGGTGCAGCACTGCATCAGCACATGATGCCCGTAGTCGACTGTCTCACCTGCGTCGGCAAGCTGGAACGATGCAGCGCGACCGCCGAGCCGCGGTGCGCGTTCGAGCAACAACGGGCGACGGCCTTCGCCGGAGAGCCGACAGGCGGCGGCGGCTCCCGAAAACCCGCCACCGATGACGACGACTCCACTCATGTGCGTCTCCAGGATGAAGACAGCAAGAGCCAGAGCTTCTCACGTGTGGGGAGCGACACGCGACCGCCGAATACGTCGCAATCGCCGGCGATGATTCTAGAGAGGATCCGACTGTAGATCTCGGACAGCAGCCAAGGACACGCTCGGCTTCGGCGCGGAAGTAGTGCAAGGAGACGGCGGCCCCGGTCGAGCAAGTCGGTTGCTCGGGCGGCATGCGCGGCGAGAAGATCGCGCAGTCCGTCGCTCATCCGCCGTTCTTCCATCTGTGTCCTCTCCACACCGTGGCCCGCGAACTCCTCTTCCGGAAGGTAGATCCGTCCCAAGGAGAGATCTTCATCGACATCGCGAAGGATGTTGACGTACTGCATCCCGAGACCAAGGTCGATGGCTGCCTCACGCATCGCATTGGTAGGCGTTGCGGCGTTGGTGAGGATCGGAAGCGTGGCCAGCCCGACGGCGGAGGCGACGTGGTAGCAGTAGGTCCGAAGCTCATCGTAGGTTTGGATATGAGCCGGGGTTAGGTCCATCTCGACGCCGCTGATGACATCGCGCAAGTCCTCCTCGCGCACGCCGAATCGATGGATCGCATCAGCGAGTGCGAGATCGCGTGGTGTGGTTGGCTTGCCGCGCCCCGCGCACGCCAGGCGCGCTCGCATTGCCTTCAACTCCGCCCGGCGTCTCTCCAGGTCTGCCGAATCACGACTGCCCGCACTAGAACCAACATCCTGTACGTCCCCCACCGAGAGAACGGCTGTGCTGTTCTCTCCCCCGAATGTCGTATCGAGAGGATTCGGGCGAACGGCTGTGCTGTTCTCTCCCGCGGACGAAGGTACTTCTGTGCCTTCGTCCGCGATATCGTCAGCTTCGTGGCAGAACGCATACAGGGCATACACGGCTCGGCGTTGATCCCGGGGAAGACTGAGAAACGCGAAGTAGAAATTCCGGGCGGCCCGGCGTGCGGTGCGCTCGGACACGCGATAGGAGCGCTCTAGATCTGTCGCCATCGTTTCGAGGAGAGCGCATAGAGCGCAAGGCCGACCTTCTCGGCGCCGGACAACGACGGCCGTTGGGAGAGCGTGTCGTAGCCCTGCCGTTCGATCTTCCTGAGGATGGCAAGGCCGCCAAGGGAGAACAGCGAGAGGTCGACTCGGAGACGACCTACCACCCGGTCGAGCAGCGGGAGACCGGCACGGAAGTAGGAGCGGGTCCGGTCGACCTGGAAGCGCATCAGATCCTTCAGAGCTGGTGATGCGCGATCCTCGCGCAGCTGCGAACGCGCGAGTCCGTACTCCACCATCTCATCCGCAGGTAGATATACGCGACCAATGGCGGCGTCCCGCTTCACATCCTGCCAGAAGTTTGCGAGTTGGAGGGCCGTGCAGGTAGCGTCGGAGAGAGCGAAACGCTGTTCATCACGGTGGCCATTGATCATCAAGACGAGGCGACCGACCGGATTCGCAGAGTGTGCGCAGTAGCGAAGTAGCTCGTCAAATGTGGGGAACGTGTCCGTTCGTTGGTCGATCCGGTTTGCCTCGATCAGCAGGGCGAACGGCTCGCGCGGAAGATCGAATTGGACGATCGTCTGCTGAAGTGCTACAAGCACAGGATGACGTGGCTGTGCCGTAAATGCGGCATGGAGCTCCTCCTCAAATCGATCGAGAAGTGCCAATCGGTCGCCGGGGGCCTCGTCGCCGATGTCATCCACGGTACGGCAGTACGCGTACAGCGCGGCAAGATGACGCCGCATCGCACGTGAGGAAAGCCACGACAAGACGGTGAAATTCTCGTAATGAGAGGTGGCCAGTGCCATGCAGAACCGATGGGCTTCCTCGATGGAAGCGGGTACCGGAGGCGGGCGGAGCAGAGCGTCCACGTGCGCTGCTACCATCCGTGAGCCTGGATGATGACCTCGCGAGGCCGAGGACGATCGAGTTCAATCAGGAAGATCCGCTGCCAGCGCCCCAATAGCACAGCACCGTCAGAGATCGGAATCGTCTCGCTGGCGGATAAGAGGAGGTGTTGGCAGTGTGAGTGACCGTTCGGACACTCATCCTCCGTCATGTTCGCTGTCCGGATGGTGAAGTCATTGTGCCGGTACTCTCCATCCTGTGGGGCGATCTGTTCGAGGAACTGAGCCATGTCTTCAAGCAAGAGCGGCTCATTCTCGTTGATCTTGATCGCCGCGGTCGTGTGCCGTGAGAAGACAGTCACCGCTCCCTCGCGGATTCCGGATTCCTCGACGGCGTCGGCAACGTGATCCGTGATGTCGAAGAACTCAGGTGCACAAGATGCTTCATGCCGAATCACGGACCGGTGGAGCTTCATCGCTACGTGATCTTCCATCGTTGTTCGCATGTCTCTCTCCTACCCCCGGGTCTAGTGGTCGGTTGTCTTTACGGCCTCTTCGTGAGCCTCTGCGTCTTCCAGCCGTCGAACGACGGCATTGATGACGTTGTCCGGCGTCGATGCCCCAGCGGTGACGCCGAACCGGCTTGTGTCGGCCAGCCAGCTGCTGTCGATTTCGTCAGCCGATTCAATGTGATACGTGCGGATTCCCGCCTCGCGGCAGGTCTCGGCCAGCTTGCGCGTATTGGCCGATGTGCGGCTTCCCACAACGATCAGCGCCTCGACCGAACGTGCCAACTCCTTTGCCGCCTGGTAGCGGCGCCCCGTCTCCGGACAGGTGGTATCGATAATCCGTATCTCCTGTGCTGTTCCGGTGAACCGCTTGACGAGTGTTTGGGCGAACTCGGCAAACCGTGTCGGATTCTTCGTGGTCTGCGCAATTAACGCGATCCCGCGGTCGCCGATCGGTATCTCGATATCGGGAGACTGCGTTGCCATGCCGCGGCCGCGCGTCCAGGAAAGAATCCCACGTACTTCGGGATGTTCAGCCTCCCCGTACAAGATGACTGTGAAGCCTTCCTCGACGAGCTGCGCGGCGGTTTCTTGCGCGCGGCGGACGATCGGACAGGTCGTGTCGACGAGTCGAAGACCGCGGCGCTCGATTTCGGAGAACACCTCTTCGCCGGCGCCGTGAGCGGTGATCGCCACGGTGCCGTTCTCGGGGACCTCATCAAGGTGGGTAGCCATCTGAGCACCCTTTTCAGCCAAAGCATCGACGACATGGGCGTTGTGAACGATTGCGCCGAGTGTGTGGAGCGGGCCTCGCTCTGCCAGCTCGGTCTCGATCATCTGAACGGCACGCCGAACCCCGCCGCAGAAGCCCAGGATACTTGCCTTGTCAATGCTCATTCCAGCTTCTCCAATCCGCGCCTGTAGCGTCCGAGTGCCATGAGCGGGAACACGTCCCGATAGATGTGGTAGCGGATCATGAAATCGGTTGGAAATCCGGTCCCGGTGAACTGCGGCTCGTCCCATCCTCCAGTCTTGCGCTGCGTTGCGATGAGGTAGTCGATGCCTCTGCACGTAGACGGGTGTCCTAGCTGCTCGGCGGCGAGAAGGCCGAGCAAAGCCCACGCTGTCTGCGAAGCCGTAGATGGGCCGCGACCTCGGCTTTCTGCATCGTAGTATCCCTCGATTCGCTCTCCCCATCCGCCGTCATCGTTTTGATGTTCGACCAGCCAGTTCACTGCACGACGCACGTACGGTGAGTCCATTCTCTCGCCGACGGCCGCCAGGCCGGGAAGCACGCTGCCGATGCCATACGTGAGATTCGTGCCCCATCGTCCGAACCAGGCGCCATCAGAATCCTGTTCGCGTTTCAGATAGGTGACGGCTCGGTCGATGGTGCGCTGGCCGATCCGGTATCCGCGTCGACCGAGGCATTCGATGATGTGACCGGTGACGTCAGCAGAGGGGGGGTCGATCATCTCGCCGAAGTCGGCGAACGGAATGTCTCGAGTCCATGTCTGGGTGTTGTTCCGATCGAACGCGCCCCAACCGCCGTTTCGGCTCTGCATTGCGATCAGCCAGTCTTCAGCGCGCGCGATCGCATGCTTTGCTCTCTTGGGATTGGCCTTTGCGTTCAGCAACGCCATGATCACCACCGCCGTGTCGTCGGTGTCGGGGTACTTGTCGTTGGCGAACTCAAATGCCCATCCTCCAGGCGGGGCGGCGCAGCGAGCCTGCCAGTCGCCACCGGTGAAGATCTGCTCCGCAAGCAACCACTCTGCCGCCCGAGTGACCGCTGGGTGGTCCGAAGGGAGGCCGGCGTCTTCGAGGGCCATCAGGGCAAGACCCGTGTCCCAGACGGGAGACAGACACGACTGGAGGTGGAACGTCTCGTCGTCCTCGACGGCGAAACCTTGCGGCCCGTAGAAACCGGCGAAACCGTTGGCGAGCGCGCCTCCGGAATCGATGTTGTCTCCAAGTAGATACAGCGCTATCAGCGAATACACCCAGGGTGGCTGGATCCCCCCCCATGACCCATCTGCCTCCTGTCGATCGAGGATCCATTGCTTGGCACGACGGATGGCGCCGGCGCGGAACGGCTTCCATCGCATCCGATCGTACACGTGCAAGAGGCGATCGGCGATGAGGAAACACCGAGCTCTGGCACTCCGTCGCGTTACGGGAACTGCGAGATCTGCGTTCTCCCGGCCGCGAGCGAACAGCTCATCGATTTGCTGCTCACGCCGAAGCGGAACGACGGGCTTGTACGCCATGACAATGGCCAGCGGGACGATCGTCTGTCGTGCCCAGCAGCCAAACGAGTAGATGCTCATCGGGAACCACGACGGCAGGGCTGTGAATTCGACGGGGAGGATAGGCAGCCCGCGCCAGTCCCACTCGCCGAGCATCGCGAACCAGATCTTGGTGAACACGCGGACTCGCTCGACGCCCCCTTGGGACAGGATGTAGTCGCGTGCCTTCATCATCTCGGGGGCATCGGGCGAGATGCCGATCATCTTGAGTGCAGCGTACGCTTCGATCGATGTTGACAGCTCGGGTGGCCCATCGTACCAGTTGCCCCATGTCCCATCGTCACGCTGCTGCGAGAGAAGATATCTGCCGGCTTTGCGGGCCTCGGCTTCGTCGGGAATACCGAGAATGTGGCGAAGGAAGATATGCTCGGCAGTGATCGTGACGTTGGATTCCAGCTCAGCCCACCAGTACCCGGACTCGTATTGAAGCGACAGGAGATGATCCGTCGCTGTGCCAATCGAGGCATCGATGTGGCTCATTGCAGCTGAAGGTTGCGTCACCGAGCTACGCATTGGACCTCCCTAGCAGCGCAGCAATTGCTTTGTCGATTGCCTCACCGAGTGCCCGCCCCGAAGCGATTGCGTCGTGAGTCACACGTGCTGCAAGGATGGGGTGGGAGACGGCAGAGAGCCAAAACGGACGATTGGCGGCAAATGGCAAGTCCTCCTCGACTGGGTCGAGTACGATCCTCAGCGTCAGAAACGGGATCTCGCGATCCGCTGCCCAGCGGGCGAGTGGCCCGCTCTCCATGTCAGTCACCAGCGCTCCACGGGCAGCAAGTGCACGCTTCTCGCTCGAGGAGAGAACGTGGTCGACGGACTCGCACAGACCGAGATGCACATCGCCGGATCCGCTGTTCAGTGTTCGGTGCACTTGTTCGAGAATTTCGGGGGAAACCCGGATCTCCTCATCATTGTGGCGGATGGCCGTCGCAAGGAACAGGGTCCCCTTCTCAATGTCTGGGTGGATACCTCCGCAGAACCCTGTTGAGAGGAGGAGGGATACGTTGGATGACGCACTGCCCAGCTCATCCATTGTCTGGCGTGCTTGCTCGCCGATCGCCGTATGGACAACACGAACTCCCGGCTGTCGGGAGATCCATCGCGATTCGACTGAGAAGCACGCCGTGATGAGAATCATCGACCCCATGCCCCCCGAGCCAGTCGCGCCAGCGCCTTCGGTTTCCGAAGTGCATCGAGGATGCTGGCCCCCTCAAATGCCGAATGCATCATGCAGTTCGCGCATCGCGCATCGCGTCCCGGCCCGTAGCGTTCCCACACATCATCGGTGAACAACTCGTCGATGTCGTGAACGTGCTGATCAGCGATGGCATAACAGGGGAGCCTCCATCCGAGGACTGTGTATGTGGCGGTGGTCCAGGCGGCGCAATCGTAGTCGCGCTCCCCGCGGAGGAAATCGAGATAGAGTGGGTTGTTGTAGAACGGGAAGCCCGTGGAGGGATCGAGGACCTGCCGGAACACGGAGATCGACTCCTGGCGACGAAGAAACAGATCCTGATCGGGAGCATCCTCATAGGAGTATCCCGGCGAAACCATCAAACCCTCCACCCCAAGATCGACCAACGTGGCGAACAGGGTGTGAAGGTCGCCGATATCGGAGCCGTGAAATAGCGTGGTGTTGGTGCAGACGCGATGCCCACGGGCAACCGCCTCGCGGATTGCATCGATGGCCGTGGCATAGGTCCCGGGTCGCTCCGTGATCTTGTCGTGGGCTGATTCCGTTCCGTCGAGATGGACGACGAACGCCAGGCGCACCGATGGGGTAAACAGGTCGAGCTTCTCCCTCAGCAGTAGCCCGTTGGTGCACAGGTAGATGAAGCGGCGATCCTCGGTAATCGCTCGAGCGATCTCGCCGATCTGATTGTGAAGAAGTGGCTCTCCGCCGGAAAGCGAGACGATTGGCGCGTCGGACGCCTGCACGGCCGCCAGGCATTCGTCGACGGTCAATCGTTGATCCATAACGTCACGGTATTCACGAACACGACCGCATCCGGTGCACGCAAGATTACATGCCTCGAGCGGCTCGAGCATCGTGACGAGAGGGAAACGCCCGCCCCGCCATGCGGTGCGCCCGATCAGGTGCCGAGCGACGGAAAGGTCAAGTTGAAACGGACGGCTCATGTCTCCCTCCTCGCGAGGAACTCAATCAGTTCCTGCATCTGAGACTGCCCGTTCGCGGAGAACGGGAGTCCCCTGAGTGCATCGATCGCTTTGCCTAGGTTGTCGTGGACCATCGCCTCGCACCGAGTGCGCACGTCAAGTTCATCGAGACGCTCCACAATCCAGCGGACATCGCTCTCACGCATTCCTGTGTCCGACAGTGCATCCCCGCTGTAGAGCGTAGCTACGCGGGCATCCTCTTGCTGGAGAAGCAGAAGCACGGGAAGCGTCTTCTTTCGTCTCCGGATATCGGATCCGGTGGCTTTCCCGAGCATGTCTTCGCTGCCCCAAATGCCGAGGAGATCATCCTTGATCTGGAACGCACGTCCCACAGCCCGCCCCAGCTCGACAAGTGTCGAGCGCACCTTCTCGTCAGCTCCGGCAGCCAAGCCCCCCAGTTCGAACGCGCAACGGAGGAGCGCTCCGGTCTTCCGATCGATCATCTCCAGATACTCGTCCACAGAGACGTTGCGCTGTTCGAACGCCACATCGAGGCACTGCCCTTCGATCATCTCTCGGGTTGCATCGAGGAGGCAGATCGCTTCCGCAGCCGAGGATGCGAGGACTTCTGAGATTGCGAGATTATGCATAAGATCGCCGGCGTTGATGGCTTGCTCGATGCCGCAGACTGTCCACACGGCCGGTCGGCCTCGGCGGACGTGGTCACGATCTTGAATGTCGTCGTGAATGAGAGAGAAGCTGTGGATCAGCTCAAGAGCGACGGCGCCGGGGAGGGCGTCCTCTATGCCCGCTCCAAGCTGCTCGGCGACGAACAGGACAACGCTTGGGCGGAGGAACTTCCCGGTTGCGCATGCAGGCATGCCATTCTCATCCTCCAGCCCTATGTGGTATCGAAGAAGTGAGGCCATCGCCCCATCTCCGTGCAGGGCAGCGCGAACCCCTCCTTCAATCTGCGATCGATACGTCTCAAGAATCGCCTGTTTCACGCAGTCTCCCCTCTGTCAAACGGGCCACCGTAGAAGTCCCTGCTCCTCGGCGAACGAGACAAGCTCCATTGCGCTTCGAGCTCCCAGCTTCCTCATCAAGCGGGCACGATGACTGCGGACAGTGTGGATGCTCCGGCTGATGATGTCTGCGATCTCTTGGTTTCGTTTCCCTTCCGCAATCAGCTGGAGAATCTCTTGCTCTCGTGCCGTGAGAACATCCTCGTCTTCCGGCTCGTCCAGCGCGATACACTGCTCACCAGCGGCAACTCGTCGGATGATCTCGATCAATCGGTCCGGCGTCTCATCCTTCGTGACATAGCCACGCGCCCCGGCGCGTCGCGCGATGCGGGCAAGATGAGCATCGGAGTGCATCGTAAGAATCACGACCGACGTCTCGGCGGAAAGCTTCGTGATCCGCCGTGTCGCCTCGATGCCATCGAGAAGCGGCATCGAGACATCAACGAGCGCGATGTCGGGGCGATGCTCTCGCACATCCCGAAGCAACGCACGGCCATCGCCGGCTTCCGATACCACATCGATACCATGAGCACAGAGCAACATACGTATGCATGTGCGCACGAGATCATGATCGTCAGCCAGGACCACCCGGATGGCCATTGCGAACCCATTTTACGGATGCGACAAGGCAAGGGAAATGGGGGAGTGTGCTAATTGGATTCAACTAGAGCCCGATCCTCCGGGCGTAGCCGACGAGGCCGGCCCGCGTATGGATTGAGAGTTTGCTCATCAACTGCTGGCTGTACGCCTCGATGGTCTTGGGGCGCAACTGAAGCCTCTCGGCGATCTCGCAATTTGTGGCCCCTTGGGCAATCTGTTGCAGGACCTCTCGCTCCCGCTCTGTGAGCTCACCGGCAAACGGAATGGCGTTGCCTGCCGCCACGGCGTGAATGGCATCAATCAGCTCCTCGATTGGAGCTGATTTCGCGATCAGCCCGCACGCGCCGCGGGCACAGGCCGTCACAGCGTATTCCGGCTCCGAGTGCATGGAAAGCATGAGAATCCGAGTGGTCTGGCTGGCGTCATGGATTTGAGCAATCACATCGAGTCCACTCGTGTCCGGAAGGGCGATGTCGAGAAGCAAGACATCGGGCCGGTACTCCGCTGCGATCTGAACCGCTTCGGCTCCGTTGCCGACGGACGCGACAACGTCGATTCCAGGTTGCGAGCGGATCAGATCCGACAGCGCATCACGAATCAATCCGTGGTCGTCAACGATTGCGACGCGGATCTGCATCGAATGGAACCTCCACGGAGACAATCGTACCGCTGCTCGGAGCTTGTCGGAGCGAGAAAACGCCGCCGCTGATCTCAACACGTTCACGAATGCTACGGAGGCCGAGTCCCTGAAGGTTCCCTGGTTGGCATCCGATTCCGTTGTCTTCAACTACCAGGCGGCAAACGCTGCCTTCGGCGCGAAGTGTGAGGGATACATGCGTGGCATCGGCATGGCGAACCACGTTTAGCATGGCCTCTTGTGCGACGAAGAACAGAAGACTCTCGATGCTAACATGCGGGCGGTCTGCAAGACGCAGATCCGTATCTACCGCAATCCCGTGCTCCGCAGCAACCGATTCGGCGAGACGCTCGAGCGAAGGAAGCAATCCCAGATCGTCGAGGAGTGGCGGGCGGACGGAGTACGCCAGACGTCTCGTCTGCTCGATGGATTGATCGACGATGCCGCAAACCTCGCCATAGGCCTCGGACCCAAGGCGCTCCTTCTGTGGCGTCAGGCGGAGTTTGATTGCAGCGAGCGTTTGGATCAGATCGTCGTGGAGGGTGCGTGCGATCCGTCGGCGTTCCTCATCTTGGGCTGTTAGCAGACGCCGCGACAGCCGGGACAGCTCTCGTTCGCGTCGGGCGAGCATCCGGTTCTTGTGTGCGAAGACATCGGCGAACGAGCGGACAGTGAGGGCGATCACTGCGTACATGCCGACTGCGCCGGCGAGAATCGTTGCCAACGTGTACGCTAGGCTTCGGTGGGGCTCGCCGACAAACGAGAACAGTGACCGGTGCGGGATCAGCGCAGCATATTCGAGCAGCACCAGTGCAGAATAGGAGAGCACGACAAGCAGCGTGACCAGTGAGCCATGAAACCGCGTAAGGAATATGTTGGCGTAGATGACGGTGAATATGTAGAAGGTTACGCCGATCCACTCGCTTCCGCCCATGAAGTGAACAAGGAACGTAATGAGGAGGACCTCAGCGAGAAAGAAGCCGGTGTGAACCCAGTGCAGAGAACGGAGCGTTCGCTGGCGGTCCACGAGATACTTGAACGGGAAGGTTAGTAGGAACCAAACAAGAGGGGAGTAGAAGAGCGGATTGAGATAGCTCATCCGACTTGCGAAAAGAACGACGAGGGCAACCGCGGAGAAGACGCCAAGGGTCATCCTTCGGACGAAGATCGTGCGGGCGATCCCCCGCCGAAGCTCGTCGAAATCGGTGATGTCATACATTGTTGTTCGGCTCTCCTTTGGTCTTGTCGGACGGATCGTAGCGAGCCGACGGAGACGGCACAAGAACATGGCTGCCGATTCGCCGGGCTTGAGGCGAACGGTGTGGGGGATATCATCGCTCCGCGGAGGAGGCTCGATGACACGCCAAGCCAAACGAATCGCAGTGCTCGGATCGACGGGATCCATCGGGACCCAGACGCTCGATGTGATCGAGCGCCTGGGCAACACCGGATGGCAGTTCAAGGTTGTCGGACTCGCGGCGGGGGCAAACACCGATCTGCTGATCGCTCAAGTCGAAACTCACAAGCCGAGCGTTGTGTCGATCGCAGCAGAGCACGAGATCGAATCGCTTCGGCAGACCCTTTCCAACAACATCGAGATCCAGCACGGGGCAGCGGGGTTGATGCATCTCGCCGAGCGTGAAGATGTGGATACTCTTGTGAACGCAGTATATGGGGCAGCCGGACTCCCACCGACGCTGGCTGCGCTCGCGCTCGGGAAGACCGTCGCATTGGCGAACAAGGAGAGCGTTGTGATCGGAGGAAGTCTCATTCGGAGGCTGCTTTCCGAGCATGGCGGCAAGCTTCTCTCGATTGACAGCGAACACCATGCCCTGCACCAGTGTCTTCATGGACACGATGCGAGCGATGTCTCGCGTCTGCTGCTCACGGCATCGGGCGGACCGTTTCTCCACGCCGATCCGGAGACGTTGGCCGATGTCACACCGGAGGCCGCGCTTCAGCATCCAACATGGTCCATGGGGCGCAAGATCACGATTGACTCAGCGACGATGGTGAACAAGGCATTCGAGGTCATCGTCGCCCATCACCTATACGACGTGCCCTACGATCGGATTGATGTTGTCATTCACCCGGATTCCTACATTCACTCGCTTGTCGAGTTTCGTGAAGGATCGATCAAGGCCGAGCTAGGACCGCGCGACATGAGGATTCCGATTCAGAATCTGTTGATCGATCCGCATCGAGTGGATACAGGACTTCCGAAGTTGGCATTGGACAAGCCGCTGCAACTGAATCTCCTGCCGTTCGAGGAGAGTCGCTTTCCGGCCTACTCCACCGTGATCTCCGCGGCACGGGAGGGAGGAAGCGCATTGGCGGCGATCAATGCAGCCGATGAAGTGCTTGCCTACCGTTTCATCGACGGTGAGGTCCGGTTCACGGAGATTGCTTCCGGTTTGCAGGCCATTCTGGAGCGCTGGCGAAACGAGAAGAGACACGAGTCGGGCGACCGAGCTCCGGAGCTCACTCGGATTCTCGAGGTCGATCGTTGGGCCCGCGATGTGGCGCGCGACCTCGCGTTCGATTCCTGCGCATAAGCGCGGCGCAAGCGGTTGCGGTGCCAAGTTGCACAGGTGAGGCACAACTGCGCATTCCACGGAAAGCAAGCTGCTGCGTTTGACGTGCCGGCTCATCCCCGCATAGAGTTCTCTGGCCCGGAAACGAGGCGGCTGTCTCGCGGAGCCTGCTAGGCAAGCGAGAAGGTCCACCGAGCCATCCGGCTTCGATACACGTTCAACCTGCCGCCCGCGTCCAAACGTCTGTATGCAAGGAGGAGGAATGCAAAACGGCGATGCGATGCAACGGACGATGGAGCTGATCCGTGTGGCTGTTGCTGCGGAGGGATTTGAGGAACTCTCGAATGATGTCCTACCGCGCTTGGCGGGTTTGACCGCCGCACGATCGGCCTTCCTCTACGTGTCGGACCTCCGGCTTCACGCCCCCCATTTCGGGAACTACGATCTTCCGTCGAGCGAGGCGTCCGTGTTGGAGCAACGATGCTCAACGTGGCTCGAGAACGCTCAGGATGCGGAGACCTCTGCAGGCTCGATGCGTATTCCTATCGAGGATGGGACTGCGTATGCTGTCCATCCGATGCAGGCGGACGGGCGAGTCATTGGAGTGGTCGGTGTGTCGGAAGACGGAATGGCCCATCCATCTTCCGGTGGTGGGGTTTGGCCCGGACTGCTTGCGACGCTTGGTCGGGTCGCAGATCACCTTGCAGCTCATGTAAGCGCCGAACGCAAGCTCCACCACCTTAACACGTACCTGACGGTGAGTAGCATGCTTGCGAAGTCGGTCGATCTTGCGGAACTGCTGGAGATCGCCCTCTACTGCTGTATGGAGACGTCATCTGCAGACGCGGCTTCGATCCTCCTGCTGGATGAGACGAAGGAGAACTTCCAGTTCTATCGGGTTGAAGGAGCGGCAAAGCCTCTCCTTGGCGGCTCAACATTCCCGGCGACGGAAGGCGTTGCCGGACGTGTTCTGGAGAGCCGCGAAGCCGAGATCGTTAATGATGTAGAGAGCGATCCACGTTTCTATGAGCAGATTGATCTGAAGACCGGATTTCGCACCCATAACTTGATCGCTGTGCCCCTCATTGCCGGCGACGAGAGCGTCGGCGTTCTCGAGGTACTGAATCGGGCGGACGGCGGGCTGTTTACTGCCGACGAGCGGCTGATTCTCGTTTCGGTGGCGGACGAGATTGCGTTCGCGATTCGGAACGCTACGATCTTCGACTACGTAGTGAACACGTATTGCAAGCGGCGCCAAGGTCAGAACTCATGCAAGGGATGCGAACGTCCTCTTGGATCTTGGACGCCTTGCATGCGGTATCGGGAGTACCTGCCGTAAGTGTGACGGCGCAAACGGATACGGCTGGGAACTCCGGGATCCCAAGGTATCCTGGAGTTCCCGGCAGGACGTTCACGCTGTTTGGAGTGGTTGAGTTTCGGTGCAATCGTCCGATCAAGGGAGAGTTGATGGTCACGGAATTACTCAGCGCCTATCTACCGATGGATCGCCGACAAGCGCTGGCAAGTGGGGTCGATCTGCCAGTCGACACCACAGGCTCAGCACTTCTTGCGGACATCTCTGGATTCACACCACTCACGGAGGCGCTCGTCGCTGGGCTTGGACCGCGCCGGGGTGCCGAGGAGCTGACTCAACTGCTGAATACCGTCTACACCGCGCTTGTCTCGCGCGTTCACCATTTCGGAGGCAGCATCGTCTGCTTCATTGGAGACGCGCTTGTCAGTGTATTCCCTGACGACCGGGGCCTGCGCGGATTGGCCTGTGGGCTGCAGATGCAGCGGGCGATGAAGCAGTTTCAGGCGATGTCTGCACCGCAGGGAGGGCGCGTGTCCCTTGGGATGAAGGCGGCAGTGGCCGTCGGTCCGCTCCGGCGTTTTGTGGTCGGTGATCCGGAGATCCAGCTGATGGATGTACTGGCCGGAGCGACGGTGGATCGACTGGCAGAGGCGGAGCATCTTGCAAAGCAAGGAGAAGTGATTGCTGCGCCTGAGGCTATCAGGAATACGAAGCAAGATGCTGTTGTGGAGGCATGGCGAGGGCGCTTTGGCGTGGTGGGAGGGCTCAGGACGGCTGCGGAACCTAGTCCGTGGGTGGACGCAGCCGACGATCTCAATCCAGAATGGCTTCGCCCCTACCTCCTCGTTCCCGTGCATGAACGCGTCCAACGCGAGCAGGCAGAGTTTCTCGCGGAGTTGCGGCCGGTCTCTGTGCTGTTTCTCCGGTTCACTGGCATCCATTATGACGAAGATCCTGCTGCAGGGGAGAAGCTCGACGCATTCACGGCATGGGTTCAGGGCGTGGCGGACCGCTATGGCGGATACGTTCTGTTGCTGACGACTGCCGATAAGGGAAGTCACCTCTACATCGTGTTCGGTGCGCTCGAAGCACACGAAGATGATCGTCAGCGCGCCGTTGCTGCAGCGATGAGGCTGGCGAAGCCGCCCACAATCCTCGGTTTCATCTCCGGGGTTCAGATTGGAGTGAGCCATGGACGTGCGCGGGTTGGGGCGTACGGCGGAGAGACTCGCAGAACATATGGAGCACTCGGAGATGCGGTCAACTTGGCTTCCCGGCTCATGGCCGTGGCGCCGATCGGTGAGATTCGTTGCAGCGAGTCGATCTACGAAGCTGCGAAGGGCCGTTGGGTGTTTGACACGCTGCCGAGCGTTGTGCTTAAGGGGATGGAGGAACCCCAGCCGGTGTACCGACCTCGAGGTCGAGAACGGGGCCACCGCAACGCGATGTCGAGCAAACTGATCGGGCGACGGGGAGAGCTGGCTGTTCTCAAGCAAGGGCTGAATGCTGCGAAGGGTGGTGAGAGGCGGATCCTGTTTGTCGAGGGAGAGGCAGGAATCGGCAAGAGCCGACTTGTTGAGGAGATCGTTCGCAGCGCAGATGCCGCAGGCTTCGTGACACTGCTCGGCGCGGCCGACAGCATCGAGCAGCATACGCCGTATCGCAGCTGGCGGGATCTCCTCAGATCATTCTTCGCGATCGACGAGGCGATGGAGGCATCACAGCGGAATGAGCAGGTCCTTCAAACGATTGGCGCAATCGATCCAACATACATCGAGCGGGCCGCGCTGCTGAACGATATCCTCGGAATTCGGCTTCCCGAATCGGATTTGACGCGAAGCTATACCTCTGAAGTTAGGCAGGAGAGCCTTGCTGCGTTGGTCGGCGATCTCCTCGTCCACCGATCCGAGGAAGCGCCTCTCGTGCTTGTCATCGAGGATACACACTGGCTCGACTCGCTGTCTTGGAAACTTGCTGTCTCAGTGGCGCGGAGTCTGTCCGGTTGTGCGGCTGCACTCCTACTAACGCATCGCCCGTATGGCGACGTTGCGCCGGCGATGCATTCAGCGCTGTCCGCAATGAGCGGTGCTGAGAGGCTCCCGCTGGGGCCTCTCGAGCCCGGGGACACTGCCGAGCTTGCTGCCGCCCGCTTCGATCTGGATCCAGCAGCGCTGCCAGAGCAGGTGGTTGCGTTGCTGACCGAACGGGCCGAAGGGAATCCCTTCTTCGCCGTGGAGCTGATCGGGGCACTGCGTGATCAAGATCTCTTGATGATCGAAGGAGGGGCATGTCGTGTCGTGGGAGATCCAAGTGCACTTCGGGAGAAAGTCCCCGGCACGCTTGAGGGTGTCGTGTTGTCCCGTCTTGACCGGCTTCCCGTAGAGGAGCAGCTGACAGTGAAGGTAGCATCCGTGATCGGGAGGAGCTTCGCGCAGCGCACGGTACGTTCCATCTACCCATCACCGATTGATGAGACCACGCTTCGCGCGCATCTTGATCACACGTCGCGTCGCCGACTGACGGTTCTCGAAGCCGAGCAGCCCGAACCGAGCTTCGCTTTCCAACACGCGGTGACGCATCACGTGACGTATGACACGCTCCTGTTCGAGCAGCGCCGTGAGCTTCATCGGCGCGTTGCCGTGTGGTACGAAGAGACATACGACGAAGAGCTAGATCCGTACGTTCCGCTTCTGGCGGTCCACTGGCGTCGGGCCGGACACGCGGAGAAAGAGTGCGCATACTCTCGGTGGGCTGGCGAACAGGCGGCGATCCGTCACGCGAACGCGGAAGCCGAGATCTACTTTAGTCGTGCGCTGGAGCTGATCGACGCGCGTAGGGATGGAGGGGAGCCGAACGATCTCGAAGCGCTCCTGCGGCAGCGTGCTCGCACCCTTGGCCTTCTCGGGCGGGTGGAAGATGAACGTAGCGACCTTGTGCGGCTATTGGAGCTTGCCGATGCATTCGAAGACGTGGAAGGACGAGCAGAGATACTTCTGCTGTGGTCCGGCTTTTGCAAGCGCTGTGGCCAATTCGACGAGGCGAAAGGACATGCGGAGTTCGCTCTGGTGACGATGGAGGAGACTGGCAATCTCTCCGGTCGAGCAAGGGCGATGGCTCGGATTGCCGATGCACTGGAAGGCAAAGGAGCGTTCCACGAAGCCAGGGAAGCCGCGGCGAAGGCGCTTGACGCGTTTCGGGCCGTCGGCGACCGCGGCGGGCAGGCAACCAGCCTGAAGTCCCTGGGAATCACCTGTGCGCGGCTCGGACAGCTTCCACAGGCGCTCGAGCGGTTCCGCGAAGCCCGGGAGCTGTATCGCAGGCTCGGAGATCGCAAGGGCGAGGCGGATATCCTGGGTAATCTTGGCGCGCTCAACTACTACCTTGGAGAGTATGAGCGGTGCATCGAGTACACGGAGCAAGCCCAACCGCTGTTCCACGAGATGGGGAACCGAATCGGATCAGCGAAGTGCCTGACGAACCTTGGAAACTCGTACAGCGCGCTCGGAGCATTTGCCGATGGATTGGAGCATCACCGGCGAGGATTGGAGCTGTACGTGCAGTTGGAGGACGCCAACGGGCAGGCGGACAGCCTCTGCAACATCGGCATTGCCCTCGCGGCACATGGCATTGGAGGCCAGCCTGATTTCGTGTTTCGAACCTACGGCGAAGTGGAGAGCCTCGTGGCCGCCAAGGCAGCGACAGATGAAGCAAGGTCGCTCTATGAGGAGATCGGAAGCCAGCGTGGACTGGCTATTACGGCATACAACTCAGGGCTCTTGAACGTCTGTCTCGGCGATCCTGAACGTGCTGAAAGGGAGCTGCACGGAGCACTTCAGATGGGGCGTGAATCGGAGCTTGAGCGACTTACAATACGTGCGCTGTCTGCGCTCGCGCGAAGCCACTTCGTGGCGGGGAATCTCGAACAGGCGCTCCGCTTCTCGGCCGATGCCCTCGAATCCCTTGGCGATGACCACTCGCCGGTTGCCACCGAGATCCGGTACACGCAGTACCGGATCCTCAAGGATCTCAAGCGGTACGATGAAGCGATACCGCACCTGGAGACTGCGTGGCACTCGATCGAAGAACAGGCTGAGCGAATCCGAGACGATGAGACCCGGAACCGGTTCCTGGGAACGTATCAAGAAATGCATGCCGAGTGGGCACAAAGGAGGACGGCGTCCTAGCATCAAGAACGCCGCCCGAACGGACTTGCCTCAGCACTCCGGGGAACCTAGAAGAAAGCCACTGCAGCCTCACCTGGAGGGTCGGTCGGCAGATGCAACAGGTAGTACTTCTTGCCCGTAACGAACTGGTCTTGATGGATCCCGAACTCCACGGTGGAGTTGCCCGGGATAATGTAGTACACCTCAGCTCCGTTCGCGCGATACCCCTCGCCGTACTGGTTTGTCATCGTGATCGCTGACGCAACGGTCTCGCTTCCGGTTTGCGTCGCATCGACGGTGAAGTGGAAGACCGACTCAGGAATCGGAACACCATCCATCGTCAGCTGGCCGAAAACAGCCAATCCCTCGATCGTCGACGTCAGCACGACCTCGCTTACGTAGTCCGATGTCACAGTGACGTCATCGGAGGCAGAGCATCCGGTATCGCGGACGACTGTGACCTCGTAAACGCCGGCGCGACTCACGCTGATCGATTCGGTGTGTCCGACAAACTCTCCCATCGTATTCGTCCACGTGACCGTGTACGGGCTGGGGCAGCGGCTGATCGTGGCGCTAAGTACAACCATCGGCTCTTCGAGCGTGATGTCCTGGTTCGGCCCCGCATCGACAACCGGCGGTTCGGTGTCTGCAAGGACGACGACGGAGTCACTCGATGAGCAGCCATTCGAGCCAGTGACCGTGACCGTGTACGAGCCCGGATCGCTGACCGTAATCGTCGGGGAACGACAGATGGTGATGCCGCTTGGCGTTGCCCACTCAATGTCGTATGGCGGTCGTCCTCGTGAGATGTTCGCGGTCAGGGTGACGTCCTCGACGTTGCATGTGAGGACCCCATGGACGAGAGCATCGACGAGGGGTGCCTCGATGTCTTCGGTCACGATGACGGTTCCGACGGAGGAGCAGCCGTTTGCGCCAGTGACCTCGACGGTATAGGTCCCCGCTGCGCCGACGGTCACTACACGTCTGTTTCCAACAGGGTTTCCATCCCAGTTTTGCCACGCATACGTGTATGGGGGGCGTCCGCCATCCGCTTCGGCGCGAAGCGTTGTCTCGGTAACGGCACATGACAGCAAGTCGTCGGCCGTTACATGAACCGTGGGGCCGCCCATATCCTCTGTGACGAGAACCGTCGCAATCGATGTGCACCCGTTCGCACCCGTAACTCGGACCGTGTAGCTTCCCGGCCGATCGACCGTAATGCACGAGTCACAACCAATGACAGCCCCGCCACGGATCCAGTCGATCGAATACGGTGGACATCCACCGGAAATGTGGGCTTGGAGCACGGCCTCGGGCAGTGCACAGGTAAGCGCTCGGTCCACGGTCGCCGTAACAGTCGGAACATCGAAGTCCGATACAACGACCACGGTATCGCTGACGGAGCAGCCGTTGGCGCCGGTTGCCGTGACCGTATAGCTTCCCGGCTCGTTGACCGTGATCGAGAACCCGCTTCCCACAGCGCCATACCCCACTCGCGTCCACTCCACCGAGCAAGGCTCGCACGCAGGCTGACTGGGGCAGAAATCGGCGGTGAGCGTCACCTCAGGATTCGCGCACGTGAGGATCCTGTCGACGCAGGCTGCGATGGTGGGATTGCAGATTGGCGCACAGGCCGGTGTGCAGGCGGGCGTACAGGCCGGAACGCATGTAGGCGTGCACGAAGTCGGCGCGTCAACCACCTTGAGGACATCGGTGCTCATCTCACAGTGGGAGACGGAGAGGTCGGTGAGCGGCAACGCGCATTGCCAAGGTGACGCGATCAGCGGATAGCGATCGACGACAGGGGCGTAGTACGGCTTGTCTCCGATGCCGTCACAATCGATGTCCACCCCTTGGTAGTCATGCCAGTAGTTGCCTACTTGGCCACAGTACCAGAGGTTTCGTCCGCCTGGATCGTGGGCGGCGCGTCCATTGGCCACGAAGCTGTTCTTCGTGATCGTGTTTCCACCCGCCCCGAGCGCCATCGCGGCGCCGGTGTAGTTCTCTACGATGAGGTTTCCCACAATCCCGTTATGGTGGGCGTTATCCAGCAGGATGCCATTCAGACTTCGAAGCAGTTGACAGCCTTCAATGGAGCCGTTGGTGACACTGGCCAAGCGAATAGCAGCTCCGGAAGCGCCCTCGACGACACAGTTGCGGATCACGAAGTGAAGCGATGTGTACTCGATGTTGATCCCGAAGTCCGCGCCATTGGCTGTGACATGCCATCCCTCGATGACGTAGGGGGATGCCTTCGTGCCGCACCCGGAAACGACGCCGTTCTCGCATGTGAAGCCGGCGTTTCCATGGATGTAGATGGTCTCTCGATCCGCCCAACGGCAGCCGCTCCCGCAGTCCTGGCCGCTGGTGGGCAGAACCGTGACGAGAGCCAAAACGGCCGAGACAGCGAGCAGCATGCTCATCTTGCGCATCATCGCCTCCTTGACACGATGTAGACGAAGAGAAACTGAATTCCAGTCTTAAGATTACGAGTATAGTGTTCGTGAGCTGATTGGTCGGTAACGTCTGTCACAGATGGGGTTTGCGGGCTGCCGAACCATGGTGTCGACTACGCGAACGCGGGGCCATCTGCACGCGATGGATCATGATCGCGTGATGGATGGGTAAGGATGCGCGGACCCCGCCACGGGAGCTCGCTGCTCATGTTCCGCCTATTGCTCAGATGACTTCGAGTATCGGCGGGCGTCGGCCACGGCCTGGATCGTTGTCGTTTCGAGGAAGTGGACGACGGCGTCTCGAGCTGGCTTCCAGATGGAATGAAGCGAGCACGGGATATTGCAGTCGCACGGGTCAAGCAGGAGCGGGCAGTCGTTCAGGATTGCGGGGCCATCGAGAGCCACAACAATGTCCTTGATCGTGATGTCTGCGGCGGGACGAGAGAGCCTTATCCCGCCCTGCTTACCGCGAGTTGCCTGGACGAGACCGGCTCGGTGAAGCTGGTTGATGATCTTGGCGAGGAGGGGATACGGTGAGGATGTCGCCTCAGCGATTTGCCGTGTTGGGATGAGATCGTCTGTCTTGCGTGCCGCGACATCGGCAAGTGCCAGCACGGCATACTTCGCGGTCTTCGAGTACAGCATAGTCTCTCCTTGGCCGGGCCTGCTATGGGACCGTACACGTCCGAAGCGATGGAATCAAACCGTCGTCTACGGGCAGGGTCGCGGGATTCGCGACTGCCACAGGAATCGGAGGGTTCAGCGTCGGGGATGCCATCTTCGATTCCCAATCCGGCGGGAGGAACGAGACACGCAGGGATTCCCGGCGAAGGAGCGATGGTCGGGCTAGCAGGTGAGGGCAAATCCACTAAAGATACGGTGTTCCTCGACCTGGGACAAGCGTGGAGAAGGAACGATGCGTGCGAATCCTGACGCCATCTCGCCCGGCGCATCGTCCTGCATCAATGATGGACGATCATCCCTTCCCTTGGCGAGACAAGGCCGCAAGTTGTCTGACCGGTTCGAGCTGATGCAATCCTGCTGCCCGTTCTTCGCGTCGCGCCTCAAATGCTCTGTTTGCAAGGGTTTGGCGAGTTGACTACAAACGAGGGGAGCATCGTTGACATCGTCACAAGAGGCTGCAGCAGCACAACCGTGAGGGGGGTATCGTGTCCGTCATTTGCGTCGATCTGTCCATTGCTGCAAACCGCCTGCACTCAAGCCGGGCAGGCGCGACACGAGCACGTGAGGGGACATTGTGAGCGGCCATCAGCTTTTCGCGAAAGCGCGTGGCGATAGCGTTGATCAGTCGCTGGGAGATCGGTGCTCGGCGATCGCTTCGCGGTGGGCGAGGACGACCTATAGGGCCGGCGACATGGGCTCGAGATACGACAACGCGTTTGCGGGAATCGTCGAACTGCTCGGGCAGCGAGTGGCGATGACATCGGATGGAATTGGCACGAAGATTGAGGTTGCGGAGCGGATCGGACGGTTCGAGACCTTGGGCTTCGATCTTCTCGCGATGGTTGTCGATGATCTTGCTGCGATTGGTGCACGTCCAATGGCCGTGTCCAACATTCTCGATGTCGATGACCTGGATGAGAGGGTGGTTGAACAGCTGATGTCCGGTCTTGCCGAAGCAGCGATTGCGTGTGGGGTCGTCGTCAGCGGCGGGGAAATCGCTCAGCTCGGCAGCCGGATCGGCGGATACGGACGCGGCATGCACTTCAATTGGGGCGCGACTGCGATCGGAACGGCCCCGCGCAGTACGGGGGGCTCATGGCGAGATCGGCTCCGCAAGGGCGATGTCATCATTTCCATGGCAAGCGACGGTTTCCGTAGCAACGGATTCAGCATGGCGCGCAGCATTCTCACAGGGGTGTTTGGCGAGGCATGGCACGGTGCTCACTCCTCCACCGGCCGGTCGTGGGGCGATGTTCTCCTGACGCCGTCGCGCATTTTCGCGCCTGGAATTCTCGGAATCTCGGAACATGAGCTTGTCGTGCATGGCGCAGTGCATGTGACAGGAGGGGGCATCATGGGAAACCTCGCCCGCCTTCTCGATGGCACCGGCCTTGGGGCGGAGCTGGGCGAGCTGTGGGCGCCGCATCCCGAGATGCTCGAGCTGTGCGATCTGGGCGACGTCTCGGCCGCCGACGCATACGAGCAGTGGAACATGGGGAATGGCATGCTGCTTGCGGTGGCGTCCGAAAGGAGTGCGCATGTCCTGACATCGCTCGAGGATGCGGGATACCGGGCACGGGAAGCGGGCACGGTCAGCGGTTCGGGGCGGATTGCAATCGACGCCACGGCATGGGGTCATGGCGAGCTTCTGCTAGCGATTGGAGAATCCGCATGATCGATTCTACGCACATACACGCGACGTCCAAGGGTCCGGTTGATCCTGTGGGACTCGACCTTCAGCGGCGAGCTGAGCACTTCCTGGGAATCGAGACTGGCAGAGTTCTCACATCTCATGTGTATAGCGTTGTCCCCGCGTTGCCTGAGACGCTACTGAACGAGTCGACGTGCAACGCATTCAGCGATCCGATTCTCTCGACGATCGGAACTGGACCACTCTCTCCTCCTCCGGGCTACGCTTCACACATCACGGTGGACAAGCATGCGGGGGTAACCGACGACGAAGGCAAGACGGCTTGGACTGTCTTGCACGACCTGTTCCCCGGTCGCCTCGACCGATCCTCGGTGAGGTCGAGGGTTGTCTACTGGATCGAATCCGTGCTCCCGCCGTCGGAGCTTCGTGCTCTCGCCGAGGAGCTGATCGGCAACCCGCTCGTGCATCGATTGGGGTATGGACCAGCCAGGGTGTATGAGCACGCGGCGGGCGAGGAGATCGGGGCGGAGAGAGCTGTGATCGAATCGATCTCCCTTGCCGTCGACGACGAAGCGCTTCGCGAGATCTCTGTGAACCGCCTGTTGGCGCTGGATCTCCGGGAGATGCGTGCCATTCAGTCGTACTTCCTCAATCCGGATACCGTGGACGCACGCCGGGCGCTTGGTGCCCCACCGGACGCAACCGACTGCGAGCTTGAGATCCTTGCTCAGACATGGTCTGAACACTGCAAGCACAAGGAGTTCAACGCTCGAATCGAGTTTGTCGACCACGAGTCGAATCGACGCTTTGAGATCGATTCATTGTTCCTAACGTACATCAAGGGGGCGACGCAAGCCGTTGCCGATCGGCTGGCCTCATGGAGACAGGATTGGTTGGTGAAGGTCTTCGATGATAATGCCGGTGTCGTCCGGATCGACGAGGATCGACTGTTCGTCTGGAAGGTCGAAACGCACAACTCCCCGTCTGCGCTCGATCCGTATGGGGGGGCGATCACCGGGATCCTTGGGAACAATCGAGACCCACTTGGCACAGGACGTGGCGGGGGGCGGCTGCTGTTCAACACGAATGTTCTCTGCTTCGGGCCTCCAGACTACGACCGGCCGCTGCTTCCCGGACAACTGCATCCACGTCGCGTGTTCGCCGGCGTGCGAAAAGGGATCGAGGACGGAGGGAACAAGTCTGGAATCCCGACGGTGAACGGCGCGATCGTATTCGACGATCGCTACGCCGGAAAGCCGTTGGTATTCTGTGGCACAGGATCGGTGGCTCCGGCAGCAATCGATGGACAGCCATGGTGGGAGAAACGGATTGATCCGGGTGATCGGATCGTCATGGTGGGAGGCCGGGTCGGAAAGGACGGAATCCACGGGGCGACGTTCTCTTCGGAGAAACTGGATGAGGGCTCGCCGCGCTCTGCTGTCCAGATCGGAAGCCCATATACACAGAAGCTGCTGAGCGACTTCCTCGAAGACGCCGCGCTGCGGGGCTTGGTCAAATGCGCCACGGACAACGGTGCTGGCGGGCTGTCCTCATCGATCGGCGAATTGGCGAGGATACCGGGTGGGGCGGAGGTGACGCTCGATCAGGTGCCGCTCAAGTACAAGGCGATCCAGCCGTGGGAGATCTTCCTCTCCGAATCGCAGGAGCGAATGACGTTGGTTGTAGAGCCAGACCGTCTTGCGCCGCTTCTGGAGCTTGCCGGTGTCTACGACGTTGAGGCGACGGACATCGGTGAATTCACGGGAACCGGGCAGTTGGTCGTTTGGCATCAAGAGAGGATCGCTGCGTGTCTCGATCTTGCGTTCCTGCATGACGGTGTTCCGCGGAAGCGACTCGAAGCGGAGTGGACGCCGCCGGTACTGAGCGAACCGACGCTTCCGGTTGACCTCGACTACACGGATGTGTTGGAACGACTCCTCGGCTCGATCCACATTTGCTCTCGCGAGCCGGTGATCCGGCAGTACGATCACGAGGTCAAAGGACGGACGATCGTCAAGCCGCTGATGGGACGCAATGCATCCGGGCCGCAGGATGCGGCCGTTCTTCTGCTCGGATTCGACAACTCATACGGAGTGGCGGTCTCGAACGGAATCATCCCGAGGTACGGCGATATCGATCCATACCAGATGTCGGCCGGGGCGTTCGATGAGGCGGTGCGTCAGATCATTGCCGTCGGCGGCCGCCTTCCGGACAAGGAGGGGGCTCGCCGCAAGGTCCCGTTCTGGTCGGTCAACGACAACTTCTGTGTGCCCAACTCTGCGTACGACGCCGAGGCGAACCCGCAGGGGAAACTCCGGCTTGCGAAGCTGGTTCGTATGTGCGAGGCGCTTCGCGATATGGCTATCGCCTACGCGATTCCCTTGACATCGGGCAAGGACAGCATGAAGAACGATTTCTACAGTGCCGCTGGGACGATCTCTGTTCCTCCGACTGTGCTCTACTCGGTCGCCGCCGGGATCGAGGACGTGCGATGCACGGTCACCTCGGACTTCAAAGCGTCGGGAGATGCCATCTATCTTCTGGGAAACACGTATGACGAGCTGGGTGGCTCGGAGTTCTACCGTCTTCTCGCGCAGGTCGGGGCGAACGTTCCCCGTATTCGCCCCGAAGGCGCTGCAGCGTTATATCGGCTTGTCTCCGATGCGATCGCCGACGGTTGGATCGCATCGTGCCATGATCTATCGGATGGCGGCTTGGCGATCGCGCTGTGCGAATCGGCGATCGGAGGTGATCTGGGAGCAGAGATATCCCTCGATCGACTGGATCCATCACTTGGCGATGTGACTTGCCTGTTCTCGGAGAGCCATTCCAGGTTTCTGGTGTCGGTCGAAGAGCACCAAAAATCGACCGCGGAGAGCCACTTCGGGGCGGTGGCCCATTTCCTCGGTCGTGTGACGGAATCGGGGCGAATCGTCGTCGAGAGGGACGAACGGTGTCTGATTGACGGCGACCTTGCGAGCTTCGCTGAAGCGTGGACGCGGGGTCTGGAGGAGTACACATGAGCGGCTTGCGCGTGCTGATCTTGACCGGCTACGGGATCAACTGCGAGGAAGAGCTTGCCGCTGCATACCGTCTTGCCGGCGCCGAACCCGATCTTGTCCACTTCGGGCGTCTGTTGTCCGAGACCATCAATCTCACGCCATACCGGATCGTCAATCTTCCCGGAGGTTTCGCCTTCGGTGACGAGCTGGGCGCCGGGAAGGTCTTGGCCAACCGGATTCGGGCTCGCACGGATGCCTCGGGGATGACGTTGCTTGAGCACCTGGTGCGGTTTGTGGAATCGGGCGGGTATGCGGTCGGGATCTGCAACGGCTTCCAAGTGCTGGTCAACCTTGGGCTGCTTCCCAACGTCGGGGGCGCATATGAGCAAGAGGTGTCGCTTGCGGCGAACCTCTCGGGGAGATTCGAGGACCGCTGGTGCAGGGTGGCTCCCGCGCCGAATGCACCGATGGCCGAACTTGCTGAGCTTGGGGAGCTGGAGCTGCCGGTGCGCCACGGCGAGGGGCGTCTGGTTTTCCGCGATGAGCACGTGCGCACGGCAGTTGCCGAAGAGGCACTGAACGTGCTCACGTATGTCTCACCCGACGGACGGACGGCGGAGGACTACCCGAGCAACCCGAACGGATCGGAATTGGCATGTGCCGCGCTCTCCGATCGGACGGGGAGGGTGTTCGGCATGATGCCACATCCAGAGGCACATCTATCGTTTTACAACCATCCGGATTGGGCGAGAAAGCGACGAATGATCGCCTCGGTTTCCGAGGAGGGAGACGGGCTCCGGTTTTTCAGGGCGCTCATTGCGGCCGCCGCAGCGAGCTAGGTGAGAAGGCTGAACAAGGAGGATTACGTGGATTGGACGATCAGGCGTGCGCTTCTCAGCGTGTCGGACAAGACGGGTATCGTCGATCTGGCGAAGGCTCTGCATGGTCACGGATGCGAACTCATTTCCACAGGCGGGACCGGGCGTGCACTTACGGATGCCGGCTTGCCGGTGACAGAAATCTCGGCGGTAACGGGGAATCCCGAGGCGTTCGGTGGCCGGATGAAAACGATTTCGTTCGCGATCGAATCGGCGATCCTCTACGACCGAGAGCGGGATCAGCAGGAAGCGGCCGCCCTGGGAATCGAACCGATTGACATGGTCGTCTGCAACCTTTACCCGTTCCGGCAACATCGCGACGCCGGCGCGGATCTGGCCACGCTGATCGAGAACATCGACATCGGCGGCCCCACCATGATCCGGGCTGCGGCCAAGAACTACACCTCGGTCGCGGTGGTCTGCGATCCGACTGAGTATCCTACGTTGATCGACGAGCTGAAGGCGCAGCAGGGTGCCCTGTCCGATGAGACGCGCTCACGGCTCATGCGGGTAGCCTTCAACCATACCGCTGACTACGACGCGATGATCGCCGAAGCGATGGACGAGCGGGCCGGCGAGAACTCGGTCCGGTTGTCGTTCTCAAGCGGTGTGGCATTGCGATACGGGGAGAATGCTCACCAGCAGGCATGGTTCCTGCGCGGATCCGATCCGGGACCGTCGCTCTACGATGCGGAGATCCTGGGCGGCAAGGCGCTGTCGTACAACAACATTGTCGACCTGAACGGCGCGCTCGAGGCCGTGCGTGATCTTGAGCGAAACGGCTGTGCCGTCATCAAGCACACCAACCCATGTGGACTGAGTGAGGCCGATGATCAGCGCGAGGGATTCGAGCGCGCCTGGGAAGGCGACCCGGTTTCGGCATTCGGCTCCGTGGTGGCGTTCAATCAACCGGTCTCACGGAGTACGGTGGAGTTTCTGTCGCTCGACGCGCAGGACAAAAGCCAGCGGAAATTCGTCGAGATCGTCGTCGCCCCGGACTTCACACCGGATGCCGTGGAGTACTTGCGACGTCATGAGTCGCTGCGGATCCTCCGCTTCGACCCGAAGCAGCTGAGGGCGGAGCGAGAAGTGCGGATCCTTCCCAACGCGTGTCTCGTCCAAACGGCGGACACCGAGTTGGTCGAGCAGCTGCGTGTGGTGACCGAATCGCAGCCAGCCGAGTCGGTCGATCCGGGCACGGCGCTTCATGCGTTGATCCTGTTCGGAGTCAAGGCGGTCCGCCAGGTCAAGAGCAATGCGATCGTGATCGTGCATCGAACCGCGGCGGGCGAGCATCAGCTGCTCGGGATGGGGGCCGGCCAGCCAAACCGTGTCGTGGCATCGCGACTTGCCGTGGCGAGGGCCTGCGAGACGCTGTCCGCGGCGTTTGACGGTCCGGACGACGGGCGTGATGCGTTCATCCGCGATCAGCTCGGCAAAGCCGTGATGGTCTCTGGAGCCTTCTTCCCGTTTCCTGACAGCATGGAAGTGGCAGCCGACGCTGGGGTTCGGATGGTTGTCCAGCCGGGAGGATCGATCCGGGATTCGTTGGTCATCGCGCGTGCTGATGAGCTTGGGGTCTGCATGCTGACGACCGGGATGAGGCACTTCAAGCACTAGGCCAGACGAGGAGGGATGAAGATGACGCTTCAGACGTTCGCGACGCCACAGCTGGAGTGCTTGCATCGAGGGAAGGTCCGCGATAGCTATCGGATCGACTCGGAGACACGGCTGATTGTGGCCACCGATCGACTCTCGGCATTCGATCGCGTTCTCGAGACGGGGATCCCTGGGAAGGGCGCCGTTCTGACGAAACTCGCAGCGTTCTGGTTCGAGCGGACACGCGACTTCGTCGAGAACCACCTAGTCGACATCGTCGGATCTCGTGCAATGCGCGTCCGAGAGGCGAAGCCGATCCTGATCGAGATGGTCGTTCGCGGCTACATCACAGGATCCGCATGGCGCAAGTATCGTGATGGCGCGCGAACAATCAGCGGCGTGGCGCTTCGCGAAGGTTTCGCGAAGAACGACCGATTCGAGGCGCCGATCGTGACCCCGACGACGAAAGACGTTCACGACACGGAGATCTCGCCGGAGGAGATCGTGGCGCGGGGACTCATCGATGGTCCGACGTACGAGCGAATGAAGACAGTAAGCCTTCAGCTATTCGACGAAGGGTCGCAGTATCTCGCATCCCACGGGATTCTTCTGGTGGACACGAAATACGAGTTCGGGCTTGTGAACGGAGAGCTGGTGCTGATCGACGAGATTCACACGCCGGATTCGTCTCGTTTCTGGTCGGCCGATGACTACGCGGCGGACGCAGACAATGTCGAAGCATGCGACAAGGAGTTCGTGCGGGGATGGCTGCTCGAAGAGCAGGCGGCCGGACGCGATCCGATGGCGCTTCCTGCGGAAATCGTCGAGGAGACGACGAGAAGGTATCGCGAGATCTGCGAACGAATTACCGGAGCTCCGCCTCCACCGATCCCGCGGGACTCGAGACGCGAGATTATCGGAGACCTGAGTGCAGCGGGTTTGGTCAAGGACGGCGTCGTGGCGATTGTGATGGGCTCCCCGAGCGATCGCGAACACGCGGAGAAGATTGCCGAGATTGTGCGATCGTACGACATCGAAACGCGACTGCATGTGGCCTCGGCACACAAGACGCCGGAATCCGTGGCACGACTCGCTGCCGAATACACCGCCGCGTGTGAGCCGTGCGCAATGGTGGCCGTCGCCGGTCTCTCCAATGGACTCGGAGGGGCGCTTGCGGCGAACGCGACGGTTCCGGTCATCAATTGTCCGCCGTTCAAGAACGACGCCGACTTCCTTGTGAACATCAACTCGTCGTTGATGATGCCGTCGAAGACACCGGCGGTGACGGCTGTTCGCCCCGACAACGCAGCGCACGCGGCGCTTCGGAGCCTGAACATCGGCCGAGTTCGCGATCGGTTGGCTGACCAGATCAAGGCGTCCCGGGCGGGAATCGAGGCTGCGGACCGTGCCCTAAGGGAGAATCCGTGAGAATTGGCGTGCTCGGAAGCGGGGGGCGGGAGCATGCGCTGCAATGGGCTCTCATGAAGAGCCCCGATGTCGAGATCGTCTACGCCATTCCAGGAAACGGTGGGACGGTGAACAACCAGTCCATCGATGTGGCCGATCACGGGGCGGTTGCCCGAGGCTGCTCGGAGCTGGCGCTCGACCTGCTGGTGATTGGGCCGGAGCAACCGCTTGCGGACGGGCTGGTCGATCGGCTGGCGACGGAATCGATTCGCGTGTTCGGGCCGCTTCAGGCTGCCGCACGGCTCGAGAGCTCCAAGCTGTGGGCCAAGGAGTTCATGCGTCGCCACGCGATTCCAACGGCTCCCTACACAGCGGTGGCTTCGCGTCAGGAGCTGACAGAAGCATTCCGGGATAGCGAGGGTGGCGTTGTGCTCAAGGCGGACGGCCTGGCCGCGGGCAAGGGGGTCGTCGTGTGCCGTGAATCGAGCGACCTGTCTCAGGCCTGGGAACGCGTCATTGCACTCTGCCCGAAGGACCGGCTGTTCGCCGAGGCCTGTCTCTCCGGGTGGGAGCTGAGTCTTGTCGTGATCACCGACGGGAGGACATGGAGAGCCTTCCCGCCGACGCAGGATCACAAACAGCTGCTCGATGGAGATCGTGGTCCCAACACTGGGGGGATGGGCGCATTCACACCGGTCGAACGTTGCGGTGCGGACTTGCTGCGGGAAATCGAGACGTCGATTGTCGAGCCGACCCTCGGAGGACTTCGCGAAGAGAAGATCTCCTACACTGGATTCCTCTACTTCGGCCTGATGATCACGGCTGCCGGGCCGCAGGTTCTCGAGTACAACGTGCGGATGGGGGACCCCGAAGCCGAGGTCATCTTGCCCGCGCTGGAGAGCGATCTGCTCGAACTCCTGGATGCCGCCAGGGATGGCCATCTGCATGCCACGGCACCGCGATTTCGTGACGAAGCATTCGTCGATGTCGTGCTGGCATCGCCCGGATATCCACAGGCCTACACGACCGGGCATCCGATCGATGGACTCGACAGCGTGCGCGACTCGATCGTGTTCCACGCCGGAACGAGCATCGAGAACGATAGGATCGTGACGGCGGGAGGCCGCGTACTCAACGTGGTCGCGGTCGGGGAGTCGCTGCAACAGGCAATCAATCACGCGTATGCCGATGTGGAACGGATCCGGTTCGAGGGGATGAGCTATCGGACCGATATCGGGCGAAGGAGGCGCGGATGAAGCTTCCTCGAATCGTCATTCTGATCTCCGGTCGCGGAAGCAACATGGAGGCGCTTGTTCGTCAGATTCAAGGCGGAGTTCTTCGGGACCGTTGTGAAGTCGTTGCAGTTCTGGCTAACCGTGATGCACCGGGACTGGCAGTGGCCGAGCGTCTCGGAATCCCGACTCATGTCGTCCGATCTGCCGGGCTTGGAACAGCGGCGTACGGAGAGCTGCTGCTGGAGACGCTCGACCAGCTCGATCCGGATCTGATTGTGCTCGCCGGGTTCATGCGGATCGTCGCGCCGTCGATCATCGCCCGCTACCCGGGGCGGATCATCAACATCCATCCAGCGGATACGAAAGCGTATCAGGGACCCGACGGCTATGGGTGGGCGTACGAGGAGGGTTTGGACAAGACGTCAATCACGGTGCACCTGGTCGATGACGGAATCGATACGGGGGACGTGCTGGAGCAGGCGGACGTCGACCTTCGTGGTGTCGGGTCGCTGGCAGAGGTTCGCGAACGCGGCCTGGATGTGGAGCATCGATTCTACGCCCAAGCGCTGGGCCGCTTCCTTTCGCGGTGGGATGCGACGTCCGGTGGGTTTCAGACGGGAGGAGATGAGGGCTGATGTGCGGCATTCTCGGAGTGTGGCGGACATCTGATGCGGCAGAGGAACTCGTCAACGGGCTGACCACGCTACAGCACCGCGGCCAAGATGCTGCGGGCGTGGTTACGTTCGACGGAGCATTTCACGTCAAGAAAGGACATGGGCTTGTAGGGCAAGTCTTTGAGGCGAAGCATCTTGAAAGGCTTCGAGGCTCCTGTGGACTTGGGCATGTCCGCTATGCCACGATGGGCTCGACCGACATTCTCAACGCCCAGCCGATCTACCTGAACTACCCGTACGGTCTAGCGATGGTTCACAACGGGAATGTCATCAACTTCTCCGAGGTGCGCGATGCGCTCCTGTCGGAGCACCACCGGTTGGTCGATACATCAAACGACGTTGCGTTGCTGCTCTACACATTTGCCGCACACTTGGAACAGCGGAATCTGAAGGACCTTTCGATTGATGACATCTTCGCGTGTGTCGAAGCAACGCAGCAACGGGTGCGAGGAGCGTACTCAGCGATTGTCGTGATCGCGAACAAGGGACTGCTTGCGTTCACTGATCGGCACGGGTTTCGCCCGCTGACGCTTGGCGTGAAGGAGTCGCCCTCAGGGAGAGACTTCGCGTTCGCTTCGGAGTCGACGTTCTTCGATTACCGCGGGTACAAGAGGATGTTTGACCTAGATCCCGGCGAGGCGGTGTTTATTGACATGAACGGCGAGATGCACCGCCATCAGGGTCTGCGTGAACGCGGGGCGTTCTGCGTGTTTGAGTACATCTACTTCGCTCGCGAGGACTCGGTCATCCATGATCGACTTGTTGCTGACGAGCGCGTTCGGATGGGTGCCGCGTTGGCCGATGCGGTGCGCGCGGCCGGCGCCAAACCGGATGCGATCATCGATGTTCCGGCATCGAGCTACTTCTTCGCATCGGCGCTCGCAGAACAGCTGGGCGTTCCGTACCGTCGCGGACTCGCAAAGAACGCCCATGTTGGCCGGAGCTTCATCACGGCGACACAGACACAGCGGGAGAAGGTCGTCCACCAGAAGCTCAATCCGATCCGGTCGGTCATCGAAGGTCGCCGGATCGCGGTGGTGGACGACTCGATCGTCCGGGGGACCACATCGCGCCATCTCGTGTCCTTGCTTCGGGGCGCCGGCGCCCGCGCGGTGACGTTCATCTCCGCGGCGCCGCCGATCCGATTTCCGTGCGTCTACGGCATCGACATGTCGACCGAACGGGAGCTGGTGGCCGCCGGCCGTTCGAGCGACGACGTATGCGAGCAGATCGGAGCGGACGCGGTCATCTACCAGCCGGTCGAACGGCTTCGCGAACTGTATGCCGATCAGCCTTGCTGTTATGCGTGCTTCGATGGCGACTACCCGACCGGCAACGATCCGGAGCTTCTGGCACAGATCGCCGCAGAAAAAGGTGCGTCCAATCGGTAGTCGACACATACTGCAGCGATCGGCTTCGGTGCAGGTCAAGCTCGCCAACGCTGTTCGTCCCGAGCAACGAGGACTTCCTCGCCCTTCGGGCGATGACATCCCAATCGGCTGCTCCGCGGTATCGTTCCAGTGATCCGGAGACGTCTGCACGCCAGACGATCCCGGGCGGCTTGCCATGAGGCCCGAGTAGGTTTGTCCCCTCTGAACAGATCTCTACACTGGCGGGGAGGAGGTGTGCTGGTGAATCAGAGCTTGCGTCGGTACGACATCGACTGGCTGAGAGTGTTCGCGATGGTGGGAATCTTCCTCTTGCATGCGATGCATCTGTTCGATGAAGGAACTGATTGGCATCTGCGCAACATCGATCAGAGCATGCTCGTATTGGTTCTGCGAGGTCTGATCGATATGTGGGCCGTACCGCTTTTCTTCGTTCTGTCCGGGTTCGGCGCGTGGTTCGCGCTCCAGAAACGGACCGGCGCGCGATTCCTGGTTGAGCGCATTCGTCGTCTGCTGATACCACTGTACACGATCGGCGCATTCCTGATCGTGCTTCCACAGATCTACTTCGATGCGTACACGAACGGATTCCGCGGTGGATTCTGGGAAGCCATTGGCGACTCGCTCGGCTCGTTTCGCTTCACCCTCAGCTGGCCTGGCCTGTCGACACTCTTCCTCGGGCACCTGTGGTTTCTCCAGATGCTGTTCCTCGTGTCGGTGGTTGTGCTCCCCCTGCTCCTTGTGCTGCGCGGTGAATCGGGGAAGCGCTTCATCGATCGAGTGGCCGGATGGTGTAGCCACCGCGGCGGCATTCTCTTGCTGATCATCCCCATGGCGGTGACGCGCATTGCGCTGATGGGAGTCGTCACAGGTCAACATACCTGGGCGTATTTCGCGTTCTACGTCGTGCTGTTCCTCGTTGGGTACATGCTCGCGGCCGACGATCGCTTCACGAAGTCGATCGTACGAAACGGATGGATCGGTTTGGCCTTAGGCATTGTGAGCTTCGCGGTGCAGGGCTTCCTGCTTATGGCGCAGAACTACCAGATGTTCAATGAACCCTTCTCCCTGGTGTTCGTCATCTACGAGGTGACGCTAAGCGTCGGGATCTGGGGCTTGATCGTCTTCCTGATGAGCCTTGCCGCCAAACACTGGAATAAGCCGGGCAAGGCTCTGTCCTACGCCAATGAGGCTGTGCTGCCGTTCTTCCTCTTCCACCAGACGGTCATCCTCTCCATTGGCTGGTTCGTCATTCAGTGGGATTTACATTTGGCGTGGAAGCTGATGGTCGTGACCGTGGCGTCGTTTGCCGTGACGCTGGGGCTGTATGAAGTCCTTGTACGGCGGTTCAATGCTGTTCGTCTCCTCTTCGGAATGCGGCGGAGGAAGAGGACCTAGGCGGTTACAGGAACAAGGAGAGTCTATGACACAGGATGAAAGGTACGAGCGCGCGAAGAAGCGCGTCAAAGAGCTTCGGGAGTTCTATGTGAGTGCGGCGGCGTACGTCGTTGTGATGATCGCCCTGACCATTATCGACGCCTTGGACCGCGGAGGCTGGTGGGTGTACTGGCCGGCCATAGGGTGGGGTGTCTTCCTTATTCTGCATGGTGTCCGTGTGCTTGGCCCGGGCAAGGGATCCGGCTGGGAGGAGCGCAAGATCAAGGAAATCATGGAGCGGGACGAATCGGATGGCGTCTAGACGGGGTTGATGCACTGTTGTGAAGGCTTCTGACGTCTGCGAAAGACAAGACGTGGCGATGGGAGGAAGGAGAAGGAATGAAAGCTCTTGTTGCGTACTTCAGCGAAACGGGAAACACGAAGAGAATCGCCGAAGCGATGGGCGAGGGAGCAACCGCGGAAGGTCATGACGTTGATATCAAGACCATCGGAGAGATCTCTGCCAATCAGCTAGGGGAGTACGACGTTGCCTTCCTCGGTTCGACGTGCCATTCAGCGGACGTTGCCGCGCCAGTTCGCAATATCTTGGATGGCATGCCTGAAGGCTCGACGGTCAAGCTCGCCGGTTTCGTTACCCATTCGACCGTCATGCCCGAGGGGGGCGTGTGGCAGGAGGAGATGTACGAGAAGTGGGCCGGAAGATGCCCGATGACGTTTGAGATGGCCACCAAGGCGAAAGGGATAGCGTATCTGGGATACTTCCACTGCCAGGGGGTGCCGTCTCCGCAGATCGAAACGTTCATTCACGACTCCATCATCCCTGACGAGCAACAGTGGCGAGCGTACATCGACAATGCGCGGACGCGTCCGACCGGAGAGGACCTCGACGCGGCACGAGCCTTCGCAAGGCGCGTCATGCAGAGCGCGTAGGTCCTTCGCTGCCTATCCCATTCAGCAAAGTGTCTTGAACCGCTTGCGTGTTGCCATGGCAAGCAGATCGATGTTCAGGAATGGGCTGGATAGGACAGAGGCTTGTCATGTGGATTGTGCAGTATTGACGCATCTCTAGCAGACAGGTACAGTGATTCATCAAGTAGAGGCAGGGAGACAGGTATGTCGAACGGTATGTCGGAAGAACAGATCCGCGCGTTGGCGAAGAAGCGGGTCGAGGCGAAGCGAGGGTTTCTGGTCCATTTCGCCATCTACATCGCTGTGAATACTGGCTTGGTGGTCATCTGGCTGTTCGCTACGGGGAGAGGTTTCCCGTGGTTCATCTTCCCCATTTTCGGCTGGGGAATCGGCGCCTTGTTCCACTACCTGGGGGCATATCACGCCAAGGGAGCATCCGGAGGGCCCGGGAGTGCGGCGATTGAGAAGGAAGCGGAGAAGATACGCAAGGGCTAGAGGTAGCCTGAGCAGCTCCTCTGCCCGGTGACCGAACCAAGGAGTGAACCATGACCACTGAGTTCAGAATCAGCGTCGATCATGCGGTTTGCCGGAAATGCGGCCTCTGCGCGACGGTATGCACGCACACGAAGCTCCAGCAACCCGATAGGAGTGCCCCTCCCATTGTCGTGGAGGACATGGACTGCATCGCCTGCGGGCACTGTGTCGCGATGTGCCCGACCGGAGCGCTGACACATTCCGAGTTCGGGCCGGGCTCGATTCAGCCGCTTGACTTGGATCTGCTGCCCAACGCAGCTCAAACGATGGAGGCGCTACGGGCGCGGCGCAGCTTCCGTGAGTTCAAGAAGGAACCCATAGAGCGAGAGGCCTTGGAGCAGGTGATTGAAGCCGCGCGGCTGGCGCCCAGCTCGCACAACACGCAGACGACGTCGTTCCTCATAGTGACCGATCCCGAGATGCTCAAACGTGTCGTCAATCTCACGGTACAGTTCCTCGATGGAATGTCGAAGTACTTCCGCCACCCGATCAAGGGCCGGTTTGCTCGCATGATGGGAGGCGACAAGATCGCCGGATTGATGAAGATGCTCCCGGTCTTCGAGGGGGTTGTGGAACTGGCCAACGAGGGCGCAGATCTGCCGATGCTGCTTGACGCTCCCGCGTGGATGGTCTTCCACAGTGCCAAGGACGCTGGCTACGGCAAGGTCAATGCCAGCTTGGCCATGGAGAACGCGATGTTGATGGCGCAAAGCCTTGGCCTCGGCTCGTTCTACACGGGATTCTTGCTTGTGCCGACCATGCGGAGCTTCCTGATGCACGATCTTCTCGGGCTCGACCATGATCAGGCGATTCACGGCGCCCTCGCGTTGGGTGTGCCGAAAGTCTCCTACAAGAACTGGCCGTCGAAGAGGTCCGCGAATCTGCGCTGGATCTAGCGGAATCGATTGTGAGTAGCAGAGGGCACGAAGCAAGATCAAGAGGAGGAAGATGAGGGAGTACATCAGAAGACGACCCGTGCTGAGCTTCTCGCTGTCGATCGTGGTTTGGACTTGGCTCGTCATGGCGGTCGTCATCGTGCTTGTGCCGGTCGACCCGGTGAGCGGCCCGCAGTTCGTTCACGTGGCACTCGTCTTCTTTGTCGCCAGCCCGAGCGTGTTCGGGTTCGTCTTCGCGCGGCTCGTCGATGGGAAGGCGGGCGTTCGCGAGCTGCTTTCCCGCGCAGGCAGATGGCGCGTGCACCCGATCTGGTACGTCGTGTCGTTGCTGTTCATCCCGGCGACCGTTGCGATTGCCGTTCTGATCCGCGGTCTCCTTGGAGCGAATCTCGCGCAGCTGGACATCCTGGGACAGCTTGCATTCGCTCTCCCGATTGCGCTACTGGCAGCGGTGATGGAGGAGTTCGGCTGGCGGGGGTTCATGCTGCCGAAACTGCTGAAGGATAGCAGCGCATTGCGAGCCGCGTTGATCGTGGGGCTGGTATGGGCGCTGTGGCACGCGCCGATCAACTACATGGGGCTCTCGAAGTACGGATGGGATGCCGTGCCGATCCTTTTCGCCTTGGCGGTCCTGCCGATTGTTCAGACGATCCCGATGGTCTGGATCCACAACAGCGCGAAGCGAAGCATGCTGATGATGGTTCTGGCGCATGTCAGCATTACGGGAGGGTTCATCGTGTTCGCGCTGCCGAATCCAACCGCCGCGGCCGAGCTGCAGGGCACTCTGATCACCGCGGGGACGCTTGCGCTGGCGTCGATCGCCCTCGTTGCGGTCCTTGGGGCGAAGCGGCTGACAAGGGGAAAGGCCGGTGATCTTGGCGCATGAAGGTCGTCGCGGTGATGGGTAGCTACCGGAAGGGGAAGACGATTGACACGCTCGTCGATCACGCGATGGCCGGCGTGAGGGACGCAGTGTCGAACGCCGAGGTCGAGAAGGTCACGCTGATCGACCGGCACATCGAGTATTGCCGCAACTGCGGGGTCTGTCGGCGTGACGATCCGGACAAACCGATCGCGCGTTGTGCGATCGACGACGACATGCAGGAAATCCTGCCGCTGCTGCGTGAGGCCGACGCGTACATTTTCTGCGGACCGATCTTCGAGGGCACCGTTAACGCGGTCACGAAGACATTCCTCGAGCGCATCTGCTGGACACTGGCGAGACCGGGCCGGTGGCCGGTGAAGGGGTGTCCGCAGCCGCGCGATCCGCGGCAGAAACGGGCGATCGTGATCCTAAGCTCCGGGATCATCTCGCCGCTGTTGCGTCGCTTCTGCGACGACGCGACGAGCCTGATCAAGAGCACGGCGGGAGACTCGCTGAATGCGAAGCTTGTCGGCACGCTCTACGCCGGCGGCGTGGAAAAGGTTGGGATCGATCGATATCTCGATCGGGCGCAGGCCCTGGGGCGGAAACTCCTACGCTAGGGCGGCTGCGGCGCTGGCACGTCCCGACATTTGCCCCATGAGGCTGGCTGCGCGCGGTGCGAGCGACGCCGCGATCTGTGCAGGTGCGCGAGGGCGCTGCCCTCAACGTGGCGCGATGTGAACGAAGTCGGTATAATCCGCGCTAGTTTCGTAGGCAATTCATTCGCATACCAAACCCGATGATCATTGCAACCAACCCGAGCTGAGCGTGCGACTTGGCTCAACGAAGCCAAGGAGTGTTTCTATTGAGTTTTGCGCAGTTTTCGTTTGACCGGCGGATTTCCGCCGGAGTGAAGTCCGTTGGCTATTCCACCCCCACCCCGATCCAGGAGAAGGCGATTCCCGCTGTCCTTCGGGGGCGGGATATTCTGGGTGTGGCGCAGACAGGGACAGGGAAGACGGCGGCATTCGTGCTTCCTATCCTTCAGCACCTGAGCCAGGGTCCGCGTGGCCGGGTGCGGGCGTTGATTGTTGCCCCGACCCGGGAGCTAGCCGAGCAGATACATCAGGAGACCGTCAAGCTCGGGCGCGATACCGGAATCCGAAGTGTCACGATCTACGGCGGCGTGAGCAAGAAGCCGCAGCTCGCGGCTCTTCGTCGCGGTGTGGAGATTGTCGTGGCCTGTCCAGGGCGGCTGTTGGACCATGTCGATGCGGGCGATCTCGATCTTTCCCATGTAGAGCATTTGGTTCTCGATGAGGCGGATCGAATGTGCGACATGGGATTCTTGCCGGACATCCGCCGGATCATCCGGCAGGTGCCTCAGGAAAGGCAGACGCTGTTCTTTTCTGCGACGATGCCCCAAGAGATCCATGCTCTCGCGCAGCGGATCCTCAAGGATCCGAAGTTGGTGCAGGTCGGGATGATGGCGCCGGCGAAGACCGTTTCCCACGCGCTGTACCCGGTGCCACAGGAACGCCGCAAGGACCTGCTCAGCACAATGCTCCGCCGGACATCGACAGGACGTGTCCTCGTATTCACCCGGACCAAGCATCGCGCCCGAAGCCTTGCGCTGCACATGAAGAAGCAGGGGCATCGGGCGGCCGCACTGCAAGGAGACATGAGCCAGAACCAGCGACAACAGGCGATCAACGGATTCCGAAAAGGAAAGGTCGACGTGTTGGTGGCGACGGATATCGCAGCTCGCGGGATCGATGTGTCGCAGGTGTCGCATGTGATCAATTTTGACATGCCAAGCACGGTGGATGCCTATACCCACCGGATCGGGCGTACCGGCCGGATCGGGAGCAAAGGTGAAGCCTATACCTTCGCGGTTCGCGGTGATGGCATGATGGTGCGGCAGATCGAGAAGGCTGTAGGATCTCGGATTGAGCGCCGCAGTCTTCCCGACTTCGACTACGGCAATGGTTTCGATCCCGAACGGCAATTCCCGCACCGAAGCTCGACCACATCGAATCTCATGCGCTCATCGAGGAGCAGGGGCCTGCGTAGAAGGAGCAGTCGCTAGAGAACACGCTTGAGAGCTGTGCCTCGAACCGATCCCGGCATTGCCCCAGCCGCAACACTGCGTGCGGGAGCTGTGGTTGTCAGCGCTCCCGCCCAGTCGCATACTCCCCGCATCGATTGAACAAAGGGAGGATGCATGGCTCATCGAATGAGTCAGGGAGAGCGACGGCGCATCAAGGACGATGCGTTGGCGTTCATCGACGAGACCCAAGCGAGCTACCATCGCCTATCGGACGCGATCTGGAGTTTCGCGGAGCTTCCGATGCAGGAGATTCGCTCCTCCGCGGTGCTTGCTGATCGACTTGAGGACACCAGCTTCGACGTCGAACGCGGCGTTGCCGGAATGCCAACTGCATTTGTCGCGACGGCGGCCAACGGTACGGGTAAGCCTGCGATCGGAATCCTGGCCGAGTACGATGCGCTTCCATCACTCAGCCAAGCTGCGGGTCGACTGGGGCACACGCCGCTTGTGGACGGGGCGCCGGGACATGGCTGCACCCACAACACGATGGGCGCAACGTCAGTGTTCACGGCGATTGCGCTCAAGCGCATGCTCGAGCGAGAACGGCTTGATGGCACGATCAAGCTGTTCGGCTGTCCGGGTGAGGAAGCACTGATCAGCCGACCCTACATGGTGCGGGATGGTCTCTTCGACGGGCTCGACGCAGTTCTCGATAACCACGGAGGGGACGAGTTCCGGCCCATCGCTGGCGTGTCGTCTAGCGGCATGTTCTCGTTTGTCGTCACCTTCCACGGACGGACAGCTCACGCGGCCGCCGATCCGTGGCACGGCATCGGTGCGCTGCATGCCGTCGAGCTGATGAACCATGCCGTGAACATGCTGCGGGAGCATCTCCACTACACCGCCCGGGTCCATTGCGTGATCCCCGAGGGCGGTCGAAGCCCGAATGTCGTCCCGGATCTGGCCAGCGTGTGGTACTACGTGAGGGATAGCGATGAGCGGCTTGCCGAAGACCACCGGAAGGTTCTTCGCTGTGCTGAAGGGGCGGCGATTGCAACCGGATGCACCCATGACGTGCGAACGTACACGGGGATCCATCAGAACTACGGCAACCGGGCGCTTGCTGACCTAATGCACGAGAACGTAGCGGCAGTCGGGATGCCGAACTGGTCCGAGGAGGATGTTCGGTTCGCGAGGCTGTTCCAGAAGACGAACGGGCTCAAGAAGCAAGGGATTCGCACGACCCACGGGTCGGTCCTCAAGCGAAGCGCCAAGGCATTCATTGGAGGAGGATCATCGGATGTCGGGGAAGTCACGCTGGTCGCGCCGACCGCAACGCTGCTGTTTCCGGTCCTCCCGCGCGACGTGCGCGGGCACCATTGGCAGACGGTGAACTTCTCAGCCACGCCGATCGCCCACAAGGCGATCACCGCGGCCGCCAAGGCGCTCACTGCCACGGGCGTGGACTTGCTGTGCGAACCGAGTCGACTGAAGCCAATTAAAGAGGAGTTCGCTCGGCTGCAGAAGCGGACGCCTTACAGAAGCTACCTGCCGGAAGACGCGGCACCGCTGACTGATCTGAATCGCGAAGCGATGGAAGCGGTTCGCATGCAGATGGAGCATCACTACGTTTCACCCGACGCCGAGAAGCCGATCTTCGAGGCGTACTTGTTCGACTAGCTTGCGGGGGATTGGAGCAACGGGTGTCCGGGTATCGCGACAGGCGATCGCCCTACGAGCGAGGGGAGGCTTGCGAACCGAGACCGTTGTAAGCAGCGTGGCGGGGGCGATGACGCCCCCGCCGCTGCGCTTCGGCATGGTTTTGCCGGCAGTGCCTTAGTCGGTTGTGGCTGTGTACTGGATAACCAGGTTGTAGTCGCCGACCGGCAGCTCAGCCAGATCCTCATCTACCACGTTCATCTCGTACTCGACGAGGATGGAGTGGAGACCCCATGTGCCGGAATCGCTACTGATCGTGAGGGCGAGCGCGCTTTCGATAACCGACTGGCTTGCGCCTGCCGGATACGTCGAGCTGCCCCAGAGGATAGCGCTTGAGAGCGACCAACTCGTTGTGCTGAGCACACGAAGATTGGTGTCATTGTCCCCTGCGTACCCACCGGCACCCGCGATCTCTCCGAAGTCCACATCGCCGTTGCCGACGACGGCCAGCGCGATCCACGACGGAATCCGGAACGAGGCATTCACCGTGGCCGAGCTATCCGCTGCTGTGACTCCAACAGCCAGACCAAAAACAGCTCCTGCTACCAGCATCATCATACCTATGGTTTTAAGCATCCTCATCGAAAGCACCTCCTAATGGTTTTGTGAGTGCATCTAGCGACTCGGCCACCATCAGGCGCTGCGGCAGCCCGGCCGTCTGTTCCGGAGCGACTGGCTCCGTATTCAGACCCGCGGCTTTGCGTCCCGGGGTCACCCCCGGTTTGCGTTTGTCACAGTGCTCGCACTAGAGCGCTGCCTTGAAGGTCCGTAGCTTTGCGTCCCGCCTTTTCAAGCGGTTTGCCTTTGGTAGATGCTTCTCTGAGGACTGTTTTGGCTGCAGCGGTCGCGCCGCTGCAAGCGTCGAATCGTCGAACTGATGAGTTTTCCTTGCGCGGAATGGCTCCGCGCGGTCTCGGTTCACTTGTCAATGATCTACGAGCGGATTATTCCACCGCAAAGCCAATGCTAGACATCCATGTGTGTCCACGGTGGGATTGCGTAGTGTATCCGGTGAACGGGCGACCGTCTACACTGCCTGGAAACCTGCAGACGTCCTTCTCGGCCAAGAACAAGACTACGCACTACCGAACCCGGAATGCCTTCACTCCGGCGATCAACGCATCGCCACCGAAGTCGAAACTGACGATCGCTTGATAGATTCCTGTGGGCAACGGCGCGCTTCCCGAGAGATCGGTGATCAAGACCGTGCGCTGACTGTCGGGCAGGATCCGGAAGTAGTCGCGTCCGTACTCGGTGAACGGGATGTCGCGGATGACCTCGCCGGTCTGATCGACAACCTGCGCTTGGCCCGTGACGACGAGTTGAGCGTTCCCGGTGTTGGCGAACCTGGCTTCCAGCGTCAGCGGATACAGATCAACGACGTCGATCTCGGTTGTGCTTCCGGAAAACGTAAGGGTCGACGGCGCACTGACGAACAGCTTCAGACCGACGGAGGGACGGGTGACGATTCGCGTGCCGGCGACATCGCCGACGACGACATCCTCGCTCTCGGCCATCAGAATGCACCAGTGCATGCCCGAAAAGGGATCCGGCGTAGCAACCGTCATCGTGATCTCCACCGACTCCTCCGGCTCGAGCTGGACTGCTTGGTACGAAAGCGTGACCCAATCGGCACAGGAGCGGTTGATGGTATCGAACTGTCCGCCATGCGCTTCGAGGCTGTCCAGTTCGACGTTGGTCTCGTAGACCTCCTCAATCGTCAGGCTGTCAAAATCCACCGCTGTACGCAATTCAAGTGCGATCGTAGCGAGGCCAGTCTCATCCACTGCTTCGATGGAACGGAGGATGGACACCAGTGCGCCAGTGGCTTCAGGAGCAGCCTCGGCGTTGGCGCTCACTCCTGCTGGCCCTCCGATGTTTTCGATGATCTGCGGTGTCCCCGTCAGGAAGCTTCCCGAGACGGCAACGCTGCCCGAGTCTGGCAGACGCACTGTGTACCGTATCGTCACCGATTCCCCGGCAGCGAACGAACGGTCGAGGATCCAACGGGCTCCGTTTACGGGTACGCCAAAGTCGTTAACACCGTTCTCATCGCGTAGCCAATCGGCGACATACAGCCGGACCTTGGCGACCTCATCGGTGTCGTTCTGAAGGATGAGGCGATAGGATTCCTCCGTCCCGGACTCCTGTACGACGTCGAGTTCGGCAGGCGACCATCGCACCGCGTGCGCTACCACAGAGACAAGCAATACGAGTGTCGCCATGAGCCCCAGTTGCCACGCTAGTTGCCTCATCGTTCTATCGCTCCCTTCAGCTTGCAGTCCGTACTACAGTCAGTTGGTCGTAGCCGTGTATGTCACGATGATTGTGTAGGTTCCTTGGGGTAGTCCGGAGAAATCGCTCTCGTCGATCGACAGAGCATAGGAGACCCCAATCTCCGATGTGCCGGAGATCGCGTCGTATGGATCGTAGCTGATCCGGAAAATCCTCGATACCGTCTCGTAGGAGGCTTCTTCGGGGATCGACAGATTCACGGCATGGCCGAGAGCCCAACCTCTCGATGTGCTTGAAACGCGCAGCATCGTCCGATCCTCTGCCTCATAGGTGCCGGCCCCGAGAAGGTCGGGGAACACGATGTGCGATCCGTCCGTCACCTGGATCGAGATCCAGCTCCCTTGGCATGTGGGCCCCTCGATGGCGCCGACATACACTTCAGGGCCGCTGCCGCCCTCGTCTTGGACGACGGCAACCGGGATGGGCGCGATATCCCAGCGCCCGTATAGGGAGATGTAGACATACTCGTTTCCGGGATGGACATCGTACCAAAGCCCCACGAACGGATGCTCCGTCCACGCGAACGGTGTACCGAACGGAGCGACATCGTCGGTTGTAACGCATTCCCCGGTGCCCAATACCCACTCCGAATCGGGCGCCTTCCTCGGTCGCGACACACGGTAGGTCAGCAGCGTGAGATCCCAGTATGCGTAGTACTGCGCTCCGGCGAAGGTGATCCGGACGTTGCCCAATCGGACGGCAAACGACTCGACCGACACGAAGGCCGCCATGAGAAGGACGAGCAAACAGCTAGCCACAAACATGCGCACGGATCGTCCTGTCATCGCTGTTCTGCCTCCTTCCGACCCCGATTGCCAGATCTTCGCAACCGTACGACGATTCTACCTTACACGATGCGTCGCAGACAGCGGAACCCATGCCTGGAAGTGTTCCGGCTCATATGGTGCCGGTTCGATGTCCCCATTCCATCGAGAACACCGGGCGAGCGCCGTTCTCCCGCTGAATCGCTTTGCTGTCGGACACGCAGGATCGGTGGCCATGGTAACTGCATTCTTCGGGGAACCAGGCAAGGCAGTGGCAACCCCGGCGGGCTGCCGGGGAATGCTGCTGACTCCGCCATGTGTGAATCGGGGTGGACATCATGCCATGGTACAACGCATGTTCACAACGCTTAGATCGCGAATAGCCCGTAGAGATATGACAAAACGAGCACGAGCCGAGTTCATTGTGAACGATGTTCACTGATGTTTGACGGACGTTCAGTCTTGCTGTATAGTGCGCCCATGGAAGGTGAACGGCTGGCGGAAGTAGGGTGGCGAATCCGCAGTATCCGGACCGGGAAACGGATGACACTTCGGACACTGTCTGCAGCCTCCGGCCTTTCTGTCGGATTCCTCTCGCAGATCGAGCGTGGCCTTTCATCGTTCTCCATCTCGTCTCTGCGGTCTGTATGCCAGGCGCTCGACGTATCACTTGCGGATGTGCTTGTCATGTCAAGTGAGACGGGAAACGCGGTTCTTGTGGATCCGCGGCATGCAGGGATTACGAAGGCGGACAACCGTTCGCACGTTAGCTTGTCTGACTCCTCGATCACGTATCGGTTCCTGAGCACGGGGCTACCGTCGCGGCGATTCGAGGCCGTCGTTGGTGAAATGGTGTCCGGGAGCCACAGCGAACTACACACGCACGAAGGGGAGGAGTTTGGCTACGTCCTTGAGGGAGAGATCGTTCTTACCTCGGACGACCAAACACATGGCCTTGGTCCAGGCGATAGCTACCACTTGATGGGATCAACACCGCACACGTGGGATGCAGGAAGCGATGGGGCGAAGGTCCTGTGGGTCCAAACGGCGCGATATGTCCGTGCGCTGAGCCTCCTCGGGAAAGAGGCTGTCCCGGTAGGAGTCCTTCCGCCACCGCTGGAGAGTGGCGACCGGCCTGCCATGGTCAATCTTTCGCAGAATGCCGTCCGATACCGGTTCCTGACCGGGAGTCTGCCGGGAGCCCAAGTTCGGGTATTCGTCGGAGAGATCCCGGCGGAGGGAATCGAGGAACCGACGCTGTTCGAGGGAGAGGAGTTTGGCTACATGTTGAAGGGACGAATTCGGCTGACAGTGGGATCGGACTCGTATCCGCTTGGGGTTGGCGATTGCTACCACGTACCAGCTGCATCTCCACGCGTATTTCGCGTTGATGGAGACTCCGCAGCGCAACTGCTTTGGGTCCAGATGGGTGCGGGGTCGAAGGAGGCCGAAGCGGTTTGGAGTGAAGCCCTTGAGAACGCGATGTCCGAGCCACAGCACTCAACCACAACTAACAAGCCGCGTCAGAGGAGGAGCTGATGTACAGACTCAGTACGGACGTGGGTGGCACCTTCACCGACGGTGTTCTGCTCGACGAGAGATCGGGGCGGGTCGCGGTCAGCAAGGTGTCTTCCACGCCTCATAATCCGGCGATCGGAACGATCGGATCGATCGAGAGATTCGATGTCCCTCTCGAGGAGGTTACGTTCCTCTCACACGGGACGACGGTCGTCATCAACGCACTCATCGAAAGCAAGGGCGCCAAGACGGCGCTGATTACAACACGAGGGTTCCGGGATGTGTTGGAGATCGGGCGGTGCAACCGGACGGAAATGTACGATGCGCTGTATCGGAAGCCGCGCCCACTCGTGCCGCGCAGGCTGAGGCTCGAGATCGAAGAGCGCATTGCAGCGAATGCTGACGTTGTCACGCCGCTCGATCGGGATGGATTGGAGCGGATTCTTCAAACCTTGATGGATGAAGATGTCTCTGCTGTCGCTGTGTGCCTGCTCAATGCATACGCCAATCCCGTGCACGAGATTGAGATTGGGGAGTACATCCGTGAGAGACTACCGAGTGCGACTGTCTCACTCTCGCATCTGATCACGCGAAGGTACTACGAGTACGAGCGAACGAGCACGACAACACAAAACGCGTACGTGATGCCAGTGGTTAGGGGGTACCTCGACCATCTCGAAAGGGAGCTCAGGGAGCGGAGTTTCGGGCAAATCCTCCAGATCATGCAGTCAAACGGCGGCGTGATGACAGCTGAGGTCGCACGGGACATGCCGATCGCAATGGTCGAATCGGGTCCCGCCGGCGGCGCCATCGGCGCCGCGCAGCTGGCGAAGATGATCGGGTTCGAGAATGTGATCTCGTACGACATGGGCGGCACGACGGCGAAGACGGCGATCATCACCGGCGGGCGTCCAGAGACAACGGAGCAGTATCTCGTCGAAGGGCGGCCGATCCTTCTGCCGGTTGTCGATCTACGGGAAATAGGTGCAGGGGGAGGCAGCATCGCATGGATCGATGAAGCAGGTGCCATGCACGTCGGACCGCAGAGCGCTGGCGCCGATCCTGGTCCAGCCTGCTACAAGCGGGGAGGGGCTGAACCGACGGTGACCGACGCGAACCTGCAGCTCGGACTCCTGGATCCAGACTACTTCCTCGGCGGAGAGATGGAGATCTCGAAGGATCTTGGCAACACGGCGATCAAGCGAGTTGCTGACCACTTCGATCTGTCAGTCGACGAAGCAGCGTTGGGGATCGTGAAGATCGTCAACACGAACATGTCAGGGTTGATCCAGTCGATGTCCGTGAAACGTGGGTACGATCCGCGGGAGTTTGCAATGGTTGCGTTTGGCGGTGCCGGGCCGATCCATGCTGCGGCGATCGCCAAGGAACTACGCATTCCAACGGTGATCATCCCACCGCACTCCGGCGTGTTCTCCGCTTGGGGAATGCTGATGGCGGATTTGCGGCATGACTTAAGTCAGACCTTCATTACCGGGCTTGCCGAGGCTGGCGAAGAGACCGTGAGTGCTATGTTTGACGATCTCGAAAGCCGGGTGCGAGACATCTTCGCCAGGGAGAACTTGCCAGCAGATGCGATTGACATGACGTACCGACTCGACCTGAGATACCTCGGGCAAGAGCACACGTTGCCGGTCAGCGTACCGAGCAGCTTCTCCGAAGCGGCGAAGGCCGAAATCGCTTCGGCATTCGACGAGCAACACCTGCGTGTCTACGGTCACAACGCCCCGGAAGAGGCCAAGGAGATTGTCTCCCTGAAGGTGATTGGAGTCGGAAACGTCACCAAGCCGAAGCTTGAGCACATCGAAACAGGAGATGCGACGCCCGCCGAGGCAGCGCGTCTTGGGTCCCGGGATGTCTACGTTGGCAATGGGCACTATCTGCCATTTGCCATCTTCCGCCGGGACGGCCTGCTGGCGGGCAATGTCATCGCCGGCCCTGCTGTGATCGAGGAAGTGACAGCGACCGCAGTGGTCGAGCCCGAGCAGACGTGCACAGTCGATCCATACGGGAATCTGATCATTTCGTTGAACGAGGAGGGGAAATGAAAACCGATCCAATCACCCTCGAGGTCATCCGTAACCGTCTGATTGCAGCCAGCCGGGACATCCGAAGAACCATCGAACGGGCGGCGTACAGCCCGATTCTGTACGAAGTCGTCGACTTCAGTTGCGGGATTCTCGATGCGGATGCGAACCTAATTGCCGAGACACCCGGTTTGCCGATTTTCCTTGCGAATCTTGGGTACGCAGTGCAGTCGACGTACGACACGATCGGGCGTGAGAATCTGCGACCCGGTGACGTCATTCTCTGCAACGACCCGTACAACGGCGGGGGCACCCACTGCCCCGATCTGGTGACGCTGTGTCCGGTATTCAGCGAGGGCGAAATCCAAGGTTGGGCCGCCTTCCGCGGTCACACCGTGGACATGGGCGGGATTTACCCTGGAGGTTGGTACAGCGACACCACCGAGATCTTCCAGGAGGGGTTCCGGCTTCCGCCGGTGAAGCTTCTCGTCGAAGGCGTCCCAAACGAGGACGTTTTTCGGCTGATCCGTACCAACACACGCGTCCCGGACGCGGTCCTCGGCGACATCCGAGCGATGGTGGCGGGAGTCCGCAAGGGAAGTCAGCGGTTCTCCGACGTAATCGATCAATTCGGGTTGAAAACCACACAGAACGGTCTCTCTGAACTGCTCGTTCAAGGGGAACGGATGGCACGTGCCGCGGTGCGGCGGATCCCGGATGGCGTGTACGAAGCGGAAGCGATTCTAGACGGTGACGGGAATGACGACGCGCCGCTCGACGACAAGCTCCTGCTGAAGCTGAAGATCACAATCTCCGGTGATGAGATGATTGCCGACTTCACGGGAACCGGCCCGCAGAACCGGGGTCCGATGAATACGCCGGAGCCGTCGACGATCTCAGCGACGCGGTACGCGTTCAAGATTGTCACGACACCGCACCAGCCGAGCAACGAAGGGTTCTTCCGGGCGCTAGACATCGTCATTCCCGAGGGCAGCTTCTTGAAGCCGGAGTTCCCTGCGGCATGTGCAATGTGGCCGACCCCGTCGTCCACGATTCCGGACCTGTTCCTGAAGGCACTTGCTCCGGCGATTCCCGACCAAGTACGCGGAGGCCACTTCGGTGATGCGATGGCCAATTTCATCTACGGGATCGATCCGAAGAGTGGAAAATACTACGTGTGTGCCGAGGCGGATGCCGGTGGCTACGGTGGTAAGCCAACGGAGGACGGCGAATGCGCCCTGTTCTCGATGACGTTGGGTGACACGTACAACGTACCCGCTGAGGTTGTCGAGGTGCGCTACCCATGGCGTGTCGAAAGGTTCGAGCTCCGATGCGATTCAGGCGGTGCTGGGAAGTACCGTGGCGGACTCGGTGTCGTTCGAGATTATCAACTTGGCTTCGATGCTGGGCTGACGGTTACGACGGACCGGGTCAAATACACGCCGCCGTGGGGCGTCTTCGGCGGCATGCCGGGAGAGACGAACATCACGGTTGTGACGAGAAATGACGGAACGGAGGAGCGTTGGCGGAAGATCTCGAACCTTCCGCTGAGCGAAGGAGAGGTCGTGAGCTTCCGCGGCGGCGGCGGCGGCGGATACGGTTCGCCGCTAGACCGGGCCCCCCAAGCGGTCCTCGAAGACGTCATCAGCGAGTACATCTCATTCGAGAAGGCCGAGGAAGCGTACGGGGTCGTGATCGACCGGGATGCCTTGACGGTTGACATCGGGAAGACGAAGGCGCTGCGGGCACGAATTCGTGCGGATGGGGCAGGAGGACGGGAGTCGTGATTTCCGGTCTTGAGTTCCGCTTTCAGCGTGGAGGTTCGTTCACCGCTCGTCTCTTGCCGGACCTCGCGCCGAAGACCGTCGATGCGGTGTGTGCCTTGCTACCGCTTGAGGTCACCGTCTATCACACCCGGTGGTGCGGACGGGAGATCAACTTCCCAATCCGTAGCTTGCGAGCGGTGTCGAGAGAAAAGCAGACGTCGACCGCGAACACGGGCGACGTCGTCTATTGGACGGAGTGGGAAATTGGCGACGGCGCGAATGAGGCGCTTGCTGTGTACTACGGCGCAGAGGTGATTCGTGATCATCGCGGTTTCCTCCCGGTCAACGTGTTCGCCCGGGTACCCCAGGAACAATGGCCCAAGATCGAGGAGATCGGGCTGCGGGTCTGGCAAGAGGGGACCGAGCGCCTCATTGTCGTGGGCCTGGAGGAGGGTGAGATCTAAGGCAAAGCACCGGCTCTCCTGAAATGGGGAGCCGGTGGCAGCAGTCTGTCTTGTACACGAAGGAGGCAGTGGGAATGGATCGGGAATTCGGTGAGACGCGAGTACTGAATTTGGACCTCTCGACAGGTCGGACCAGCATCGCTTGCTATCCCAAACTGGTGGAGAGGTTCATTGGAGGGCGCGCTGCGAATCAAGCCATATTGATGGAACGTGGAGTCGATCGTGATGACGCCGGCATTCCACAACGGATTGCGATAGGCCCGGGATGCCTTGTAGGGACAACAGCACCTAGCGCGACACGATCGACCATTGACTCAGGGAACATGTACAACTGGGGTATCGGGTCAGGCAGTATTGGCGGAAGGATAGGTCAATACATGAGGTTTGCGGGCGTCGACCATCTCATCATCGAGGGAAGAGCGAATCATCCCCAGTACGCGCTGCTCACAGAGCAAGGTCTGGAACTCCTAGACGCATCAGGTCTCTGGGGAATGACCATTGAGGAGACCGATGAGGCCCTGAGAACTGAACATGGTGAAGACGCTGCGATTCTCTACATTGGGCCTGCAGGAGAGAACCTTGTCAGAACTGCTTCCATCTCAACAGACAAGTATCGCACACAGGGACGGTGCGGACTTGGCATGATCCTTGGTGCCATGCGGCTGAAGGCACTGGTGATTCCCCGAGCTGAAGGAATTGTGGCGTTGAAGCAGCCCGAGGAGTTCCAGGCTGTGGTGGCGACGATGTACGAGAAAATCCGCTCTCAGCAAGGCCTTGTGGACGGGCTCTCGGCGGGGGGGCTTGCAGCAACAATGGATGGTTGGCTTGGGCTACTCAATCCTGTGAGGAACTTCCAGGATGGGTATCTGAGTGAGGAACGACAGGAAGCGCTCAGCGGTGCTGCCTATGCGCGCCACGCTACGAGCAGTGCAAGAACGTCCGATGGATGCCCGATCAGATGTGACGTCATGTTCGAGATTCAGGATGGTCCGTATTCCGGCACCAAGTGGGCGGGGGTCGAAGGAGATGTCCAATGGGACTTCGCAGCCAAGCTGGGCATTGAGGACACGGCAGCAACGATCAAACTCCACGCGCTGTGTACCAACCTGGGGTTGGATGTTGACTCAACGTCTGGAGCGATTGCGTGGGCTTTCGAGAGCTTCCAGCGTGGTGTGCTTTCGAAGCAAGATACGGGTGGACTCGTCCTCGAGTGGGGCAATACAGAAGTCGTTGTGGATCTCATCCATCGCATAGCTACCCGTAGTGGGATAGGTGACTTGCTCGCTGATGGGAGCAAGCGTGCTTCCGAGAAGGTGGGAAAGGGTTCCGATGCATGGGCCATTCACATGAAAGGCCAGGACTTGGCGGAACCGCTGCGAGCTGAAAAGGGATGGGCTCTTGGCTGTGTCGTATCGCCAAGAGGTGGCGGGCACACACGAGGCGCGCCCTTGCCGTTCTGCACGCCGCCGCTTCCAGACGTGTACGACCCTACGGCTTACGAAGGACAACCGGAACGAGTCGTGCAAACCGAGCGACTACATGCTGCACAGGACTGTCTCGGGTTGTGCAATATCCCGAGTCAGTGGGTCAACGCAGCCTGGCCCGGGCTTGAAGACTATTCGAAGCTTTTTGGTGCTGCGATTGGGAAACGCGTTGCGATGGATGCATTCATCGAGATGGCCGAGAGTGCCGTGGTTCTCGAACGGATGTACAACCAATTGTACGGCCAGTTCAGTCGAGACGACGACTATCCTCCCGCCCGCTTAATGGACGAGGGAATCAAGTCTGGTCCCATGCAAGGTCAGAAGCTCTCGAGGGTGGACTGGGATCGGATGCTAGACGAGTACTACCAGTTGCACGGATGGGAAGCGAAGACGGGGCTTATTCCTGAAGCTGACATAGCTGACATAGCCAAAGGAATAGAAGAAGCGATCTCCCAAACTGACAGTGCGGCATAGCACCTGCTTGGGCAGGTTGTAAGCCTGAAGCAGCAGAGTGGGGAAGAGAGCATGGATATGGGATCTCGAGTGGCAATGAGGTCCAACCCGCTGGAGCCAGGGCGTCAAGCAGCGGTAGCTGCATGATGAGTCATGCCTTCGCAGTCAATGCGATGGCAGGCAATGGGCGCGAGGGATCGATGATCTACTGGAGAGGGCTGTCGACAGACACAGGGGAGGATGGGTAGAAACGAAACGGGTCGTGTGATTCGGCGGAAATCGAATCGGGAGAGATCGTATGGGACACGAATCTAGAGTGAGCGCGCTTCGGTGCGCGATGAGTGGCGTCGGGGCAGCGCTGTCGGTGATTGGATTATCCGCCAACATGCGATATTTAACGGGTTTTGTTGACGAGCAAGGAGAGCGACAGCTCCTTCTCCTGATCCCGGCAGAGGGAGAGGCGGTGCTTGTCGTCCCGGAGCTGTATGCAGATCAAGTGAAGCTGCATAACCCTCCGGCCACGATCTACACATGGTCGGATGGTGATGACCCTACGGAAATCGTGGCTCAGGTGGCAGACACTCTTCATGGGCAAGAAGGACGCGTTCTCGTTGATGACACGTTGTGGGCGATGTTCCTGTTGCCAATCGAGCGGATGTTCTCGGAACGGGATTTCGATCTGGTGTCGGAAATCGTGATGCCTCTTCGGATGTGCAAGACGGAAGAGGAGGTTGCGGCGATGCGCAGAGCGGGCGAGATCGCGGACGCTGCATTTGAGGATGCTGTGGCCGAGCCGGTCACCGGATGCACAGAGCTTCAGGTAGCCGGGCGGCTCGAGGCATCGATGCTCGATCACGGTGCCGACGGCATTGCGTTCGAGACGCTCGTCGCGTCGGGACCAAACAGTGCATTACCGCACCATCGTGCCGGGGGAAGGCGAATCGGAACGGGAGACATCGTGATCCTTGACTACGGCTGCCGTGTCGAGGGCTACTGCTCCGACATCAGTCGTACGGTTGTCTGCGGAGAACCGACAGAGGAGATGGAGCGGGTACATGATGCGGTCCAACGTGCGCATTGGGCGGCGCGCGAACGGGTTGGCATCGGAACTCACGCTGAAGAAGTTGATGCTGCTGCGCGCGATGTGCTGACCGCAGCCGGATACGGGGATCAATTTGTGCATCGAACCGGCCATGGCATTGGGCTCGACGTTCACGAGCCGCCGTACATCGTCCGAGGTAACACCGAGGTGCTGAAGGAAGGGATGTCATTCTCGATCGAGCCGGGGGCATACCTGACCGGAAGCTTTGGTGTCCGGATCGAGGATGTCGTTGTGGTCGAAACGAGCGGAGCGGTGCCGATGACGGTCGCTCCCCAGGAGCTCAGACGTGTGTCATAGGAAGCGTTCTGGGCATCGACCGCACGAAGGAGAGACGCCGAACCACTAGGGAGAAGAGCGAAGAGAAAGGAGGTGTCCCACATTCGATTGAGCGTATGGAGAGCACATCGACAAGGAACCCCACGAGGTGATGTAGCGTGAGAATTAGAGGTATTGTGATGGTGCTGGCGGTCTCTCTGCTCGTAGCGTTTGCGGCCGCTGGCGAAGTGGAGAACGTCGCGGTCATCAACGGCTACCCGGTGATCACCGCGGATCCCGCCGCTGCGTCGGACTGGTATGACACAGAGGCGATGTACAACTTGTATAGCCCGCTTGTGTACCCTGATCCGGCGGGTGGAGTGCGTGCGCACTTGGCAACGAATTGGGAGGCAGTCGACGGCGACTACGCGCATTGGAGATTCAACCTACGCCAGGGAGTGAAGTTCCATTCCGGCAACGAGATGACGGCTGATGATGTCGCGTTCTCCATGACGCGATTTATCGAGATGGGAAAGGGTAACTCGGGACCGTTGGGGCACGTGACGGCGCAGATTATCGATGACTACACCGTCGACTTCCTCCTAGATGGGCCGAGTGCGATCTTCCCCGATACGCTTGCCCTGTTCTTTGTGGTCGAGAAGGATCTAGTTCTTGACCACATCGATTCCAGCGGCAGCTACGGTGAGAGCGGCGACTACGCCGAGAACTGGCTCGCGACCCACGATGCGGGAACCGGACCGTACATGATGACGAGTCACATCCCGGGACAACGCCTAGATGCGGTGCGTTTCGTCGATTACTTCGAAGGCTGGAGCGACGAGGGATGGGGCGAGAACGAAGTACCGATCGAGCGTCTCGTCTTCATCATGGAAACCGACTACACGACCCTGATGACCTTGCTGCAAAGCGGGGATCTTGATTTGGAGATCAATGGGGGATGGACGCTGCCGCAGCTTCAGAGCATCCAGGCGGATCCGAACCTTGGATTGGCGTCGATCTGGTCGCAAAACGTGACGGTCTCAATGAACACGCAGCTGCCTCCTACTGACGACATCCACTTCCGCAAGGCGATCCTGTACGCGTTCGATTACGAGGGGATCGTTGGGCCGTGGGAGGAGTTTGGAAACGGCGAAACGGGAATCCTGCTTCCGAACATGGCAGGCTACGTTCCGATCGAGCCGCAGCCTCGTAGGCAGAATCTTGAGAAAGCGGCGGAGGAGCTTGCGCTGTCGAAATACGCCGACAATCTCAGCGATATTACGGCCGTCTACCACTTCTGCGGTGGACTGGATTTCGCTGAGGAAGTTGGTTTGCAGCTGCAAGCGGACATGGCTCAGTTGGGCGTGAGCATCGAAGTGGCTGGCCCGCCGTGGCCGCAGTACTCGGGTGAGTGTGCGGCGCCGGAGACAACACCGAATCTCAGCATTTGGTTGTTCCCACCGCAGGCAGCCCCTGCACATGATTACTACACCTACATGATGTACCACCCGAACGGGCTCGGATGGATCTTCGAGGCGCACTGGTTCTTCGAGGACCAGGAGATTATCGACCTGTTGGATGCGACTCGGGCCGAAGCTGACCCCGTCGCCCGGTTGGCGCTCTACGAGCAGGTTCAGCCATTGATCGCGGCTCAGGCGTTGAGCTTCTATCCGTATCAGAAGCCGACGCTGTTCGCGCATCAGGCATATATCGTCGGACCGAGCGAGTCGATTGTGTTCGTCGGACCGAGTGAGAACATGCACAAATGGCGGATCGACCTCGAACTGAAAGAGGAGCTCTACGGAGAGTAGCTCGGAAAAGGGGCGGGCCGAAAGGCCCGCCCCGTACTGTAGAAGCGGGGGCATGATCCATGCTGCTATTCGTCGGTAGACGGCTATTTCAGGCGCTGTTCGTTCTGTTTGGCCTATCGTTGTTGATCTTCTTCATTGCGCGCGTGATGCCGGGCGATCCATCGCGCGCAGCGCTTGGTCATCTTGCGACCGAGGAGCAGGTGGAACGGTTGCGGGAGGAGATGCACCTGAACGATCCGTTCCCGGTGCAGTACTACTACTGGCTGCGCGACCTGATTCGTGGCGATCTTGGCATGTCGTCCTACACGAGGAGGCCGGTAACCGAGGATCTGGTTCAGTTCCTCCCGGCGACGTTCGAGCTGATTCTGTTCGCGACACTGATCTCGGCGATCGTAGGTCAGGTGACGGGTGTTCTGGCGGGCTACTTCCGGAACTCCTGGTTCGATGGTCTGTCGCGGGTTATCTCGTACCTGGGCATTGCCACGCCCTCCTTTGTAGTCGCGATCCTCCTGCTATTCGTGTTCAGTCAGATCTTACGATTGGCTCCAGGCGTTGGGCGTCTGCCAATCCTGATGACTTCGCCGCCGCGGATCACGGGTTTCATGACGATTGACGGCTTGTTGGCTGGTCGGCCGGATGTGGCACTGACGGCGCTGAAGCACATGGTCCTGCCGGCGATCAGTCTCGCTGTGATCCACATTGCCCAAGAAGGACGGATCACAAGAACATCCATCGTTGAGAACATGCAGAAGGACTACATCACGATCCATAAGGTGCATGGCATACGTACGTCGAGGCTCGTGTTCAAGTACCTTCTCAAGCCATCGATTATCCCGACAGTTACAGTGATGGGATTGGATTTCGCGTTCCTGATGTCCAACGCATTCCTGGTCGAGATGGTCTACATGTGGCCGGGGTTCTCAAGGTATGCGGTGACTGCGATGTTGAACAAAGACCTCAATGCGATCGTCGCTGTGGTGCTTGTGATCGGGTTGACGTTCGCATTGGTCAACCTGTTGGTTGATATCGTGATCATGGGCCTCGATCCGACGGTGAGGCTCCGCCGGGGAGGTGGCTAGATGCAGTGGGAGCAGCGACGTGCTGATCTAAGAGCGATGCTGGCACAGAGGCGTCTTGGAGTTGCGAAGGGATGGTACAAATTCTCGCGTAATCCGCTATCGGTCGTTGGCTTGGTTGTCCTCTGTATCATCGTGATCGCGGCGATCTTCGCCCCGTACATTACGCCGTACCCAGAGCACGCAAAGCCCTACACGAACTTCAGTGCCCGAAGCCTCCCGCCGAGCGGGACGTACTGGTTCGGGACAGACCGGGTTGGCCGGGATATCTTCAGTCGTGTGGTCCACGGCTACCGATTCTCGCTGACGATTGGGCTTGTTGTACTGTCCATTGGCGTGGCGCCTGGCGTTATCCTTGGGCTTGTCGCGGGGTACCACCAAGGCACGTGGATCGAGACGGCGATCATGCGGATCACCGACGTCTTTCTTGCTGTGCCGCCGCTTGTGCTTGCACTGGCGATCACGGCGATGCTGACCCCAAAACTGATAAACCAGATGATGGCCATCGCGCTCGTCTGGTGGCCATGGTACGCGCGGCTCGTGTTTGCACTCGCTTCGTCGCTCCGAAGTGAGTACTTCGTCCGCGAGGCCGAGCTGACCGGGGCAAGCAAACTGCACATCATGTTCAGAGAGATTCTTCCGAATTGCCTGGCGCCGGTCATGACGAAAATGACGCTAGATATGGGAATCGTCATTCTCCTTGGCGCTACACTGAGCTTCATTGGCCTTGGTGTGCAACCGCCGAAGCCGGGCTTGGGAACGATGGTCGCCGAAGGCGCAAAGCGATTGCCGGGCGAGTGGTGGGGGACGATCTTCCCGGCGTTGGCGATCGTCATCGTGATTCTTGCATTCAATCTAGTCGGTGACGGACTGCGGGACGTCTTCTCCGTCGAGGAGGTGTAGGCGGATGGACGGACTGCTGGCAATCAGGGATCTGCATGTGGGCTTTCGGATCTTCGAGGGCAAGCTCCGTGTGCTCAACGGCGTCCAGCTCGACGTACGTGAGGGCGAGCGCGTCGGATTGATCGGCGAAACGGGGTGCGGGAAGACGACAACGGTGAAGTCGATACTGCGCGTTCTGCCGATGCCTCCTGCTCGGGTCAGTGGTGGAGAGATCCTCTATCGCGGGGAAGACATACTGAAAGCAAGTCGACGCAGGATGCAGGAACTCCGCCGGCACGAATTGACGGCGATCTTCCAGGATCCGCTGCAATCACTGAATCCGGTATTCACCATCGGGACACAACTGCGCGACATCGTGAAAGACTCGGCGATCGGACGCGGAAAACGGTTGTCACGGCGGGATGTGGAGGCGCAGTGCATCCAGGCACTTCAGGAGACAGGCATGCCGGACCCGGGGCGGATCATGACAAACTACCCGGCACAGCTTTCCGGAGGGATGCGCCAACGAATCTGTATTGCCGAGGCGTTGTCCACGAATGCCAGGCTTCTGCTTGCCGACGAGCCGACGACGAACCTCGATGTGACGATTCAG
>Ga0180431_10000238_pt1 | contig 77248 bp, 52 predicted proteins | sample SS_ome_11_FD_132459 | JGI IMG/M metagenome (GOLD analysis project Ga0180431, IMG submission 132459) | Hypersaline lake sediment archaeal communities from the Salton Sea, California, USA - SS_1_MS_1 metaG | ecosystem: Environmental > Aquatic > Non-marine Saline and Alkaline > Hypersaline >...
ACATAAATCAAGAGGACCTCTACTCTAACCAGTTGAAACTATTTGAGTTATAACCGGACACTAGTGATATGCTATGATAAATAGGAGTCGATAGAATTGATTCGGATATTCAAAAGACAGTGACGAATAAACACGCCGAAAAACGAACAAAAAAGCGGAAGCTCAAGAAGCGTATAGTCTTTGTAATCAGCGCTTTTGTTTTAATGGTCATCATTGGAGGGCTTATATTCCTTCACACAGGGGCGTTTGAATCATTCCTCCTGCAGAAAGCCGCTCACTATTTTGAATCCCAGTTCAATCTGGCTCTTGCGGTCGAGTCTTTGGATCTCAGCCTCTTCCGGCTTTCCGCTGTTCTCAATGGCGTGGATGTCCAGTCCATTCCCGGGAAAGACGCTCTTATTCAGAACATTTCTGCCCGGAAATTTTTGATCGATCTCGGGGTTGCGACGCTCTTCGGCCGCAGGATCCACATCCAGAAGATACACCTTATTGGCCCACAACTTGAGCTCACCCAGCACAAAGTGCAGGCCAAAACCGATAAACCTGAGTCTGCGGCAACAAAGAAGCCGATGTCCCTGAGGATAGACGAATTCATGATGGAGGATGGTTCTCTCAACATAGATAATAAGGAAATTTTGGCCAATGCCCTTGTGGCCGATATAGCGATAAACGGGAGTTATCACAAAAACAAAGGCTTGCATTCGGGCTTCATCAAGTCGGGAAGAGGGAAGATCGAGTTTAAGGAATCCCAAATTTTGCTCCATGAGCTACATACTGAATTCGATTTTAACGATGAATCCTTGAAGATAAACCGGCTGTCGATTCGAACAGACCCCATGGCCGTATCTGCATCGGGAGAAGTCAGGGATTTTCTTCAAGCTCCGCGCTTTGACTTCGAAGTAAAGGGAACACTTCATCTCGAAGAATTTAAAGACATCTTGCCCATTGAACAAAAACTCACAGGACATTTGGCGTTTTCGACATCATTGCGAGGTTCGCAAAAGGATATCGACCTGCGAGGAAATTTTGACGTCCGTGACGCGAGTGTCGCGGGTATTCCCGTCGTATTCAGCACAACCTCTTTTCACAGCGATACGAAGTCCATCACCGTCGATAATTTCGAACTGGCCCTGCCAAAAGGAAGGCTTAAGGGCATGGCCAACATTGATTTTCTCCAGAACAGGGATTCGTCCGCAGAAATCGAGTGGACAGACATCGATGTCGCGAATTTTGTGGAATTGGAACCTCGACTCCTGCCCTATCTGTCATCTGTGTGCAGCGGCCGCCTGTCGGCAAAATGGAGAGAGCCGGCTATGGATGCCGTCCAGGCTCAAGGAGAGATCAGATTTGAGCCCTCATCTCAGGCTTTTTCCGGGAGTGCTGAGAAGTATGCGCTGAGTGGAAACATCGATTTCAAAGCATCTGATGGTCTGGCTCAGTTACTGCCGAGCGTGCTCCGTATCAATCAGATAAGTCTTTCTCTTGAAGGCACTGTTGACAACAGAAAACATTTTGACTCCGAGTTCGAAATTGCGGCCAATGACCTGTCTGAGCTGAAAAGCCTCTACATAAGGTTATCGACAGCAGAGGTTTTACCGGCGAATCTTATGGATGGTCCTTGGCCGGAATCAGGGCAGTTCACAATCAAGGGCCAGGCGCGCGGAACAACCACTGCTCCAGATATAACACTATCGGCCGAGGGGCGGGATATTTCTCTAGGTGAGCTTCGTCTTCCCCAAATGGTGGGGCGGTTCACCTTTGACCGTACAGGATTGGGTATCCCAAAATTCGACCTGCGGCTCTCACAGGGGTTGATACAAGTCCGAGGCCGTCTGGCCTACAATCTGGGCAGCCACACATTCGGGGACAATTCCGTATTGACGATCACGGCAGACCAGGTGGACCTGGAGCCGCTAACCGTGTCTTCTTCGATGAAATACGCCTTGAAAGGGATTTTTTCCTTTAAGGTTGATTTAGCTGGCAGTCTGGAAAATCCGAAAATCGAGTTTTCGGCCAAAGCCGAAAACCTGGCTTTAGATAGTGAGAACATCTCACTCGCCGAATTCCAGGGGCAGCTCGTGAATCGCCTCTTGGAAATTAAGAGTCTGCGAGTCCGCAAGGGTGAGGGAATTCTGGAAGGACACCTTGGGATCGATTTTCAATCCAAGGAATTCCTGGCTGACCTGGAAGGCAGAGGGCTCGACCTGGCGGATTTTCGTTCGTTGGCTCCTCAGGATACGCCTCTATCAGGTATGGCTCGCTTTGAATTCAAGGGGAAGGGAACTCTGGAAAAACCTGTCTTCAGCTTTATAGCTTCCCTCGAGAAGATTGCTGTCGCCGGCGCTTATCTCGAAAGAATCGATGCAACAGCCGAATCAGACGGCCGGACAGTCATTCTCCAAACGCATGTACCCGCAGGTCGTCTTTCACTTGAAGCGAAGCTTCCGCTGCAAGAAGAGCCTCTCACCCTGAGAGGCCGGTTGACAACGCAGGCTTGGGATGCCTGGAACACGCTTCAGCATCAGGTTGAACCATTGCCTTCTCCCGTTTCGTCTGACATCACGGCTGCGATCGACTTTGCGATTCCTTTGAGAGAGTGGAAGCGGTCCACAGCACGAATGAGCTTTGAAAAATTGGCGTTTCGCTACATCAATTATACTTTTGAAAATCAACAGTCCTTCATTGTAGATGTGAACGCGCAGGAGATCCGTTTCGAACCTTTCCAGATCAAAGGGCCGGAGACGGAATTATCCATTTCTGGCATGATCCCCTTCAGTGTTGTCAACCCGGGACAGATTTCCCTCAACGGAGCCATTGACCTCCGCATTCTGGAAGCCTTTCTCCCGAATACTGAAATCGCCGGATCTCTGTCGCTTACAGGAGATGTTTCCGGTACAGTCGGTCATCCTGTTGTGAATGCCCGGATAACGCTCCAGGACAGCCTCCTCGAGACCTCGGCCATCCCCTATGCTCTCCATGACCTGACATTGAAGGCAGGGATCACAAACAATGTTCTCGATCTTGAAGAATTTGCCGTGGGTGTCGATAAAGGACGCATCTCTGCCGAGGGCAAAATTCGTCTTCCCCTGTCAGATAAGAAGGGTGAACCCGAAGACGACGGTCAATTGAGGTTGGCAGAGTCTGGAATAACCGTCGTTCTTTCTGCTCTGGATCTCGGTCGCCTTGTTGATCTCCTTCCTGAAAAGCCTCTGGCGGATGTTGGCGGTGAACTCGAGGGAACCATCCGTATCGGCGGTAATTTCTTTTCGGCCGGGGGTGTTGAAATCGATGGCGAGGTGACCAAGCTCGAGCTCCTCTTATCGAAGTTCAGAATGGCCAATGAAAAAGGAATTCGATTTCGTTTCAAAGAGAATATCTTTCGGTTGGAGGATTTCAGGCTGAGCGGGGACAGTTCATTCATCCAGACCGGTTTGACTCTGAATCTTGGAGAGCCGTCTCGGCTGGACGGTCACCTCTCGGCGAATCTGAATACCTCGATCCTTACTCCACTCTTCGAGGACATTGTTCTGGCCGGCGATTTCAGCCTCGATCTGCAGTGTCATGGACCTGTCGATGATATCGGGCTGAAGGGTGAAGGTCGGCTTCTCGACGGCCTTTTTCAACTGCAGGATATTCCTTTCCAGGTTGCGGAGATGGAGGGAGATTTTCAGCTGGATTATGGGAAGCCGGTGACATTTTCCTTATCCGCAATGTTCAACGGAGGAAAGTCAACGGCGAGCGGAAAGATCGAGTTTGCTATGAACACGATCAAATCGGCTGAACTCGATGTGGGCGCAGAACAGGTTCAGGTCAGCTACCCCGAAGGATTCCAGGGGCTGTCCAGTGGAAACCTCAAACTCAGAAAGCAGAATCAACGATGGTATCTGTCGGGAAAATTGGGGTTCACGCAATCCTATTTCAACGCCGATATATACCCGGGCAGCGAGCTCGTCAAGACACTTCGCTCCCAACAGAGAGCCTTGAAGAGTGATATCCCGTCCAGAATCAGGGAGTTGGGCCTGGCTATTGATGTCATCACCATCAATCCCCTTATTGTTGACAACAATGTGGCCTCACTCGAATTGGATGGGAACATCCGCCTTGGCGGGACAGTTTACGAGCCGCGACTCTCGGGGTTTGTCAGAAACCGTGAGGTGGGGGAGATCCTATTCAGCAACAGGAGCTACGAGGTTGAGCAGGTGAGTTTGGATTATGCCGATGCCGATCCTCTGGAGGGCCGTGTGAATGTCATCGCTCACACCCAGATGCAGCACGATGTGGATAAACTGGAGGTCACTCTGGCGGTTTCAGGGCCGATCACAAATTTGAGTTTTTCGCTGAGCTCAAATCCCCCGAGATCCCAAATAGAGCTTGCTTCACTGCTTATTACAGGCTACGGAACGGAACGTCTCAGAGATGAGGCCGCCAATGTTCTCGGAGATCAGCTTATGCTGTATTTCTTGAGTCCTCTGGCCTCTCCTTTCACAAGAGGGCTGAAAAACTTTCTCGGCGCAGAGGATGTGCGCATCGAACCCATCAACATTGCCACCGAGGAAGATCCCGGCGCCCGCTTCACCTTCCGGAAGGGGCTAATCCACACGCTCGATCTCATCTATTCGATCGATATAAGCAACACGCAGAAGCAGACATGGGTGTTGGACTACAACCTGACCCGCAACTTCAGCCTTCAATCATTTGCCAAAGACGACGGAAGCTATGGAGGCAGCGTCAGCCATCGTTTTTTTCTGGGGAAGCCGTCAAGAATAAGATTGTTCGCTCTCCGTGCTCGTGTCAACCGCTATAAAATCAAGAATATAGCATTCAACGGAAATACACAGTTTTCTAGCGAAACTCTGGAAAAGGCCACGCGGAATCTTAAGAAAGGATCTGTCTTTCAATATAGAAACCTACGTTCGGCCTTAGAGAAATTGACATCTTTTTACAAGGCACAGGGCTACCTGAATGCGGTCATATCCTCGTCCCTCGATTACCAATCGGATGAGACTGTGGTCCTATCATTTCAGGTTGCGCCCAAAGAACAGGCCCAGATTGTTTTTGTGGGCGATTCCGTCAAAAAGTCTCTCAGGAACAAGGTCATCAGCAAGTGGAACGGCCGACTTCCGGAAGAGATGTCCATGGCCGAGGCGGAAAAAGCGGTCCGACTCGACTTGAACAGCCAAGGGTATATCGAAGCAGAGGTCACTGGCTCCAAAACAGAGGAAGACAGGGAGTCCTTCTACGTCCTCTATGTTCACTTCGGGCCCAAATACCGCATAGGCCAGTTCACCATCGGCGGGGAGAGCGCAGTTTCTGCCAAATCCATCAAAAAAACCGTAGCCGGACTTCCCCGGGCAAAAGGCAAAGGTCTGTGGGCCCTGCTCTATGATTTCAAGAGAAGCAAGTTGAGGATTGAATCTCTGTATGAAGAGATGGGTTTCCAAAACGCTGTCATCGACTACCCGGAGATATCCCTGGATAGAGAAACAAAGACTGTTGATATCGAGCTGCCAGTCGAACAAGGGCGACAGAGTATTGTTCAGTCGGTCGCTGTCGCGGGAAATAAAAATTTTTCCAGAGATGAGCTTTTGGCTGTTTTGAATCTTAAGGAAACGGATATTTTTTCACCCCCCAATCTGGCTGCGGATTCGAATATGCTCTATAGTTTTTACAGAGCTCACGGCTATCATGACGTGAGCATTGATGTCCAAACGCTGTTTGATGACAACCTCTCTCAGGTCGGAATTGTTTACGACATAAGCGAAGGCGAGGTCCACCTGATTTCTGAGATCGAAATTATCGGAAACGACCGTACACCGGAACATGTCATCCGGCGAGAGCTTCTCTTCAAAGAAAGAGATCCTCTCAACATGGAGCATATCATTGCCAGTCAGAAAAAACTCTACGATCTGCTTGTCTTCAGGACCGTGAATATCCGTCCTGAATACTACGGTCAACAGAGAGCCAAAGTTCTGGTCGAAATTCAGGAAGATCCTAGATTCGGTGTGAGCTACGGCCTTCGTTATAACTCTGAGGAAAAGCTGGAAGTGTTCGGTCAATTGGATCTTATTAATCTTTTTGGGCATGGAAGGTCAGGATTGATATTCTACAGACAGAATGACCGGCAGAAAGACTTGCGTTTTTCGCTGAAAGATCCCTATATTTTCGGCCTAAAATTGAACACCCTGTATTCCATCTCTTATCTGGAGGAAACACTGGGAGGTTTTCGATCCGAGGAATTCGGGTTTACCGTCCAGCAGACGCAGCCTCTGCCTTTTAATTCATCGATCTCTTACCTCTTCCGTCTCAACAGGGTTCACACCTATGAACTCGATCCCATAGGGCCTTTTCCCTTTGATTTCACGCTCTTTCTTCCCGAGTTCCAGGCTTTTTGGGTGAGGGATACGCGTGTGAATAGAATCAATGCCAAGCAGGGGTCTTTTTTATCCTTAAGCTCGAGGTACTCTCCTGCTTTCCTTAAATCAGACCTCAGCTTTATCAGTTTTTTCGGACAGTATTCCCTTTATCTCCGCATTCACCCTCTCCTCGTTTGGGCTTCAAATTACAGAATCGGTATCGCTGATGCCTTTGATCAGGTTCTCATCCCCAGCCGGCGCTATTTTGCCGGAGGTGCCAACTCCATCAGGGGATTTGAGCGGGACATGGTCGGGCCCTATGATCCTTACCTGAACATGCCCATTGGGGGGGAAGCTACGTTTATTGTGAACCAGGAATTACGATTTCCCGTTCTCAAATGGCTGGAGGGGGTTGCCTTTTTTGACTTGGGAAACGTCTATCGCTATCTCGACGAATTCGATCCCCTTGATGTGCGTACAGCTGCAGGTTTTGGTTTGCGGCTCAACCTCCCTGCGATTTTCCTCCGGCTCGATTATGGCATCAACCTATCTCCCCGGGAGTTCGAGCCGAAGACCGTTTTCTACATAAGCATAGGGCAAGCTTTCTAAATCAGTTGCACATGCCGTAGCTTATCTCAGATTGCTGAGAAGCCTTCGTGCTTGATCCGCTTCCGGGGCTTCAGGCGCGAGGTGGAGGAATTTATCCAGATGTTCGATGGCCAAATCGATACGTCTGATCTGATTGTAAGCGAGGCCTATCTGATAATGGGCGTAGGCATGATCCGGCTGGATCTCGAGGCATCTCTTGAGGGAGTTGATCGCCCCATCGATGTTGTTCTGGTAGCCGAGAACGATTCCCTTTTGGTAAAATGCTTCTGCGTTTTCGGGTTCTAGAGATTGGGCCTTGTCAATCTGGGCCATGGCTGTGCCAAAGTCTTTTCTTGCGATGGCGACCATAGCTTTCCCGACATAACCAGGTGCGAATTCGGCGTTGATTTGCACCGCTCGATCAAAATCAGCTAGAGCTGCATCAATCTGCTCCAGAGCGACAAGAGCCCGTCCTCTCTGATAAAAAGCGTTGACATGGTTTGGATCTTTGGATAAAGCCTGGTCAAAACTGGCTTTCGCTTCCCCGTACTTGAACTGCTTGAGAAGCACCAGCCCTCGTTCGTAGGGATCATCCGGAAGGTCCTGCGTCAATGCCGGCAGAAATATTCCCATCACGAAAACAAGACACAGCATTAATTCCGAGCTGAGTGATATTCTGAATGGTTTCCAAGGCAAAACAATCATTTTTACTCCTTTAGTGTGAAATGAAACTCTCTTCCTTTGTCTGAATGTTTTGATATAATGAGTTTGCTTACCTTTGAAATGTAGCACAACGTTGTTTTTAAAGTCAAAGCTTAAGGAAAGGCAACTATCTGAGAGGAGATTAACTCTTGAAGTTTCATACAGGATTGCGTCCCTGGGCAAATCGGCGGCTGGAAAAAATTGACAGTGCTGACTTTGTTGTTGGAATTCCCTGTTTCAACAATGACTCGACTATCGAACACGTTATTGATGTCGTGAGCGAGGGAATTGCCAAATACTTTCAAGACTTAAAATCGATCATCATCATATCGGACGGAGGCTCGACAGACGACACACGAGAAGTGGCTCAAGCCAAAACCGTTTACCCGTTCATTGAAAAAATTGTGACCATCTATCGTGGCATCCCCGGCAAAGGCAGTGCTCTCCGGATGATATTCGAGGGGGCTTCGTTCCTTAATGCCAAAGCTTGCTTATTGTTTGATTCCGATCTGAGAAGCATCACACCGGAATGGATCAAAGCCCTGGCTGATCCCGTTTTAACCCATGGCCATGATTTTGTAGCTCCTTATTATTCCCGCTATAAGTATGACGCGACGATCACGAATAATATCGCCTACAACATGACTCGTGCCCTGTACGGCAAGCGAGTACGACAGCCAATTGGAGGGGATTTTGGCTTGTCCAAAGACATGGTGGATTTTTACTACGAATACGGGACTGAAGTCTGGATGACAGATATTGCCAGGTTCGGCATCGATATCTGGATGACCACTTCGGCCATCGTCGAGGACAAATCCATCTGTCAATCCTATTTGGGGGCCAAAATTCACGACGTCAAGGATCCTTTGGAGAATCTGGGTCCGATGTTCAGGCAGGTTGTCTATCCCATATTCGAGATCATGGAGAACGAACAGGTGAAATGGAAAAATATACGTGGGAGCAAGCCCATCCCGACCTATGGGGAACCTATCCAGAAAGAACCCGAACCCTTTGCCGTGGACCTGTCGGGAATGATCGAAAATTTCAATGAGGGGTTCAAGAACTTGGCAGCCTTGTGGGAAAAGATTATCAATCCTGAGAGTTTTGCCATGCTCAGGGGATTGACCAGGAAGAGAAATTCGGATAATTTCCTGATGCCCACCGAGGATTGGGCCAAGATCGTGTATGATTTTTCCATCACTTTTCATAGCTGGAAAAAAGATAGAAAAAACCTTGTGGACATCATGCGGCCCCTTTACTATGCCCGAGTGGCCTCCTTTATCAACAGAACTCGAGAGATGACCACTCAGCAGGCCGAGCAAATCATCGAACAGCAGGCGCAAACATTCGAAGATTTGAAACCCTATCTTTTAGAGAAATGGGATAAACATTAGACAAATGAAGGAGGATTTAAACCTTTGGCTGAACTCAAGATTCTTTTTGCGGCATCTGAGGTCACGCCCTTTGCCAAGACCGGAGGCCTGGCGGATGTGGCCGGCTCTCTTCCGGCAGCTCTAGCCCGGCTGGGGCATCAAGTGATCACTGTCATGCCTTACTACAGGTCTGTCGGAGAGGCCTCATTCAACCTGAAGCTGTATGACAAATCTCTTTCTGCTCCCTTCAAGGGCTATCACCTGGATGCCAGAATCCACACTGCCGGGTTGGGGCGAAACACACAAGCTTATTTTATTGAACGCGACGAATTTTTTGACCGAAGCGGTCTCTATGGAACTCCGAGCGGGGATTATTTTGATAACCCGGAGAGGTTCATTTTTTTTAGCCGGAGTGCTATTGAACTGACAAAGCTGATCGGGTTCCAGCCGGACATCATCCATTGCCATGATTGGCAAACCAGCCTCATTCCTGTTTATCTGAAGAGTCTTTATGCAGATGATCCTGTTTTCCAGAGTACCAAATCCGTTTTCACCATCCATAACCTTGCCTATCAAGGCATTTTTCCGGCAGAGATGATGAAGGTCAGCGAACTTCCTCTGGAGTTGTTCGCGATGAAGGGGCTTGAGTACTATGGGAAGATGAACTTCATGAAGGGGGGAATCGTTTTTTCGGATGTCATTACAACCGTGAGTGAAAAGTACGCCCTTGAGATACAGACTCCTGAGTATGGATACGGATTGGAAGGTGTTCTCCGGGAGAGGCGCGCTCAAGTGCATGGCATTTTGAACGGCGTCGACTACAAAGCCTGGGATCCCAAGACAGATCCTCACATCGCTGCCAACTTTGACAGCCACAACCTTTCAGGAAAAAAGGCATGCAAGCAGGATTTAGCAAAAATTTATGGACTGAAGGAGACATCCGGTGCTCCGGTAATAGGGATTGTGTCGCGATTGGCAGGCCAGAAAGGCTTCGATATCCTGGAAGAAGCCATGGATGAACTTTTAAAGTTGGATCTCCATCTCGTCCTTTTGGGAACCGGTGATGCCAAGTATGAGAAGCAATTCGATGCTTTGGGGAAGAAGCACGCCGGTCGGCTGGGTGTGAAAATTGCCTTTGACAATGTCCTTGCCCATAAAATCGAGGCGGGATCGGATATGTTTCTCATGCCTTCGAAATACGAGCCCTGCGGGCTGAACCAGATGTACAGCCTCAAGTACGGGACTATCCCTATCGTGAGAGCCACAGGAGGACTGGACGACACGATACAGAAGTTCGATGCCCGAACAGGGGAGGGGAACGGTTTCAAATTTACGGATTATTCCTCGAGTGCTCTGCTTGGGGAAGTGAAGCGGGCGCGGGAGCTCTATGACGATAGCGCGAACTGGTTGAAGCTAATCAAGAACGCCATGCAAATGGATTTTTCTTGGAAGAGGTCCGCTCTGAAGTATGACGGAATTTATAGGCAATTGAGCGATAACTCATAGCGCCTTAACGTCCTGGTTGAAAAAAGGAGTTTTGTCTTGTCGCCAAGACAACCACGCACAAAAAAAGAGCCAGCGGATGCACGAGGTCCCGGACGAGTCCTCCATGGCCCGACTCTTTTCACCGAATATGATATCCATCTATTTAAGGAGGGCAATGCCTTCAAGCTCTACGAGAAATTTGGGGCCCACAGAATGTCCGTCGATACCAGGGAAGGCGTGTATTTCTCCCTGTGGTCTCCGAATGCGGAACATGTTTCGGTTGTCGGGGATTTCAACGGTTGGGACCCCCAAGCCCATCCCCTGGCTATAAGATGGGATGAGTCAGGCATCTGGGAGGGATTCATTCCTGACCTCTCTCGAGGCTCTCTCTACAAATTCCATATTGTCTCCAAGCAGCGCAAATACAGAGTAAATAAAGGCGATCCCTTTGCTTTCTTTTGGGAAATCTCTCCCCGTACGGCTGCGGTTGTCTGGGATCTTGACTATGCATGGGGAGATGCGGAATGGATGGCGTGCCGAAAGGAATGCAACGATCTCCATGCCCCCCTTTCAATCTACGAAGTTCACCTGGGTTCATGGCGAAGAGCACCCGAAGATCCCGATCGGTTTCTGAGCTACAGGGAAATCGCCCCTCCGCTTGTTGATTATGTCAAAGACATGGGTTTCACTCATGTGGAGCTCATGCCCGTGATGGAGCACCCCTTCTATGGTTCCTGGGGTTACCAAGTGGGAGGCTATTATGCACCCTCCAGCCGGTATGGCACTCCCCAGGATTTGATGGCTCTGATCGATCAACTGCACCAGAATGGCATTGGAGTTATCCTGGATTGGGTTCCTTCTCACTTCCCTTCCGATGAGCACGGGCTGGCCTACTTCGATGGGACGCATCTTTTCGAGCATCAAGATCCGAAAAAGGGTTTTCACCCGGATTGGAAAAGCCATATCTTCAATTACGGCCGGAACGAGGTGCGGAATTTCCTGATAAGCAATGCTTTGTTTTGGCTGGAGCAGTACCATGCCGACGGTCTCCGTATGGATGCCGTGGCCTCAATGCTTTATCTGGATTATTCCAGGAAAGAAGGGGAGTGGATTCCGAACGTGCACGGTGGTAGGGAAAATCTCGAAGCCATTTCCTTTCTCAAAAGGCTGAATGAGGTCATTTACCATGCCTTCCCCGATGTCCAGACAATCGCCGAGGAATCCACAGCCTGGCCCATGGTGACCCGGCCTGTCTATTTGGGGGGCCTCGGTTTTGGGATGAAATGGAACATGGGTTGGATGCATGATATTCTGCAATACATGTCAAGGGATCCCGTCTATCGGAAACATCACCACAATCAGTTGACCTTCAGCATCTGGTATGCCTTTTCCGAGAATTTCCTCTTACCGCTCTCTCACGATGAAGTCGTTCACGGAAAGGGATCTCTTCTGGCCAAGATGCCAGGAGATGATTGGCAGAAATTTGCCAACTTAAGAATTCTCCTGGGATTCCTCTTCACTCATCCCGGGAAAAAACTCCTGTTCATGGGAAATGAATTCGGGCAGCGGCGGGAATGGACTCACGAGGAAAGTCTGGACTGGCATCTTCTTGAATATCCATCTCACCAAGGCCTGAAGAATTGGGTCAGGGATCTCAATCGTGTCTACCGACGTGAACCGGCATTCTACAAGTGTGATTTTGAGCAGGATGGTTTCCGATGGGTAGATTTCAGTGATTGGGAAAAGAGTGTTATCAGCTTTGAACGGAGAGGAGGAACTTCCGCAGACACCGTAATCGTGGTTTGCAACTTCACCTCCCTGGTACGCAGGTCGTACAAAGTGGGTGTTCCTTCAGGCGGTCTTTGGACAGAGGTCCTGAACAGCGATGCCGTAACCTACGGTGGCAGCGGCGAGGGGAATCTGGGAGGAGTCGAGGCTCAGCCAAGCCCGATTCACGGTAAAGACCTCTCTCTGTCTTTGACGCTTCCGCCTCTGAGTCTACTGATTTTCAAAAGAAGCTCATAAATTTTCGCCCCATCCTACATTTTCTCGTTGCAATTTCACCAAATGTGATAAAATGTAATCTTTAAGCCCTTGTGTTAACCGGGATGATGGATTGATACTGTTTATCTTGACAAGGAGATTGCTATGAAGGACAAAATCGGAGAAACTGCAGGCAAAATTTGGAAAATCATGGCGAAAAGAGGTGAAGTGAATGTCGCTCAGCTACCCAAGTTGTTGAATGAAAAATCTGCGATCGTGTACCAGGGACTCGGCTGGCTGGCCAGGGAAGATAAGATCGACTATCAGATCAAAGGCGCCAAAACGTTTGCAAGCCTCACAGATACAGAGAAAAATAAATAGCGGATTGATTCCCAGGCAAATACGCACAGTAATCTCTTTTTGTGTTTGCTCTGATTTATGAACCGACACATCTGCATTCACGGGCATTTTTACCAACCACCGAGGGAAAACCCCTGGCTTGGTGAGGTCGAAGTCCAGGATTCGGCCTATCCCTTTCACGATTGGAACGAACGGATAACCGCAGAGTGCTATGCCCCAAACTCGACTGCCCGGATTCTGGATGCGGAAAAAAAGATTATTGACATCGTTAACAATTATACCCGGATGAGCTTTAATTTCGGACCCACTCTATTGTCCTGGCTGGAGCGGCATGAGCCAGAAATCTATAGAGCCATTCTCGAGGCAGACCGTCAGAGCCAAGTACAATATTCCGGGCACGGCTCTGCGATGGCCCAGGCCTATAACCATATGATCATGCCGCTCGCCAATTCCAGGGACAAGCAAACCCAGGTTATATGGGGTATCGTGGACTTCGCTCATCGTTTTCGAAGACAACCTGAAGGGATGTGGCTACCGGAGACAGCTGTTGATCTCGAGACTCTCGATATCATGGCTCAGCATGGGATACGGTTCACGATCCTCTCTCCAGTTCAAGCCTTGCGCTACCGCAAGGTGGGAAGCCGTGAGTGGATCGATGCTCGAGGAGGGCGGATCGATCCGAAAAGATCTTACGCGGTGCATCTGTCTTCTGGAAAACGCATGGCTGTTTTTTTCTATGACGGGCCGGTCTCTCATGATATCGCGTTCGGAGATCTTTTAACGAATGGCGATTTCTTTGCAGAGAGGTTGCTTCATTCTTTTTCCCCTGATCAGCCGGGAGGGCAGCTCGTCCATACCGCCACAGACGGTGAGTCCTACGGCCATCACCACCGGTTCGGCGACATGGCCTTGGCTTATTGTCTGGATAAGATAGAGGCGACAGGAAAGACTCGGTTGACAGCCTACGCCGAATACCTGGAGAAATTCCCCCCCGAATATGAAGCGGAAATTGTTCCCAACAGCTCATGGAGCTGTGCCCACGGCGTCGAACGATGGCGGAGCGATTGCGGTTGCTGCACGGGCAGGAATTCCGGTTGGACACAGGTCTGGAGGGCTCCTCTCCGGGAAACCATGGATTGGCTGAGGAATGAGCTCAGCTCGCTCTTTGCCAAAGAAATGACCGCTTACTTTGATGACCCCTGGTCAGCGAGGGACGCCTACATCCAAGTTGTCCTTGACAGATCCGAGCCCAGCGTGGAGAGATTTTTTGTCCAACAGGCAGCTCGTAAGATCAACAGAACAGAAAAAACAACTGTGTTGAAGCTTTTGGAGATGCAACGGAATGCCATGCTCATGTACACGAGCTGCGGTTGGTTTTTTGACGAGATATCCGGAATTGAAACAGTTCAAGTTATGAAATACGCTGGCCGGGCCATGCAGCTCGCCAGAGAAATTTCGGGTGGCGATCTTGAGTCTGGTTTTATTGCGAGGATTGAGAAAGCACCGAGCAATAATCCGGTCTATGTCCATGGTGCGGAGATCTACAAGCGCCTTGTTCAACCTGCGATGCTGGACCTGCACAGAATCGGGGTGCACTATGCTGTCTCGTCCCTGTTCGAGGACTACCCGGAGAGCGTGCGAATCGGAGAGCACACGGCCCAAAGTCAGGCCAACACCATTCTTGAGTCCGGGAGCTTGAAGCTTTCCCTGGGTAAAGCATCAATCCGGTCCGATTTAACTCGAGAGGAAGAGACGTTGAGCTATGCCGTGTTGCACTTCGGGGACCAAAACCTCAACGGGGGAGTGCGGCAGTTCGTTGATGAACAAGCCTATTCTGTGATGCATAGTGAGATAAAAGATGCTTTCCAGGATGGCGATATTCCGAAATTGATCCGCTTGATGGACAGCCATTTCGGAGATCACAACTATTCCCTCTGGCATCTTTTAAGAGATAAAAAAAGAGAGGTCTTAAACAATATTTTGGAATCCACACTCGAGGAAGCCGAGACTTCTCTCCGGGACGTGTTCGAGAGGCATTATTCTGTGATGTATGCCTTGAAAGAAAACAACATACCACTGCCGAAGGCTTTCGCCGCGTCGATGGAGTTTGTGCTGAATGTAGATTTCAAAAAGCTGATAGAACAAGATGAAGTTGATCTCGGGACTTTAAAGCGGATCATTGATGAATTCCAGAAGTGGCAGCTCGAACCTGACAGTGATTCTTTGGGATTTGCGGCTAGCAAAAAAATTAACGAACTGATGTCCGAAATCCGGGCGGATCCGGAGAACTTGACGCTTCTTGAAAATACGGTGCAACTGATGGCAACTTTAAAAACATTCCCTCTGGACTTGAATCTCTGGAAAAGTCAGAATCTGTATTTTTCCCACTGTCAACAGTTGGGCGGGGATATGCAGCTTAGAGCTAAGAAGAACAATTTAAGGGCAAACACATGGATGGGCTTGATGAAAAGTCTCGGTGAACACCTGTCCGTCAAGTGTCTGTGAGAGTGCGTGTTTCGACCAGAAAAAGAATGACAATGCTGCAACGGGGAAGCGGTGTTCTGTGTCATATCACTTCATTGCCCTCTCCGTATGGTATTGGAGATCTTGGCCCGGGAGCCTATGCGTTTACAGATTTTTTAGCCGCTTCCAGACAAAAAATCTGGCAGATATTGCCCCTGAATCCTACGGATTTGGCTTCTGATAACTCACCCTACCATAGCTGTTCTGCTTTTGCCTTCAATCCTCTTTTGATCAGCCCGGACCTCCTGATAGAAGACGGGCTGCTTACCTGGAGCGATGTGGAGTCAATTCCCGATTTTGCGAAGGAGAGAGTTGAATTTGATAGAGTTATCCCATTCAAGAAAAAAATATTGTCCGTGGCCTATGAACGTTTCAAGGAGAGATCTGACACGCAGGAATTTGAAAGTTTTTGTGCTGAACATTCATTCTGGCTGGATGATTACGCGCTTTTTGTGACTCTGAAGTCTGGATTTCAAGGTCTTCCCTGGAACAAGTGGCCTCCTGAAATCAAGCGGAGACACACTGCAGCTCTGAAGAGCGCGCAAACCAGATATCACGATGAAGTGCAGAGAGAGCTGTTTCACCAGTATATTTTCTGGAAACAGTGGCGCAGACTCAAACGCTACTGCTACGGGAAGGGCATTCAGATTATAGGCGATATGCCTATATATGTTGTGCACGACAGTTCAGACCTATGGACTCGTCCGGAATTGTTCCAGCTCGACGGAAACGGCCGGCCTTCAGTGCTGGCTGGAGTTCCGCCGGACTATTTCAGCCAAACCGGGCAACTTTGGGGAAATCCCCTCTACAGGTGGGATCGGATGAAGAAGACACGGTTCGATTGGTGGATCGGTCGAGTCGCTCATAATCTGAGTCTGTACGACTGGGTGAGGATCGACCATTTCCGTGGCTTTGTGGGTTACTGGGAAATTCCGGCGAAAGAGAAGACGGCTGTCAAAGGGAGATGGGTGAAAGCTCCGGCCTTGGATTTTTTCACTACACTCAAAAAGAGATTCCGGACTCTTCCTCTCATAGCTGAAGATTTGGGAATCATAACCCCTGATGTCAAAGAAATCATGATCCTTTTCGGCTTTCCCGGAATGAAGGTCCTTCTCTTTGCCTTTGGTGATGATAATCCCGATCACCCCTATCTACCCCACACCTACGAAAAAAACTGCATCGCCTACACGGGAACACACGATAACAACACAGTAAAGGGCTGGTTTCAAATGGAAGCGAAACCTGAAGAAAGGAAGCGGTTATTTCAATACATCGGACGGACGGCCACAGATGATGATGTCCACTGGGAGCTTATCAAGTTGGGCGCCGTGTCTGAGGCCAATAACTTCATAGTACCCGTGCAGGACATAGTGGGACTTGGAGAGGAGGCGAGGATGAACCGGCCAGCTACCAAGCAAGGAAATTGGCGCTGGCGCCTGAGACCGGATATGCTGACGTCAAATCTTGCTGAGAAATTGGCGGGGATTACAGACGCTTCCGGTAGAGTCTGATTTATTCCGCTTCCCCTGATTCTCTCAGAAATTTCGCGGCTTCCTCGGGCACACTGGGGTTGATGTAAAAACCGCTTCCCCATTCAAATCCGGCAATCCTGATGACTCTAGGGATGATATCCAAGTGCCAGTGATAGTCGTATTTCAATGTGGTCCATTGGTCGGGCAACTTGGGTTTGGCTTCAGTGTTGGGTGATGTATTCAAAACAAAGTTGTAGGGCGGATCGTTCAAGACCTTTCTTAACCGGGAAAGGATATCTTTCAGAAAGGGCGCTAATGCATCCAGTCCGGTATCGCTGATATCTCCATAATTGTGATTGTGTTCGATGGGAGCGATGAATATTTCGAAGGGAAACCTGGAGGCGTAAGGCGCAATGGCCACAAAGCCGTTTTTTTGGGCAATTATTCTCGATCCGGTGCTAATCTCCTGCTGGATCAGATCGCAGATAAGGCATCTCTCCTTGCTCTCATAATGCTTTCTGGCTGCATCGAGCTTGATGAAAACATTTCTTGGCACGATCGGTGTCGCGATCAGTTGGGAATGGGGATGCGCCAGTGATGCGCCTGCTCTTTTCCCGTGATTTTTGAAGACTAGAGCATACCTGAAGCGGGGATCTCTATAAAGGTCTCTGATTCTTTCCCTGTAAGCGAGAAGAACCCATTTGATGTGATTCGGAGATAAATCGGGTAAGCTCAAGTCGTGTTGCGGTGTTTCAATGATGACTTCATGAGCGCCTGCTCCTTCGATCATGTCATAGTATCCTACTCCGATTCTTTTCCCCTCGGCCTCAATTTTCAATGCAGGGAATTTATTGGATACGACCCTGACTTTCCAGCCTGGAGAATTGGGTGCTGTTTTTGGTTCTCTGTAAGCCCAAATTTCAGGAGGAGTAGAAGCCTCGTAGCCTTCACAAAAAGGGCAGAGCTTCACATGATTGTACTTGGATTTGTCGGCCAGGTCAGAAGGCCTGGCCGCGCGCTCTGTAGCTATGATCACCCATCGATGTTCTAGCGGATCATACCGAAGTTCTGGCATTTAGCTCTCCTTTGTGGTTGAAGACACGACTTGAGTGGATGATGGATACAATGTGATCACGTATGTCTCTTTCCTGATTTAGCAATGAATTATATATTAAAATGGCATAAAAATCAGTTAAAAAGAACATGATGGAATGATTCTCAGCGATTCTCTTTGTCAACCGTCATCCTCAGCGAATCGATGGAATGTGGTCACCACTCCCGTCTGATGAAAGTCAGCCATAGTCCCCCTCCTCAAAGATCAAGTTTTATATTGCGAAAAGCGATGAATCTCGGATAGAGCTAAATCACTGTTCCATCCGAAATAATAGCATTTTTTCGGACAACGATGATGCCGTCAACGATAGAATAGGTTTCTGTCTTTCTTTCCCGCACATTGTCGGTGTTTATGAGCTTAACGTTGTTTCCGATTCGTGCATTCCTGTCGATTATGGCATTTTTGACTTCGCAGTTATCGCCAAGACCGATATTTGGAATTCCTTTTTTGCTATTGTTTTCCATGTCGGTTGATGATTCAAAGAAATTGGCGCCCATCATGACAAGATGATCCAAAAGAGCATTGCGGCCAATCCGAGATCGCACGCCGACTATCGAGTGATGGATTTGGGAATGCTGAATAATACTCCCCTCGCATAAAATGGAATTCGTTATTTCGGAGGAGATTATTTTGGAACCCGGAAGAAAGCGTGCGTGACTGAAGATGGGTTTGTCCTCGTCGTACAGGTTGAATCGCGGCATTGGCTGGGTCAGACTGATGTGGGCATCGAAAAAACTTCTGATCGTTCCGATATCCTCCCAATATCCGTCAAAAAAATAACTGAACACTTTTCTTCCCTTTATGGCATAAGGGATTACTTCCCGCCCAAAATCTTCAAATGTCGTGTTTTCCAGGAGCTCTTTCAAAACCTCTCGATTAAAAACGTACACCCCCATCGAAGCGAGATGACTGCGACCAGCCGAATCTATTCCAAATTGAGAGAAAGCTTCATCCTCCACTCGCATTTTGTCAAGTTGAGCCGGATCATTGGGCTTTTCACAAAAGTCGATGATTTCACCGTCTTTATTGACCTTCATTACGCCGAATTGGGCGGCTTGGTCTTGAATTACAGGGTAAACGGAAATGGTGATATCTGCTTTTTTTTCAAGGTGATAATCGATAAATTGACGATAGTCCATCCGGTAAAGGTGATCTCCCGATAGGATCAGAACGAGGTCGCCTTCAGTCCTGAGGAAAGACAGGTTTTGTCTGACTGCATCGGCTGTGCCTTGATACCAATCTCTGTTCTCAAGCGTTTGTTGCGCAGAAAGAACGGTCACAAAATCTCTAGTGAAGTTGTCGAAACGGTAAGTTAGAAAAATATGACGGTGGATGGATTCGCTGCTGAATTGGGTTAAAACAAATATTTTTTTAAATCCGGAATGAATGCAGTTGCTGATTGGAAAATCTATGAGGCGAAATCTTCCTGCAATGGGCACGGCCGGTTTGCTTCGTGTTGCTGTTAATGGATACAGGCGGCTGCCGTGCCCGCCGGCCATAATCATGGTCACAACTTTGGTCATTTTCAATATCCTTGGGTTTCCCTTTCAATTATAAAGTAAAATCTTGATAAAATCAGTAGTATGAAAAAACCTCATCGTTGGGATTCACGTGACAAGCTAGCGATCTTGTTCCTTTTGTATATATTCTCTATAATCTATTTGAAAAGCTATCTTATAAACGTGAGTTTGATATGAACATAAAGCGTGCTCTTGTAAGGATTTAGAAGGAGGGTAACATGCGCGGTCTGTATTTCTTACTTCCCACGTTGCTTGCCATCCTTGTCTCATTTCTCTTTGTCAGGGCTGCCGCAATCGCCCTGATGATGACCGGATTGGAAAAGAATAAAGCCAAATTTCAAGCCCTGTCTGCATTCTCCGGGACGGGTTTCACCACAAAAGAGGCCGAATTGGTCATCAATCATCCTGTAAGACGCAGGATTGTCCGCTATTTGATGATCATGGGCAATGCAGGAATAGTCACGGTGATCGTGACGGCAACCTCCTCGTTCTCAACCAGCAGCGGTTACCAGCTTCCTTTGAATGCCATCGTGTTGATAGTTGGAATATTGCTCATCTACAAACTAGCCAGCAGTAGAGGTTTTACCCGGCGATGGGAGAATTATATAGAGAAAAAGTTGATAAAATCACCGCAATTCGAGGAATCCACATCCGAAGATCTCCTTCATTTCATGGAGGGCTATGGGTTGGTCAAAAAGATTGTTCCTGAGGGGTCGGGTCTGATCGGTCAATCTTTAGCGAAATTGAAGCTGAACGAAAAAGGAATTCTTGTGCTGGGCATTGAGAGAGAGAACAATTGGATGCCCACTCCAAAAGCAGGGGAGGTCCTTAAAAGCTATGACAGGTTGGTGATCTACGGCCCGCTTTCTGCGCTCAAATCCAAGCTTGAGGAATGACGAGTAACAAATACAATTCAGAAGCCATCTCTTATTCGGATTCCAGGTTTGCGTAGCCGGCTGATATGATCAATTTGAAAGCTTCCTCCACAGTGATATTCAGTTTTTCCACCTTGTCCTCTGGAGCATAGCAGAAAAAACCCGATGTGGGATTGGGTGTGGTGGGTATGAAAATTTTCATGAGCCTGGTCTTGTCCTCTGTTAACTGTGATTGTTCTTCCCCGGTCACAAAACCGATGAATTTGAGGCCTTTGATGGGAAATTCGAGTAGCACGACCTGAGAAAAAATCTTTTTTTCGCCGATAATTCCCGCGGTGATGTGTTTTACGCCGCTGTAGACGGTTCTGACAACAGGAATTTTTGAAAGGATAATTTCAACATAGCTGACCAGTTTTTTGCCGATGATGTTATTGACCAGGATACCGAGGATAAGAATAAACAGGAGGGCGATCACTATCTCTACACCGGCGAAGGATATGTAGGATTTCGGCTGCAATGCCGGAGGGAGCAAAGCAAACGTCCTTTCAAAAACATTGACCAGAGCTTTGATGAGAAGGATTGTCACCCACACCGGTATGATCACAATTGCACCGGCCAGGAAATTATTGCGTATGAAGATCAGGATATTTTTCTTTTTCATTGCAGGTTTTCTCCAATATTGGACTTCCATTTATGGTAATATATGAAAAAAAGATCCTCAAGTGAGATGCGAATTTCAGGTCTTTTCATTTCATGATCATGTCAACATAACGTTTTCCATGAAAACAAGGGAGTAGTCCATGTTCAAAATAGACAAATTCATTAAAAAACGTGATACAAAGATCGGTCTGCCTCCAGGAACGCCGGTATACGTGGGAGAGAAGCGAGAGGAGAGCGTCCGGATCACCGTCATCGATTATAATGAAGAGCTCTTTCGAGAGAAGGAAATCTCTGCGATCAAAGAATGCTGCGAATTCAAGAATTCAGACACTGTATCTTGGATTAACATCGACGGCGTTCATGATGTCAAGTTGATAGAGCAACTGGGCAAAGAATTTGATTTGCATCCCTTAGTAGTTGAAGACATTGTTCATCCGGGACAACGGCCAAAAATGGAAGAATTTGAGGAAAGCCTCTTCATCGTGTTCAATATGCTGACCTATGATGACGGAGCCAATGAGGTTAAAGGTGAGCAAGTCAGTCTTGTTTTAACCGATCATGTTGTCTTGTCTTTCCAAGAACGGCCCGGCGATATTTTCAATCTTATCCGAGACAGACTCCGGAATGGGAAAGGACGGATAAGGAAAATGGGAGCCGATTACTTGGCCTACTCGCTTCTGGATGCTGTTGTTGATCACTATTTTATCATTTTGGAAAAAGTGGGAGGGAGAATTGAGGAGCTGGAGGAAACACTGATAAACAATCCGAAACCTGAAACGATGCAGGAAATTCACAGATTGAAGAGAGAGATGTTGTTCTTACGGAAATCGGTCTGGCCTCTTCGCGAGCTGATCGCCGGCATAGAAAAATCAGAATCTCAAAGAGTCAAGACATCAAGCCAGAAGTATTTTAGAGATGTGTACGATCACACGATACAGATTATCGATACCGTCGAGACTTTCCGTGACATGTTATCCGGGCTTCATGACACCTATCTCACGGTCATCAGCAACCGCATGAATGAAATCATGAAGGTTTTAACGATTATTGCCACAATCTTTATCCCATTGACCTTTGTCGCCGGGATCTATGGCATGAATTTTGAATTCATGCCCGAGCTCAAGTGGCGCCTGGGCTATTTCGGTGTCTGGATAGTCATTCTCATCGTTGCTTTGTTGCTGATCATCTATTTTAAAAGGAAAAAATGGTTTTGACGAAATCTGTTCGTTGAATTGACCCTTTGATGGTCAATGTGCTAATGTTTGGTGATCCACCGATGGAACTCTCCAATTTGATCTTTTACCTCATTATCCTCGGGCTTCTTATGCTGTGTTCCGGGTTTTTTTCAGGTTCTGAGACCGCCCTATCGGCCCTGACCAGAACCCAAATTCAACGCATGCGCCGGGATCGGAAAAAAGGAAGCCTGGCTGTGGTCAGGTTTTTGGATGAACCACGCCGGCTATTTATCACTGTCCTTTTTGGAAATACGCTGGTCAACATGGCCTTTGTCAGCATCATGGGTGCCCTAATTTATGACAACCTGTTCAAAGGCCGTAATCCCGGTACAGCCTATGTTGTGGCCATTTTGCTGGAGACGACAATCTTGCTGCTTTTTGGAGAAATCACGCCCAAGACCATCGCCATCCGAAATGCGGAGAAGTTTTCCCGCCTGGTTGCCCCTCTGCTCTGGAACTTTTCCCGTCTTATCTTTCCCTTCCGGAAAGCCCTGCGGTTTTTCACGGATATTCTTCTTCCGCTTTTCGGCGTTCACAGCATGGTCGATAGCCGGCCCATAACCAGTGAGGAAATTCGCGCTACTATTAAAACAAAGGCCGAAGGCGGGGAAATAGACAAGGACGAAGAAGCGATCTTATCCAACATCTTCGAGCTTCAAGAGACCAAGGCCAAGGAGATTATGGTCCCGAGGACAAAAATGGTGAGTGTGGAGGTCTCAGTCACCATTGCCGAAGCCTTTAAAAAAGCGATGAAGGAAGGCTACTCCCGCATCCCCGTTTACCGAAAGAGGCTGGATAACATCTGCGGCATTTTTTATGTCAAAGACTTGCCGCGCTGGCGCAATGTGGATGTCACCAAATTGGGGAGTTCCAGATTAGAAGAACTCACACTGGACGATTTCCTCTCTAATCAGAACATGCTCAATGTGCTGAATCCCGGGCAGGAAAATACTCTGATACGTCAGCCCTACTTTGTCTTGAATACAAGGGACATCGGATCATTGTTGAGAGAGATGGCGCACAACAAACAGCAGATGTCTGTCCTGCTGGATGAATATGGCGGTGTGGCCGGTTTGGTCACGGCTGAAGATATCGTGGAGGAGATTGTCGGCGAGATCGAGGATGAGTATGATGCTGCGCCGGATCAAAAAATCACAAAAGATCAGGGGCGAGCGAACTGCTATTTCGTCCCTGGATCTCTAGGCCTCCGGTCTCTCAATCGACGCTTGAAACTCAAACTGAACATCGAAGAGGCTGACACTGTCAGCGGTTACGTCATGACAATTGCGGGCACTATTCCCCAGGAAGGAGATATCTTTCAGGATAGATCACACAGATTGTCCTTTGAGGTTCTTAAGATGTCGGGCACCCGTGTTGAAATGGTGCGATTGTGTCTTCAGCGAAAAAGGCCGGCTACACAGGGGGTTCTTTTTTTAACGTTTTTATGCTTTAGTTTGTTTCTTGGGATGACCGGTTTCTCTCTCCCGATCGCCGACTTTGGAGAGTTATCCGGTTGGATATTTCCATCTGTTTTTGGGTTTCTTTTGGTCTTTTCGGTGATAATGAGTGGGTTTTTTTCCGGTACAGAAACAGCCTTTGTCTCGGCTTCGATGGCCAGGATAGAAGTTTTAGTGCAGCAGAACAACCGACGGGCTCTCTATATAAAGCGTTTGATGCAGGAACCGGACCGCATGTTGGGAATCGTACTTGTGGGCACTAATCTTATGAATACGGCGGCTGGTGTGGCTGGCCTGCAGCTGGTTCGCTATACACTCAGAGGACGTGAAGATCTGCATGAACTGGTCAACACACTGGTGCTGACATTTGTGATTCTCTTGTTTGGTGAATTACTGCCGAAAACGGTATTTAGAGCGAAGGCAAATGCTTTGTCACTCCGCAGTGCGCCTATTCTTCGTTGGTTCGATTCGCTTTTGCGGCCTTTTGTGATTTTCTTCTCGAAAGTCTCTAATCTTGTCGTCCGATGGGCGGGAAAAGAGGATAGGGAAGAACGGGTACGGATAACACGGGAAGAACTCCGGTTACTAGCGGAGATGGGGGAAGAGGAAGGGGCTTTGAAAAAAGAGCAGCTCCGTATGGTCCATGGCATTCTGGACCTGGAGAACCGCACGATCGGAAAAATCATGACGCCCTTGATCGAGGTTTGTGCCCTATCCCAAAACACGGATCCCCAGACGCTCCTCACTAAGGTCAAACAAACAGGCTTTTCACGGATTCCCGTTTATACGGATCGTATTGATAACATTACGGGAGTGGTCAATGTCCTGGATGTGCTCTCAGCCGATCCTCTACCGGAGACGATTGATCCTTTCGTCCGGAGAGATATTCACCATGAGCCCGAATCTCGACGAGTCTTCCCTCTTTTGAAAGAGCTAACTCGCAGCCGCAAACCCATGGTTTTTGTGGTTGACGAATACGGTGGGGTGGTGGGATTGGTCACCATCGAAGATTTGGTTGAAGAAGTCGTGGGAGATATCTGGGAAGAGAGAGACCGTGAAGAAAAAAAATCCATTCACAAGATAAGTGATCAAGTTATTGAATGTGATGGCAAAACCGAGATACTGGTATTGAACCATGACTATGACTTCTCCCTCCCAGAGGGAGAATACAACACAATAGCCGGTTTTTTAATCGAGAGACTGCAGAGAATTCCGAAAAAGGGGGAAAGCCTAACTTTAGGTAAGCTGAAAATTCTTGTTTTGGATGCCGATGGAAGGAGTGTGCGGCGAGTGAGAATCGTAAGAAAATAGGAATTCTAAGATTCTAGTCGGGAATATCGAACCCTAATCCGGGCTGGTTGGTGGGAAAAAGGGTTCCGTCGCGGAGAATAACCGCGCCTTCACAGGGATCATCCACAAGGTCCAGATGACCGTCGAGATCGGCATAGTAAACATTCGGGCGGGCTAGGGCGAAATGGAGCCCTGCCGCGATACTCAGAGCGGATTCGTCCATACATCCCACCATAGCTTCAAGTCCGGCCGAACGGGCAACAGCATTGATCTGGATTGCCCTGTCGATTCCCCCGACTTTCATCAGCTTTATGTTGACCATATCGACCAGCTCTCTGCGGGCAAGCTTGAAGGCATCACGAAGGGTCATGAGGCTCTCGTCGGCCATAATCGGGATTTTGACGCTCTCTGTGACTCGGCCCAACAGATCCGGCTGGCCTTTGGGTGTGGGCTGCTCGATGAGCTCGACCCGGGATGATTTGGTTTCGTTGAAGAAAGTGATGGCCTCTTCCAGACTGAATCCCTGGTTTGCGTCGAAGCGCAGTTCTAGGCTCGACCCAACGGCCTCTCTGACTTTTATGATGCGGGCAATATCAGACTGAACATCCAGTCCGCCTTTTATTTTCAAGGATTTAAAGCCTTGAGCGGCAAACTCCTTCGCGCGCTCCACGGTTTGCTTCTCGGGGAGGATTCCGATAGTGATACTCGTTCGGATACGGTCTCTGAATCCTCCCAAGAGTTTCCACAAGGGAAGGCCACTCACTTTGCCCAGGATATCATGGAGAGCCATATCCACACCCGCCATTACAGCCGGCTGCGTATCCAGAAGGAGTGCCAGGCGTTCGAGAAGCTGAGCTGTACGCAGGGGATCGGATCCTTTTATAGAAGGGGCTACTGTTTCGTTCACAGCTTGCAGCACACTCCCGGGGGTTTCTCCGGTGACTTGCAGATCAGGTGCAGCACAGCCGTACCCTGTGACGCCCTTATCTGTTTCCAACCGGATAAAAACATTGGTGGTCGAATTGATGGTTTCATAGGCAATGGTGTAAGGTTCAGTCAAACGCATTGCCACAGACCATGCTTCGATATGTTTGATTTTCATTTGCTCAGTATCTTCTGTGATAAATTTCATCGAGGCTCATGGTTTTGAGATCCTCGACAAACTCGACAAGGTGCTTGATCATATTATCCCAAATCTTTTTGCCCTTTTGCCGGCTGGCTTTAGTGGGATCGCCCAGCACACCGGTGGGCGATATTTTTGCCACACGGGCATACCATTCCACACTCCTTTTCGAGCTGAAGTTGAGGTAGCGGCTGGAAAAACGGGGAACATATTTTCGCAGTTTATCCGTATGAACGAGGTGAGGACGGTTGGCCAGAGCTGTGCTCGTTTCCACCTCGCCGGCGTGGACATCGTTCGTTGTCTCAGTGATGACATTGACGTCCTTTTCACTTGTTTCGCCCGTTTCAACGCAGGTGAAGATATGGGCGTCGCGATTGATCATTTGTGCAGCAAATTGGAGGGCAGGAATGTTGCCGCCATGCCCATTGATGATTATGAGTTTGATGACTGCGTGACGAGCGGCTCCCATGCCGATGTCATAGACCAGGTCGGATAGGGTTTTTGGACTTATGCCGAGCGTTCCGCTGAAGTCTTCGTGGTGATAGGATACGCCGTAAGGGATAAGAGGCAGGACGAGCGGCTTAGGCTCAGAGCATGCCTCGGCGACCTTTTGCGCCAGGTATTGTGCGTCGAAGGCATCCGTATCCAGGGGGAGATGAGGGCCGTGCTGTTCGATGGAGCCGACGGGAAGGAGGGCGATGTCGACCTCTTTGAATCTTTTCTGAGCTTCCGGCCAGGATAGTTCCGCCAGGAGGTGTGGATTTGGTGTTTTAACCGGGCCGCTGGATGCTTGACCTTTTTTGCGGCTTTTGCTTTCTTTGGATTCAAACAGATAAGGTGCATTCATCTCCGGATCATCGATGAGATTGAAGTCGGTCCATAACCTTCCCAGGCGCTTGACAGCACCGTCAGCATGCTTTTGGAAAATTTTGAAGAGAGGCCTGCGAAGGTCCGACGGCACGGTCGTGATCGGGGATTTTTCCGGATCGAAACGCAGTCTGGCGATTTCAGGCCGGGATTTAATGTTCACGTTTTCTGGAGCTCTGGCGACCAATTCTTTTTCTTTGAGAAGATAGAAAAGATGTTGTGCGCCGGCTGTTTCTTGATGGATCCCCTTTTCAGGCAAGGCACGCAGGCAGGCTGTGATTTGTTCGGGTGTGTAACCGCAGTTCGTCGGATCGCCGCCTATGGCTTTCAGAATTCCGACAATTCGTCGGCACTTCTCGCATTTTCCGCAGGGGAAAACCCTGTTGTCTTTGATATGTGTGGCGTGACAGGACACTTGATTCCTTTGCAGGAAAGGATATCTCTCGTACAGGATCTTTTCTATCAGGAGCTCGGAAAGAGGACGGAGTAACGAGAATTGACTGACTGTCCAAGCTTTGCGGAAAAAGTAGCGCGTAAGGACATTGTCAAAGTACCGGCTTTGATCGTAGTATCCGTTGTAATGGACGATCCCTTCGGTGGTTGTTCTGTTCGTTGTGTCGTACTCATCCCCGATAATCAGTCGGCCGATACGTCTTTTCCTTATAAGAGGCAGGGCTCCAAAGAGGAACACTGCTACTGTCCAAAGGCGTATAGGGTAATCATCGGAGCGAATTCGGGAAAAATCCTGGCGGACAAAGGGGAGATGCCTCAAAATCCAAGCAAATAATCTGTCGCAGTTTGTCCACACCTTCGAAGTTTCGGAATAGGTGCTCGCGAAGTACCTGTAGCCGTTCAGAGCTGTAAACCAGTGACGCCCCGATTCATTGATGAATATCGGATGCACCTCTTTGCCCATTTCCTTGAGCAGCCCGAAACTCAATAGACTGTCCTTGCCTCCGCTTGAGAGGACCGCGTGCTTGGTTTTATCGGCAGCCCAAAAAATTGATTTTTTGCTTTTTTGATCCCGGCTTGAAGAAGATTTTTTCCCATGAAAGGAAAGGCGTGCCTGGAGATATGACTCCTTCTTGACTGCGGCTAAATGGGCTGCCTTGCCCGTAAGAAAAACGTTCGGCTCCAGAAATTTCAGTACAAATATTTCACGAGCGGTGTTGGCCATCATGTCCGATATGAACTTTTGGTCAACCGCATCCAAGTCATCATGAAAAAGGATCTCGTCACAGAAAAGACCGTAGTTGATGGCGACTTGAGCAGTTATCATGCTGGCCAGATTGACGGACAACGGATCTGACGGATCAAAGACGTCTTCTTCAAAGCGATAGGTCAGATTGAAGGTCGAGATGCTGTTGTGTTTTGTAACTGTGTACGGACACTGGATTTGGCGGCGCTTTACCTGGACCGGTCCGACTTCGAGTTTTGGGAGAACCTGTATTTGACGAAGAGGATCTTCTGTCGCTGGTTTTCGTACGCCCCGTTTTGATGGCATCGATGTTACCGGTCTTTCCTCGGGATTTTTGCGAGTTTTTTTCTGTGGCTCTGGATAAGAGGAGCTAAAATGCTGACAAGCTCGCCACCTCCCTGTACAAGGACATCTGTTGCCGGAAGCCCGGTCTCATCGGTCAGCCGCTTGCAGGTATCAGGAATTTTCTCCAGAGTTATGTTTTCATGATTGATGGTGAGAGCAACCACCTTTTTCCCGGAGACAATCTCCAGAGCCTGGATCTGTTGTGACAGAGGCTGAATGATGTAGCCGGGAAAACTGTCGTATTCTATGCGTGCGGGAGCATGCTGGAGAAGGAGCACATCGGGCCGCCCGGCGGCCAGGATTTCGAAACCGCCTGGATAGGCGGGGTTCAGAAGCCCTCCCTGTCCCTCGATGATGATGATATCCGGCCTGGCATCGTACCAGGCTGACCACACGGCATGTTCGATTTCACCTGCGACAAAGTCATTGATCAAAGAATCCATGATGATGCCGTAGCCAACTCCCTGCATCCAGGATGTCTGGCCCGTCCCGATGAGTTCTGTTTTATAGCCGGCTCGGCTCAGCGCTTCCACCAGAATCCATGCGGTCGTCCGCTTTCCGATGGCCGAATCAGTGCCCAGCACGGCAACCTTGAACGAAGTCACCTCCTCGATTTTCCCGCTGAAAAAATGAAGGTCTTTGAGAGAGGGAGGTTTTCTGACATCCCGGATCTGAACGCCGTATTGCCGGGCGAGGTCACTAATTTCTGGATCTTCGGAGAGGAAATCATGCAATCCTGAATCGACGTTCAAACCGGCCTTGATTCCCTCCATGATGCTTTGTCTGTGTTCTGGGGCGAGACGGCCTCCATCAGGCGTCACGCCCATGATGAAGTGAGTTGGCGGGATGCCTGACCGGCGGGCATGTTGGAGAGCTTCAGCCAGGCTAGGTAAAATCGGGATCCCGTTGGGATGACTGTCCAAAAACTGACCGGCATCGCTGCCTGCAATCGTTGAATCTATAATGGAGAGGATACGGTATCGTTTGGTGCGGCGCGTGAGTCCGTGAGCTGTTTTTCCGTTTGTGGTTCCAAACGCGGCTTCACAGTACACAATGGCATTGCCTTCGGGGAAAACGGTCATCATCGTCTCCCTGTCAATATGATGATATACCGGTCGTTGGCGAGGTTTTCCTTACTGTGCAAATCAAGCAACGCGACCAGACCGGCCGTGGATGCAGGCAGGGCATTCAATCCCTCTCTCTCGCGAATCAGGCGTGCGAAGTCGAGCATATTTTTGTCGCTGGCGTAGGCAGCCCATCCCCGGGAAAGCCGCACGGCTTCAAGAGCGTGGTCGCCGTCAAGGGACTGCCAGTTGATCAACGGCTCATTCACTGCGGTTTCCCGGATTTGTCCTGGTTCCAGATCCGTGCAATGAGGGATTTTTTTCTGGAACGCACGAATAATTGGGTTTTTCTGATAAGAAGATCCGGCAATCATGCGAGGAATCCGGGATGTTTTTCCCCGTCTGTAGAGGCTCACGAAGCCTCTGTAGATGCCTGCCAGTGTTGTGCCGTTGGAGACGGGCGCAGCCACATAACCTGGTGCGTCTCTCAGCTCGTCGTAGATTTCATAGGCAATTTCCCCGTAGCCTCTCAGCTGCAAAATCGTGTTGGCCCCGCCCGGGTTGGCATCATAAATTTCTTCCGCTTCGGCAAATTCTTTGGAGATATCGACGGATTTTTCGTAATCTCCTTCAACACGGACAATTTCAGCCCCGTAATCGATCATTTCCTGGGCACGTTTTGTGTGATAGGTGCTCGGGATGTGTATGATGCAGCGCAATCCTGCCAGGCAGGATGCAAATGCCATCGCTGCGCCGTAATTCCCGCAGGTGGCAAGGGTGATGGCGTCGAATCCCCGACGCAGCGCATCTCGAACCTGGGCGAAGGCAATCCTGTCTTTTTGGGTGCCAGTGGGATTTCCCCCCTCAAATTTCAGATAGATCTGCCGGAACCCAACCTCACGTTCAATATTCCGGGCTCTAGTAAGGGAAGTATCGCCGATTTCGGATTCGAAGATATCTTCGTATGCTTCCAGTCGGTCTTCAATAGGTTTGGAGGCGTCGGCGGCAATTTTTTTCTGGGTTTCCAATTCCGGCATGAGCTCGGATATCTGCGAGCTTGCCTCATCCAGAAGGAAGAAGCTCTGGATATCCTTTGTGGATTTTGATAAAGAGGAATCGGAGATTTTGTTTTCTGCCAATAGCTTCCTTCTTTTAAATTGATTTTATCCTTTTACTGAACAGACACCTTAGTCTTATTCATACATTTTTTTCGCTTTAGGCACAAGATATCGAGACGAATAATCTGTTCTTTTACCATTTTAAGTTCTCAAATTTAGGTTGACGATACAAATATAAGTGATATAATTAAAATATTCAACTTAAAATTAAATATTAAACAATAATTAAAATGGCCAAAGTCCTTAGACAGTTTACTGTGAAAAAACTCAGGGAACCGGTCGATAATCAATTGGACAAGGATATAGAATGGATCTGCACAAGTCTGGGTTTTGTGACATCCCGTGATCATGACAAAACAGCATTCAGGATTCTCAAAGCACTCATCGTTGCGGCCAAGGAAGGCAAGGGATTGACGAGCGAAGAGCTGACTGAATATGTGGAACCCACCATAGGTTCTGTTATCTATCATTTGAAAAAATTGATAAAAGCCGGTCTGGTCGTGAAACTCGGTTCAAGCTATGAGCTTCGCATGAACAATTGTCAGAAGACGATTGAGGAAGTTGAAAAAGAGATTGTCAGCACTCTGGATGATATAAAAAAAATTGCGCGCGACATAGACCGTGATGTGGGTTTATCACACAGAGCACAATGAACAACAAAAAAAAAGTGAGGCTAGGAAGATGCTTCCGGTGCAAGAAGAGATTTCCGATCAGAAAGGATCAGCATCCACGATACTCTTTGTGTCCGTCCTGCAAAAGCTACAAGGATGAGATCGGATCCGGTTACACTTGGATTGATCATCGGTCGCGGTTTTCCAAATATTAGATTTTCTGTAGAATAAAAAGGAATGGCCGCTAACAATCATCTCAAATCTCAACCGAGTCCACCTGTCCAGCTAGCCCGGCATCTGGGTCTTTTTGAAGCCACGATGATTGGCGTCGGCGCCATGATCGGAGCCGGGATTTTTGTCCTCACCGGCATTGCGGCCGGCAATGCCGGCCCTGCTGCTCTTATCGCCTTCGGCCTGAACGGAATCATCACACTCTTCACTGCCCTCAGTTATGCCGAGCTTTCCAGCGCGATCCCCGAGGCGGGGGGAGGCTATTCCTTTATCAAGAAAGTCATGCCCAACTCCATTGCTTTCACTTCCGGTTGGATGCTTTGGTTCGCCTACATCGTCGCCTGCAGTCTCTACGCCAAAGGATTCGGCAGTTATTTCATGGAATTCACCACACGTTATATGCCGGCTATCGGAAAAAGCCTTTTGAACATCTTGGGGGAGCACGGTTCAGTGGCGTTAATGACGATTATCGTCAGTCTTCTTTTCATTTCCGTCAATATCATCGGAACCCACGCCAGCGGCAAGACGGAAAACATCATCACTCTGGCCAAGATTGCGGTTTTGGCCGTGTTCATCTTCTTCGGGCTCAAGCAAGCCTTGACAGCGACAGAAGTGACCCAGGCCAATTTCAAGCCCCTCTTTCCCATGGGATTTACCGGTGTCCTGGCGGCCATGGGATTGACTTTCATCGCCTTTGAAGGATATGACCTCATTGCCACAGTCAGCGAAGAGGTGAGGGAACCGCAAAAAACAATCCCCAGAGCCATTCTCTATTCTCTCGGCATTACCATCAGCATTTACCTTCTCGTTGTCTTTGTCTGCATAGGGGCCGTTCCCGCAGCCGAAGGGCTTCAGTCCTGGCAACTTCTCGGCAAATACCAGGAAATAGGGATTATTCGTGCGGCCCAGAGCTTTATGCCGGCTTTCGGCATAGTGCTTGTTCTAGGAGGAGGGCTTTTTGCGACATTGAGTGCCCTGAATGCGACAGTTCTCGCATCCTCCAGAGTTGCTTTTTCCATGGGCCGCGACTGGATGCTGCCCCACAGCCTCAGCCGCATTCATTCCCAAAAGAGAACACCAGTCCTGGCTATTTCCATCAGCGGCTTGCTCTTTATCGGAATTGCCGTCTTTCTCCCTTTAGAAACTATTGGCGTGGCCAGTAGCTTGCTGTTTTTGTTGACATTCTCGCTGGTCAATCTGGCCTTGATCATCTACCGGAGACGAAGCAAAACCCTTCCCCCTTTTCGTGTGCCTCTTTTTCCCCTAATCCCCATTTTGGGTTTCCTGACAAGTTTGGGATTGGGATTTTTTCAGCTCATCAATCAAAGCACGGCCTGGATTTTAACAGCCGTCTGGATTATCGTGGGCCTTGTTATTTATCTGATTGCCTTTTCCAGAAAGGTTCGAATCGCGGATGTTCCCAAATTTGTCCAGACTCCGGAGCTCATCGATTTGAAGAAAACCCGGCGCTACAAAATCCTGGTGCCTCTGGCGAATCCCACTCGAGTGATTCCATTGATGCACATGGCCGGCAAGATTGCCAAATCGTGCAAAGGAGAGATCATATCCTTGAATGTCAGTGTGCTGCCAAATATCACCGAATATGCCGAGGCCGAACCCTATCTCAAGGAAGCCCAATCCATCATGGACAAGGCGCAAAAGATCGCCTTTGACCTCAAGGTCCCTCACACCTTTTTAATGAAAATCGGCCGTTCCGTAGCTTCAGAAATTGTTCAGGTGGCCAGGGAGAACGAATGCCGACTGATTCTTCTGGGGTACAAAAAAGACGAAGATCCGCTGGAAAACAGCGTTATCCATCGCGTCATAAACCGCCAGCCCTGCGACGTTGCCATCCTTAAGAGCGATTCGGAAGAAATCCCTTCATTCCGCCGGATCCTGCTTCCGGTTGGGGGACAGGAAGTTCATGATCATTTGAAGGCCCGGATTGTGCATTGCTTGGCCACAGAAGGGGAGAATGAAGTCACCTTTTTGAGGATCATGGCTGAGGGTGCGGGCCGAGCCGCGCTGAAAAAGGCAGAGGATGCGCTCAAGCGGTCAGCCAAAATGTACAACATTCCCCAAGCCAGAACAGAGGTCATGGAGCATTCTCAGGTTGCCGAAGCGATTGCAGTGCGCAGCAACGAGCACGATTTTCTTATCCTGGGAATGAGGAAAGGGGCCTGGCTCAAGTCTTTTTTCTTCGGGTTGATCGCACAACAAATTACCGGCCAAGTCAATTGTCCCACCCTTCTGACTAAGACCAAATCCCCGGGAAGGGCGGGATTGAAAAAATCCGCTCCGAATCCTGAGGAAGAATCTTGCCTTCTGGATTGAAGCGCGCAGCTATTCTTCCAGCGCTTACTTTCCCTTCCGCCAAAAACGGAAAGGTCCGACTACAGGCATAAAGGAATAGCGGGCTTTTTGATTAGGAAAAATCCCGCGGGAGACCAGCTTTAAATCCTCAAGCGTGTAGAAAGCTTTGGGATTGAACGTCTCGATGGCTGTCGACACGGTGTGAAAGTCGTGTCGTTTGATGATGACATACAAAACGTTGACTTTGCCCTCTGCGCCTTCGGCTTCTATGCTGGTGACGCCGAACCCTATGGCTCTAAGGTGATTTATCAATTCGGTGGCATCCTTCTGAGTTACGATGCGAATAATCGCATTTCCCAAAGCCAGTTTTTTTTCGATTTGGAGCCCGATGAATGTCCCCATAGCAAAACCTGCACCGTAGGCAATATAACAGACCACATTATTCAAGTTCTGCATGATGACTCTAATGGCTAGCAGCCAGATGATGACTTCAAAGAATCCTATCAGGGAGGCGATGTACTTCAATCCTTTAGAAACAAAGGAGATCCGAATCGTTCCAAGGCTGACGTCGAAGATGCGGGCACAAAAAATCAAGAACGGCAGGATGATCCAGTTGAAAAAACCAGGACCGAACAACGCTTCAATATTCATCGTCTCTCACGCTCAAATTCGGAATAACTATATGCTTTCCAGTCAAATTGTCAATTGATAAAAGAATAAAATAATCATTTCAAAATCCGTGATGGTGTTCATGGATAGAATCATCAGTCGTTAGGCGAGTCATTGTCTGTGTGAGGCGCATAGGGTGGGTGGTGGGGTCTTCGTCGAACACAGACAATAACTTGCTAACAATCGTTTTATCATTGTCCAGCGTCACCGTTTTTAAACCTTCCAAGAATGATTTGGTTTCAGCTATGCTTTATAGTCTTCTTTTTGGAGGCCGTATTTTGTCATCAGTTTGTGCAACTGGCGGGTAGAAATTCCAGCTGAAGCCGCCGAGTCGTTTATTTTTCCTTTATGTTCTGCCAATACGTTTTCGAGGTAACTTCTTTCGATATCAGCGATTGCTTTATCCCTGAACTCAGAGAGTGTTCCAGTGCAATTCGTATTGAATATCGTCGAATGAGCGTCGGATTGGAAGAATTCATGCGGAAAATTTTTTGGAGTTAATGTCGATGTGGTTTCGAGAATATACGCCCGCTCTAAAATGTTTTCCAATTCTCTGATGTTTCCCGGCCAATGGTATTTGCTAAAGGCTTCTATAACTCTCGGATCGATGTCATGTATCTGCTTAAGATGCATTTTGTTCAGTTTGTTCAAGAGCACCCTGGAGAGATGGGGGATGTCTTCCTTTCTATCCTGCAGCGGAGGGATTTCTATGGGAAAGACGTTCAAACGGTAAAAGAGATCTCTTCTGAAAAGCCCCTGCTCACACATTTTAACCAGGTCAGAATTTGTGGCTGCAATAATTCTTACGTCTGCTCTTAGGGCAATTTCTCCTCCGACCCGCTGATACGTCTGGTCTTGGAGTATTTGAAGGAGTTTAATCTGCGCGGAAGGAGTGATGGTTCCAACCTCATCAAGAAATATTGTGCCTCCCGTGGCGATCTCGAATTTTCCGAGTTTTCTACGGTCGGCTCCTGTGAATGCGCCTTTTTCGTGTCCGAAAAGTTCACTTTCTAAAAGTGTATCGGGAATGGCGCCGCAGTGAACCGGTATGAACTGTTTGTCTCTGCGGCTGCTGTGTTGATGAATGAGATTGGCAAGGATTCCCTTTCCGGTTCCGGTCTCGCCTATGAGAAGCACAGTCGTTTTGGTTGGAGCGGCGGCCCGTATCTTTTCGTACACTTTTTGCATCACGCTGCTCTTGGTTTGGATGAGATCCAGCGCATCCGCTTGCCAGAATTGCTCTCTGAGGTAATCCAGCTCTGATTCCAAAATTTTATAATTGTAAATGCTGTCCACCACGAGATGGAGTTCTTCTGGATCTATGGGATAGGTGAGGTAGGTGTTGGCTCCTGCCTTGACAGCTTTAACGGCTTCCCGCAGGAATTTCTGGGAGCACATGACAACGATTTCCAGCGTTGGATACACGGACCAAAAAGGCAAAAATGCTTCCTTATATTCATTATTTGAGACGGATTGCATGAGAATTTCCAGGTCGATGAACACAAAGTCATAGCGCTTCTTCTGAAGCCCCTTCAGTGCTGACCGAATGTCTTTTGCCTGAGTTGCGAGCGGACGAGGAGTTAAGCAGGACTGGATTGTCTGCAAAAGGGTATCATCCCTTGTGATGATTATGATAGATCTCATCGGTTCGGATATACTGTTTCCTAAGACCGTTTGATATTATAGAAAAAAAAGGCTTTTAAGTAAAAAAACAAAGCCAAAAAACAAAGCTTTTCAGGATAGCTAAGGAACCCTTTTCGGGGGTCTCTTATGTCGCCTTGACATACCGAGAGAATGTGTTTTTTTGTCGGACATATTCAAAATGCACTTCTTCATCTCGTTTATTTTCAATAGTTTTTTTCCTTCCGCTTCAGATATTTGTCCTTTAACCGTCACTGAATCTTGAAGAAATTCGAAGAGTTTATTTCCCATCTCGTCATTACAAACGTGAAATTCCTCCTCTCCATGAGTTGAAATCGCAATGGCAATGGCGTTTCCGTTATCATCCCATTCGACAGGTATGATAATCCCTTGGAGTATTACGACATCATCCTTATTTTTAATCGTGAGCTCCTCGCTCATTTATTTATGAGCTGGATCATTTCATCTGCATGAATCATGCCAAGTTCTGGACCAATTAAAAAAGGAAATGAGACCTGCTGTGCATTCACTGATTTGTCTCCCGCCTGTGCCGGCTTTCTCGTGTGTTCTTTTCGACTATAAAAACGGGAGTTGTGTGAGCACCAACCGAGCCAATTTTTAAGAACTAGGGGTTCCGAAATTAAACACGTAAAAAAAAGCTTGAGGCCTGTAGTTTTGTTTAAATCCATGAGTTGAGCGGGGTTTCTTAGAGTAAGTAGAGGGATTTTAGCCAAAATGCACAATTATGGAAGCTCCATTTTTCCCGGAGAATTCTTTGGCACATTTTTCGCAGTTGCCCGAGATGAGATGAATCTCATTTCCCTGACACTGAACAAAACTGTCCAAGAAAAAAGTCTTTCCAGCAGGCGGAGGGCAGAAGAATGGCTGAATTTTGTGTTCATCTCAATGATTTGCCTGGGAAGCATTACTACCATTGGATTTTCTTTGGACTTGAAGTTGTTTTTGTTATGGAGGGGATTTCTTGTTTCTACGAATCTCCTGAAGATTTCGATGTATTTTCTTATTTTTTCTTCATTTATTCTCTTGAGCGGCCTTATCTTTAGAACCTTTCTGTGGTTTCGATACAAACCACTGACACTGGATATGGGCCCGGATGTTGAGTGGCCAATGGTCTCGGTTATCATGCCGGCATTGAATGAGGAAGATTCGATCATATCTTCTATTGATTCCATTTTTGCGAGCCAATATCCGGAAGAAAAACTCGAAGTAATCACTATCAACGACGGATCAACGGATTCAACTCCTCAGAAAATGGTGCAATTGAAGATGAAATATAAGGGCAAACTCCATGTGATCCATTTTCCCGAGAATCGAGGCAAAAGAGAGGCTCTTTACAGAGGAATAAAGAATGCTGCAGGGGAGATTATCATCACGGTTGACACCGACAGCCAAATCGATCCCCTTGCCTTACGTAACATCGTGTTGCCTCTTATTAAAGAAAATGACTGTGGCGCCGTTGCGGGTAGAGTGGAAGTTCTGAATAACAAAGAGACCTTTTTGACAAGGATGCTCTCGATCCGTTACTCCTTGTCCTTCAATTTCGGCCGCGCTTATCAAAGCGTCTACGGGGCTGTCTTGTGCTGTCCTGGAGCACTCACAGCCTACCGAAAGAAAGCCGTATTGAAGTTTCTCGATGAGTGGAAAAGTCAGAACTTTCTGAATACCCAATGCACCTATGGAGAAGACCGTGCCTTGACCACTCTGATTTTAAAATCAGGATATACGACTCGATTGCAATCCAATGCCGTGGTTTTTACGACCGTCCCCTCACGGTTTAAAAAAATGGTTAGGATGTACCTGCGTTGGAACCGCAGCTGTGTTCGGGAGACCATTCTTTTTGCCCGGTTCATGCTCTCAAAATACAGGAAGCACAATCGTGTTTTCCCAGTTATTGACTTTTTTTTCTTGAATATCATGTACCCTTTTCACCTGCTTTCTTTCAGCATTGTTTCATATTCGGTCATGGTTCATCCGCTACTGCTGCTTCGTTATGTCACCATCGTCATTACTGCGTCCTTCTTTCTTTCTCTTTATTATCTGAGGTCCCGAAAAAGCCTAGTTTTTCTCTATGGAATTCCCTACGGTATTCTCACGGCATTTTGCCTTTGGTGGATTTTTCCCTTTGCTGCCCTAACACTCAGGAGTACTTCATGGATGACCCGGTAGGCCTTTCTGATGTCCTTGCCGCATTGGTTGTCTCGAGAGGATTTGAATCGGGCAAGAAATATGGCCTTTTCTTATCAAACATCAGGCACAAATGTCTTTACAGGGCGTGAAGATGACGATTCACTTCAGATTTTTGGTAAAAATTGCGATCCTAGGCTTCACCATTCTGTTTGTGCTGCTTGGATGCTTTTCGAAGAAAAGAGATTTTAATGTCGTTTATATAAGCTTAGATACGACTCGTTATGACTACATAGATACCGGGAAAGGGGCCCGGGCATACACCCCTGCACTAAGGAGATATGCCGAGAGATCAATCGTCTTTGAGAATGCGTTTTCCACATCCACCCAGACTCTCCCTTCTCATTTGTCGGTGTTCACATCGCGATATCCCCATGAGCTAGGTGTATACACCAATGATGATAAATATGGACATCGCTCTAAGTTTGTTTCTGAAGTTTTCAAAGAACTGGGCTATCAAACAAAGGCGATAATCTCTTTGGGCACTCTGAATAGCAGTACTGGCTTTCAGAATGGCTTCCAGGATTTCCAGGAAGATCTTTTTGAAGAAGGGGTATTTTTTGTCCCTGCCGAAGCTATAACCTCTGAAGCGATCAAGACTGTCCAAAATTTGAGAAAAGATAGATTTTTTCTTTTCCTCCATTACTCCGATCCACACACACCTTATGCCTCGCCGGAAGTGACAGGCGAATTCAATATAACTCTGGATGGCATTCCGATAACTCGCTTCGATTCGTATAAAGGAACAATCATCAAGGAACAGATTCCCATCAAAAAAGGAAGTCATATGCTGTCTTTTGAAGTCGATCATGATATGAGCGATTTCAGCCATTTCGTGATCAGGGGATTGATTTTTGGCGAAGGATGTAGCCTTTTTACAGAGGATCTCGAATATTCGGAAAAACTCTATGGCGGATCCTATAAAATGAAGAATTCTGCTGCCCGTGTGAGAATTCAGTGTGAAGATGAGAGTTTCATCAAAATCTTCCAAATTATACCAATCCTGAATCACAAATCTGCTTTAGAGTTTTACAGGCTGGAAGTCGAATACATGGATAACTCCGTGGGAAGACTGCTCAGAGCGCTTGATGATTTTGGTCTCCAGAATAACACAATCGTGGCCATTTTTGCGGATCACGGCGAAGGTCTTGGAGAAAAAAATGGCTTTTTTGGACACACAAGGTATCTTAATCGCCAGTTTATCCAAGTTCCCCTCATTCTAAGAATTCCGGGATATGAACAAAAAAGAATCCATTCTCCCGTATCTCTTGTGGGGCTTTCTCCCACAATTCTTGAAATTCTCGGGATCCGGGATGAAGGCTTCGTTCACGAAAAAAGCTTCTCGGATGCGATACTTGGCAGGTCTTGGGATGACAAAATCATTTATTCCTTTGCCTATGATCCTCCAGGAAAAAAGCATAAGCTCTCAATTATACAATGGCCGCTTCAATGCATCTATCACCTTGAGGATAATCAAGTCCAAAAAAAAGAGCATTACAATCTTTACCTATCACAATCCTTCAGCGAAAAAGATGCTGTGCATGAAAGCACCATCCAAAAGGGCTACCTTTCTGACTATCTTGCATTTCAAAGTGAATTCAGGCAGCTGAGAGATATTTTCTCACTGCCAGATGGGCCGTCTCATAGACTCGATAAAAAAGGTCTGGAAAGGCTTAAAGCCTTGGGATATATGGACAATTAATGGTCTCATTACTCTGAGTTGAATTCATCGGCCCCAAAAAAAGAATTCACTGTTCCGATTTTTTTATTAAAGGAACTAGTAATTCCGATTCATGGGATTAGATCCGTTTCTCTATACCAGCGCGTTGAATTGAGCCGCGTGATCTTAGGATGAACATATAGAGTATTGAGGAGGAGATTCTGGAATAAGAATATCCAGTTCATTCCCGAACTTCTCATTCAGCCTGCTGCAGATTGGCACATTTTTCGCAATTGTGTATGAAGAAAAGCTTGATTATGAAACTTAACGCTGACCAAGGAGAATTGAAATGAAGATAATTCCTCTGCAGGACAGAGTTCTGGTTATGAGAATCGATAAAAGCGAGTTGAAAAAGGGAAGAATCATTATTCCTGACTCAGCTAAAGAGAAGTCAATGGAGGCAGAAGTCATAGAAGTAGGAAAAGGACGCATAAATGAAGAGGGTCAGCTCATACCTGTTGACATTAAAAAGCGAGATAAAGTTCTCATAGGGAAATATAGCGGGACTGAGGTTGAAATCGACGGTATTGAACATCTTATTGTCCGCGAAGATGAAATTTTAGCAAAGATCGCTTAAGAGGAATAAGGAGGAATGATGGCTAAGCAAATTACGACTGGCGAAAACGCCAGACAATCCCTGCTCAAAGGGGTGAATGCGCTCAGCAATGTGGTTAAGGAAACTCTCGGACCCCGTGGTAAAAATGTAATCCTGGAGAAAAAATGGGGGTCACCGACGAGCACAAAAGATGGCGTTACCGTAGCCAAGGAGATCGAACTCGAGGATCCTCTGGAAAATATGGGGGCTCAGCTTGTCAAAGAAGTTGCGTCAAAAACATCGGATATCGTGGGAGATGGAACAACGACAGCCACTGTTTTGGCTCAGTGCATTTATGCTGATGGGCTGAAATATGTGACATCCGGTGCAAATCCCATGCTCATTAAAAAAGGGATTGATGTGGCGGTCGAGAAAGTTGTGGGAAATCTGAAAGAAATGAGCAGAGAAGTCAGCGGTGAAATGATTGCTCAGGTTGGTGCTATCTCTGCCAATAATGATGAGTCCATTGGCAAAACCATTGCTGAAGCCATGGACAAGGTTGGGAAGGATGGGGTCATCACCGTGGAAGAGGCGAAAGGTCTTGAGACAACCATGGAGATTGTCGAGGGTATGCAGTTTGACAGGGGGTACCTTTCACCCTATTTCATAACGGATGCGGATAGGATGGAATGTGTCTTAGAAGATCCTTTAATCCTTCTCCATGAGAAGAAAATCAGCAATTTGAGAGAGTTTCTTCCTCTGCTTGAGAGTGTGGCCAAGATGGGCAAGCCCCTCGTTGTGATTGCTGAGGATGTCGAGGGGGAAGCTCTTGCCACGCTGGTTGTCAACAAGCTTAAGGGAACTTTTAGCTGTGCCGCGGTCAAAGCTCCCGGATTTGGGGATAGACGTAAAGCCATGCTGGAGGATATCGCCATTCTTACCGGTGGCAGAGTTATAACCGAAGATATTGGTGTGAAGCTAGAAAATGTGAGCTCAGAGTGGCTGGGGGATGCCAGAAAAGTTGTCATCAATAAAGACACCACGACAGTTGTCGAAGGGCACGGAGAAAAAGAAAACATTCAAGCGCGAATAAAACAGATAAGAACTCAGGTTGAAGAGACGACATCAGATTATGACCGCGAAAAACTCCAGGAAAGGTTGGCCAAAATGGTGGGGGGCGTGGCTCTGCTCAAAGTCGGGGCTGCCACCGAAACAGAACTCAAGGAGAAAAAAGCAAGAGTGGAGGATGCGATGCACGCTACCAAAGCTGCTGTTGAAGAAGGTATTGTCCCGGGGGGCGGCGTGGCCTTGCTGAGGTGTCAAAAAGTGCTTGATGATTTGAAACTGGATGTCCATAGCGACATTGAGATCGGAGTCAGGATTGTTAAAAGAGCCTTGGAAGAGCCTTTGCGTCAAATAGCCGATAATGCAGGTTATGAAGGTTCGGTTGTCGTTGAAAAAGTCAAAGAGAAGGGTCGGAATATGGGATTCAATGCGTTGACTGAGCAATATGAAGATATGGTCAAGTCCGGGGTTCTCGACCCGACAAAAGTTGTCCGCATTGCCCTTCAGAATGCGGGAAGCATAGCAGGGTTACTCTTGACTACTGAGGGATTGGTTTCTGAAATACCGGAAAAAGAGAAGGAGCCGAAATACCATCCACCGGGCGATATGTACTAAAAGTGCAATAGACACGAAAAGGATGTGTGCGGTATCAAAAGCAAGGAGGAATTTCAGTGAGAAATCTCAAGTTCGCGTATGAGAAAGATGCAGTGAGATCAGGATACTTCATTATCAGAGAAACGAAAAAGCGGAAATGCAAGAAATTCAAGAAGAGAAGATTCGATTTATACTCATAATAGAGAATTTGTGGAGGATCCCACTCCTCGATCCATTCTTGTGGCTTCTTGTGACCTGCAAATCGATCTGGATTTTCCCGCGATCGTCAAACCGAACTGTGAGGATGGCAGCCTGGGTATTGGAATGAATGCCGTTGTGTGCGATACGGATGAACTTCAGCAAAGGGTGAGCGCCATCGTCAAAAGATATGAACAACCGGCGCTCATAGAAGAATTCATCGAAGGCCGAGAATTCAATATTGCCATTTATGACGATATTGAACCAAGAGCCCTCCCGGTCTCGGAAATAGATTTTTCAAGAATGCCGGAAGCCACCCCGCATATTTGCTCCTACGAAGCCAAATGGCACGAAGATAGCTTGCTTTTCCTCCGCACCCCGCCGATCTGTCCGGCCCCCATAGACAGCTCTCTGATGTCGAGGCTTCAAATGATCGCTCTTGAGGCCTTCATGGATTTAGGATGCCGCGATTATGCGCGAATCGATTTTCGGGTTGCGGATAACGGCGAAATTTTCATCCTCGAAGTGAATCCCAATCCTGACATCAGCAGGTCTGCAGGATATGCACGTGCCCTTGCTGCGGCAGGAATTGAATACAAGGAATTTTGGCAGAGCATGATAAAAAAAGCAAAGGCAAGGAGATCGCTATGATTCGAAAAATGCATGTATCGGATAGAAATGCGCTGATCGGAATTCTTCGATCGACGAGCATATTTACATCCTTGGAGGTGGCTCTTGCCGCGGAGCTCATAGATATCTATTTAGCTAACCCGAATCAAAAAGACTACACCGTGGTGGTTGCAGAGGACGAGAGTTTTCAAGTTATCGGTTTTATGTCTTTTGGCCCGGCTCCGATTACCGAGGGTGTCTATAATCTCTATTGGATCGCTGTTCATCCTCGCGCACGTGCAAAAGGACACGGCAGAGAACTTGTTGCATGGCTGATGAAAAATGTACAAGATATTTCGGCAAGAATGGTTCTTGTTGAAACGTCGTCTTCAGCGCAGTACAGGCCGACACGTGAATTTTACCGTTCTTTGGGTTTCAAAGAGGTCTCCCGCGTCCGTGATTTTTACAGGCCCGGTGACGATCGGATTACCTATATCAAGCATGTGACTAAAAAGAAAATGGAGAGCTATGGATCTGCAGCTGGACCGATTGATAAACAACTTTGAAATTCAGATGGGCCATTCTAGACTCCAAACTGTGCAATGGGGATGATGTTTGTGCGAAGGATAGTCATCGTATTGAGCATCTCTATCGCGTGTGTCATTATTGTCCTTACTCTCCAGTTTGAAGACGGGAGTCAGACCCGGGAAAGATCGCTCGAGTCGATCAAATCCCTGCCGTATGTTGATTGGATAGCCGATGAGAACAATATCCACAGGCAGGGCGTTGCGAAGTATATGCAAGGGAATTGTTCAGAAGGGATAAACGTGTATTGTTCGAGAAATCAGTCGAAAGCTTACCTTATGAACCTGTCTGGACGCATAGTACATGTATGGGAGAAAAAATCTCCAGGCGCAGAGAATTGGCAACATGTGGAGATGTGTGACAACGGTGATTTGCTCGTTATAGTCAAAGACAAAATGCTTATGCGGATGGATTGGAATTCTCGGATAAAATGGGTTATCCACATGCGGTTTCATCATGATATGGCGTTTGCTGAAAATGGAGATATCTATGCCCTGTCAAGGAAAGAATCGATAAAAAACATCTGTGGATTCCCGCTTCCGATTCTGGATGATTTTCTGCTCGTAATTTCTCCGGAAGGCGAAGTCAAGCGCGGAATCTCTTTTTACGATATTCTGTGTGAAAATATTCCAGCGGAAAGGTACTTAAATATTTTGGCATGGATGAATAGTAAACCATTTCAGTCACGCTTATCTTCCCTGCCCCACAATGGAGAGATATTCCTTACAAATCTCCATCCCTCCGATATTTTGCATGTCAACGCGGTTGCGGTCATGGACAAAAATGTTCAAGGATTCTGTAAAAAGGGGGATCTCCTCATCTCAGTTTTGAGATTGAACTTGATTGGAATTATTGATTTGGATTCGAACAAACTTAAATGGAAGTGGGGGAGTATGGATTTGGATGGGCCTCATGATCCCTCTCTCTTGACTTCTGGTAATGTTTTAATTTTTGATAATGGATTTGACAGAGGTTATTCCCGCATTGTTGAGCTTGAACCGAAGTGCAAAGAGATTGTTTGGGAGTATAGAGCTTCTCCTCCCGGAGACTTTTTCTCCAAAACAAGAGGTTCCTGCCAGAGGTTGCCAAACGGAAACACTCTTATCGCGGAGAGCGATAAGGGCCGTGTTTTCGAGATAACGGCTTCGGGTTCGATAGTATGGGAATTTTACAACCCGGATATTCAGGAAGACAAGAAAAAACGAGCGCCAATATATCGAATGAAGAGAATTGCAGAAAGGAATGACTATGCAAATGCCAGAAATTCTGCTGATGGTGACAGTAAAAAATGAGGATAGGTTGTGTGGGTGCATTATAAATGCTTTTTTAAAAAATTGGTCTGACCAGAACGCGAATTGATAAGACCTTTCAAATCAAATTTATCGTGTTCTTTAAATAATGTCGAAAAGTGTTCAATATCACGAAATATTCAGGGAGGATTGATATGGATAGAAAAATCTATAAAGCTGGCTTTTGGTTTGGAATTTTTGCCTTCGGTTCAAATGCTGCATTCGTGGTGGCTCAAACGTTACAGCTTTTGAGAATCCTGCATCATCCATATGATGAAATTTTCATTTATGGATTTTCCCTTTGTATAGTCGTCCCTTTTTTACTTGAAATGCTTGCCCTTCATTATGTTACTCCGGATGAAAAAAAGTTTTGGAGTCATGCTGCTCTTATCTTTACGATAATTTATGCAGTATTTGTAACGGCAAATTATGTTGTTCAATTAGCGACAGTTATTCCTTTGACACTAAAGGGAGCTTCCGACCAGATAACTCTTCTCATCCAAACGCCGCATTCTTTGTTTTGGGACTTCGATGCAATAGGATATATTTGTATGGGTTTTGCAACATTATTAGCAATCCCTGTTTTTGCAAAAAAGGGATTTCAAAGATGGGTTAGAATTTCTTTTCTTGCCAATGCGCTTGTAACGCCTTTGATTGCATTTGTTTATTTTTATCCTCAATTTTCAGAAAAGCTACTTCTTTTAGGTATCCCCTGGACAATATCAGCTCCTATGGCAATGTTATTGTTGGCAATTATGTTCAAAAAGAAAATGGGAATGGAAAATCATGGGGAATGATTGGATCATTATATGCAGTGAAATGTGTATTTCACGCCATTCTGCTATTCACTATGGAGAGGATAGGATACTTTGCAGCTAAAAAAATTGCTGATTGACAGAAATGAGATCAACTTGATTCGACAAAACTTTTAGGCTTTAGTTTTTTCTATTCCACGTTATAATTGTGGCCAGTGTGAATATGCGAAACAACATGAAATTGGGGACGTTCCTTGGAGTTTTCACTCCAACCATCCTGACCATTCTGGGCGTAATTATGTATCTTCGCTCAGGATGGCTGGTGGGGCACCTGGGCTTCCCGCAGGTGATTCTTGTCGTGGCCATAGCGAACTCCATCACCATCATCACGACCCTTTCCTTTTCATCAGTCGCCACCAATATCAGAGTGGGGACAGGCGGTGCCTACTACATCATTTCCCGGAGCCTGGGGTTTGAAATCGGGGGCGCCATTGGTTTGCCGCTTTTTCTTTCCCAAACCTTTTCGGTTACGCTCTACGCTTACGGACTGGCGGAAGCCCTACGTTTTGTATGGCCTGATGTCCCTGTGCAGTGGACCGCATTTGCCATTGTCATAGCCGTCGGCGGGCTTGCCCTTCTCGGAGCCGGTATCGCCCTGAAAACACAGATCCCCATCATGGTTTTTGTGGGCATGTCGCTCATCGCCTTTACCGTAGGAGCTCTGACAAGAGTACCGGAAAGCGAACTCATGCGGAATGTCACTCCCTCTGGCGAGCTTGCCTTCTGGGCAGGGTTTGCCATTTTCTTTCCCGCTGTCACGGGCGTTATGGCCGGACTGGGCTTGTCCGGTGATCTTCGTGATCCGCTGCGATCCATCCCCAGAGGATCGATCACCGCGGTTTGTGTGAGTTTCGTGATATACCTCTCTCTTCCGATACTGTTGGCTGTGGGTGCTGACCGTTCCAGCCTGCAACAGGATTCGCTGATATGGCTACGGATTGCTCCCCTCGGGGCTCTCATCATTATGCCGGGTCTTCTTGGCGCCATTTTTTCCTCCGCCGTCGGCTCTATTCTGTCAGCGCCCCGGACTCTGCAAGCGCTGGCCATGGATCGCATCGTACCTTCCAGGTTGGGTAAAAAAACGGGGGACTGGAAAGAATTGGTGCCCGGCTTGATTCTCTCCGTCGCGATTGCACTGGGTGCCGTTTTTCTGGGTAATCTTAACGCCGTCGCCTCTATAGTGACAATGTTCTTCCTGACCGTTTACGGGACAATTAATCTTGTCGCTGCCTTTGAGACTTTGAGCGGCGACTCTTCTTGGCGACCGAAATTCAAGATTCCATGGCAGATCAATCTGCTGGGAGGTGCAGGCTGCGTTTTCGCCATGTTTCTCATCAATCCTGTCGCCGGAATAATCGCTGTTCTGGCTGAGTTGATACTCTGGATGTTATTATCCCGCAAAAAAAGACGCGAGTATGGAGACGATGTTAGACGGGGGCTTTACGAATCCCTCATTCGCTGGGCACTGATTAAGCTTGCACGGCGTCCCATGAGTGCCCGAAATTGGAGGCCTCACATTCTTGTTTTCGTTCCTGATCCTCTCGATCATCTGGACCTCATTCGTTTCGGCAACTGGTTCGCTCAGGGACGCGGGGTTGTCACAGTTTGCGAGCTCATCGTGGGTGACTTGATGACCGAAAAGATCGAGATTGAGAGCAGGCATGTCACGACACAGAAGCTTTTAGATAAAGAAGAACTTGTTGTGTTTACAGAAGTGGATGTCGTTCAAAACATCGTTGAAGGAATCACCAGTGTTGCCCAGGCCAACGGCATGGGCGCTTTACAGAGCAATACAGTTCTTTTGGGATGGCCCAAAAAAAAAGAGCGCATTGTCGATTTCCTGAATGTCATGCGCCGACTGGAGACTTTAAACATCTCCCTGGTTTTCGGGAGAACCAGGCCCCGCCATCTTTACCGCCGTAAAGCCCTCGACAGGACCATTCATATCTGGTGGGGTGGGCTCCAGCGAAACGGCGATCTCATGCTTCTCCTGGCGTACCTTCTGACGAGAAACCCCGAATGGCGGGACGCGACCATAAAGATAATGAGTATCGCCTCCAACGAGATGGTCAAAGAACAGACCGAAAAAAATCTGGAGGAAATGCTTCCAGACATCCGCATCCAGGCAGAACCTCGAGTTATAATCAAATCAGAAGACAAGAGCATACTTGAAATTATTCAGGAAGAAAGCGCAAACGCTGAAGTCGTATTCATGGGACTTGCAGATCCTGATAAAGGCGATGAGATGGCCTATGCGGAAAGATTGGAAAGGCTTGCCGGGGATCTCCCCACAGTCTTTTTTGTGAAGAATTCCACTCTTTTTGTGGGAGAACTTCTCGAATCGAGCAACTCGGCGGATAATTCTCAGGCCTCCCCTTGATTATTATGATTCAGGTGATTTCATGGAGTTTAATTGCTCATTTCGGTTTTGATGTCTGACTTATGCGGGCAACTGTACCAGCCATTCTTTCATGGCCTTGATCAACAGACCAGACTTTTGTTGATTGCTGAGAAACGGCGCGCGGGAGAACTCGACTTGAATCCAGGGAATTTCGCGGGAATGGGACCGGATGATGTGGCCACCCTTAAAGGGATGATTGATGGATACGGGATGATCAAGAGATTGCGAAAGGCACTGAGCTAACAATTCGATCCATTCTTGAGGACAGGTGAAGGCGGCATTGCTGAGGCAGACGGGAGGACGTTCCTCGTCGCAGTCAGGGGCGACGGGGGGGGCGACCGCTGCCATGGTGTGGCCGTCGATTCCGATTTTGACTCTCCGGGCTAAAGCCGATAGCTGTGCATGGTAGGGGCGGTGATACTTGGCGATCATTCTGGCGATGATCGCTTCAGACGGATAGCTGCTGTAAACGGGGACATCCCAGCAGGTGTGAGTTTTGATGACTCCGTCTTTCCAGAAATCATCTTCAGCCCGGTTCATATCCACAATGGCCCGGCCGATATCCGTGGTCACAAAGGCTTCGACCTCCTCTTTTAGAGGAATGTAAATTTCGGCAGCACCTTCGTCACCGTCTTCGCGAATGTCTTTTTCTGATAAAATGCAGAGGTCCTGGACTTCAGGGGGGATTTTCCAGCCGGCATGGGGGACAGAGACAAGAATCGGAAGTGTCATTTTTTGGGACCTGAGGCGGAGCCGTCTCGGCGGGGATCAGCCACTCCGATGAACTCATTTCCCTCTTTGAGCACCAGTTGTATACTTCCCAGGTAAAAGGACATGGGCTCCCTTTTGTCGATTTGAAAACCTCGTGACTTGAGGATTTCGGGTATATCGTCCCGCATGTAAGCTGCTTCCAGCGAGACTTTGCCAGCATAGGAACAGTGCAGCCTGGGTGCAGCCACAGCATCAAAAGGGGATTGAAAGTCCAGGCGAAGCAGAACTTGGAGGATGGCAGAGGTGATGCGTTCGCTTCCCGGTGATCCAATGGCCAGCCACGGGCTTTTGTTTTGCAGGATAATTGTGGGCAGCACACTGGCCCAGGGCACTCCGTTCGGCCGCATATAATAGGGATGGCTTATGTCTTCGTATTCGAAGGCGCTCATGTAGTTGTTGTAGAGAAAACCCAAACTGGGAGTGGTGATTTTGGACCCATACACGCGCTCGATGGACTGGGTCAAGGCGACCACGTTTCCCCATCTGTCCATGGCAGAGAGATGGGTTGTTTCGCCCTCGGTTTTGATCCGGCTCTTGATTTGTTGGGCCACCAGCTTGGCATAATCGGCACTGAGCATGCGCCGGTCCTGTACTTGGGAAAAAAAGTTGGGATCAAAGGGTCGGTCCCGCCGGTCGAGCTGAGCACGCCGGATGACTTCGGCCAGAAGGAGGACCCCCTCCGGAGTGTCTGGGTTTCTTTTTTCATGGGAAAACTTTTTTATAATGTTGATCATTTCAATCAATGTCCGTCCGGCTCCCGGAGGTGGCATGCTGTAGACTGTTTTTCTTCCTAGCCGGCCGCTTATCGGTTCCCTTTCAATGGGATAGGGAATACAGGCGAGGTCATCTCTATGAATCAGACCGTTGTTTGCCTGCATGTCCGCGTGAATGGTCTGGGCAATCTTTCCCGTGTAAAAATCTTCGACACCAGCACTGGCCAATCGAGCTAGAGTTTTGGCCAAGGTAGGCTGGGAAAACATATGGCCGACAGCGAAGGGTTTGTCCCCGTCGCGGAGAAAAAATTGGCCGGCGTTTCCTCTTTTGAAGTTTTTTAACTCCCGGCTTTGAATCTTACGCTGCAATTCCGTGATGGGATATCCGTTTTCTGCTAGGGCTATGGAAGGCTTGAGCGTATCCGTCAGGTTCCATGTCCCGTATCTTTCGAGCACATAAGCCAAGGTTGCCGGCGTGCTGGGAACAGTGGATGCCGCATATCCAAGGCGCCGGGATGTTTTGTCCTTAAAATTTTCGTTCAAGGCCCTGTTGGGGGCGCGGGAAGAACCATCGAGGGCAATCACTTTTTCTTTGTCGGCCAAAAAAAGTAGCATCATTGTCTGTCCTCCCAGCCCTGACGCCTGTGGTTCACACACACCCAGGGCAAAGGCCGAGGCTACAGACGCATCTACGGCATTTCCTCCCGCCTCCAAGACCTGTGTTCCGATTTGCGTGGCGAGATAATGAGCGGTTGATATCATGCCGTGCTGCGATACCGAAATGCGTTGAGGCTGAGGAAGCTTGACCTTGCTGGGCTCGATGAAATCCGTGTCGACATCCTTCCGTGCAATATTTGCCATGGGTCTAACTCCTGATTTATTGGGCTAAGAACTGCGCCAGCAGTAAAACTCTCTGGATGAGGCTTATCCGGTTGACGGCTTCCTTAGGCGTATACAGATCTCTGGCCGCAGGTCCGAGACCGCAGATGACGGAGGTCTTGGCCGGCACAAGGCCTCCAACTGAAGGCCAAAGGGAAGAATCTTTGGAGTAGGCTATTTCCCAGTCTTTGGCCACGTTCTCGAGCGATTTCGCCAGCCGAATGTTGCCCCTCCGCTCTTTCATAGGAGGCCGGTCGGAGATGAGCTCCAGAGAAATTTGGAATCGGCCTCCCTTCAAGATTTCTCTAATATTTTGTTCCGTTTCATTTGCCTTCTGTGCATCCAGGTAATTGAGAAGCAGGTTGGCATGAATGCGATGCGGCAGCAGCATGGGAAAACGATCTGATCGGATCCCCAAGGTGGAGACGGCTAACCGGTCTTTTTTTGAGGACAACCTGGCAATTTCTGTAAGTTTCTGACTTGTCCAAAGAAACACTTCTGGCTGTCTCACGAATTTCCCAAGCCGTTTTGGTATCCCTTCGACAATCAAGTCGTATTTGCGCTGGCCCCGGCGCTGCGAAATGATTTGCCCTTCTACGCCGCCGGGCCTCAGAACGAGGACATTTTTTGCCTGTGATGCAGCCTTTTTGATCATCTCTTCACTGTACCGGCAGTCGCGTCCCTCATCCATGTAGTACATGATTCCCAAGGGAAGCTTATGAAGCTGCCTGACAGAACGCAGAGCCCGCAGTGCAAACTCCATAACGACGAGCGGAGCTCGAGAAATACTGATTCCTTCGCCATACAGCCATTCCGGTTCTTTGCGAAAAGTGTCTTTCGGAATATTCAGTTCGATGGGGACATCCGTATGACCAACGAGGAGTGTGCCGCCTTTGAATCCTGGGTTTGTTCTCCAGGTCCAGACCGAGCGTTCATCCGTGAAGTCCATGTCTTTTTTCAGGTTTAGACCCAGGAGTTTTTTATCGAGGGTAGAGATGGCATGTTTGTTGCCGATCGGGTCAGAGGTTCGGCTGGAAATGGCCACCCATTCCTCCAGGGAGCGCTCGATCAAATCCCTGCGGGAGGTGATAAAAGTGAAGATATTCTTTCGTGTGTCTTTTTCCTGTTTACGCAGTTGGGGAGGATGAGGCGTTCCAAAATAGCGTGCGCTTGCCACTTCGACCATGCGGTTGACCAGAGCCGGAAAATCCAGGCCGGCATTCTGGGCGGCGATGGTGTATGATCCATGTTCGCCCAGGCTTGGCAGGCTGTTGACTTCAAGAATGAAAAGCCGTCCTTTTTTATCAAGTCGAATATCCACACGCGCAGCGTCGTAACATCCCAGGGCAGTAAAAGCTTCCTTGGCGATCCGTTGAGACTCAAGAGTCAGTTTTTCACCGATTGGGGCCGGGCAGATCCAGTCGATTGTCCGGCCGGATTTCCCTTTTTTATCCTCAATCGTATAAATCTCTGGCCCTCCCTTGCCGAAGACGATTTCGCAGGGAGGCAGGGCTTCGGGGGGATTGTTACCGAGCAGCCCCACATTGATCTCCCGGCCGTCGATATACTGTTCGACGAGAACGGATTGGTTGAAATCCTCGAGGATGATTTTGGCTGCCTTCTGCAGCTCCCCGAGGTTATGGACGATTTCTATTCCCATCGAGACCGCTTCGTTCTTAGGCTTCACGATGAGAGGATAGGGTATCTTGGGTGGATCAAAATGTGTGTCTTTGATGACCACGAAATCAGGCGTTGGAAGGCCGTTCTGCTGGAAGATCATCTTGGCCACGACTTTATCCAGTGCCAGCGAGTGGGCCAGTGGATTGGACCCGACATAGGGAATTCCGACCATTTCCAGAATACTGGGAACATGAGTATACCGGGCCTGGCCCTGAATGCCGTAGGAGAGGTTGAAGGCTAAACCTGGAAGCTCCCCCTTGAGGACTCGGGGCATGAAACCCTCCAGCTTAGAAACGAGATCCTTGTCTCCCTCGAAGGCCTTGACTTGATGCCCGTGTTTTTTCAGGCCTAACGAAATTCTATTGATAGATTTTCTCCCTATTTTTTCTCTGTTTGGAATTCCGAACAGATTGATCACGCTCTGACTATCCCTATTGTAAATAACAGCTATCTTCACTCTCCACCTCCATAGAAATGAGGTTGCGCCTCGATATCTTCACTTATATCAACATTATAAACAAAAAAATAGCCAATACAATCATCTGAAAATGAATTTTCAGAGCTAAACATCGCCTTTAAGGTTCTTTCCACTATTCACTGAATTTGTGCTGACCGTGTTGTCCCAAAGATAGTTGAACAGATGACTTATAACAACCTGCTCTTCAGCCTCAGTCCATTACGAGGAATCTGGAATATTCATATAAACCAATGCAAATGTCAACTCTGTTTTTGCACCTGGAAATGCTTGCGTTATGATTGGCGATTCGGTCGTGAGTGCATGCGCAGCACACCTACAACTCAATTGACAACCGAAACTCTGTGTGCTAATAGTTACGGTATCTTGAAAGGGAAAAGTCCTGTTTTCGGATCTATGCCTATTTCTCTTCTGCGAGAAAAGAGGTCTCCATGACTATCATATGTCCGAAATGCCAGACAGAGAATCCCGCCGATTCCAAGTTCTGCAAAGAATGTGCGACGCCTTTTCCATCTGCGGACAAAATCCCGGCCCACACCGAAACTCTTGAAGTCCCGAAAGCCGAATTGACAACAGGATCTACATTCGCCGGCCGGTACCAGATTATTGAAGAACTCGGCAAAGGCGGGATGGGCAGAGTTTATAAGGCTCTGGACAAAGAGGTGAATGCCAAAATTGCGCTCAAACTCATCAAACCCGAGATTGCTGCCGAAGATAAGACGATCGAACGATTCAGAAACGAACTAAAAACAGCCCGCGACATCGCCCATAAAAACGTCTGCCGCATGTACGACCTCAACAGGGAAGAAGGGTCCTATTATATCACCATGGAGTATGTGACGGGAGAGGATTTGAAGAGCTTTATCAGAAGGTCAAAGCAGCTCGCCATCGGAACAGCGATTTCTATTGCCAAGCAGGTTTGCGAGGGATTGGTCGAAGCTCACAAATCAGGTGTCGTTCATCGCGATCTTAAGCCCAGCAACATCATGATCGACAGCGACGGAAATGCACGGATCATGGACTTCGGTATTGCTCGCTCCATTAAAGGAAAGGGGATTACCGGTGCCGGAGTGATGGTGGGGACTCCGGAGTACATGTCGCCGGAACAGGTTGAGGGGAAAGACGTTGACCAGCGTTCCGATATCTATTCACTAGGGGTGATTCTTTATGAGATGGTCACAGGCAGAGTGCCCTTCGAAGGCGATACTGGATTATCCGTTGCCGTCAAGCATAAGACAGAAAGCCCGAAAAATCCTCAAGAGTTCAACACACAGATATCGGATGATCTCAGCCGGCTGATCCTGAAGTGTCTCGAAAAGGATAAATCTAGACGGTATCAGAGCGCCGGCGAGGTGCGATCGGAACTGGCAAATATTGAAAAAGGGATACCGACCACACAGAAAATCGCACCAGAGAAAAAACCGCTGACCTCTCGAGAGATCACAGTCCAGCTCACGCCCAAAAAAATACTTATACCGGTGCTGATATTTGCTGGAATTATCATCGTAGGATTGGTTTTGTGGAAGCTGCTTCCAAGGGAGGCCGCTGTTCCCGTGTCTTCAGCGAAGCCATCGGTGGCTGTCATGTATTTCAAGAACAATACAGGAGACCAAGGGCTCGATCATTGGAGTGAAATGCTGACAGGGCTTTTGATCAAGGATCTGATCCAATCCAAGTATATAAGAGTTCTTTCTGAGGACAAGCTCGTCAACATCTTAGAGTCTCAGAATCAATTGGAGGCAAGGAGCTATTCGACCGATGTTTTGAAAGAGATTGTTTCGAAGGGAAGGGTGAATCATATTCTTCAGGGAAACTACGCCAAAGCCGGTGATGTCTACAGAGTCAATGTCACTCTTCAAGAAGCCGCGAACATGGAGATCATCAGTTCAGAAGGAGTGGAGGGAACGGGGGAGGACAGCATTTTTTCTATGGTTGATGACCTGACGCGAAGGATTAAGAAAAATTTCAAGCTTTCATCTAAAGCTATTGCCAGCGATATTGACAGGGATGTGGGCAAAATCACCACCTCCTCTCCAGAGGCTTACAAATTTTACAGGGAAGGAATAAAGGTCGATGACAAGGGTGATCATCGATTGGCCATTCAATTATTTGAGAAGGCCGTCGCCGTAGATCCTGAATTTGCTTCGGCTTACATAGCCATGGGGATTGCCTATTATAATCTGGGATTGTACGCCGAAGAGAAGAAGTATCTGCAGAAAGCGATGGAACTCGGCGATCGTGTGTCGGATCACGAGAAATACTTGAGTCAAGGGGAATTTTACAGCACTTCGGAAAAAACATACCACAAAGCCATAGAGGCTTTCGAACAACTGCTGGAGCTTTATCCTGAAAATGATGAGGGAAATGCCGAACTGGGATGGATTTACCAAACAGTGCAACAGTATGACAGGGCCATCGAACTGTATGAAGTCAATTTCCAAAACAGAATTGAAAATGTGTATGCTTACACTAACCTCTCGGCTTGCTACCGGGCCAAAGGGATGTATGACAAGAGCAGAAAGGTACTGGAGACGTATCTCGATGAATTGGGAGACAATGTCCGTATCCGCCACCTTTTGGCTATCAATTATATAGAATTGGGTGAATTGGATCTGGCCATGGCGGAAGTGGACAAGGCCTTCCTCCTGGATCCGGGCCATCGCATAAATTTCATGATAAAAGGCGGGATTTACGAGTACAAAGGGCATTTTGAAGAAGCGGAGGCGGAATACCAGAAGCTATTGAAAGCCAGAGAGCCTGTGGGGCGTGCATGGCATTTGACCAGATTATCCTATCTATCGGCATTAAGGGGAAAATATGAGGAGGCGCTTGAATTGCTAAAACAAGGCGTGGAGTTGTCAGAAAAGTTAGGCCAGAAAGTCTGGACTGTGAACTACCATTTGTCTTTATCCTATTTATTTTTGAATTTGAATAGACCTGAAAACGCCCTCAAAGAATGCGATACAGCATATCGCATGGCTGTGGAAGAAGAATATGTATCTAGCCAGCAAAGAGCACTTTTCATGAAAGGGAGATCTCACCTTATGATGGGGGCTATCGATAAAGCCCTGGCTGTGGCTGGAAAATTAAAAACTTTGATAGAAATGGGTTTAAATAAGCACCATATGCGTAGATACCATCACCTTATGGCTTGGATCGAGATAGAGCGGAAGAATTATTCCAAAGCTATTGATTATGCAAAGAAAACACTGGCTTTGTCGTTCTACAGTCCGCTGGGAAAGAGCGCTACGTACTACAATGTACTGGCAATGGCCTATTATAAGGCCGGTGATCTGGAGCAGGCCAGACAACAGTACGAGATGATAACCCGGCTCACTTCAGGTCGGCTCGCCTTCGGCGATATTTACGCCAAAAGTTATTACATGCTAGGAAAGATTCATGAAGAGCAAGGTGATAAAGCCAAAGCCATAGCAAACTATGAAAAATTACTCGACCTGTGGAAAAACGCCGATCCGGGACTGTCCGAAGTCGATGATGCCAAAAAAAGGCTGACTGGCCTGACCTAAAGTGAGCCCAGAAAGTCGCCTTTTGTCCGTGGATGTGTTCCGGGGCTTCACGATGGCGGCCATGGTTCTGGTCGAAAATCCGGGAACCTGGCCCATCTACCGTCAGCTTCAGCACGCCAAGTGGGGGGAACCGATCACTTTTAAGGATTGGGTCTTTCCTTTTTTTCTGTTCATCATGGGCGTCTCCATCACACTTTCTTTAACTAGACGCATGAAAGCGGGTTTGTCGCGATCTAAGTTGTTTCAAAAGATCTTCACTCGAACTCTTTTACTTTTTTCTCTGGGACTGCTTCTGCATCTGTTCTACTTTGCCTTTTTCGGCAGATTCCGCATTCCGGGAATTCTCCAGAGGATTGCGATTGTCTATTTTGTCTGTGCGGTGCTCTTTCTTTTGACTTCGTGGCGGACTCAAGTCGGCATCATTGTGGCCATTCTGCTGGGCTATTGGATACTAATGACCGTAGTCCCCGTTCCCGGGATCGGCCCGGCCAACATCAATCCAGAGACAAATTTGGCGGCCTGGCTTGATCAGACACTTCTCGGAAGGTTTCTCCGCAACCCCAAATCGGATCCCCAGGGAATACTCAGCACCCTGCCCGCCATCTGTATCGGTTTGATCGGCCTCCTGGCCGGGCAATGGCTCCAGAAGGATACCTATCCTGAGAGAAAAGCACTGGGATTTGCCAGCGGAGGAATTGGATTAGTCCTTATAGGCTGGGGTTGGGGTTTGAGCTTTCCCATACTCAGAGATGTCTGGAGTAGCTCCTATGTTCTTTACACGTCCGGATTCACTCTCCTTGCCTGGAGTCTGTGCTACTGGCTTGTCGATGTCCATGGCTTCAAACGGTGGGGTAAGCCCTTCGCTGCCTATGGAGCAAGCTGCATATTCGTTTTTTTCGCTTCACATATTGTTGGAGCAATGCTCTACCTTATCCGAATACCCGCAGAAGCAAAACCTATTTCCCTGCAAAGAGTGATAGTGGATAACCTTTTCTTGAGTTGGCTCAGTCCGCAGAATGCCTCTGCTTTATTTTCTCTCTGTGTGGTTCTGGCATGGTTGATTCCTCTCTGGATTATGTACAACAAACGGATATATATCAAAATCTAGATCATAGTCGAAGGCCTAATCTCATAAACCTGAACAATATCATCACAATTCTCATCAATATAAATCAAAGCGCTCATAATTTAAGCGATAAACACATGGCTCAGTTCACAAGTGAGCTTCTGGTTGATTCAAGCTACTCGTATCTGAGGGAGTTGACGGGGTTTATTCGTGCGGCCTTGACTGTCTGGTAGCTCACGGTCAGCATGGCAATCATCACTGCGACTGCGGAGGATACCACGAAAATCCACATATGGACCTCTATCCGGTAGGCGAAATTTTGCAGCCATTTGCCCATCCCATAGTAAGCCACGGGCCAAGCTATCAAGTTGGCAATCAGGATCCATTTGATGAATTGCTTGCTCAACAAAAGCATTATTCGAGGGATCGAGGCTCCCAGGGCTTTCCGGATGCCGATTTCTTTGGTCCTCTGACTTGCCGTGAATGAGGCCAATCCAAAGAGTCCCAGACAGGCAATCAAGATTGCCAAACAGGCAAATGCCGTCATCACCTTCCCGTCTTGAATTTCACTCATATAGCTCAGGCTGAACTGTCCGTCAAAAAAAACATGTTCCAAAGGCTGTCCGGGGAGGAATTCATTCCATGCCCTTTGTATTGCACTCACGCCTTCCTTTATTTTGCCCTTTTGCAATCGCACTGAAAGCAAAACACCTGGACGGTTGCCCTTGAGTATTGCGGCCATAGGACCTATGCGGTAGTGGAGTGGCTGCAGATGAAAGTTCTCAAAAACACCGATGATGTTCATGGGCATTTTTTGAGGGATGGTCAGAATGACTCGCTTTTCCAGGGGATTTTCAATGGCCAGGGCTTTGACTGCCGCTTCGTTCAAAATGACAGCTGTTTTGTCTGTGGATCGTTCCCTCTTGAAAAAACGGCCTTCGGCCAAATTGAGCCTGTAGGTTTCCATGAAATCATGATCAGCCGAGATGGTGATCAAGGTGTGGTTTTCGTTGCTTGATTCTTCTTTTTGGAAGATTTTTACCTCGAGAAGCATCTGGGGGAGGCTGTCCGTGTAGGTCGCGCTCAGGATGCTGGAATTCTGTTTGAGCTTGTTTTTGAATGCTTGCTGATTATTGCCCAGTTTTTCTGCGCGCTGGATGACGACGATGTGGTCCTTGTCGAAGCCCAGTTTTTTATTGCGGGCGAAATGAAGCTGGCTGTAGATGACAAGGGTGCTGATAAGGAGAATTATGGCTGTACCAAACTGGAAAATGACGAGAAGGTTCCGGAAAAAGCGCCCCTTGGCGGAGGTCTGGATTTTTCCCCTGAGCACCTTAACCGGTTGGAAGGAGGCCAGGATAAATGCCGGGTAACACCCGGCGGCTAAGCCCAACACAAAAGCGCCCAACACAACTCCGGCCAAAAATGGCACATTTCTGAGGACTGCGGGCGAGAATTGTTTCCCCACAAGATTGTTGAATACGGGAAGAAGGAATTCAACAAGAATGAGGGCGAGCAGCACAGCGGCTATGGTAAGCAAAATAGACTCACCGAGAAATTGCCTCAAGAGCTGTCTTTGGGTAGAACCGATAACTTTGCGAACCCCAACTTCATTAGCTCTTTGCGTCGATCGAGCTGTGGTGAGGTTGATGAAATTGATACAGGCCACGATCAGAATGAGTAGAGCTATGGCCGAGAATATATAGACCGTGTTGATGTCGCCTTGCGGCTCTAACTCGTTGCCCCACTCAGAATGGAGATGGATATCCCGGAGCGGTTGCAGGATGAATCCGATCTCGTTTCCTGCCTTGAGGAACTGGTCATAATTGACGCCCATAATCTTTTCAACCACTGGTGCCATGTACCGTCGCGAGAACTCTGGCAATTTCTCCTTGAACTGTAAACCTGAAAAATTCCTCTGGAGCACAATATAGGTATGGACAGCAGTGTCGTACCACTCGGGATCGCGGCTCTTGGGGAGGGAAGAGAAGGACGCGAGAAAATCGAAATGGAAGTGTGAATGCAACGGGAATTCTTCGACTATTCCCGTTACCTTGTAGACAGAACCGTCTTCCAAGGTGAGCATTTTGCCCAGGGGGTCATCCTGGTCAAAGTATTTATTCGCCATGGCAGGCGTCATTATGACTGAATGGGGTTCTTTGAGGGCAGTATTTGAGTCCCCCTCTAGAAGATTGAGGGTAAACACATCGAATAGTGCGGCGTCTGCCCAGAGAAACTGCTCTTCCTTGAATTGTTTATCCTTGTAGCGGACAAAGACATCTCCGCCTCTGGTTTGTCTGGCGAAGAGTCTTGTCGCGGCAGCCACCTCCGGGTAGTCATGCAGGAGAGCTTTGGCCGTTGGGACGGGGCCTACAGCAGCATCGAAATGATTATCGCTGACGTTAAACTTTAAACCAATTCGATGAATCTGATCCGCTTTTTCGTGGAATGTGTCATAGCTCAGCTCACTCCGAACAAAGAGCAGTATGAGAAGGCAACAGGCAATGCCGATGGCCAGTCCGGCCACGTTGATGAAGGAATATCCTTTGTGCTTGCTTATGTTTCGGATCGCAATTTTAAGGTAATTTTTAAACATGAGAATTTACTTTCTGCAAGGACTTTTTTCGTCTTTATGATCATTCGTATCGCAGGGATTTCACAGGATTGGCCGTTGCAGCCTTGAGTGCTTGATAACTTACTGTGAGAAGAGCAATCAGGAAAGAGATGATGGCTGCAAAAAGAAAAGTCATGAGTGTGATATTGGTCCTGTAGGCAAAACTTTGGAGCCACTTATTCGAAAAATAATAGGCCAAGGGCCAGGCTATCGCGTTGGCGATCAAAACCCATTTGGTGAATTCTTTAGACAATAAAACTATGATTCCCGACACTGTTGCTCCCAGGACTTTACGAATTCCGATTTCCTTGGTTCTCTGCTCGGCCGTGAATGAGGCCAGACCAAACAGCCCGAGGCAGGCGATGAAAATAGCCAGGATAGAAAAGTAGGAAAAGATCCGGCCCAACCTTTCTTCGGAACGGTACTGGGCGTCGAAAGAATCATCCAGAAACGCGTACTCAAAAGGTCGATGGGGATCGAACTGGCTGATTTTTTCTCCCAAAAACGCAAGTGTTTTCGGAATATTATCGGAGGTGATCCGGACACAAAGCGAATTGATGGCATGCGCTGTGTAGCTTATGAACAAGGGAGAAATCTGCTTATGCAGAGATTCGAAATGAAAATCTTTGACAACGCCGATGACGGTCGTTTCTCTTGCTTTGGCTGACTCGGTCATCTCTCGAATAGTTTTTCCCACGGGTTTATCCCAGCCGAATTTTTTGGCTGCGGTTTCGTTGATGATGCAGGATTGTTCCATATCTGTTTGAAGATCGGCAGAAAAATTCCGGCCGGCCGCCATTTCGATTCCCATCGTGGGAATAAATTCATGATCGACATCGAGCCCGCCCATATATTGCATTTCCTCCAGAGAATAGCCTTCCGGGATATAAGGATTGAAATAGGTGGTTTCACCGGGAACGTGCGAGGCTGCAGCAACACTCACAATCTCATTGTGCCGGCTGAGCTCTGCTCTGAGTGGCCGAAGCGATTCCAGAGTGCTCTCGTCGCTGATGGGGATGACGACAACCTGTTCTTTCTGAAAACCGAGACGCTTGTTCTTCATGTAGTTGAGTTGATTGAAAACGATGAATGTTCCTGCAATCAGAACAACAGATATCGTGAATTGAACGATAACCAGCACACTCCGGAACCTCGCATTGCCAATGCCGCTCTTGAAAATCCCCTTGAGAACACGAACAGGCTGGAAAGAGGACAGGAAAAACGCCGGGTAACTTCCGGCTGCCAAGCCGACGAGTACGGCTAATCCGATCAAACTGGGGATTAACCACGGACTCGCGGTGTAATTGATCCTCAATTCAACGCCCGATAGGGATCGAAAAAGAGGGAGTGCCATCTCAAAAAGAAACAGGCCGATGATCAGAGAGATCAGGCTGGTGAAAACAGATTCTGCGAGGAACTGAACTATGATTTTTCTTCTGTTGGCGCCGAGCACTTTCCGGAGTCCTACCTCTCTGGCTCTGTTGGCCGAGCGGGCTGTGGAGAGGTTCATGAAGTTGATGCAGGCAATGGCCAGGATAAAGAGTGCGATAACTGAGAAGATATAGACATAAGTCATATCGCTGTTTCCTGCGATTTCTTGCATGAGATTGGAGTGCAAATGAATTTTCGTGAGAGGCATGAGCGTAAGGAGGTATTCTCCTTTAACATATTTCAGCATCTGACCAATGATCTTTTCGACCATTGCAGGAAATTTCTGCTCCAGAAGCTTGCCGTCATACCCTTCTTGGAGCAGGATATAGGTGTAGTTGTTGATGGACAGCCAGTACTGCATGTCTCTTTTGTTTTCCTGGGCATAGGTTTCAAACGAGCAGAGCATGTCAAAGCCGAAATGCGAATTTCCGGGGATATTTTTGACAATCCCGGTCACTGTTAGATCCCAGTCATTATTCACATTCAGGACTTTCCCGATGGGCTCTTCGTCACTGAAATATTTTTTCGCCGTGTCTTCCGTGATGACGCAGGTTGAGGCCGCTTTCAATACGGTTTGAGGATTTCCTTTGATTAAACGAAAATCGAACATTTCGAAGACAGAGTTATCCGCAAAAAAGAAGCGGTTCACATAATAGAGCTTTTCTCTGCTGCGGACAGGCAACCTCATCGGGCCACGAAATCTAACAGCACTAAGAACTTCAGGATAATTCTCGACAAGATATTTGCCTATTGGAGGACTGGATTTGGGTATCCTGAGGTGATCCCCTGAGATTTTTAAATCTGAGTGCAATCGATAAATCCGGTCGGCTTTCGCATGGTATCTGTCATAGCTCAGCTCGTGAAAAACATACGAGGTGATCAGAACACAGCAGGCGATGCCTATTGCCAGACCAATAATGTTGATGAACGAAAAAGCTTTGTGTTTTCTCAGATTGACAAGAGCGACCTTGATATAATTTTTGAGCATGACAATCTCCGCAATTAACCATAGCAATAATCATGCCATTTCTTGTTCATTAAGAGCCGCGTTTTCCAGTGTATGGGGGGAGTTCAGAGTAAGGCTATATCTGGAAATTTCTGCCCTATATGCTGTGTTCGTCAATGTAACAGAGGGTGTGCGAAAATGAACAGTTCAGGGGTCTATCGCTGATTTGTCTGGCAGTCGGAAAACAGTTGGAAGGGATTGAAACTTTGTGGGAATTGATATATTCTGCATTTAGCAAACAAAAATATAGAGGAGGAACCTTGAAATGAAAAAAACCTTTTCTCTGTGTCTATTAACTGTTTTTGTCTTGAGTTTTGTGTCTTCCCCAAGCTTTGGAGAGGATGTTTCTGAGATACTGAAGAAGATGATCGATGCTCAAGGCGGTCGGAAGTTGCTTGAAAGCATCAAAGATACCACTGTGACAGGGGATATCGAGATTACACAGATGGGTCTGGCCGGGACAATGACCATGTACCAGAAAGAACCGAACAAATCCCGTCAGGATATTGAAGTGATGGGCATGGTCATCACCAATGCTTTTGACGGAGAGATGGGCTGGATGATAAATCCGCAAACAGGTAGTTCCGAAGAGCTTCCCGAAGAAATGGCTGCAGAGGCCAAAAGAAATGCTCTGAGCCAGGGAAACTCCTTTATACTCAATCCTGAGAAATTCGGCGCGAAATACACGTTCAAAGCCAAGGAAAAAGTCGACGACAAGGATTGCTTGGTTTTGACTCTAGTCTATGCGGATGGCCATGAGACGACCATGTATGTGGATACCGAAACTTATCTTCTTCACAAAACCATCCAAATGGTCACGAATCAAATGGGCGTGGAGGTCGAACAGGAGATGATCTTTGCCGATTACAAAAAAGTTGACGGCTTTGTCTATCCCTTCACTGTAACTATCATCCAGGATGGCGAGGAGTTCGGCATCATGACCACCACAGAGGTGAAGATCAATTCCGGACTCGAAGACTCCCTCTTCGAGATGGAATGAAATAATCGGGGTCAGACTTTGATAAGTTGAATTATTCTAAATATATAAGCTAGTTCTCGAAAAAATAAGACCGATTTTTTCAACTAATTCAAGTCTGACCCCAACTAGTTATAAGTCGCTACTCCCACCTGACTGAGTAAGCTTTGAGCATCTTGAAGCCAGTGTCTTTTTCCTGAAGGCAATACAGCCTGCTATTTTTCATGATGGCCGGCGCAGCAAAAGGTGCTCCCTGCTTGATAAGAGGGAGACTGCCTCTGCCGATAAAGGCCCCTTCCGCATTGAATATATCACACACCGAATCGAGGTGATTCAGGCCAGACTCGTAAGTCACAACATACAATCGGCCTTCATCATCCGTGAAAAAGGAGCGGAAAGGAGCAAAATGATCTGGAAAGACAATATTTGCCTTGAGAGGTGATTCATCTGGAATAGTGCTCAGGATCTCTCGTTTCAGCTCTTCGGGTATGTCCACAGGCTCGTATTCTTTCACTATTTTTTTTATCAATTTGCCTTCGAAATCAAAGACCAAAATTTTGTACCCTCTCTGTTCATTCCCGACAAAGATTCGTTTATTCGTGATTCGCCAGAATAGCAGAGGATCGATACCCGATACTCCCTCGGATACTTTCTTGATTTTGAGGACATCCAGGAGTTTTATTTCCTTAAATCGGGAGTTGAATATGCTCAGTTTTTCTTGAAAGAACCGGTTATCTGTATCGGCTCCGCCTTTCCAGAAGATGCAGTAATTGCCATTTCCAAGCGGATTGACGATGACAAAGTTGGTATCGATCGGCATTTCTTTCTTGAGAGTGCCGTCTGTATTGAACACGAGGATTTTTTTGAGAATATCCGTGACGGAAAGAGTATCATTGGATACTATTCTTAAGCTAAATGGGATCTGCAGCTCTCCCGGGCCCTGGCCTTTCCGCGCAAAAGACATGAGATACTGACCCCGGCTGTCAAACTTGAAAATGACATCCGTTTTGCTCCTTTGATCAAGGCAGTAAATGTTGTCCTCTAAATCCAGATCAAAGCTGTGGATATCGGAGAATCCAAATTTTGTCAAATCCTCTCTCTCCGTGTCTATGGTGAATATCTCTTCAAGGGTAAACCTAGTTTTTTCTCCCTGGCGTTCGTAAGGCTCCCTATGGTTGATGATGACTTCAACGCCATCTTCCTGGAGCTTATCCACCTTCCCCGGCTCTGATGTGCAGGCGCACACGATGAGAATTAGGAGGATTAGCGGATAGATTCTAAACATTGGTCGAACCTGAGTTTGTGTTTTCGTGAGCTGTGCAACTCAATTTTATGTTGAAAGTTATGAAATAACAAGAGTCAATCGTGAGCATTTCCATTTTTGTGATGGCACTAAGACCGAAGTGATCAATAGACTGATCAGGATGTGTGATGGAGAAAACCGTTTGAAGGCGCGAGGCGGGCATGGTTTCTTTCCCTTCAGGGAAAGGAGAGCCGAGCCCGGAAACCGAGCCAATTTTCCTCGCCGGGGAAAATAGGCGTGTTTTCGGAATTCACCATCCTGATCATTCGTCAAACTCTTCATCATGGATTTGGAAATGCTTCCGAGTCAATCTGAAAACTGCCATGGCTGTCGCCTGTAGCTACTCATAGCGCAGTGAGTCAATGGGATTGGCTATGGCGGCTTTGATCGCTTGATAACTCACGGTCATCATAGATATAAGGAAAGCCAGGCCTGCGGCGAAGACAAAGACCCAGAACTCTATGGAGGTACGATAGGCGAAGTTCTGAAGCCAGCTGTATGTGGCGAGATATGCCACAGGCCAGGCAATACTATTGGCGATGAGAACCCACTTTGTGAATTCCGATGAGAGCATCACGATGAGATTTGACACCGTGGCGCCAAGAACCTTGCGGATACCGATCTCTTTAGTTCGTTTTTCAGCCGTGTGTGCTGACAGACCGAAGAGACCCATACAGGCAATAAAGATGGCTATGACCGAAAATGTTCGGATGATCTTGGCTGTTTGTTCTTCTGCGCGGTATAAACGGTCGATATCCTCATTCAGAAAGGAAAAGATGAACGGATATTCAGGAATGATGCGTGTCCATGTTTTTTCTATGAATGAGAGAGTTCCGTGGATATCATGAAGTTGGATTTTCGCAGCTATTGTGTAGAAATATTCAGGCCGATAGACCATAGCCATTGGCGCGATTTCTTCATGAAAGGATGCAATGTGATGGTCTTTCGCTACTCCGATGATTGTCCCTTCGAAACCGTAGAATCCCGTTTTCAGCTTTGTTCCTAAGGCGTCATCCGGTGTCGAATATCCCAGTTCCCTGACAGTTGCTTCATTGACAATCATCGCGGTTTTAGCATCCGTTGAGTACTGTCTGTGGATATTTCGTCCGGCCGCCATTTCGATTCCAAAACTATCGATGAAATCAAAATCTATTGCGTTTAGATATAGAGTAAAGCTGATTCCTGCCTCTTTTCCTTTTGGGAAAGCTCTGGTGATGAAGACATTGCTTCCAATGGGAGGCTTCAAACAGGCCGTGGCGCTGATCACGCCTCGATACGTCAGCAGTGTGTCTTTCAAACTTTGATAGTGCTTTTGGCTTGCTTCATCAGAAAAGGGGATGACGATCGTGTGCTCCTTGTCAAAACCCAGATGAGCGGTGCGCATGAAATGCAATTGCTTATTGATCATGAACGTGCAGATAATCAGAAGAATGGACACAGCGAACTGGCCAACTACGAGCACTTTCTTGATGACAATCTGCGCTGTCGAACTTCGTGCTGTTTCTTTCATGCCCTTAATAGCCCTTACGGGTTGATGCCTCGAGAGGTAGAGGGCGGGGTAGAGACTGGAAAGGGCTCCTGTGATGATGGCCGTGAGAATGAAGATTCCCAGGAATGGCAGATTACCCGTCAAGTTGTACTCGATGGATTTTCCGACCAGTGATGAAAAGGGAATGAGAAGAATTTCCACAGCAAGCAGGGAAATAAACACAGAAACAACACAGAGAAGAATGGATTCCCCAATGAATTGCTTGACGATCTGCCACCCTTCGGCGCCCATGACCTTTCTCATCCCGACCTCTTTCGCTCGTCTGGCGGATTGGGACGTTGCCAGATTCATGTAATTGATACACGCAATGATGAGGGTGAGAAAGGCTATTGTCGATAGAATGATCAAATTGGAGGCAAAATTGTTTTGTTCGATTTCATCTTCGAGATGCGAGTGCAGATAAATGCTCCGGAGAGGCTGGAAAAATATCTTTCTCGTTACTCCCGGTCTTTTTTCAGAGTGTCTGACTATGGTGCTTTCCAATCTGGATGTGAACTGGTCCATATCGATGCTCTCGGGAAGAACGGCATAGGTATACAATGTCGTGAGACCCGTCCACACCTTCAGCCAGGTTCCAAAATTTTTCTCATTTTTGGCCAAAAAGGAGATCGCAAAATCAAAGTGGAAGTGCGCGTTTTCAGGGATGTTGGCGATAACACCCGTGATTTTGAATTCCTGATTTCGGTCAATCCGAATGCTTTGGCCGACAGGATCACTGTTGCCGAAGTATTTCTCAGCGGCTGCAGCAGTCAGGACGAGGGAGTTGGGAGTATCGAGAAGATGAGCTGGATTTCCTTTTAGCAAGTGGAGGGGGAATACGTTAAAGAATTCAGGATCCACAAAAACGACGCTGTCCTCGAAAAACCGCTTTTCGTTGTGCTCGAAAAGATGATCTGATGAAAAAAACATGCGGGTGATGTGTTCGATCTCCGGGTTTTCCGCTTTGAGGACCGGTCCCAGGGGAACCGGTGTGGTCGCATGCATGGATTTGCCCTGGGAGCTTGTGACTTCAGTGGCCACTCGATATATCCTATCCGCATTGGGATAGAAGCTGTCATAGGAATATTCATGTTTCACATAGAGAAGTATGAGCAGGCAAGAGGAGATTCCGATGGCGAATCCAAGAATCGATATGATTGAATAGTGTTTCTGCTTGATGAAATTCCGTATCGCAATTTTCACATAATTTTTAAACATGTGTTTTATGAATATCCCAAAATTTTACTGGTGTGAAGAACTCAAGAACTGGGTGTGTCGAAAATTTCCACTCTTTTTTTTCGGAACATGATCGGGATGTGGGTTTCTGTGGGCATGCCGATTTGGATCAACTGCCAATCCTTTTCATGCTCTTTGATCACGTGTCTGATCACAGCGACTTTGTTGTCTTTGAGTTCTTCGTACTCATGCCACTCCACGATCTCCACCCTGTATTGCATGGTTCGTTTCTTACCGTTTATCTTGACATCGATGTCTATGTTCTGTTCCGCTTCAAGTGTCGGGATTTGAAGCACGACTTCCCTCATTTTTAACCTCCGGCTATAGCCATACTCGTCTTAACAAAATGTATTGCAATTCATATGCCAGGTTTCAACAAAAAAATGTTTATCTCAAGATTTCGAGAGAGAAATAAGGATAAATCTGTTTTCCCTGAGTAATCCTTTCCTAAAGACTGCAAGAAGAATTGACGCAGAAGCCGTATGGTTAAAGGGGGTGTTCGGTTGAGTAACAGCCAGTGTGCGGAGATGGACAGTTGATCCTAATGGATATAGCCTAAAGCCCTCAGCTGCTCGTTCAATTCTTCATCGATTTTGGCCTTGTTGGCTCTGACATTTTTATTCTGTTTGTATCGTGTTTCCATGAAGTCGATCAGACGACGGGCCAGGCGGGGTTTTTTGTCAAAGAGATTCAGGAACTCCTGAGGATCTTTTGCCAAATCAAAAATCTCTGTTTTCTGAACCTCAGGAGGAGGAGCGATATAATAAGCGAGGTCCTCAGGTAAAAACTCATCATTGAGTATGAGCTTGCTTCGTCCCTGGTTTATGGCCATCTTTCTCGGGATATGATTCCCGGCGGCATAGGGCGCCAATTCGCTGAGAAAGACTCGTTCCTCCGTGTTTTCCGTGTTGTCCCGGAGCAGGTCCACGAGGCTTTCTCCATCCAGGTAGTGATCCGAATAGTCGATGTCCAGCACATCGAGAACAGTGGGCATGGCGTCCACGAGACGTGCATATTTCTCAATCCTCTGGCCTGCCCAATCGGAGTTGAAAAATTTAACGATCAAGGGAACTTTGATGGTTTCGTCGTAGACACTGTGAGAGTGGGCCCAGGATTCATGCTCATAGAATTCTTCCCCATGGTCGGAGGTGAGAATAATCATCGTATTGTCATACAGATCGAGAGCTTTTAATTTGTCCAGAATAGGGCCGATCAGCTTTTCGTCCGTGTATCGAATCTCTCCATCATAGAGATCAATAAGGTTCTGTCTCAATTTTTCAGGGAGCGGCCTGAACCTGAATTCGTGGTTTATACGCATTTGACCCAGGTTGGCCACTTTGAGTTCGGCGTCCTCAGCCAAGAACATTTCATCGAAGGGAGGAGGTGAGAAATAAGGGTTGTGAATCTGATAGGAGTGGAGAAAAAAGAAGAAATTCCTGTCCTTGTTCCGGTCTATGAAATCCAGAACTCCTTTGGCCGCACTTTCGGCGGAGTCGGGTGCATTGACCTGACCGCGCACATGGTAACTGTCAAAGCCCTTATTCAGGCCGTAGAGCCCGCTGACATACCCCCCGCCTGTGATTGCCGAGTTGAGATATCCCTTTGATCTGAGAAAATCGGCCAGGGTGATTAGAGAGGGGTCCATTTTTTCATCGCTTTGATAGACCTGATGATTGATGCAGTTGAGGGAGGTCAGGAGAGAGACATGGGAGGGAAGAGTCCAGGGCGATGGGGCGTAAGTGTTCAGGAAGAGGGCTGCGTCTTGAGCCAGTTTGTCGATGTTGGGACTCGTATTTCTCGAATAGCCATAACAGCCTAAATGATCGGGCCGAAGTGTGTCGAGTGAAATGAGAATGACGTTTCTGGTCTCTGTCTGCGGCACATAAAGGACTGGATTGAACCAGCAGGCCAGGGCTTTTTTGGTGCCTTTTGTGATGAGGTAGATGCGGATGTTTTGCCCTCCATAGTTCTTGAGGTCGATTTTTCTGCTGTTGAAGACGAGCGATTTGTCTGCCCTGAGACGCAATGTGTTGCGGAAAATCTCTGTTTTTTCATTCTCGCTTTCAATAACGACCGAAAATTCGACTATGCGATTGCCCTCTCCTATTGTTTCCAGTTCGGTGTCTCTCCTGATGCCGTAGGTGAATTCGAAGCAGGCATTGGGGGGAATTTTTACGGGAAATTGGTAGTGGCTGCGGGGAGGGGAGAGGAGGGCGTTTATTTCAGCCGGCCCGATTTTCAGTTTTTTCTTGATGAGAAAAGGATTTTCGCCCACACCCATGTCCAAAAGAGGGCTTTCATCGGCGATTTGGTAGAGTCCGGGATTCTTCTCTTTGAAGTTCTCCGGATCGGCAGCAAATTCCTGCAGAGGGCTTCGAAGGATATTTTCCTGAGCGAGATGGTCAATAAAGCGGTAGACCAGGATTTCGTCCTTTTTTACGCAGGAGGAAGCCAAAAGAATCAGAATTAAGAGGGACAGACATGCCGTCCCTTTGAAAATTGTCCGGCTCTCTATTGACTCCATGAAATTCCTTCACGTGCAAATCTTCGCTATTGTAGCCTTAAAACAAAAGCCAGGCAATACAAAAATGGCTTGGGCTGGGAGAATTAAACTTAACCAAGCTTTGACAAAATCTTAACAACTTTTTAACAACTCTGTTTTGGCAGAGGATTAAATTGTCTATGGAATGAGAAAACACATCAGAATCTCAAACCTTCCTGTTCGCGAACAGGAAAATTTAAACAAGGAGGACAACCATGCAAAAAAAGTCCATCACAACATTTGTCTTGTTTCTTTTTGCCCTGATGGTCCCGGTCATGTGTCAGGGGCAGGAGCTGACGATCGTTCATGTCAATGATACCCACTCCCATCTTTTTCCTTTTGGTCCCAATAATACGTATGGAGGAATGGCAAAAACATCCTACCTGATTCGTAAAGCGCGGCACAGCAACGAGGAAGTGCTGGTTCTTCATGCGGGTGATGCCTTTGTCGGAACTTTTGCTTTCAACAAATATCTTGGCTATAAGGAGCTGAAGCTTATGGAGGGCATGTACGACGTCATGTGTCTGGGCAATCACGAATTCGATCTGGGTCCTGACAATCTTGCGGCTATCCTGGCCGGGATCACCTCTGGAAGAAGCCCGGTTACGCTGCCCATTCTGTGCGCCAATGTCAGGCTCCCTGCGGATCATCCGCTGCGCCAATTTATCAGGCCCCACATGATTATCAACAGAGGAGGTCTGCGGATCGGTTTAATCGGTGTGGTGACCACAGACCCTTTCAACTACACCCCAGAAGTCCAGGCCATACTCAAAGACCCCTTTGCGGCAGCGGCCAAATCAGCTCAGATACTGAGAAATCGGGGTTGTGAAATTGTCATCTGCCTTTCCCATCTTGGTAAGCTGTATGATGAACTTTTCCTTTCACAGGTTCCAGGCATTGATGTTATCGTCGGAGGGCATTCCCATGATGCCATTCCGGAACCCGAGCTCGTGAACGGCAAAATAATCGTTCAGGCGGGGGCGTTTAACAGGTACGTGGGAGAGCTTAAAGTGAATTTCAAAAGGGATCATGTGGAGCTCATCGACTACAGGCTGTATGAAGTCAATGAACATGTCAGAAAAGATCTCCATTTGCTGAAACCCTTGCAAGAGCTGAGGATCGGAATCGAAGAAGATCCGAGATTTGGGCCTGTCTATTCCGATAGGGTGGCCATCGCAAAATGGAACCACGAAGAACAATGGGGCGGAGATAATCCTTTCAGAGACACGGCTCTCGGAAATCTGATAACCGATGCCATGCGGGACGCTGTCGTCAGAAACGGAATTCAACTTCCCGGCGGATATCCCCTTGTCGCTATTGAAGCCAATGGATACATTTCGCACAGGATTTATGAAGGAAAAGTCGTCGGGAACGACATTCTGAGGGCTGTTCCTTACGGATATGATCCCATTTCAGGTCTTGGATCAAAGATGACTGTAGCGCTTCTTGCCGGAGCTCAAATTGTGGCCGGACTCGAGTTCTCGACCATGATGGTGGAGATCACCGATGAGCTTTCTCTACAGGTTTCTGGAATGAGCTTTGCTTATGACTCCTCCAAACCCGCTGTGACAGAAGAAGAATTGCTCCAGGGGATGATCAGCCGAATCGATCCCGCATCCATTCGCATTCATGGTGAACCGATAAATCCCGAAGGTCTCTATTGGGTTGTGCTCGATGAGCTGCTTTTGCAGTTTTTAACATCTCTCGAGCTTCTTCCTTTTGACGAAATCGAGACAGGGATGTTCTTGTATGATGTCGTGAAGTCCTACATGGCAAGACTCAAAGTCTTGAGCTATGAATCTGAGGGGCGGATTGTCGATACCGCGTTACTTACTGAATAAAAAGGTGCCAGGCACCTTTTCTCTATTTATTAACGTTGAATTTGATCAGACCCAGTTGGGCCTCCATCTGTCTCTGGATGTCTTCTTTCTTGATTTTGTCTTCCATAATGGCTTTGACGGCTTTGAAGAGCTCATACGTTGTCAATAGCCCGTTGGCGTCTTTTTCGGCATCGGCAATCTGAACTTCACTGTAGGGATTCTTGCGCAGCTTGGCATCTTGCTTGTTGTAATAGTTTCCGATGAGTATGGCCTTCATTTTTGTGTTGTTGAATTCCTGCATCCTTCTGCCCTTAAACTTCTGCAGGACTGCACAATCCTCATCAACGGCATCCTTATCACTGCCTACTGTGTTTAATAAAAACACATAGCCCGTTTTGATCGTCGTTTCGATAGGGGCGCTATCATCCTCCAAGAGCCAGATGTCTTCCTCTTTGTCCCGAACCACATTTTTCCAGTAATCGTCCACATCCACAACTTTCTTCCAGCCGATGTATTCCAGGGCTGTAATCACTGATTTTTTGAGCTCGGTTCCCTCTGATATGAGCATCTTCTGGAACGGCGCTTGCTTTTTCTCTTTGATGTCATCAATTTTTTTGTCAATCTTCGCGATAGCTTGCTCAAATTTCTTCCGGGCCTCTTCTTTTTCCTTGTAGAGTTCTTGGAGGCCAGGGAATGTGTATTCTTCGCTATCGAGCCAAGTGAGTTCATTCCCGGATTCTCCTTGAATTTCCGTTTGCGGTAACATTTCTTTTGATATCATTTCTGCCACCTCAATGTTTTTTTCCCCAAACCAAGGGAGTAATAGATAATATCCTTTTCCATCCCTAATAACGACTGAGATGGGATAGCCGTCTGAGCTGGTTGCCAGAACCTCCATTTCACCAGAGGCATTAGAATCCCAGGTTCGCAAATCAATCTTGCTCCCTATGGCTATGGCCTCGGGAAACAGCTTTTTTGCCTGAAGAATGGATGTTCCGAATTTATCGAAAAGGGGAGCGAAAGATCCTTTTTTCGTCAGGGTGGTAATATTGGGTGCGTCGTAGTATTGAAAGTTCAGCTTAGGTATGGATCCGCTGAAATTTGTGAGATGAAAGGTTTCGCACTGCCCAACGAAGCAAACCATTACTCCGCCTTTGCCAATAAGGGCTTTGAATTTTTCCGAATCTCGGGCATGAGCACTGCTGATTGTGCTGCTGGAATTGGCTTGATAGAGAATCATCTGGCATTCTTCAGGAATGATCAGGCTTTCGATTGATGAAGATTTCCAGTTTGTCTGCTTGAGGGCGACATCAAATTTCTTGTCTTTAAGAAGTTTGTAGTCCTTCTCCTCAAAATCGAGAAGAAGAATTTTTGCCGAATTCATCTCTGGTGTTTCTGGGAGACCAATGCTATCTTTCATAGGAGATGAGACCTTGTCCTTTTCCTCCACACTCTTTACATAATTGCCTAAAACGGTCACGGGGAACCTCCTCTTTCAGAAGGATCATTTCCTAATGGTTTTCTGCAAAGTTTAGTCGTCAGACACAGGGGAAAATCGGAAAAACCTCCTTTGCGTCTAACGCTTATATCACTATCCATTCCTTGTACTATTTTGCATGGGCTGCCCCATGAGTCAATCGCCCTTTGAGATGATTCGAGGGGTGATATTTGAAATTCGCTCTTCAGTCGCCTGTTCGATCCCGATACAATTCACGGCATGATGAATGTGATCAACCATCTCATCTTCGCTCAGAGCTTTCACCTCTTCCTAATTTTTGCAGGCGAATGGCAAAGTTAGTGTAAAAAGAATAATAAAATAGGGCCATTTTGTTTCATCGTATGTCCTTTTTATTCCTTCGAACCGGATTCTGGATACTGCAGGGGACCATGGCGGCACACTTCCCGCAAATTTCTACCAGTCCTAGATTCCGATAATAACTGTCATTGATTTTGCATTGTCTATGGCAGGCGAAACGGTCAAATCTTTCAGCAAAAAGAGCGTCATACTCGCATCGCTCGACACATTTCAAACACTCGAAACCCGCTTTGTGGAGGCAAAGCTCATCGTGATATGGCAGAGTCGGTGCTAACTCGAAATCAAGCACAAAGCTTCCCAGCCGTCCTGTGCACCCTTTTTCAGTGATCAGCAGGTTATGGTGGCCAAAGCGCCCGATCCCCGCCACAAAGGCCACATGCCGGTGGGACCAGTTGCTCATCAGTGTCCTTTCATCAAAGTTGTGTGTAGGGGGGACATCGGCAACTTTGTATCCTTGAGCTTCCACCTCTTTTTTTACATGAGCTGTTGTGTCTGCTATGAGTTGGTTTGTTTCGATGTAAGCAACGGCCCAACTCCTGGAACAGTGGCGCTCCTCTTTGTAATTTTCTCTGTGAAGATCTGGCGCGAAGGGAATAAAAAAGGCAACCACGGATTTCGCTTGCGAGAGCAGCTCTTTGGGAGCTAAGTGATGAGCATGTATGGTGTCTTTGAATCGATCGAAGAGGGGATGAGAGGCATCGGCCACGCCAACCAGTGGTTTTAGCCACTGCGTTTTCACCTCTTTTTGCGCAGGATATCGATCCACAAATTCGACAATCAATTGTTCGATAGCTGTATTATCCATGAAATGCCAGGTGCGAAATCAGAACATCTAGTGCCGCTCAGTCTTATGGGCAGATCGACAGCGCCGATAATCAAGCTATCAGAAATCGGGATGAAGAACAATCCCCGGTTCAGGATTTGCTTCAAGGCTTCTTGACATGAAACAATTTTAGCCTTTATAATACAAAAGTTGTCAGTCTCCGAGGTGTAAAAGGGTAACAAAGCTTCTCATTCGTGAAGGTGCTCTCTCCATTGAGAAGTTGGAATATGTCAAGGTTATGGAAAATTACAGACGAAGTGTTTCGCTCTCTGTGCACTAGTGTGTCCATACAGGTGATGTGAAGCACCGCTGGTTATTTTATGATGAAAACATCTCTATAACGATGCTCACCAAATGAGTTCGGAAGGAGGATAAATGAGAAGAAATGTATCGTTTTTGCTTATTTTTGGCCTGACTCTGCTTTTTGCAGGCAGTCATCGGACCGATGCGCAATCCGAAGAACCTACTTCATTTATGGAAGCCCAAACATGGGGATCTGCGGTCAAGGTCATGACCCGCAATCTTTACATTGGAGCAGACGTTGACAGAATCCTCGAAGCTGAAGATGCATCGGAGGTTCCGCTTCTCGCGCTCCAAGCTTACCAGGTTATGCTTTCGACTGACTTCAACCGCAGAGCCGATGCCCTCGCCGAGGAAATTGTGGCTGACAAACCCCACTTGATCGGAATTCAGGAAGCCACAAAAATCTTTATCCAGGAAGACGGAGACTTCCTCATGGGAAATCCGAAGAAGGCTAAAGATCTTCTCTACAACTATTGGAAAATTCTGATGCGGAAGCTCGACGCAAGGCTTGGCAAAGGCTATTACAGGCTTGTGGCATGGATCAAGAACGCAGACGTAGAATTGCCCATGATAAATCCTACTACACTGGAGACGACTCCCAGCACTTTCTGGGATATCCGGGTTGTTGATATGGATATGATCTTTGCCCGCTGGGATGTGAAAATAAGGGATAAGTTCCGCAAAAATTATCAAGTGAAATTGGAAATTCCAGAGTTCTCAATCGAAGTCCCCAGAGGATATTGTGCCGTTACAGCAACTGTCAAGAACAAAACGTACAAATTCGTGAACACGCATCTGGAACCCTATAAAATTGAAGGTCTCTTTCCCTATATCCAGCGTAAGCAGGCTCAGGAGCTGATGGCTGATTTGGCCAATGAAGAACTCCCGATCATCCTTGTCGGGGACTTCAACACCAAAGCCCCGTTCGGACTGACCTATCTGCTGATCAGCTCCCATGGGTACAAAGATGTCTGGTTGAAAAGATTAAATAGAGGAAACAGAAGGGGCTACACCAATCCTCATGATGAGGATCTGAGGAATACGCGAGTCAAATTCAACCAGCGGATAGATTTGATATTCGCCAAGAGCCAGGTCGGAATAGGAGGTCTTCATCTCATAGGTCCTGTCTATGCCTGGGTTGTCGGTGATGAACTGAGCGACCGCATCGAATTTCCTGGCCCTGGAGGACCGGAATTGATATGGCCATCGGATCATGCCGGCGTCATCGCCAAGCTGAGAATTCCCGTCCGTTAATTAGACCATTCTTCATTCGTATTTTCAAGAGAAGGTGTACTGGTCATCCTTGTTTGTCCCCGTGATTTCGCTGGAATTCGACCTCAGGTAGCCAAGAATTCTGCAACCTAATTCCATTCCTGAGTGAGATCTTATTGTCCAGTGCAGATCAGATGCTGAATTTGTGATTACTTTTCCCCAGGCAAGTTCATCCGCCGGAGCAGGTCCTGGTACCGCGGGTCGTCGTCCAGGAGATCAAAAGTGAATATACCTACATATGGCATCATGGGATCTTTGATCCGATATCCTCTCTCAAGCCATTCCATAGTTTTCTCTTTAGCTCCAGCTAAAACATACATCATAGCAATGGAATAGGGAGAAACATAAGCCTGCTTCGATCCCGCTTCCATAGTCTCAGCCGCGAACCTCATCGCCCCGCTGAAGCCATCTTTCTCATAGCCCTGGGTCATGACTTCTGCGATCTCATTGAAGCCCAGTCCTGTGAAAAAAGCCTTGGCTGATTTTAGAGATTCCTCATACATTCCCTTAAGATGGTAGGTTTCCCAGAGCGAATTGTGCGCTACGGGATCATTGGGTGATGTTTGAAGAGCATATTGGGCTCGCTCTATGGCGTCATCAAAACGGTGCAAGTAATTTAAAGTGACCCCAGAGATAGTCAGGATTATTGAATTGAGCGGGTCCAATTGCATGGCTTGCTCAGCCATTTCCAGCGCTTCATCCAGACGACCCATATAGCACAGCAAGTTCGAGTAGTACACGAGCGCTTCCGCATGGTTGGGATTGAGTTCGAGTGCCCTTTTAAAGGCCTGTTCTCCTCCCTCCCAATCCCAGTCGTTCCATGTTTTGATGGCGGCCCACGTGTAATGGACCTCTGGGAGCGTGTCATCCAATTCGAGGGCTCGCTGTGCGGCTTCCTTCGCTTTTGGCGTCGCCTCGCTGGGGATGAGCAATCCCATTTGTTGGCGTGCGGTCCAGACGAATGCAATCCCTGCATAGGCAAGAGCGTAATTCGGATCTGTCTCCAGAGCTTTTTCAAAGTAGTGCTGCGCGGCATCGAGTTCCGGTGGAGTCAGCTTGTAGAGATGAGACATGCCCTTGAGATAGGCCTCGTAGGCCTGGGGATTGACCTGTCGGACACTCGCAAGGCGTATCTCTTCGTTCGGCGTTAGCGTGATTTGGACCTCGTTCACAATGGCCCGGGCCACTTCGTTGTACATGGCCAATATTTCGGTCATGGGCTGTTCGTACGTATGTCCCCAAAGGTTTTGCTCTTCAGGGAGAGCATCGATCAATTGAACC